>Ga0307515_10012005_pt1 | contig 16358 bp, 1 predicted proteins | sample 17_EM_MG_FD_194513 | JGI IMG/M metagenome (GOLD analysis project Ga0307515, IMG submission 194513) | Populus trichocarpa ectomycorrhiza microbial communities from riparian zone in the Pacific Northwest, United States - 17_EM | ecosystem: Host-associated > Plants > Roots > Unclassified | place...
GGGCCTAGGCACAAAAGATACCCAAATACACAATATCCCGCTCGCTTATTAGTATTATAGTAGTTAGAACGGATGAATCCCCCTTACGCCTTCGATGGCTCTAGGGGGGAAGGAGGCAAGGCGTATACGGCAATGGTTAACAAGAGATAGCATACAGGGGACGGTTAAGATACGGGAGAAAACAACAAGTACACGGCGATCGATTGGCAAGGCCTAGCTAGGACGTAGTGAACCCTAGCTTTAGATAAGCTGGAGAAGGAAGCAGTAGTTCCCAAGGAGTTCAAAACATCTAAGGAGGAGGACGTGCTGTAGGCCCACAGGGCCGCTGCTACGTGCAAACATGGCAATTCGGGGTTTTTCATCCGACTGAGGTGGCTCATAGGGTTTTTCCTCCCCCAACCCAACTGTAGGGGTTTTCTTCCTGTAAATACACAAGTTTTCCCCCCTGTGACGGAGTAGTCTGCGTGGGCCAGTAGGATCCGTATCAGACGTTAATCAAAGAATTACTACTACTATATACCTACCTTATCTATATGTTTAAATACACCACTACCTATAACGTCTTAGTATCTCTTAAGAAGAGAATTGCTCCGACTAACTACGCCTAAAAGCTTTAAATAGCCACTTAATATATAAGGCTTAAGAAGGCACCTTAGAACTAGAACTTTAAGGTCTAGTTATAAGAGTAGGAGAAGGTATATACTAAGTATAAGGAGCAAGCTCTACCTAAGGTAGATAGTAATTATTTAGTAAAAGACTTTATATATATAGATAAATTAATTATACTAAGCTAGTTAGAATATTAGAAGAACGAGCTTAATAAGCATAAGTAGGAGAAGAAGACGCTTCTTACTTTTTTTAAACTGGTTAAAATATACTAAAACTACTATTATATAGACCTTGCCTAGAAGGGCAAAACCTGTTACGGCACCGTAACGGATCTAGTCAGGGGGCTCGCTTGAGCCTTGGCATATGTATATAGACGTGTCCTTTTCCACCTTCTGCTCCTCATCTTAATATCCGGGTCCATAGACATTCCAATTGTACAGGCTTGCATACGTTCTAAACGGCGCTCGTGCCTCGATTGACTGAGTCGCTGTGACAAAACCCTATAAGGAGGATCCTTTAGAGTTACCTTTAAAGACAAGTTACCGAATTTAAAGCCTAAATTAAAACCTTAATTGTTAGCAGATAAGTAAAAGAAGAAAAGGTAACTGCCGCTAGAGTACCTATGCGGAAAACGTTACTACTTTAATAAGTGCTGGTATATTATAGAGTTAATTCCTTACCTATTATGGTTTAAACTAAGTAATAAAATTTAGAAGAAGGTAGATAAGAAGATTGCTAATATAACGCCTAAAATTAAGGCTTATATTAAGTAAATTAAAAAGGACGATTAAGCTAATAAGAAGAACGATTAAGCTAATAAAAAGCTAAAGGATGGTAATTAGCAGAGCTCTTAAGAGCCCTATAGAAACTTTATAGTTTATTATATAGGAGCTAATAATATAGCTTCTAATTACGAGCTTTATAATAGTGTAATTCTTAACTTAGGAATAAGCCTATACGTCTTTAATAATAGAGCTAGGTTTATTAGCGATATTAAGCCTATATTAGAACGCGTCTATATAGGCTCGCATATAGAAGAAATTATAGGCTATAGTATAGCTATAGTTATAATTAATAACCTAAAAGGGAAGAGATAGATATAGCTCTTAGGAGCAGCCTTTATATTAGGCTTTTATACTAACTTAGTATATTTTAATAAGCTTAATAATAAGGGAGTCTACTAAAATAATAAAGAGAATACTCTCTTCTATGGCGATAATAAGACGTACGCCTACTATAGCCACTACTGTAGTTAGAACACTATTAAATATAATAAGCTAAAAAGTGACTTAAGGCTTTATTTGCGACTTAATTAAAGCCAATAAAGTATTTATTAAAGCCTCTACTAAACTAGGTAGAAGGCTATATATAGCACTAGCGGTTAGGCTATATAGGAAAAGACATAATTAAGTAATTACCTTAGTTAGTAATAGGTGCGATTATAAAAGGCTTAATAATGGTAGAATGTAAATTATATAGAGTAAGTAAAGCTTATAAGGTGGTATCTAGAAGACCTCTAACTTAGTTACTAGTTCCTTTCTATAGAATCTACCTTAATTTAATACCCGGAATAGTTATATTTAATAGCGATAAGTATATAGTATACTTCCTTAATAACGTGACGCGAATAAATAAGGTAGAGATAATAGCTAAGAAGTTATCCCTTACCTAAATTGTTATTAAATATTATAATATTATCGAATGATAATATGGCTTTAAGGTAGCCATTATCTATATAGATAAAGAGACGTCTTTTATAGGCGAATTTAAGGAATAGGCAGCTAAATAAGGAATTAGTTTTAAAAGATTAGCACTTAATACTTAATTATAGAACGGTCTAGCAGAATAATCTAGGGGGGTAATTATATAGAAGGCTCGGTATATAAGAATTAAGGCCCATTTACTAAGGGAGCTATATCCTAAAGTCTATAAAGCAGCTACCTATTTACTTAATTAAACGCCTAGTAGAAGACTTAGGTGGTAAACGCCTTTTAAAAGAATCTAGTTAGCTATAGGTATATTACCACCAAAACTAAATATTGTTAGTAACTCAATTAATTAAGGTATAGGTACGGTAAAAGGGACGCGCAAGCCTATATAATTGGATTGTCTATAAACAAGAATCTAAAGCTAGGGAAAGGAAAGGAGAAGAAAAGTAGCGCCGTTTAATGTTTTATAAGATCTTCGCGTTACTTAATTGTAATATACGGCAATTTGTAGTAACTTACCGGTATATAGTTCTGCTAAGTCCTACTAGTGCTATAACATTACCCCCCCTCTAAAAAAGCCTACCCTTAGGCTTTATTACTAAAAGTCTTAGTAAAAGAATCTAACTAATTAAATAACTTTAACCGCCAGTTAAAGTTTCTAGATATCTTAAGACCTTATATAACTAAGAAATTTCTAAGGCGTTTTTGTCCTTATATTCTTCTAGTAGCTTATTATCTTTATTATACTAGCATTCTATCTACTTATCTAGGTACTTTAGCGGTCTAGGTTTATTAGGGTAATAGCTATAGAACTTCTAAAGCTTATAGGGGCTATCTATAAAGTTCTATATAGGGTACTAAGTGGGGTCTAGGTTATATCCTTTCTAACTAATATAATACTTTAACGTTCTCTTTATAAGTTTATAGGCCAGTATTTCTTTAATTTCCTATTTATTATTGTCGTTAACTTAAATTAATAGGGGAGGTTTATTCTTTTGTCCGGGTAGTAGGTTATTTATAGCTTTTTATAGCTTATTCGGTAAGAAGATAGAGTAAACTTTAATTAAGTTTAGGAGCTTAACCTTATATAAGTTGCCTACTTTATTAAAAATCTTATACAGTCCTACTATTTTATAGTCTAGCTTACGGCTAGGCCGTTCTATCTTCTAGTTTTTTATTATAACCTAAACTATATTGCTTATAGTAAAGTTAGGCTCGCGCCTATACTTATTTACCTGCTATTCTATTAATTTTTAAGCCTTTTTTAGGTTTATACAGGCTACTTTCTAAGCTTCTTCTAAGCGCTTAGTGTACTGCTAGGCTTCCTTATAAGATAGTTTTTTGCGTATAGTTTAGGGCCCTTCTAGTCTTTCCTAGTTAAAGCTTATATAGGGTAAGTAACCTATTTTTAGTTAAATAGGGGCAAATCCAGTAGAGTCGTAGGGTAGGGTCGCTTAGGCGTAGTCTATTAAGGGTAATAGTTTAGCCTAGTTATCCTAGAAGTAGTTAATAAAAGGCTAAAGTCTCTAGTCTAAGTATTAATTTACAATCTCCGTTTAACTATCTATCTAGAGGTAATATACTATAGAAAGCTTTAGCTAAATACCTAGAATCTAGGTAAACTTATTCCAAAAGGCTAATATAAACTGCGGCCTATAGTTAGATATAATAGTATTTAATAGTCCGTAAATTTAGTAGACGTAGTAGATATACAGTTAGGCCGCCTCTTTAGCATTAATATTTTTATAATAGGGAATTAAAAACGGGCGCTTGCCGAAGCGGTTAACTAAGATTATAATTATATTATATCTATTACGGTCTAGAGGTAGCTTATAAAAGTCTATAAAGATATATTACTAGGGGCGGTTAGGTATTAGAAGGGGTTTTTAATAATCCTAGGGTCTTATTTTATAGAATTATAAACCTATAGCAGTTATTACAGTTCCGTATATAGCGGTTAAGGTCCTCGAAATCGGACTCTACACCTGTACGTGGTGAGGCCTACGAACCTGCTGGTCTTCGGACTCAGTAGAGCCAACGCAAAGACGTCGCACAGCTGCGGGTAGGAGGGTGGTGGTGGTGGTCGAAACGTCGTGGGGGGTAGTGAAAAGTTTTCACATGGGATGGTAAGATCTCGAAAACCACTACTAATGGTACCCCCTTCTTAGTAGACAACTGCTACGCTCCTATTCAACCCTATGTAATCCTCGCGGATATAAAATAGAATCTAAACGTCCCCTAACCCCTAATAGAAAGCATCAACGACCTCACATCAATAAACGAACGAATGTAAATAAACAATAAGCAAATATACGGCCCCTCCTAACCCCCAGGGCAATCGCCCGCGGAGCATACGGTCACTCGCTATTAACTACCAAATACTACCTAGCAGCCTAGATAATACCATACGGTTTTCCTATCTCCTCTTAAGGAGTGGTAACCCTTAGCGAGGGCCTAGCAACTAGGGCCTAGGCACAAAAGATACCCAGGCACACACACACGTCCCGCTCGCCTTTTGGTATAGTGGTAGTTTATGGATAAATCCCCCTTACGTCTTCAATAGGCCTTAGGGGGGGGGAGGCATGGCGTATATGGCAATAGTTAACAAGAGATAGCATACAGGGGATAGTCAAGATATGGGAGAAATAATAAGTACACGGCGATCAATCGGCAAGGCCTAGCTGGGACGTAGTGAACCCCAGCTTTGGATAAGCTAGAGAAGGAAGCAGTAGTTCCCAAGGAGTTCAAACAATCCAAGGAGGGCGGTATAGGACGTAGCCGTAGGCCCGCAAGGCCGCTGCTACGTGCGGACATAGCAAATCGGGGTTTTTCATCCGACTGAGGTAGCTCATAGGGTTTTTCCTCCCCCAAACTGCAGGGTTTTCTTCCTGTAAATACACAAGTTTTCCCCCTGTGACAGAGTAGTCTGCGTGGGCCTAGATAGGATCCGTATCAGACGTTAATCAAAGAACTACTACTATATAGCGGTTAATATCTATAATTATTCTAGGCTAGTAGTAGCGGTTACTAATAATTCTACGGGTTTTATTTTTTTTAAGGTAAGCCGTAGAGACCTAGGTATATACTTTAGTAATAAGCTAAGTCCGTAAGTTCTATTCCTCTACTACTACTAGCTGTTTATAGTACTTAAGTAGTCTACTTTTAAGGGACTATAGGCTAGAAACATTCTTTACCTTTTTATAGTACTCCTATAGAGAAGGGGCCGTATAGTTTACCTATAGTAGTTTATTAATAAGGTTTAGTTCTATAGAGTTAATAGGGCATATCTTAGCATCTAAAGAGTCTATATTTAGTTCTACTTATATTTAAAAGTTAAGGTACTTTAGTTATAGTAGCGCTTAGGTTTATAATAAAATCTTTACGGCTATTTAGTTATTTATATCCTATTTACGCCTTATAAGAGCGTCCGTATAGTTAATAGCGCCTAACCTATATATAATTAGGGAGTTAAATTAAGATAGGGTATCTACCTAGCGCGCCTATTAGGCTATAAGGGCCTTTATTATTATAAAATATTCTAAGGCCTTATAATTGGAAACTACCTAAATAAACTTAAGAGTACCTTCTAGTTAGGCTCGCTAGTGTTAAAAGCTAAAGATAATAGCTAGCATTTCTTTATCATAAATTAGGTAGTTTAGCCTAGTATCTACTATAGTCTTTAAATAGTAAGCAATAGGGTGCTATTCTCTGTCTATCTACTTTTAGGAGTAAACGCTAGCTATAACACTATTTAAGGCATTGGTTTCTAGTATTAAGGGCCATTTTAGGTTAAAGTAGGCGAGTAAGGGAGTAGAAACTAGTTATTTCTTAAGCTTATTAAAGGCCTGCCTATATATAGTATTAAAGTAAAAGGGCCGGTCCTTATAGGTAAGTAGGCTTAGTAGCTAGGTAATCCTACTATAGTTTTTAATAAAGCGTTAGTAGAAGTTATAGAACCCTAAGAATAACTATACCCCCTTTATAGTCCTTAGGGGTACCTATTAGTTAATTATAGCTATCTTTTCTAGGTCTACCTTAATCCCGTTTATACTAATAATAAACCCTAAGTACTTTATACGCTTAACACTAAATTCTAACCTTTTAATATTGGCTTAGAGGCTAGCTTCCTAAAGCCGTTATAGGACTTTATAAATATGCTCTTTATATTCTAGTTTATTTTTAGAGTAGATTATAATATTATCTAGGTATACTATATAGAAGTTATTAAGGTAGTTAAATAGTATATTATTTATATATCGTTAGTATATAGCTAGTCCGTTAGTCAGTCTAAAAGGTAGTACTTTATATTTATACGTTCTGTAATAGGTCTAAAACGTAATGAAGTCTTTTAATTTAAGGTTTATTCTAATTTGGTAAAAAGCTTAGTGGATATTAAGCTTTATAAAGATTTAGCTTTACTTATTTGGGCTAAAGTCTTATTAAGTAAAGGCAGTAGGTAGCGGTCTTTAAGGGTTAAATTATTAAGCTTATAGTAGTTAATATAGAAATAAAGTCCTCTATTTAGCTTTTTAATAAAGAAAATAGGTAAGTTAAAAGGGGCTTAACTAGGCTTAATAAAGCACTTATCTAGGTTATTAATAAGATACTGCTTTATAGCCTATAATTTAGCAGTAAATTACTATTAGAGGGGGCTATAGCTAAGGGTAACTACCTTATCTGGCTTAATTTTAATCTTATAGTTATACGGTTAGTAAGGCGGGAGTATATTAAACGCTGCTTTAGAGAAGGTATTTTTAAATTTCTAGTATTAATGGGGTAGTTTTTATTCTACTAGCTTCTTATCTATAAGCTCGCCCTTCCCTTAGGCTAGGGCTTCTTTCTCTTTAATTATTTAATTAATTTTATATAAGCTAGTTATAAAGGCAATAGTATTAGGCTAAACTAGGTTCTAGTAGAATCCTATAGCGTTAATATAGCAGATATTAACTAATAGGAGGTCCGTAGGTTTCTTTACAGATATTTATTAGGCCGTATTTTACGGTGTAGGGTTTATAGTCTTTCTTAGTTTATATTTTATTTTCTATAAGTTATCCTTTTAATTTATTAGTTTAGTATATTATCTAATATTCCTAGCCTTCCTTTATAGCTATATAAGGCCTAAGTTCTCTATTAGGGACTTAGCTAGGCTATTACTAACTTCCTAAGTCTTTAGTGCGGGTAGTATAATATAGATAGTTTAGGGGCGGCGTAGTATATAGATCTATTACAGATTAAGCTATATATCCTTCTTAAAAGCCTAGTCCCTACGCGTTATATTAGCCTAGTAAACGGTGTTTATCTACGGCCGTATAAGGTTTTCTATTATAATACTAATCTCTTTTATAAAGGAAGGCGTTAGGGGTATAGTTTTAGGCTAGATAAGCTGCCTATTGGTCACACAGGGTGACTCACCAATAACGACTACTCGAGTAGGTTACAGTGATGTTGGTTAATAAAGCTTATTGATTGGAAAATGAGGAAGGGCGAGAAGCCTAAGACTCCTCGCCACGCTAGTGCCGCGGCGTCACGTGACGACCGCTTGCCTCATTCCCGACACTGCCTATTCCGTATATTAAGCTATAAGCCTAAATAGGCTAGCTATTTTCTTCTTAAGATTATATTATAGCTTCTAAGGTCTGTAATAAGGAAGGGGATATTATACTACCTTCGTCCGTTAACGCGGAGGTAAATTCGCAAAATAGTTATAATAGGTAGCCCTATTTGTCTATTATAACTATAAATAAGAATTAGTTTAGGCAGTTCTTTAAAAGGTATATTTAAAAAGTTAGCTAGTTTTACAGTATACTTTATATTAATTAAGGTAAAGGTATTTACTCCTAAGTTAGCTAAAGCAAAGGTTAAAACTTAATATTTATTACGGAATAAAGTATAAGGGATAGTATAGCTTCTTTTACTAACTAGCTAACTTAGATCAATATATAATATATTAATCCCTTTTAACCCTAAAGAGGAGTCTTCCTTTAGGGTTCCTCCTTTTCCGGCTCTATACTATCCTCTTAAATTAATAAAACCTTATTAATTTTTACCTTTATTAGGTAGTTCCTTATAGGGTAGCCTATTTAATTATATAAAAAGTAAGCTCCTTAATCGCTAAGGGCCTATATATAGGGGTCGCTATATATAGGCTAGGTGTATACTAGACCCGTAATAGGGGTAGCTACGTAGCTAGCTACTAGGTTAACTATAGGAATTGCTAATTATACTAGGGCACTATAGGCTATATTTATAGTACTTACGGCCTAGTTTATAAGGTTTCTAGTTTTTAGCTAATTAGTATATACCTTAATTTAATAGAGGCCTTAGTTAATAGCTAGGTAATAGTCTATAAGTTCCTTTAACGTCTATACTATAGTATAAGCTAGTAATATAGCCTGCTATAGGTCTAGGGTAAGCTTATTAAAGAGGTCTAGTAATAGGTCTTCTTAGGGAATCTAAGCCTGTCCGGCTAGGTATAGAAAGCGGGTTTAAAAGGCTAAAAAGGTCTCCGTTATTTTTATATTTAGGCTTTTATAGCTAAAGTAGGCGTTTTATACTTTAAAGGAGTCTTTATAAATAGAAGATAAGTATTTAATTATTTCTTCTTTAGAGATAAAGGGGTTTATTAAGTCTTTAGTATATTATAGGCGTAAATACATTTAGGCGTCTTTACTAGTACGGCCGAAAATATAAACCATTTTAGCTTAGGCGTTAGAGAAATAGTCTATATTAACTTTAAGCTTATTCTATAATTAAAGCTTCTAATTATTAAATATAGGGTTAGTTCCGTCTATAAGTAGTAGGGGATCTACAACCTTTACTAACCGCTTTAGTACTATATAGGCCTTAGTAGATCTACTAAGGCGCTAGAATAGGGCCTAAAGGACTATAGCAAGTCTTTAGTTATTTAATAATAACTTATTATTAAATATAGGGGTATCTCTAGCTTTAAGTAGCTCTTATAGTTATTTAATTTTAGTATTAGTAGCCGTAAGCTCCGCCTAGGGGGTTAAAACGTTAATTATTTCTTTATCTAAAGAATTTAAGGGTCCTATAACTGCTTTACCTACTATTATATTTCGTAGTATAGTAGTAAGGGTGTTAGGTAATTCTAGGTAATTTCTTTAGGGGTTCTAGTCTATATATATCTTATAGGTCCTATCCTTATAGTCCTAGTAATATCCTTAGGGTCCTATTCTATATTCTTATAAATATATTTAAGTTCCTTCTTAGGAAGAAAGAGTAGAAAGAGCTTTAGATAATATTAGTAACTTAATTAATTAAGGTATAAGTATGGCAAAAGGGACGCGTAAGCCTATATAATTAAATTGTCTATAAATAAGAATCTAAAGCTAGGGAAAGGAAAGGAGAAAAAGAGTAGCACCGTTTAATATTTTATAAGACCTTTATGTTACGTAATCGCAATATACGGCAATCTATAGCAACTTACTAGTGCGTAGTTCTATATTAGGTGAAACCTAAGTAGATAGTTATATAGCCGTAAGATATGGGCGACCCTAGGGCAACCTAGGGATGACTTGCCCGTGAGGCACGTGCTCTATACATACTTAGGGAAAACCCTTCCTACCTTACATACGGACTCCTCCTTTTCCCTTAAGGATTTGTCTCTGTCTATACAATATACCTATTGTTCTATTATTGGACTCCTTATCTACATTCTTACCTTACATTTAAATCCTTACTAATCCCCTTAGGAGGATAGCCGGTTTAATTTTTCTACAATGCCTCTGAAAAGAAAACCGACGCCTATACCCAATGGTAATACACTGGCGATATAACCGTAGAACGCTTTAGGATCTAGTGTAGATGAAACTGGTAGAAGTATACTAGTAGTATTTAAGCCATTTTCTAAATCTTAAAATAATTAGATATCTACGAACGCTAGAGACTAGTTTAACTTATATACCTAGGCTTAATAGAAGCTTAGTAAGGTTATTAGCGTCCTACCTAATACCGCTAATATAAAGGAGCTAGATAAGCTAGCTAAGAAAATAGCTAACTTATAGAGTATTATCGATTTAATAAAGCCCTCCTATTACCTCTTTAGTAAAGAGTATAAGTTACGTAGCAAACGTATACGCTAAACAAATCTTAACGCCCTAGTTAAGAAGTTACTACCTAATATTAGCGGTACTACTTAATAGCATTTTAACTGGTGGATTACCGCAGTTAAGAACTAATTTAAGGTTAATAACGCTAACTATAACTATAAGCGACGTACGCGCTAGGCCATTAAAGGTCTTATAAAAGAGAAGATAATTATCTAACTAGTTTATTACCAGTTAGGCATTAAGGATAAGGGTCCTTTACTATAGGACAAATTTAAGACTATAGTCTAAGACTAGATTAGGAACCCTATAGTAAGACGCTTTAATAACGCTATAATATACTATATAGCTATTATAAAGGAGAATTAGAGGTTTAACGTCTTCCTAGCCCGTATATGTAGCTTAGAGGACCTCTTCTTATATACCCCTTTTGTTAATCCTAAATAATAGGTAGACTTTTAGTTCTTATGTCTCCCAGCCTATCTATAAGTAGAGCTCTTCCGCCAGAACTTTGCCTAACGGGTAAGAACCACTAAAGACCTTTTTAACGAAATCCGCCGTATAGAGTAATTGCTTAATACTACAAAGCTCGCGGAAGATCGCGTAAGTAGTAGCGGCAAATTATTGCGTATAAAGCGCGGTTGTAGTATAGGCTCTATAGACTTAGGCTTAGGGAATAAAACCTAAAAAGGGCGACGCTTTTCTAAGTAAACTCCTAGGGAGACCACTTAAAAGCCAGATAGCTTAGGGGACCCCCTAGATATAGGTGCTACGTAGATAAGTTAAAGGACCGTAGGCGGCCACTATAAGGAACACTAGAAGTAGGCTAAAGAGAAGTCAGCTCGGGCTTCGGAAAATTTAAAGCCCTAGTAGCGTATCTCTCTTAACTGCAACTAGGGCCTAATATAGAGGGAGAGAAGAAACGCATTATAGTATATATCGCGATAGATACGCCCTAGGGTAAAGTCTACCTATATGCTTTATATAATAATAGGTACCAAATTAACCTTATTAATTAAGATGTCGTTTATAGGTTTAACCTGCCTATATACTACGCGCTACGTTTATATAAACCTATTATACATTTTCTTAATAGCAACTAGATAATAATCTAGGATGCTTATAATCTAATAGTTACCACTAGCGACTCCTAGGGTACTTCTCGCACCATTAGCCCGCAGACCTTTTAGGGCGGCTTATTTAATAGTTATAATATAGTTCTTAGATAGGATTAGCTCGCGGAAGCAGATCTATTAATTAGCTTCCATTCTAGACAGTTTATCTAGGGTACTTCGGACCCTAGACGCCTTTAAATAGTTACCCTTAACGCTTTTCTAGTAGATATTAAGGCTGGCAAAATAGTCTATTTACTATAGCTAGAAGACTTCTTTTTTACGCCGGTCGTAAACATAATAGAGGACCTGTTATTACTAGCAGTAAGTACCTATGCAGACCCTCTAGATATAGAGATACCAGTTATAAATATAGTAGAGAACCTACTATTACTGGCAGCGAGTACCCGTAGAGACCCTCCGGTGCTAGCGTAGATTACCTATATATAAGGGGGAGGTAATTAAAACCCTAAAACTATTAAGTATACTATAGTAGAGCTATATACACTCTTAGTGTAAGTATACCTATAAAACGTATATCGGCTATACCTTTCTCTCTACTAGCTCCTAGAAGCACACTACTACGTAATAGTTACTTTAACCTCTATAGCCCCTAGCCTGCTAGATATATATAAGGAGGAAATTAATATCTTCTCTAATAAGCTAGTAAGTATGCTACTATAGAACTCTAAGTACAACTATACGATCAACTTAGAAGAAGGCAAGATGCTACTATAAATGCCCCTTTATAACCTCTTATAGAAAGAGTTATAGATCTTATAAAAGTACCTAGACAGTGCTCTTAAAAAGGGCTAGATTAGGCCTAGTAAGTCGCCTGCTAAAGCGCCTATTTTCTTCGTACTAAAAGCAGACAGTATAATGCGGCTATATATCGACTATAGACGCCTAAATAAGATCACGATCAAAAATCAATACCCTTTACCGCTGGTTGGCGAACTCTTTAATAGGCTTAACTATGCGAAGATATTTACAAAGCTAGATCTTTATAATGCGTACTATAGGATTTATATTAAAAAGGGAGATAAATAAAAGACCGCATTTAAGATATGCTATAGTCACTTTAAGTACCTAGTAATGCCCTTTAGCCTTACTAACGCCCCTATAACTTTTTAGAGCTATATTTATAAAGCTCTAGAAACCCTAGTAGATACTATTTATATAGTTTACCTAAATAATATTCTTATCTACTTAAATAATAAGGATAAGTATATTAAGCACGTTAAGTAGGTACTACGATAGCTCTGCGCTTGGGGCCTATACGCTAAACTATTAAAATGCATCTTTTATACTAAGAACGTTGAGTTCCTAGGCTTTATTATTACCCTTAGGGGTATTATAATAGACCCTAACCGCGTAAAAGCTATTAAGGAATGGCCTAAGCCTAAGTTCTATAGAGATATCTAGGTCTTCCTTAACTTTGCTAACTTCTATAGGCGATTTATCTAGAACTACTTAGATACCGTATACCCCCTATACGTATATCTTGTATAGGCATATCGCAACCTAACGTTAGATGGGGATAAGAAGAAAAAGCGTAAGTTAAAAGGGCCTACTAAATAGTATTAACCCTAGTCCTAGCCTAATAACGCGTAGGAGGCGTTCTATAAGCTACGCGCTGCGTTTATATAGGCTCCTCTACTTTACTACTTTGACCCTAATTTACCTTTAATAGTAAATACTAACGCTTCTAACTATACCTATAGTAGTATACTTCTGCAGCCTTTGGGGTAAGGAGATTAACTCTATTAGCATCTAATCGCCTACTATAGTTAGAAGCTTACTGGCCTAAAAGTATAGTATAATACGCATAATAAAGAACTACTCGCTATAGTGTAATGCTTTAAGATATGGCGCTATTACCTTAAATACGCCGCGTATGTGACGCGCGTGCTCTACAATTATAACAATCTTAGGTACTTTATAACTACTAAGAGCTTATCTACTTACTAGGCCTAGTATACTAAGGAACTAGCTAAGTTTAATTTTAAGATTAAATATAAGCTAGGTAAATTAAATCCCGCTAATATACTATCCTAGCGCCTAGATTATACTAAAGGCTTTAAAGATAGTAGTAAGAGGACAATCCTTAATACTATACTGCCTATATTGCAGTAAAAGTTGCGGGTTATAGGCCTTATGGGCGGCCCCGGTGCCACCATACTAAACTAGTAAGTAGTATATATATAGTATACGAGCGACCCTTATAAACTTGGCGCTGGCAGACTAGAGCGTCCTACTATTCTTTTTAAAACTACCTTAACCGGCCTAATAACGCTTAACCCTAAGGAAGACCCATTGGCCTAGGCTATAGTCCTCTATAATAACCTAGCGAGTTACCTATATATTATACGTTACTTCGCTAGTACTAACTTTACGTAAAGTCTTGTGCTATAGCAAGAGGTAGTAGTAACTGCCTTAACCGAAATGGCGTTTACGGAATACCCCCCTAAGTTACTAGTTAATTTCATTTATAGAGTATAAAAAAGGGACGCCTTTATACGCTTTATATATAATTAGTTAACCTAAAAATAAGTTCCCGCCGGTAATAAGGACTATACCCTTAATAATTAAGGATTTCTAATGTAAAATAATAAGGTCTAGGTGCCGAATTGTATACTACTATAATAGGAGATCCTTAAGCAAAATTATAATAATCCTATAGGCGGCCACTATAGTTTTAACCGTACCTTTAAGGTAATCGCGTAAAAATATACTTGGAACGGCCTTACCTAGGACCTCCGTAAATACCTAGATAATTATAATGCCTATTAACGCTCTAAATCGCGCCGCTATAAACCCTATAGTGAGCTGCAGCCTCTCTAGGCCCCTACCTAAGCCTAGCAGTATTATTTACTTAACTTTATTACGGATTTCCTAGAGTCTAAAACTCCTAATAGTGTAGAATATAACTCTGTCCTTGTCCTTATAGACCATTTTATAAAGCTAGTGCGCTACTATCTAGTGCGTAAGATAATTAATGCTACACAACTCGCAGAACTCTTATTTAGAGTCTTTATATAAATAGGGCCTCTAGATAATATTATCTTTAATAGGGGTAGTGTGTTTATAAGTGGGTACTAAAGCACTATATGCTACTATCTTCGCATTTAACGTAAACTTAGCACTATATTCTACCCGTAAATAGATAGTTAGATAGAGCGTTAGAACTAGGAGCTTAAGGTATACCTACGTATATTTACGAACTAGGAATAGTTTAATTGGGCCTCCCTACTTAAAGAAGTAGCTTTTACCTATAACTCTAAGGTCTATACTATAATAAAGCGTTCCCCTATTAAACTTACCTATAGCTAGCTACTAAACGTCCTAAATAGAGTCCTGGATAGCGTCTAAGACGCCTAGTAAGGTAGGGAGGGGTCTAAGTTAACGAATGTCTAACTCGTAGAGACGTACCTATAACGCCTACGCCTTATATATAAGGTAGCGGCGGCGTTAATAATGTATACCTAAAAGCTTTAGGTAAATACTATAATCGTTACTACCTATCTAAGCACTTCGCTGTTAGTAAATAAGTCCTACTCTCCTCTAAGAACATTCACACGAAACGTCCCTATAAAAAGCTTAACTATAAGTTTATGGGACTATTTTAGATCCTAGAGTGTATAGGGCAGTAAGTATATAAGCTAGAGCTTCTACCTACTATAGTACGGCTCTACCTAGTCTTCTATATCTCCCTACTAGAGCCTTATAGGTCACGCCCTAGGTTTTAACCCCTAGTAGTAAAAGAGCTTAAGGAAGGCAGCTAGGAAGTATAAGTAATTATCGCCTACTAGGATTGTGCTAGACAACTATAGTAACTTATTAAATAGCTAGGATAGTTAAATAAGTATAATAAATAGAAATATGAGACAGAACTTAAGAATTATTAATAATTACTAGATGAGTACCGTAAGCGGGATACCCTAGCCTTATAGCCAAAGCGTAGGCGAAAAGTAAGCGCCGCTGTTAAAATATAACCTATATTAAAGCGGAGTAAAGGACGTCCTAAGGGATTAAAGAATAAGTAATGATTGCTGTAAGAACTATAGCCTTAATTTAGAAAGTACCCTTCCTAGACCTAATCTATTACTCTATACTAGCTAAGTAAATTATTTATATATTAAAGAATAGGCCTATCTATAACTAGGGTCTATTTAACTAAGGTCTATAACCTACTAGTAACCTGCTGGTACTAACCTATACTAATAACTTATATACTATTCTATTTATATACTACGCAGATAATGCATAAGGCTAAAACATAGGTTAGCGGCAGGTTTAATAGGTATATAGCCTTACCGTCCTAATCTAGCTGTATGTAAATAACCTATAACCTACCCACGAAGTATATACGGCGCTACGCCGGTATAGTATAAGGCTAAAGTAGGGTTAGCGGCGGATTTAATAGGTATATAGCCTTACCGTTTACAAATCTAGCTATATGCGAATAACCTACGACCTACCTGCGAGGTACTAGCGACCTACCTACGTAAGCGAGCTTTAGAATATTTTTAGTCTACTAAAGTTAAGTGACGGTATTAAGCTCTACTGGCTCTACCTATTAAATAAACTAATTAGGATTTTCTATACCGGGTATATAAAATCGCTATTAGCTTAGTTAAATATAGGGAAGTTTTAGTAAGGCAAATCTAACTAATTAGATAACTTTAACCGCCGGTTAAAGTTTCTTAATATTTTTACGCCGCGCCTGTATACCTATCTCTTTATACACAAAATTAAAACGCTCTTTCCCCTCTAAATTTTTTCCTTACTAAGGTTTTTTATGGGGTTTTATTAAGGCTTAAGTATATAAAGGATTAGGGACGACCCTTTTTAAAGGGGGG
>Ga0307515_10012006_pt1 | contig 16358 bp, 14 predicted proteins | sample 17_EM_MG_FD_194513 | JGI IMG/M metagenome (GOLD analysis project Ga0307515, IMG submission 194513) | Populus trichocarpa ectomycorrhiza microbial communities from riparian zone in the Pacific Northwest, United States - 17_EM | ecosystem: Host-associated > Plants > Roots > Unclassified | place...
AGCTGCTCCTGCACGTCGGGTCGGCTCGCAAGGTGTAAGAGGGTCCACGAGCTCGTTGCGCTGGAGGTGTGCTGGCCAGCCATGAGGAGAGCGATCATGATATGCGCCATTTCGACATCGGAGAGCACGCGGCCGTTCTTGTACTTCTGCTCCGAGAGCGCAGAGAGCATGTCGTGCTCGTGCTCGTGATTGCCCTTGCGCCGCATGCGGATGATCTCCTGGTAGAACTCGGACATTGCCTGCTGCGCCTTGTCGCGCTTCCGGTAGCTCGGGAGCGGGAGGTTGGGGAAGAACAGGTTGATCGGTTTGAACCCGCCATCGAGGTCGGCGTACCGCTGCGCGAACGTCTTGTCCAGCCGCGAACGGACCTCAGCGCCTTGGAGCGTCCGCGAGGCGGTGAGAATGATAAGCTCGGCCATGGCGTTCAAGCAGTGGAAGGATCCCCATTCGTTCGCTGTAGTGTTGAGGTCCTGGAAGTTTGAATCGTTTTGGAGCATTTGGGCCGTCTCTTCTTGGATCATGTGCGTGTAGATGCGGAAGTTTTCAGTCGAAAGACCAAATTTGACAAACTTCTTCTGCTCCATGAGCATTTCGTTTGGGCAGTCGTATACGACATGCTTGCCAAACACGGGCGTGGTGATGTTCTGGGAAGAGCCCCACACACATCAGTATTTTGCCTGAAATCATGACAACTAGAACATCGTACTGAGTATACATCCTCGGCGGAAACCTGGGTCGGCTTGCCACCAAGAATCATATTGCTACCCTTAGGACCGAGGCACACAGTAACCTTACGTCCGAGCAGTATAAATGTATACACATCACCATACTACGAATAAACTCGTCATATTGATTACATTCCGGATATAAGCCGGACTTTACGCACCTTTTCGCGGCATGAAAAGAAAAAGTTGATAGGGTCATCGCCGTAGGAAATGGTAGAGCCGAGCCAGGGCAACCAATGGAACACGAGAGGCGGCAGTGTCGGATCCCGGGGGATGAGCTATGATTTCCGCAATGAGGGTGGTGAGCCGCCCCATCTCGTTCCACAACACACGACTCACCAGTTGCCAGGCGACATTGAGGACAATAACGATGAGGGGGAGGATCAAGAATGTGCCGCCTGCGAGGACAAGCAGCGACGTCTCTTGAATAAACGCAAGTTGGGGCGGGAGGTTGGAAAAGCTGAACGCCGAATCATTCGACGACGTTATATTCCTGGCGATGGACATGGGCCGTAGATGGGGCTCTGACTACGTATACTGCACGAACTGATTTAACAGGAGGAGTCCAAGTCCGAGTCGTTCGATGTCCCATGCCTTCCATCGAACGACTCGGCAAAAAAAGTCTCAATTCTTACGCTCAGAGTTGCAAACGATAGAGTCATAGACAAGCTCACTGAAATAACAACTACGTCTCGTCTATGGTTTACATTGAGAAAGTAAAAGGGCATAAAAATAACGAGTGTGGGTACTCGGGATTCCGAGTGTGGGGAACGAATCAAATTAAGGAGGTGGCCGTCCACCAGGAAGTAAAGTTGCAAAGAGGTTTGGCAGGCGGACCGTGTGTGATCGTTTAAGAGCCGGCTTACAGGGAAGCAGAGCTCCAAACGAGTGCATCAAAAAACGAGTGACTTATATCATAAATGACATGGGCTGATATCGAGATTGGAGCGTCGATTGGACGAATTATAGGAAGCAGTCGCAGCAGCAAGACGAAGAATAGGCATAGGCATCTGTACAGAACCAGGAAGTTATTTTTAGAGCGGCACAGCGCGGGAGGGTGCAGTCTAATATCTGTCCTGGCGCCCGTTCACATCACCAACCCCATCCCAGCAAAGGGAGCACCGGTAGCACCCTGGTGGTAGGGGCTAGCCTGCTTGGAGCTACTGAATGCCTGGCCGGGGATGTTGATGCTCGGCCGGTGCTGGTGCTGAACGAAGGTGGTCGCTCCCGCGTTGTACGCGAATTGGTGGTCAACCGGAGAAGACCCGATTGAGGCAGGGGATCCGCTAGCATAGTGTGCACTCTCGTGGCCGTGAGAGGAGCCATTCGAGTTTGTCTCATCTTCACTACCAGAAACGTTGCCTGCCATGTACGAGTTTGCGTTGAACAAATTGAGGTTGACACCTTGGTTGTACGACGTCAAAAAGCTTTGGTTGGCAGCAAAGGAGGTCGGCTTGGGGGCGTGGCATGTTCCGGGAGTGATCAGAGCGTTATTGGCTTGGCTCCATTGTGATTGAGTTGCCTGGGGAGCGGTGGGGCTGAACATCTGGCCATACGCGTTATCGCCGAGGTCAGCGAACAAAGAGGAGTCAAAGCTCTGCGGAATCTGTGCGGCGGGGGCTTGCTGGGGCACGGGGCGATGGATGGCACTGTTGGCAGCCATCTGCAGTTGACTGGCACGAGCAATGGCGGCTTGTTGCTGAGCGAAGACCGCGTGCTGCTGGGCGGCCAAGTGGGCGAGCCTCTGAGGCTGAGTAACGGCGGGGGCGGGGGCGGGAGCGGGAGCGGGGGTTGGTGCGGGGGGGGCCTGCTGGGCATACATGGTGTAGTGTTGCATTTCAAGGCCGTAGCCTTCATCGTTGTCCTCTAGAAGGTCCTCACCATCTTCGTATGCTGCGTCGCGCATTTCATAAGCGCGGCGTTGTTCGTCTTCAGCCATGTCTGGATCCTCCTCGAGGTTGAGGAGGGCAATGAGTTCAGTCGAGCGAGGTGGCTCTTCGACGCGCGGGAGACTAGCGCGCGCACGCCACTCGTTGAGTTCTTGACGGAGAGCGTCGTTCTCTGCCTTGATGAGGCGGAGTTCACGCGCAGCGATAGCTCGCTGACGACGTTGGGCGTGAATGAGGGCGATGGAGGAGTTGACGATCGCGCTCTTCGAGGGGCGGCGGACTGCAACCAGGTTTGGGAGCATTGCGGCGAGATCCTAAATTCAGATTTCAGAGGTCAGAGAGGTGATTGGATGGCAACAACGGGAGAACGGGAGAACGGGAGAAGGCACAGGGGAATGATGATCGGCTAAGGGGAGAAGGCCACTCACGAGGAACCTGCCGTTGAGTGTCTCACGTCTAGCGCGCTCAACGGCATTATGGGTCGCGCGGCGCTCGGCAGTGTTTGCTCTGCGAGAAGAGCGCTTTACGGGTGCCGACTGGGTCGCGGTAGCGGTCGTGGGAGTCGGAGGGGGCTGAGAAGCCTGGCCCTCGGAGGAAGGGGAAGGGGGGAGGACGTGGTTGTGATTGTGATGCATGGACATGGGTGGCAGAAAAAAAAAAGGGTCCGATGGTAGAAGAATTTGAGGGAGTGACTGCCTAGAATACGGCGATTAAAGGGTGCGCAAAGGTGCAAGCTGGGTCAACGCTGCGGTCGTAGTTATTCGACGGCGGAGACGATGACGGGCCGGGCTGTCGCGAGTAATCTCAAGCGCACAGCGGGGGGTCGGCCGATAGGGCTAACGAGGTGTAAAACCCTACGAAGGGGCAAGCTGCAGGAAGTGGCGGAATAAGAAGTCGACGGGGTCGCGAGCGAACTGAGGGTTGGGCATCAGGGTCAGCAGCTGCGATACGATACGATACGGCGGAGAGCGGGGGGCGGAGAGAGAGAGTGCGGGGGAGAACGTGCAAGCCAACGTAGGCGAGCGCCGACGCCAGCGCCAACGCCGGACGCCCATGATGATGATGGATCGAAAGAGATCGAGATCGAGACTAACCTCAAGCGTGATCCCGGACAAGGAGGTGGGCGGAAAGGGAAGGGAAGGAAGGGCAGCAAGGAGTGGGGGAAAACGATAGACGGCCCACCGACTCGCGCCCTTAAGTAACTCGAGTCGCCTCGCTCGGCTTCCCCGTTCCCGTTCCCCCGGTCGCCGGCCAAGCCGCTCAATAAGGTATTGTCAAATGTCCAACGTCCAACGTCCAACGTCCAATGTCTAATCGGAAACACCACTTTTGCCCCTTGCCTCGTATGCAGATGCAGTATCTTATGTTATATGTTATATGTTGTATGTTGTATGTTGTATGAAGTATGTTCTATGATCGCCCCTATCCTCCCGAGAACTTGGTTACCCGCTTTTCATTTGTCGGTAGTCACAATGCCACCGTACTCGTCACCTTCAACACACAGGTCACTCCCAGAGTCGATCCATGTCATGCCCAGCCCCCATCGAATCCCATTCGTGGCCGTCTCGGCGTCTGCCAGTGTGCCAGTGCCAGTGCCAGAGCTTATCCATCCAATGCTTGCTTTATTCAACCCACTATTGCCACTACACTCATACCATCAGCGCACTCCTTCCTCAATCCAGGCTGCGCCGTTCCAGCAACGTTCGTATCTCCCGTCGCTCCTTGAGCCAGCCCGGGAAGCTCGTCTCCTCCACATCCTGCCCGCTCTCTTGCATTTCCACAAGATAGTTCGAGAATACAATCAGCATCCCGTACCTGAAAACCGTGGTGGGCGTTCGTCAGCTCAGCATAAACTCACACACCGGCTCACTCGCTGCTTGCAATCGCCGACCGGCCACTCTTACCTGTACAAGTAATTGATCCCCAACGCTAACAGCTTTTCGTACTTGCCGGGCGTCCGTCGTCTGTCCGTCGCCTCCACTTTAAGCTTGTAGCTAGAATAATGCGATGCGTGATCAGTCACCCAGCAACACATTCAATGCCGCCCATCAGACAGTCTGTACAGACAGGGCGCAGAGCGCGGTCAACTCACTCGTACACCGCCTTGCGCAAGTTCTGCACATCCTCCATCGCATCGATCGCCCGATCCGCAATCCGTTTCGACAACTTGCCATGCGATAGAAGCCCCACTAACTGTAAAATAATCTTGTACTCCCCTACAGCAATCCATATTAGCCCCGAAGTCAGTGCAGAGTGCATAGCCACCATAGGGGGCTATTCCTACCGTTCAGGTATGCTTCTTCCTCTGATACACCCTCGAGTATTTCGAACGGCGAACGCGCCTCCTCGGACTCCAGATCCTTGTACTCCCCGCCTAGCACACTCGCAACCAAACAAGCGCAGACCATTCCCGTCGTGGTGCGGCCCCTGTCGATTACCACCGAATTGTCAACTACATGTGTCACCGGTGTCAGTCACCAGCCTGGCTTACCTGCCCATTTGGCAGTTGAAAACTAAATCTCCACCATGTTTACGGGCTTCTCGCACTCGATGAAGTATCTGCGCGAGTGTTTCAGGCAATGGTGCCTGTTCGTCTGTGATTGCAACACGTGCATAGTCAACCTAAAACCTGGCCAATTAGCTTCTAAATATTCAGTGTTGAATTCAGCTTAACCTTGTATCCCTCCCGGATCACGAGCTCAAACACGTCCTTGGGCACCGGAAAGGTCAGTCTCTCATTCACAAGCTGTACGCCGTCCGCACTCACCCGAGGAGTCATTATGTCGTCGACAGAGAGCGTCTCCCATTGGGGCGTGAGGGTAAATTGTCCAGGAACATGTTCAAGTTCATCATGCAATAGGATCCTGCCGTTGCCTGTCCTAACCTCGCGCCGGACATCACGTTTGAGGTCGTTCTCCATCCGCTCCACGACATCGGTGGTGATTCCTGTAGCCCTGAAACATGAAATCAACAATCCTGTTGGTAGATACCAGATTCACACGGGGCGTCGTGAGCAAAACACGACTAACTCCATATTCTGCAATGGTCGATCCACCTGTCGAAGCACATGTGGTCGCCCGCCCACATAGAGTACAGGCTCCTCTCGCAAAGACGTCCAGTAGGCGTTATTTTTGCCTTCCGGACCAGCGTCCACTCGAGCCAGTGCTCGCCGTAACCTAGGTACTCGTTAGTCATTCTTTCTTGGCTTTTGGCAGTGCAACATTACCCCTGCGTCAAGTGAGGTATTAGCATAGAACCACGATGGAATTAATTCTGGATCTTACCTGCGCTGTGGGCATCCCCGACCCACACACGAACTGCATCACCTTCTGATCTTGTTGCCCCAGTACCAGGGGTATACGTCGGAAATTTGGTGAGCCGTCAATTCGCCTGCAAAGTACCGTGAGTAGTCTCCCAGATTGCTATAGAGTTGAGACCCACTCTGACAGCGACATCTTCTGGAGGTTGCTGAAGAAATCTGACTTCAAAATGGTCGCCGCACTCAAGACGACTCCGGCACGATTGGCAACTACTAGATTAACCTCATCGATAGCAGCGGGATCGTCGCCGCCATCAACCCGTTCGAGGGGCTTGAGCGCATCAGCACCGGCGGCCCTGAGCTCCTGTTGGAATGTCCGGAAGACAGGGCGTGTCCGTACGAAGTGCTCAAGTGTTTCTAAATCGCGCCATGTAGCCGGGGGGGTGACGCTCAAGTAGGCTTGCAAAATGATGAGTTCGAAATATTGCTGGAGGTGGTGTAAACCTAAGTCGATGGTAAATGCATAACCGACAATGCATGAGAATATAACCACGGACCCCTCTGAATTTCCTTGCGTTTCTCTCTCTCGTCAGTGGTTTCTTCAGCAGCAATACGGGCCTCCTCGATGGCCTTGTGAAGGTTGAAGACCTGGGCGCAAGCCTCGATGGCCTCGTCAACAGTGCCTTTGACCCGCAAGCCATGCTTGATCACCCGTAGCAAGTCTTTCATACGACGGTCTTTGTCAGGCACACCAACGCCTTCAGGCAATAAAATGAACGTACTGTTGATGATCTGATACGACGGACTTTGGACCGTCGGCCACTTTTCTAACTCAAGGGAATCAGTCATACTGAAGTTCAAAACACTCCTCTCCAAGCCTGGCGTCTTTAGATTATCAGACGTCAACCATTGTTGGACGAGGTAGACGATGATCTGAGGGCAGCCAGCCGACGTCAGCCCATCATGAATCTACCAAACTTGATATCCTCTGAATCCACTACTCACCGACGCGATAGTGGACCGCCGTTTGCCCATCTGACAGTTGACAATGATAGGCGTGCGCGCAGAGTGGGTCCTCACAACTACTTCCATAAGATCGTTGATACTGATTTCTAATCAGCTGGTATTCCCATAAAGTCCGCGATGAACTGCACTCACTCCGCAAAATCGGGGGGTTTCTCGGACGTAATTGGCACTCTGGAGTAATGCAACCGGACACCATTGGCGTCCTCCTTCGAGTTGAACACTTCCCTAAGGACCGCGACGTCGTTTTCGAGGGCATCCTCCCAGATCGGCACGACACCCCCTTCACTCGGTTCATTGTGCAAGAGCACCCGCCCGCCAAATGCACGGATCTCCGCTATCACGTCGTCCTTCAGTCGCTCTTCTAGCACTTCGAGTCGGGAAGAGGAGATACCACCGTAATCCTGCCGTGAGGTCAGCCATCACTCAAGTCCAAACAGCGCCAGACGAGCCTTCATATTTCGCAATGAAAAATTCTCTCTTCGCAAACAGTAGGGAGACCCATTGATAACGATAATAGGTTCTTCACGAAGGCAAATCCAAACAAGGTGGTCCGTGTCCGGGAAATCACTTCGGACTCGTCGCACAACTTCATCGATTGCGGCCTCAGTGGGTTGGCCGCAAGCATAAATTGTGGTGCCCGGCACATTTCTGAAGCTGACTGCGCCGCGGACGGGATTGGGTACATACCCGGCGTCCTGAAGCCATTGATCGGACTTGAGGAGTGTACTGTGAGCGCGGAAAAGCATCAGGCGCAGGATATATGCTCCCAAACCAAGCGTCTAACCTCGTCCGTAAAATGATTCCTGACCTGTGCTTCACCACATGTTCCGCCCATTCGTCTCCAACAACCTGACCACCGGCAATAGCGACGTCTTTGCGATTGTGCTCCAGCCTGTCTACACCAGCCTGTGATATGAGCTTCAAGTCGCTCACTGGTGCGAAGACTTTGAGCTGAGAACCGGAACGGCGAAGGTACTTGACTTGGCTGTAAGGAGGATTAGAACATACGGTGCTTGTCGGCGCAGAGGAGCGTACTTGTAAATCTCATCGCGTGTCTGTTCGAACGTTAGTTAGGACTCAAGAACCCAACGGTATGGCAGACCTTCATCCAGCTAGCAAACGTCTCCGTGAACCCATCGGAAGATTCGACGTAACTCGCGAAGGCAATGATAAAATAGCTAGCCTCATAAGTTGCCCTGTTCTCTTCATTTGTGCAACGGTGTACTCACTACTTTTCTAGTGCCTTCGTAGCCTTCTTCAAATACTCTGTCCGGCCGTGATCGTCGAAATTGGCAAGTGAATACTTCAACCGATTTACCAGAATCTCCTGGCGGAGGTCGATGACTTGGTCACAGGCATTGATAATCCTGTCAACAATTTGCTTCACCCCAAAACCGTTATCGATACACCCAAGCAGACTGAGGATAAATTGGTAGTTTCCGCTAAGAGCCTTGACGAGGTTGTGTTGCAGTGTCGGTTGGGATACCAGGAGTTCGATAGCTGAGGCAGAGTCCTGGTTGGGTAAGCCTGCAACACGTATAATTAACTCTGCTTGTAAGAGAGGTGATAGAGGAAGTCTATGCTCACACTTTTGTAGCAAGTACGCGAGCTTCAATAATGATTCATTGTGCTCTTTCTGCTGCTCCGCCTGCTCAAGGGCCAAAACAGCCTGCATGCGCCCAGGTGAAGCAGCCAAACTCGGTGGAGGCGTCCTTCCCTGCTTAAGGAACGGATCCCTAATACCGAGGGACATATATTGTTTCCTCCGAATGAGGCATGCGGCAACCATGGCATAGGTCGTCCGGACGGCTCCCATACCACAGCTGAATACAATGGGGGTATGGTGTGGGTCCACAAGCTTTATTACGGAGACGTATGCGTCGAGGTAATTGTCCTCGATTGGTCGATCCGGGGAAATGGGTACGCGGTGGTACTATTACACAGCCGTCTCGTTAGCGTGGACATACGGAGTATTGCGAAAAACGTACTTTGACTTTCCAGCCTTGTTTATGGACTACCTCCCACACTTCTCGGGAGGTCTTGACCATACGTGCTTCAACAGCTGTCCAAGTGGGCGTAATGACGCCTTCAGAGCCATCGGCGTTCACTTTAAGTGGTTTAAGGTACGACACGTAGTTAATGTCTGGATTCACCCACCAACTTCGTTATGAGTTAAGATCAGGCCTCCGAATCTATGTGTTTACTGGGTCAGAGACGACCACGGAGGTTGTGGGATGCATACTTGGAAGCCTCAGCAAGAATGTCATCCTTGAGTCGCTGTTCGGCAGCCTCCAAAGTCTCAGCTCGATCGGCAAATTGCAGGTTCTTGCGGATCTCGGCGGCATCACGTAGCACAAACGGTCGACTACCAATATAGACTATAAGGCTTCTGTCAGTGGGTAGATACACAGAATAAGTCCGCAAATATACCCACCAACGGGTTCTTCACGGGTGTTGAACCATTCGCAGTGTGCCTCACTCCCAGGGTGGCAGTTGAGCACGGAAAGGATGGCTTTGAGACCCGAGATACGCGGTTGTGCAACGCCGTAGACATTCAAGGTGACGCCCCTAAAGTTGGGGGCTCCTCCTAAATTTATACCAAGATCGAGAGCCCTACCTACACCTTACAGTTAGCATATGGCTGTATTGGTTGAATAGGAACGTGCCATTGGGGTAGTAGTCTGTTTTTAAGACGAACCCCCTTGCTAAGACCGAGCCCGTTCGCGCTTTCACGACGGCGGGCATGGCGCGTAGGAGGGTCTCTGTCGCGTCGAGTATTGGGGGGTGTTGTAGTGGGGTTACTTGAGTAGACATAGAGATGGACGGTGGGAGTGTATTTACACGATCCGGCAACACGCTCAAGGCCCGGACAGGAGTATGCGGATCTGAGGTGCTACGGATCTTTTGCTTTTGCTTTTGGTGAGGTTGAGGAGAGGCGGATTGCGCTCTCTCGTCCATCTCAGCGGACAGAAACGACTTCTGAGGCAGACTCATCGTGGGGATGTCCAGGTTTCGTCGGTGGCCCGTGTGAACGGTTTGGCTGATGTGAGAGGGAATGAGCGTAGTCCTAGTTTGGTAATGTGAACCATCGATGCCACCCTCGAAGTCGGGCGTACGTTCCACCCGAGAATTCGTTATAGACGTTCAACGGGTCCATTGGTTGACTAGATTGACTATTGGAGGATTCTGGATAGCTGTATGAGGCTATCGTCAGCTTCTGTGAACAAATGAAGCACCGCTCCCGCCCATAGCGGGTGGTACCTGCCGTCCGTCCTTAGCGGGTGGCACCGATCGTGTGATGACGGCATTATGTAGTTCCCTGGGGACACATTCACTGTTCTTCAGCTCTAAAAGCCTCTGGCACACTACTGGGAACTTGCGGGCCGTGTGTGTGAGGTCCAATCAGTTGAGTTGCATCCTTCCATGTCTGACTGGGGTACGTCAAGCTCACTCCTGAAGTTCCGCGGAGGGATAAAGGGCGTCCTCAGAAAACGATTCTGACAACGCCAAATCGAATGCACCAAAGCTTGCTGCAAAATCCAAATGGGAGGGTGAGGACGAGATAGACAAAGTCGCGGTTGGTGTTTTTCTTCCTGTAACCCCTTGATCGCAACCCAAACCCACCGTATATCTGTATAGTCCGACTGGGACGAGCCATCAGCCGATGAGGCACCCAAACCTGTCTCCAATGCTGCCCCACCGCGAAAGAAGGTTACGCTCAAACAAAAGCTCGCTGAGAAGGAGGCGATGCGACAGCAAAGAATAGCAAATGGAGAAGAGGTAGAGGAGTTCTTGGATGAGAGGGAGAAACGACTCTGGGAGCACCAACGAGAACTGGAAGCCGATTTGGCCAATGCGGGTGATCTCCTCGGATCGACCACAATAACCGACATCACAGGCTCTAATAACTCACCTAGTCCCTCTCACAACCCCTTAGGGCCAGGCCATTCGAGTTCGACAAACCTCGACTCCTTGCTTGGCGAGAATCCACAGACCAAAGAAGAATTCGAAGCCTTCTCGCAGAAAGTGTACAACATGGTCATTAAACCTCACACCAACAAACCATTGTATGCGGGCTTTGTTGAGACCCATGTCCGGCAGCTTTGTGAGCCTCTAAAGGATACAGATGTGCGCAAGGCGGCAAGTGGGCTAACCACACTGGCATCCATGAAGCAGCAGGGGGCGAAGGATAAGGCAAGCGGGAAGAAGAAGCCTAAAGCTGCAGTCGCTGTTGGAGGGGTGAAGGGACCCACTAAGTGCGGTTTCTCCCTCGACTCGGTCTTGACTTACGTACTGATTCTTCTGTCAGATTTGACACTACCTACTATAGCGAGGCACTTGATGACTTTGGGAATGATCCAGACGACTTCATGTAGTCGCCGCAGGAAGCTCATCCAACCCCACGCCACCCCTCACAACACTCTTATAGCACTACTACCATTTTGACCTTCTATCTCCCCCCCTCATTACTGACATTCGGCTAGGCGGCGGGTTGAACTCTCGCTCCGATTCCTTCCATGTGATATGTAAATTATCTTAGAGACACCATATACTCGCTATGTTGTCCATACATATTCCTCTCGTATTCAGGAAGGAAGTTGTCGATCGGTCGATTGAGGCTGGAACAAATTTGAACCTCGCCACAACATGGCGCATCTCATCTCGGCAGTGGCCTGGGTACGACGAGGGGTAGCGGCTGAATACCCTTCAAAATATACCGTTGATGAAAAGGAACTGGAACGCGTGAGCGCCCTCGCGCGGGTCGAATTAGAAGATGCACGCGTCGAGCTGGAACGAGTGAGCGAGCTCGCGAAGACGATGGGACAGGGGATCGAAGACGAGGATGAAGAAGAGGGGTGGGAAGAGTAGGCCATCTGGCATTTTCGTGGGTTGTAGGAAAGATGTTGATTATGGGCTTTACCTCAGCGAAAAGTCTCAAAATGGAGAGGATCAGATGGAGACTGACCCTCCGCATAACACTGATCCTGAGGACCTTTCAAAATACAGACTCGATGAATATGATAATGAGCCCGACAAAAAAAGTCCGTATCTTGCCCGACTGGCATTATTCTTTCCATTTTGTTGACTGTGGTGCAGCGAACGGTCTATTCTCAAACATCAAAGGTCTAACGTACTACAAGGACAACGAAGACGACCCTTATATCACTCTGAAAGACGTGCGTTGTCTGGCAATCAGGCATTTCGACTTCTCGATTCACCTTAGGTTAGACAGGACGACACAGAAGAACGCGAAGAGTTGCAAGTACACAACACTGATAATATGATCGTAGCAGCAAAAACCGAGGATGATATCTCCCAGCTGGAAGTGTATATCTACGACGAAGGTGCTGATAACCTCTACGTGCACCACGACCTTATGCTACCCTCCCTCCCACTATGTCTGGAGTGGCTCGACTTTCCGCTCTCTTCCTCCGTCGATTCCCCCGTCACCCCCGGAAACTACATCGCTGTGGGCACCTTCGAACCTGAGATTGAAATCTGGTCTCTCGACACGGTGGAGGGTCTCTTCCCCGACGCACTCCTCGGTCGACCGGATAAGACCAAAGCCCACGTACCGGTCCCGCTAGGTACGGGCAAGAAGAAGAAGAAAAAGGCCAAATCCCGCGCAGTCGATCCAGAACACCACGTCGATGCGGTCCTGTCGCTCTCCTGGAATCGTACACACAGAAACCTGCTCGCCAGCGCGTCAGCGGACAAGACGGTCAAGCTGTGGGATTTATCGCGGGAACCGACGAGCGGCGCGATTCGGTCTTTTCAAGTGCATAAGGATAAGGTTCAGGCCGTGCAATGGAACGCAGGAGATCCAACCGTGCTGCTCACAGGGAGCTATGATCGCACCGTGCGGGTGTTCGATTCAAGGGCACCGGATACATGGGTCGGCGCGATTTTGGGCGCAGATGTGGAAGCATTGCGGTGGGACCCTTGGGACAGCCATTGTTTCTATGTACGTGCCAACGTCGCTACTTGCCAAACCCTCTGACCCAAACCCACGTATAGGTTTCTTTGGAAAATGGCGCAGTATTGAATTTCGATGCTCGAAATCTACCGTCCGATTTGAACTCACCATCACCCGCCCGGTTCACATTACAAGCTCATGATGGCGCTGTATCCGCACTTGATGTCAATCCGCATATCCGAGGATGTCTGGTGACTGGGGGGACTGACAAGGTTGTGAAGGTTTGGAATATCAACGAGGACGGCAAGCAAAGGCACGTCAGCCTTGTGACATCAAGAGACCTTGGAATAGTACGCTTGGTTACTTTGTATGATGTCCTTGCGCTCACATTGATGTAGGGAAAAGTCTTTAGCGCGGCGTGGTCGCCCGATGACCCCCTGACGATCGCAGCGGGTGGGTCAAAGGGCACATTACAGGTATGGGATGTCAGTACAAATGCGGGTGTGCGAAAAGCCTTCCAGAGCAAGCTCCAACAAGCAGGGCGAGTGTTGAAGGAGAAGGTTGGCGACGGGGTTGTACGTGTGACGAATGATGATGAAGGTGATAGTGAACCGGAGGGTGACGAATGAGAGCTCCGCTGTATACCCTACCGATCTTGCATATTTCGAACACATCGGCATTACGTGCGCTCCCAGAGCCCAAAGCGGTCAGTCTGACGAAAGCTTGAAAGGGATCCCATAGAGCAGAATCAGGCCGTTGTATGGTGCCCTAAAATCTGGGCTAGCCTGGATAATTAGAATGAGTTCTCGTGCGTCGGTGGCCAGACCAAATCTACAACGCTTGTACGCTTGTAAGCCCCCCGAAGTTGCCTTACAGAGACTAAACGCATGCCGAACCCATACTGCACGGTGGGTGGACCAAGTGGACCAGGACTTGGTCGATTACTATTTGATGAGCGCAAAGACGACGGCGGAAGCAGGAGTTTGATGAGAAAGATAAAGATTTACATTTGTGTTCTACTGATACATCTGTTCCCTTTTTCTGGAACTTTAAGCATTCCGATTGCGTAATCACGTGGGTCGAGGACGACTCACCGCCGGTACAATCTTGAACCTTTCCCCACCCGAGTTGCTCAGCGGTTCTCACCGCACGTATTCACCTTCAGTAGAAGTAGTTTCTGGTTACCTCTCATGACTTCCAAGCCCCAGCAGCTCACTCCCTTTGGCTACGCCCTTGCCGGAGCCCTGGGAGGCGTATTCTCAAATGCGTGAGTATCGCAATCGACACTCACAACAGCAAGCTAAACGTCTCCTCGTGCGATAGGATTGTATATCCCCTTGATACGTAAGTCGCTGGTGCTCATGAGGCATGTCTGAGCCCAATACAGCGTCAAGACCAAGATTCAGGCAGATGCAACCTCAACTAAGGGTCTAAAGGGAAAAGAGAGTGCTGGTGTAAACCTATCTATACTCTCGCTGCTCATTCGCATATACCACGAAGAAGGTATCACCGGCTATTACAAGGGATTTGGAGCTAGCATGCTCAACACCTTCTCCATGCGTTCGTCCTCTCTCTCATTCATCTCTAATGACTGTAACTGATATTTCTGTACATAGAGTACTCCTACTTCTTCTTCTATGGGATCGTTCGTAACTCTTACATCAAGCGCACCACTAAACCCGGGGCGAGACCTTCACCCTTATCCACGGCTGTAGAGCTCTCGCTTGGGGCCATCGCAGGGGCTCTAGCGCAAGTATTCACTATTCCTGTGGCAGTCATCGCTACCCGGCAACAAGTAGGCAAGGCTACATCCAAAGAGGCAGCTACAGCCCCTTCCGCAGAGGACATGGAGCAAGTACCCCTTGCAGCCAGTGCTGAGGGGGGGATGTACGACGATTCTTTCCTTGCCGTCGCGCGAGAGATTATCCACGAGGACGGCATAACGGGTCTCTGGTCGGGTCTCAGGCCCGGGTTGGTGCTCACCGTCAATCCCGCTATCACGTATGGCGTATTCGAAAGGGTCAAGTCAATATTTACTCTCGGCGATCCTACCGTCAAGCTCGGACCCTGGCGGTCGTTCTGCGTTGGGGCACTGTCGAAAACTTTGGCAACTGTTGTGAGTACCCATTCGTTTTCTGGTATCATAAACGTGTTAATTGTGCCAACAGGTTACTTATCCCTACATTATGGCGAAAGTTCGCATTCAAGCTGGGAGCAAGGCGGCAAAATCCCAGGAAGCAAGCAACCAAAAGCATCCACGGGGTGCAAGAGACGTCCTCTCTCGAGTCTACAGGAAGGAAGGACTGGCTGGCTGGTATAAGGTTGGCTTGTGGTTTTTCCGGACTGCAACTCTAGTTGCTGACACCCTTCTCTTTAGGGTATGGGCGCACAAGTCATCAAGGCAGTGTTTGCTCAAGCGCTATTGTTCATGTCCAAGGACCAATTCGAACAATACGCCCTGATTCTTATGATAGTGTGGGGGCGATTGACCAGTGCTGCTCATTCATAGCTCATTGACAAAAGAGATTACAAAACACTTTCGAGCAGGTGTCCTAAGGTGGAAACTACACATGGCGGGTGTGAATGAAGTGCAGGATGGCAGGATCAATTACTCTACCAGCTCGGGGACAATAAGCGGTGCGAATGCGATATTCCCAATCACCATGAAGCTGATCACTGGATCAAATGTAAGGTTAGTGACGACGGCGGTTGGAAGCGACGAACGGTGATCACCTTTATGGCCGGATAAAAGCATTAATATACATAGGCCTGAGGCAAGTGGCTATCATGGTAGAAATCTCGCATCGTTAAGTACGCAATCGCCACATTTCCTTTGCAGCCACATAATTACCTCGTTGAGGACCGTCCATTTCGATTTCAAGGATCGTCTGAGGACTCTAACGCTTGCTAAGCGATCCTATTTGGTGTCCTCTCTGGTTTCAGGCCGTACTAGGTGCCATCGAACCGAAATGCGGTGCACGCGGAAGTCCCAACGACGATGATCGATTTCAGCGCGTGGATAAATCGCTCCCAGACAATATATACCGAATATATTGTTTTAGAGCACAAATAGTGAGATAGATCGGATAGGCAAGTCGACAAACGCAGCAAGGCGGATTGCGCGTGTCTAAAAGAAATTCCTATCCACACCACCAATCGTCTAATTTGACCCTTGCAGACGTTGTTGTCACCAGGGTATCGGCGTTTCCGCAAGGCATAAGCACTAATCTTGATTGCTCCGAATCTGTCTATGGGCGGGGTTCCATTAGGTGCTTACTTGTGAGAGAGTGGGGAGCATAAGGAAGAAGGGACTGGAAAGGAAATCAATGAGCAGCTAACAATCAATACACCAAACTAGAAGCACAGAGTCCAGAGCAAAGAGAGGCTAAGGTTATACATCACCGAAATATTTGGGTCCGAGATGGTCCGTAGGCAAACTCCCCAAAATCAAGAGAAACTGATCGGGTATGAGATGTCGGAGGGGTTCTCAGCAGAGCAGGTGAGTGCAAACCTGCACGGGACACCCAAAATAGTGAGCCATT
>Ga0307515_10012007_pt1 | contig 16357 bp, 15 predicted proteins | sample 17_EM_MG_FD_194513 | JGI IMG/M metagenome (GOLD analysis project Ga0307515, IMG submission 194513) | Populus trichocarpa ectomycorrhiza microbial communities from riparian zone in the Pacific Northwest, United States - 17_EM | ecosystem: Host-associated > Plants > Roots > Unclassified | place...
AGAGGCTGGCACCGTAAAGGTCAGGTCGGTGGTCTTGCCGTCCTCGGACACGTTCTGCACGATCATGTCGACATTGATGTTGGCGTCCGCGAGCGGCCCGAAGATCGCGGCGGCAACCCCGGGCTTGTCCTCGATCTGGCGCACGGAAATCTGGGCTTCGTCCTTGGAAAAGGCGATGCCGGTGACGACGTGGTTTTCCATGATTTCCTCCTCGCTGCAGATCAGCGTGCCCGGCGGTGTGGCGTGCGGGTCGATATCCTCGGGCTTGTCGAAGCTGGAACGGACGAAGATCGGCATACTATGCACCATGCCGAGTTCCACCGAGCGCACCTGCAGGACCTTGGCGCCCTGGGACGCCAGTTCCAGCATGTCCTCGAACGCGATCTTGTCGAGCCGGCGCGCCTTGGGAACCACGCGCGGGTCGGTGGTATAGACGCCGTCGACGTCGGTGTAGATGTCGCAGCGGTCGGCTTTGATGGCGGCCGCGATCGCCACCGCCGAGGTGTCCGAACCGCCGCGCCCCAGCGTGGTGATTCGGTTGGTCTGCGGATTGATGCCCTGGAAGCCGGCGATGACGGCGACTTCCTTGCGATCTCCAAAGCGGTTGATGATCTCTGACCCGTCGATCTCGAGGATCCGCGCCGAAGCATGCGCGTCCGAGGTCCGGATCGGGATCTGCCAGCCCTGCCAGGAGCGGGCCTGGATGCCGATCGCCTGCAGCGCGATAGCCAGCAATCCCGACGTGACCTGTTCGCCCGAGGCCACCACCGCGTCGTATTCGCGCGCGTCGTGCATCGGCGAGGCGTCGCGGCACCATTCCACCAGCTCGTTGGTCTTGCCGGACATTGCCGACACCACCACGGCGACATCATGCCCGGCATCGACTTCGCGCTTGACGTGGCGCGCGACGTTGCGGATTCGGTCGATATTGGCGACGGATGTACCGCCGAATTTCATCACGAGGCGGCCCATGACGACGCGTGCATTCCCTGTGAGGATAAGTATGGTGGCCCGCACGAAAATGGAGCGCCCGGGCCGAAAGCGGCGTATACATAGCGGCGCGTCCCGGGGCAAGCAACCGGGTGCATTTTCGGTCTAAAATGGCGCAAAATGCCGTTGTAGCGGGTTAATTCAGGTCAGGCGCAATTCAGGTCAGGCGTATGGGGCGTTATATCGACGATATCCTGCAGCCCGATGAGAAGGTGCTGTATTCCACCAATGCGCACTGGATCTTCTTCCTGCCGGCGATCGTGAGCTGGATCGCGGCGTTTGTGCTGTTCGTGGCCTCGGGCATGGTCCCGCCGGGACCCATGGTTTTGGTCTGCTGGTCGCTGGCGGCGATCGTGGCGATTTTCGCCTTGTACAAGACGGCGACCGCCTGGTTCCATCGCTGGACCACCGAAACCGACGTCACCAATTTCCGTGTCATCCACAAGACCGGCTTTGTTCAGCGGCAGACGTTCGAGATGAGTGTGGACAAGGTCGAGAGCGTCGACGTCAACCAGAGCATCCTCGGCCGCATCCTCAACTACGGCGACGTGACGGTCCTGGGGGTCGGTGAGGGTGGCAAGACCCTCGACACCATTGCTTCGCCGTTGGCATTTCGCAATGCCATCACGGCACGACCGGCCGGCGCGTAAATCATGGTCATGCAATCACATCACGCCGGCGCATCGCCCAGCACGGTCGATCCTGCCGAAGTCGCGAAATTCTCAAAACTGTCGGACGAGTGGTGGGATCCCAAGGGCAAGATGGCCCCGCTGCACAAGATCAATCCGCTGCGGCTGACCTATATCCGCGATGCTGCCTGCCGCAAGTTCGAACGTAACGTCAAAAGCCTGAATTGCCTGGGCGGCCTGCGCATCCTCGATATCGGCTGCGGCGCCGGCCTGTTGTGCGAGCCGTTCACGCGGCTCGGCGCGCAGGTGATCGGGATCGATCCCTCCGCCACCAACATCGCTGCCGCCAAGCTGCATGCCGACAAGGGTCACCTTTCGATCGACTACCGCTGCACCACCGCCGAACAGATGGACGTGCGCGAGCGCTTCGACATCGTGCTGGCGATGGAAGTGGTCGAGCATGTCACCGATGTCGGTGTCTTCCTCAAGCGCTGCACGGCGATGCTCAAGCCCGGCGGGATGATGGTGCTCTCGACCTTGAACCGCAACTGGAAGAGCTTTGCGCTGGCGATCGTCGGCGCCGAATACGTGCTGCGCTGGCTGCCGCGCGGCACCCACGAATGGAATAAGTTCGTCACCCCCGACGAACTCGCGCAGCATCTTTCCAACAACCGCCTCGCCATCACCGAACAGGCTGGCGTGGTTTACAGCCCACTCGCCGACAAATGGAGCATCTCATCCGACATGGACGTGAACTACATGGTGGTCGCGGAGGAGATGTAGGCACACTCCATCGTCGTCCCTGCGAACGCAGGGACCCATAGCCACCGGCCCACGTAATTGGCACAATCTGCGTTCCGAGCATGTACTACGTCTACATCCTCGCAAGCCGCCGCCACGGTACCCTGTATATCGGGGTAACTAACTCCGTGCAGAAACGACTGGAGCAGCACCGAAACGGCGACGGCTCCTCGTTCGTGAAAACGTATGGCGTGTTTCGCCTCGTTTACGTCGAATCCTACGATCGCGCCGACGAAGCGATTGCCCGCGAGAAACAGCTAAAGCGCTGTAAGCGCGACTGGAAGATCGAACTCATCGAGCGCGATAATCTCGAATGGCGCGACCTCAGCGATTTGCTAGTTTAGCGCCTGCGCCTGCGTTTGTCCGAGCTCTCTCCCCGAGTCGTCCCTGCGAACGCAGGGACCCATAGCCACAGGGCTTTGTAAGTTAAGGAAGTCGTCGATCACTGCCATTTATTAGGACGGCCGCGGCGTATGGGTCCCTGCGTTCGCAGGGACGACGATGGACTGGGTTGTCGCGATGGATCGGCGACTTAATCGCAATCCTGTCATGACGCCGATCCGGTTGACCGCACGCGCGGCGCCCGGCACGGTGCGGCACCTTCCGCCGGTGCCCCCATGTTCACGATCGCTTCGCTCTGGATTCCCTTCACCATCATTGCTGCGCTCGGCCAGGTCGCGCGCAATGCGATGCAGCGGTCGTTGACGGGACCGCTTGGGACCTGGGGTGCGACCAATATCCGCTTCCTGTTCGGCTTTCCGTTCTCGATCGTCTTCTTCGTGGTGGTGATCGCCGTGACCGGCGACCGCGTGCCATGGCCGACGTCGGCGTTCTGGCCGTGGCTGCTGCTCGGCGCGCTCAGCCAGATCGTCGGCACCGGCATGATGCTGCTGGCGATGAACGACCGCTCGTTCGTGGTGACCACGGCATACCTGAAAACCGAGGCGATCCAGACCGCGATCTTCGGCTTCGTCTTTCTCGCCGATCATCTCACTGTGCTGAAAGTGGTCGCGATCCTGATCGCGACGGCCGGTGTCGTCATTGCGGCGCTGCGGCCGGCCGGCGAGAAGGGTTTTGCGGACCTGAAGCCGACGCTGTTGGGCCTTGGTGCCGCCGCGGCATTTGCGTTATCGGCGGTCGGCTTTCGCGGCGCGGTCATCGTGGTGCCCGGCGTCTCCTTCGTGACGGCAGCGTCCTACACGCTGGTGTTCGGCCTGTTCGTGCAGACGCTGGTGCTGACGATCTATCTGCTTGTCCGCGCGCCTGACGTGCTCCGGAAAATCTTCGGTCTGTGGAAGCCCTCGATGCTGGCGGGCTTCATGGGCGCGTTCGCCTCGCAATTCTGGTTCCTGGCCTTTGCACTGACGGCGGCCGCCAATGTGCGCACGCTGGCGCTGGTCGAAGTGCTGTTCGCGCAAGCCGTCGCGTATTACTCGTTCAAGCAGCCACTATCGGCGCGGGAGCTGTTCGGGATCGTTCTGATCGTGGCCGGTGTGGCGCTGCTGGTGGCAGCTTGATCAGCGGTTGACGTCGATCAGCCCTATTTGAACCTGGCAAATGGCAGGCGCGACCAAAGGCCGTCCGCAGAGCCCGACATCCCGTGGCAAAGGAGGCGGCCATGGCAGTTCCCTACGCAACCCAGCGACCGATCGTCTCGGACAGTACGCTCGCCCTTGGTATCTACCTGCTTTATTTCGCGGGGTATTTCTTCGTCATCCCGGCGCTGATTGGCGTCATCATCGCGTATGTGAAGATCGAGGATTCCGATCCGCTGGCGCGGTCGCATTACCAGTTCCAAGTCAGGACCTTCTGGATCGGATTGCTGTACAATGTGATCGGCCTTCCGCTGTGCCTGGTGCTGATCGGCTTCCCGATTCTTCTCTGGTGGCTGGTTTGGTCGCTGATCCGCATCATCAGGGGGATCATGTTGCTCAACGAGGGCAAGCCGATCGCCAATCCCAAATCCTGGTTGTTCGGATAGCTTCGTAGGGTGGGCAAAGGCGTACTTGCGCCGTGCCCACCATCTTCATCGCGCAAGAAATGGTGGGCACGCTTGCGCTTTGCCCACCCTACGGAATCTCGATCAGCGATTAATTCCGGTCGTCCGGCAGTACCGGCAGCGGCGACACCTCGACGCCTTCATCGATCAGCGCGCGGGCTTCCTCGGGCGAGGCCTCGCCATAGATCGGCCGGTGCTCGATATCGCCGTAATGCATCTTGCGGGCTTCGTTGGGGAAGCGCTCGCCGACATTGTCGGCGTTCTTCGTGATGTGATCGCGCAATTCCTTGATCTTGGCGCGCAGCTCGCGCTCCTGCGCCATCAAGAGCGGCGTCGACTCAGGTGTCGTCACTTCGGTGCTTGCAACTTCCGCAATCGGTGCCGGCCGCGCGTCCTCGCGGCCCTTCTTGCTGACGATCTGCGGCGCCATGATGCCGCGCTCGACCTTGATCGAGCCGCATGACGGACAGCTCACCAGCTTGCGCTTCTCCTGGCTCTCATAGGCCGACGAGCTTTGAAACCAGCTTTCGAAGGTGTGGCCTCGCTCGCAGCGCAGGCTGTAGCGGATCATGCCGAGCCTCGAACCAGATGCAGATGTTCCGGGCCGGCTTTGGGATCGGCGATGCCAAAGCGCCGGCCATGCTGCAGCGACGGCACGGTTTTCCGCGCGGTCTCGACCCTGGAAGTATCAATCTCGGCGAGGAACACGCCGGGCTCGACGCCGCCCTCGGCGAGGATTTCGCCCCAGGGTGCGACGATCAGCGAATGCCCGAACGTCTCGCGCTTGTTCTCATGCATGCCGCATTGCGCGGCGGCGAACACGAAGCAGCCGGTCTCGATGGCGCGGGCGCGCAGCAGGATATGCCAATGCGCTTCGCCGGTCTTGCGGGTGAAGGCCGACGGCACCGTGAGGAACGACGCGCCGCTCTCGGCGAGCGCGCGATAGAGCGCGGGAAAACGCACGTCGTAGCAGATCGTGAGCCCGATCCGGCCCCATGGCAGGTCCGATATCACGGCGGTTTCGCCCGGCTGGTAGTTGGCGGATTCGCGATAGCTCTCGCCGCCGGGCAGATCGATGTCGAACATGTGGATCTTGTCGTAGCTGGCGAGCACATTGCCGTCAGGCCCGATCAGGAACGAACGATTGACCGCCTTCTCCGGCGAGAAGCGCAGCGCCAACGAGCCGATATGCAGATGAATCTTCAGCTCCGCCGCCAGCGCGCGATAAGCTTTGAGCGACTTGTCGTCCTCCTCGCTCGCCAGATGCTCGAACAGCGCCTTGCGGTTCAGCTGCATCATGTTGCTCACCTCGGGGGTTTGCACATAATGGGCGCCTTGCGCCGCCGCCTCGCGGATCAGCTTCGTGCCTTGCTCGAGGCTCGACTCCGGCAACAGTCCGGTGCGCATCTGCACCATGGCGGCGGTAAAGGTCGCGCTCATGAGGAGGCCTTTTCTCCCGCCAGCATAGCGTCGAGCTTGCCCTCACGGTCCAGGGCGTAAAGCTCGTCGCAGCCACCGACATGGGTTGCGCCGATGAAGATTTGCGGAAACGTCGTGCCGGCGCCGGCACGATCGTACATTTGGTCGCGATAGGCCGGATCGGTGGCCACGCTCAACTCGGTGAACGCGGCATTTTTGCGCGTCAGCAGCGATTTGGCCGCGGTGCAGTAACCGCAGCCCGGGCGGGTGTAGATTTCAACGGTCGTCGTCATGGCGCGCTCTGGTTCGCAAGTTCCGAAAAATGACAAGCCTTTGAATTATATGGGAGCGCGGTGGGTGTCCACAACCCGCGCGAATACCAGCACGTCGACCTGCGCGGCCTTGGCGCGCAATAAGGCCCGCGCGCAGGCATCCGTGGTGGCGCCGGAGGTCAGGACGTCGTCGATCAGGACCACCCGGCGGCCCTGGATATCGGCGGTGCGGTCGGCGGCAACCTTGAATGCGCCCTGCACATTGCTGGCGCGCTGCGAGCGCGATAGCCCGATCTGCTGCTCGGTCGCCCGGACCCGCCGCAGCGCCTCGGAGGCCAGTTTCACCCCGGTTTGCCGCGAAATCACCCGCGCCAGCGCGCCTGATTGATTATAGCGCCGGCTCCAGCCGCGCCGCCAGTGCAGGGGAACCGGCACCAGCACGTCGGCCTCATCGAGCAATTCCTGGCCGGCGCGGGCCATCCAGCGGCCCATCGCGGGCGCAAGATCCGTGCGGTCCTGGTATTTCAGCGAATGAACCAGCGTCCGCGCGACGTCGTCATAGCGTACTGCGGCGCGGGCACGCTGATAGGCTGGCGGATTGGCGATCGCCTCCATCGACAGCAATTCGGGGCCGGGATCATAGACAAAGGGAATCCCGAGCCGCGGGCAGAACGGCGGCGCGATGAACGACAGCTTGGCCCAGCATTCCGCGCAAACGCCCTCGCCATCGACCGGCTCACGGCAGGAAACGCACAGCGTCGGCAGCGCGATGTCGAGCGCCAGCCGCGGAATATGCGCGAACACGCCGCGGGCGGCATTCAGCACGCCGCGCAGATGGGTGGATACGGAGCGTGGTGGTGATGCCTCGGCGTCCATCCGCCAAAGCTAACGCCGGGGCGCGTGGGGCTCAAGCGGCGAAAGCGGTTGCCCGTTCCCCGGATGCTGCGCAGCACGAAGTGATGCGCTGCTGATCCGGGGTCCATCTGTGGGTCCCGGTTCTGCGAAGCATTGCTGCGCGCTGCATCGCGCCCGGGACACGAGATAAACGCGTCCCGGATTGCCAGAGACGCTCTAATCGGCTTACCAACCCGGCATGGCTCAGAACCCGACTGCCGCACCCATGCTCTTCGATCGCGCGCTGCTCTGCGCGCGGCAGGACCGTGCGCGTCGCGGTGAGCCGGTCACCTTTCTGTTCGATCGCGTCGCCGAGGACATGGAAGAGCGTTTGGGCGCGGTGACGCGGGAGTTTTCCGTCGCTGCCGAAATCTGGACGCCGGGCGAATTACTCCGCAAGCCGATCAGCGATCGGTTCAAATCTATCACCCGGATCGAGCCGGATGAAACGGAGACGCTGCCGCTGCTACCGGAATCGCTCGACCTCGCGCTCTCCGCGCTGGCCCTTCAATTCGTCAATGATCTGCCCGGCGTGCTCGCGCAGATCAGGCGCGCGCTGCGGCCGGATGGCTTGTTGCTGGCGGCGATGATCGGCGGCGATACGCTGACCGAACTCCGGCAGGCTTTTGCGCAAGCCGAGGCCGAATGCGAAGGCGGCGTGTCGCCGCGCGTCGCGCCCTTTGCCGATCTGCGCGATGTCGGCGCGCTGTTGCAGCGTGCGGGGTTTGCGTTGCCGGTCACCGATGTCGATCGCCTCATAGTGCGCTACGACAGCGCGTTCGCGCTGATGGCTGATCTGAGAAGGATGGGTGCGACCAATATTCTGGTCGAACGGCGGCGGACGCCGACCCGCCGCACCACGCTGCTGCGGATGGCGGAGATCTACAGCAGCCGCTTTGCCGATCCTGACGGCCGCATCCGCGCCACCTTCGACGTGATCTGGCTGTCCGGCTGGGCGCCGCACGAAAGCCAGCCCAAGCCGCTACGGCCGGGTTCGGCGAAGGCTAGCCTGGAAGCGGCGGTGAAGCGGGTGCCGAAGTAGGCCGCCGCGTACTCATCAGTAACAGCGCGCTCCTCGACGGAAGCTTGGGGAGACCGAGGCCTGCGGCGAGCGCATAAGCGCATTGCAATCGCCGCCGATCACATTTGGATCGCGCGAAATCGCAGGAAGTTCATTCTGATCGCGCGCGTCAATTGGACGCGGCCGGTGTTTGTTTGGGTAGTCCGGCAATGATGCCGGCTTGCAAAGCAAAAAAGGGAAGAACAATGCTCAGGAAGTTGTTAGGTGCAGCCGCAATGGCTGCAACTGCCTATTCATTTGTGCCCGCATATGCCGGGCACGTTCATCACGCCGCGCATGTCGGTGTCGGATGTAGCGGCGACAACTTTGCTAAAGCTGAAGGCGGGGTCGACACGATGGCCGACGGCCCCGCCAAGTTCACGGCAGAAAGCGAGATTGCTCAGGCGCAGGACGCAATGCTGAGTGAGAAGATGAGTGGATGCGCGGTGCATCTTAGCCGCGCATTGCGCGCTGAGAGCGCGGCTCAAGCCTCTTATCCGGGGACGATGGCTCCGGCCGAAACCACGCAGCCGCACTGGAGTTGGACCCCGATGGTTGGACCTCGATGAGAGGCGTGTATTAGGCCTCAGCAGAAGGGCCTGATCGAGTGGTGATCGGCCGAGCCGGACAGACTCTCAGAGCGGCGCTCCTCGTTGCAAGCTTGTAGGGCCATCGTCCCAAGCCAAGCGTCGCGCGCCGCTCCTTCTGGATTTGTGCATGGCAGTGAGGATCAATTTTGCGGCTATGCCAAGTCGCCCGTGCCGAAGTAACGACGTTAATCTGGAACCGGTGAGTTACTGACGTACGGCGATGATCGGACGCGCATCGGCAAGGCGCGGGTCCGGACCCGCATTTCGCAGGCAATCGGTTGTGATATTCGGCCACGTCTCCAAGGCGCATTTTGATACAGGAGCGGGAAGGCGTTCGTCCTTGCTCGTCGAGACGGCGACGGGTGTGGGTTGTTTCGGGGGCGCGGTCTCCGCAGCCCAGACCAGCGTTCCCAAAAGAAAGGCAAATAGAACCGTCGCGCCGCCAAGACTCATATCACTCACTCACTGGAGTTAGGGTGACTGCGTGATAGTGGCCGCTGTGAATCTTGCAACAAAACGCAGCCGTTAAGCTGAACCGTCAAGCTTAACGATGGCGAGTTATCCAGCCCGATTAAGGCTAGAGCTTTTCCGTTCCGATAGAATCGGAACGGAGCTCTAGATTCTTGTTTTGACGCGTTTTCTTGACGCGAACCGGACCCACTTCGCTGGAAAACGCTCTAATCACGTCTGCGTTCGGCGGGCACGCGCATTGGGTGCCGCCGATCGCTCGCGTTACAGCAGCAAATCCAGCAAATGCGGGATCAGCGGAATATCCGCCGGCGGCATCGGGTAGTCGCGCAGCTTGTTAGGCCGCACCCAGGCCAGTTGCTGGCCCTCGCGCGCGACGACCTGGCCTTCCCAGCGCCGGCAGATGTAGAGCGGCATCAACAGATGGAAAGTCTCGTAGGCGTGGCTCGCAAAGGTCAGCGGCGCGAGACATGGTTCGCTGACATCGATGCCGATCTCTTCATGCAGTTCGCGGATCAGCGTCTGTTCGGGCCGTTCACCGGGCTCGACCTTGCCGCCGGGAAATTCCCACAGCCCCGCGAGCGTCTTGCCTTCCGGGCGCTGTGCGAGCAGCACGCGCTTGTCGGCGTCGACCAGCGCGCAGGCGACGACGAGCGTGAGCTTGAAGTCAGCCATGCGCGTGTGCTTCCGGCCGGAGGATGTTCACGACCGGTAATCGCCGTTGATCGCGACATATTCCTTGGTGAGGTCGCAGGTCAGCACGCGGTCGCGGCCCTTGCCGAGGCCGAGCGAGACCTTGATCTGAATCGTCGGGCTCTTCATCGCTTCGGACACTTCCGTCTCGTTGTAGGATGGATCGCGCGCGCCTGACTTCGCGACGCGGATGCCGTTGAACGAGATCGACAGCTTGTCGCGATTGGCGGGCTCGCCGGCCTTGCCGACTGCCATCACCACGCGGCCCCAATTGGCGTCCTCGCCGGCGATCGCCGTCTTCACCAGCGGCGAATTCGCCACCGACATCGCAATCCGCCGCGCCGAAATCTTGGTGGTGGCGCCTTCGACGATGACCTCGACCAGCTTGCGCGCGCCTTCGCCGTCGCGGGCGACCTGTTCGGCAAGATCGGCGAGGATCGCGCGGAACGCTTTGGTGAAGGCCTTCAGCCTGACATCGCTGGCGCGCGTGATCTTGGGCGCGCCGTTGGCCGCAGCGGTGCCGGTGGCGAACGCCAGCAGGGTGTCCGACGTCGAGGTGTCGCTGTCGATAGTGAGGGCGTTGAAAGTGTCCTCGACGCCGCTCTTGAGCAGCGATTGCAGCACGGAAGACGACAGCGGCGCGTCGGTGAACACGAACGACAGCATCGTCGCCATGTCAGGCGCAATCATGCCGGCGCCCTTGGCCATGCCGTTGATGGTGACCTTGGCTTTGCCGAGCTTGACGGTCGCGGTCGCAACTTTCGGAAAAGTGTCGGTGGTCATGATCGCCTTGGCCGCGCTCATCCAGTCGGCGGGCGCAGCACTTTCGGCAAGCCGGCCGAGCACGCCGTCGAATTTGGTGGCGTCGAGCGGTTCGCCGATCACGCCGGTGGAGGCGAGATACACCTCATTGGCGCTGCAGCCGACCGCCTTGGCGGCCAATGCTGCGGTCAGCGTCGTCGCCGCCCGTCCGGTCTTGCCGGTGAAGGCATTGGCGTTGCCGGAATTCACGACCAAGGCCCGTGCAAGACTTCCCTTCGAAGAACCGCCGCCTTTGAGTTTGGCGCGGCACCATTCCACCGGGGCGGAGGGGCATTTCGACTTGGTGAAGACGCCGGCGACGCTTGTCCCCTTGTCCATCACGGCGAGCAGCACGTCGGTGCGCCCCTTGTAGCGAATGCCGGCGGCGGCGGTGGCAAGCCGCACGCCCGGGATCTCGGGCATCTCGGGGACTTCGGTCGGGGCGAGGGGGGAAACAGCTGATGACATCGGGGCGCCTTATCGACAAGAAAATGAGCCGATGGCCGGGCTTGTCCCGGCCATCCACGTCTTCAGCATCCGTTGATGAAGGCCCTAAGACATGGATGCCCGGCACACCCGAAAGCGCGAAGCGCGTCTTGCCGGCCATCCACGCCTTCAGCATCCGTCGATGAAGGCCCTAAGACATGGATGCCCGGCACACCTGAGTGGGCCGGGCATGATGCCTAAATACTCAAGTCCGATCGTGAAGTCGATTTACTTCTTGGCCGGCGCCATCTTGGAGTCCTTGGCGGCTTCGGGCGGCTTCGCCGCCGGTTCGGCGGGCTTGTCCATGCGCTCGACCTTGGCGGCCTCGCGTAGCTTGGCGACGTAGTCAGCCTGCGCCTTGCGCGTCACATAGGTCTCGATCTGGGCCTTGACCTGCTCGAAGTCGGGCGCCTTGCGGTTGCGCTTTTCCTCGACCTTGATGATGTGCCAGCCGAATTGCGACTTCACGGGATCGGAGACCTTGCCGGGCTCGAGCGTGAACGCCACGGCCGAGAATTCCGGCACCATCTGCTCCTTGGTGAAGAAGCCGAGATCGCCGCCGTCGGAGGCGCCGGGGTCCTTGGATTTCTTCTTGGCGAGGTCAGCGAAATCGGCGCCCTTCTTCAGCTCTTCGGCGATCGCCTTGGCCTCGTCCTCGGTCTCGACCAGGATGTGCCGGGCGTGGACTTCGGCTTCGCCGGTGATCTGCTTGGAGGCCTCGTCATAGACCTTCTTCATGGCCTCTTCGGTGGTGCCGGCCTTGCCTTCGGCGGCAAGCAGGCTGTCCATCAACAGGCGGCTGCGGGTGAACGCCAGGCGCTTCTTGAAGTCCTCGGAATTCTCGACCTTCTTGTCCTCGGCCGCCTTGGCGACGATCCGCATGTCGATCAGGAAGGCCAGAACGTTGTCCTTCTTGGTCGCCGGGTCCATCTGGGCGAGGCTGGGGCCGAGTTCCTCTTCGGCCAATGCGACGTCGCTCTGGCGGATCTCCACGCCGTTAACCTTCGCCAGAACGGGGTTGTCCTGGGCACGGGCCGGCAGGCCGGCGGCCAGAACCGCGGCCAGGCAGGTCGTCACGGCCAGAGAGGCCAAGCCGAAGCGCAGGCCGGTTTTCGTTTCCGGGAACGAGGTGGTCATGCAAAATCCTTGTCTTGAAGATGGGTATGTGTGAGGCGGCGGGACACTCGCCCAATCATGGGGCCTTGGCAACGCGAAAAGTCTGTCAAAATGATGAATTCCCGGACAGGCAAGCGGGCCCGTTTCCGGGGGTAAATCGGCGGCACTTGGCGACGTTGACAACCCACCGGCCCAGCCATATCTCTGCCGGAACCTATCGACGGCGATAGCGCTTATTTTACTAGGCTTTTTGCCGTTGAACCTTAGCTTGCCTAAATCCCACTCACTAGGCGGTTGACCCCGGATCGGGGCGTTTGCCATGACGCGTCACGGTGAGTTGATAGGCGACCTGGTGGACCACGTCAGGGCTGCAACGCAAGACACGGCCAAGACTTAAGAGACTTAAGGCAAAGACAGGAATTCGGTATGATCGGCGCGCTCGCCCGCAAGCTTTTCGGCTCCCCCAATGATCGGCGGGTGAAGGGATATCAATCCCGCGTCAACGCCATCAACGCGCTCGAGCCCGAGCTCGCCGCGCTGTCGGACGACGCGCTGAAAGCCCGCACCGTCGAATTCCGCGAACAGATCGCCAATGGCAAGAGCCTCGACGACCTCCTGGTGCCGGCGTTCGCGACCGTCCGCGAGGCGGCCAAGCGCACCCTCGGCCAGCGGCATTTCGACGTCCAGCTGATCGGCGGCATGGTGCTGCACGAGGGCGACATCGCCGAGATGAAGACCGGCGAAGGCAAGACGCTGGTCGCGACGCTCGCGGTCTATCTCAACGCGCTCGCGGCCAAGGGCGTCCACGTCGTCACCGTCAACGACTACCTCGCCAAGCGCGACTCCGAATGGATGGGGCAGATCTACAACTTCCTCGGATTGACCGTCGGCGTGATCGTCCACGGCCTCGACGATGCCGAGCGCAAGCAGGCGTATTCGCGCGACATCACCTACGGCACCAACAACGAATACGGTTTCGACTATCTGCGCGACAACATGAAGTACCGCCTGGAAGACATGGTCCAGCGCAGCCACTTCTACGCCATCGTCGACGAAGTCGACTCGATCCTGATCGACGAAGCGCGCACGCCGCTGATCATTTCCGGCCCGCTCGACGACCGTTCGGAATTCTACAACACCATCGACACCTTCCTGCCCAAGCTCGACAAGACCGATTACGACGTCGACGAGAAGCAGCGCACGGTGACGCTGACCGAAGCCGGCATGGAGAAGATCGAAACCCTGCTGCGCGAGGCCGGCCAGCTCAAGGGCGAGTCGCTCTACGACATCGAGAACGTCTCGGTCGTCCACCACATCAATCAGGCGCTGCGCGCCCATTCGCTGTTCAACCGCGACAAGGATTACATCGTCCGCGACGGCGAGGTCATCATCATCGACGAGTTCACCGGCCGCATGATGCAGGGCCGGCGCTATTCCGAAGGCCTGCACCAGGCGCTGGAAGCCAAGGAACACGTCCAGGTCCAACCGGAAAACCAGACGCTGGCCTCGATCACCTTCCAGAACTATTTCCGGATGTACGAAAAGCTCGCCGGCATGACCGGCACGGCGCTGACCGAAGCCGACGAATTGTTCGACATCTACAAGCTTGAGGTCGTGGAAATCCCGACCAACGTGACGGTGGCGCGCCTCGACGAGGACGACGAGGTCTACCGCACCCAGAACGAAAAATACGCCGCGATCCTGGCCGAGATCGAGCGCGCCAATGCGCGGTTGCAGCCGGTGCTGGTCGGCACCGCCTCGATCGAGAAGTCCGAAGTGCTGGCCGACTATCTGAAGAAGCACGGCTACAAGCAGATCGATTTCGGCGCCGAATCCGGCATGGAGAAACTCTATGCTGCGGCGCGCGCGGGCAAGCCCGCCAAATTGTTCGCGGTGCTGAACGCGCGCTTCCACGAACAGGAAGCCTATATCGTCGCCGAAGCCGGCGTTCCCGGCGCGATCACGATCGCGACCAACATGGCCGGCCGCGGTACCGACATCAAGCTCGGCGGTTCGCTCGAGATGCGGATCCTGCAAGAGACCGGCGGCATCACCGACGAGGCCGAGAAGGCCGCCAAGATCGAACTGATCAAGGCCGACATCGAACGCTTCCGCGAGATCGTGCTGAAGGCCGTGGATGTCGTCGAGATCGAGCCCGCCAAGGGATCGAAGCCGGCCAAAACCATCACCAAGCCCGGCGGGCTTTACATCATGGGTTCGGAACGCCACGAATCGCGGCGCATCGACAATCAGCTGCGCGGCCGCTCCGGCCGTCAGGGCGACCCCGGACGCTCGAAATTCTTCCTGTCGCTGGAAGACGATCTGATGCGGATCTTCGGGTCCGACCGGCTCGATACCATGCTGACGCGGCTCGGCCTGAAAGAGGGCGAAGCCATCATCCATCCCTGGATCAACAAGGCGCTGGAAAAGGCGCAGCAGAAGGTCGAGGCGCGCAACTTCGACATCCGCAAGAATCTGCTCAAATTCGACAACGTCCAGAACGATCAGCGCAAGGTGATCTTCGACCAGCGCGTCGACCTGATGAAGGACGACAGCGTCGCCGAGACCGTCACCGACATGCGCCATGCCTTCGTCGACGATGTCGTCGCCAAGCACGTGCCCGAGCATGCTTATGCCGAGCAGTGGGACGTCGCCGGGCTGAAAGATGAATTGAAGCGCGTGCTCGACATCGACCTGCCGGTCGATGATTGGGCCAAGGAAGAAGGCATCGCCGACGAGGAATTGCTGGCGCGCATCGAGAAGCATGTCGACGAGCACATGGCGGCCAAGGTCGCGCAATGGGGCCCCGATGTGATGCGTTACGTCGAAAAGACCATCCTGCTGCAGACGCTGGATCATCTCTGGCGCGAGCATCTCGTGATGCTCGATCATCTGCGCCAGGTGATCGGCCTGCGCGGCTACGGCCAGCGCGATCCGTTGCAGGAATACAAGTCCGAAGCCTTCAGCCTGTTCGAGGCGATGATCGCGCATCTGCGCGAAGCGGTGACGGCGCAATTGATGCGTGTCGAGATCGTGCCGCCCGAAGAACAGCAGCCGGTGTTGCCGGCGATGGAAGCGCACAAACTCAATCCCGAAACCGGCGAAGACGAAATGGCGTTCGCGGGCGCCTCGCTGGTACCCGAGGTAGCCGTCGCCGACCGCGATCCCAAAAACCCCGCAAGCTGGGGCAAGGTTGGCCGCAACGAGGATTGTCCCTGTGGAAGCGGCAAGAAGTTCAAGCACTGCCACGGCAAGTACGGTTAGGCTGCGACTGATCGGGCGCTGACCGCGAAGGCGGATTCGTAGGGTGGGCAAAGGCGCTCTTGCGCCGTGCCCACCATCTTATTTTCCGATGATTTCAGCTTGATTGGTGGGCACGCTTGCGCTTTGCCCACCCTACGCTTCGGCGTGATGGAGGTTTACTTCACCGCGCCGAAGCGGCTGTCGAACGAGTTCGACGACACGATCGGCGCGGATCCGGCGACTTGGCTGTCCCTGGTGGCGGGCGCGGGGGCTGCGGCCGGGGTGTCGGAAACCGACGGCTTCAGCGGCGGCCGGCTAGTGGCGGCTTGCTTGGGTTCGACCTTCGGCGCTGCCGCCTTCGGAGCGGGCGCGGGCTCGGTCCGCTTGGCTTCAATGACTTTCGGCTTGGCTGCTGCGGCTGATGGAGGCGTGCTCGCGGTGGCGTCGGCGCTGCCGCCGATGCCGACCTTGCGGGCGAGGTTCGAGAAGAACCCGTCGGATTGCGCGGCCGGCGCGGCATTGGCGACGCGCGTCGGCGCGGGCGCTGCCGGTGCAGAGGCCGGCGCTGCCACCAGCTTGGGCTCTTGCGGCGCGCCGAGCAGCAGATTGTCGGAGGGCGCGCGCGGTGGGTTGACGTGGGAGGGGATGGTGCCGGGCGCACGCGACATCGACAGCAGCGACAGGCTCTGGCCGTCGCCGCCTTCGGAGAGGCCGGTATTGCCGTCAGGCACGCGCGCGGCGAACACCTTGTTCATGCCGCCGTCGATGCCGGTGTTGGTGCGCGCGACCGGCGTGCCCTTCGAAATCAGCTTGGCGGTTTCAGCGGCCTCGGCCTGCTGTTTCTCGCGCACGGCGTCGGCGATGTCATCGGGGATCGCGTAGGCCGGGCATTTGGC
>Ga0307515_10012008_pt1 | contig 16356 bp, 17 predicted proteins | sample 17_EM_MG_FD_194513 | JGI IMG/M metagenome (GOLD analysis project Ga0307515, IMG submission 194513) | Populus trichocarpa ectomycorrhiza microbial communities from riparian zone in the Pacific Northwest, United States - 17_EM | ecosystem: Host-associated > Plants > Roots > Unclassified | place...
ATAGCCGCAGCGAATGCCCGATTTGCGAGCGACTGCTGCAATGCTATTGAGCTGGTCCGCGTTCCACTTCCAGTCATCCAGCGTCATTCCAGCAGCCAGAGTCGCGTTGGAGTCCGCAGGTGCTTTGCGAAAGCGCGAATCCGCCGTCCAGGGGAAGGAGATAACGAGATATTCAGCGCCCACAGCCTTTGCATAGTCGATGCGCGATTGCTGCTCCGTCTGCATGTCGGACATACCGACGTGCATGCTCGGCGCAGTGAGGCCGTTTTCCTGCAATAGCGCTCGCAATTTGGCGGCGGGCACTTTAGGCGCGCCTGCAAGCTCCACTTCGCGATAACCGATGGCGGCGACAGCCTTCAAGGCCGCCGGCAGATCTTTCGCGACATCTTCGCGGACGGCGTAAAGCTGTAACCCAATCGGTAGGTTAAGTGGCCCGAGTCGCGGCTGCGCCGCGCGTGATTCAAGACAAGTGACGGCCGCAAGTGCGAGCGAACCGTGTTGAAGAAAAGCGCGTCGAGACCACATGGCGTTCCCCCACTCATTGCCGGACTGCTCAGGCTAGAATAAATCCGCTCAAGACGAGTTGTATATGGACGTCATTATTTCGATGACCGACATAAAGCACGCGAATGATTATGCATCCCTGGCTCAATCTCGGTCTCCATTCGGCGGCGTCGTCGGCGCAGGCCAGCCACGTGCACGATGTGAGCAGCTACCTGGCCCGGCTCATTGCATCGGGGAAGGCGACGTCGCGCTCCGATCTCGCGCGCGTTACCGGGCTTGCTCGCTCAACCGTGTCTCAGCACCTGGCGCCGCTCATCAAAATCAATCTCATCGCTGAAAGTGGGCCTGAAAGCAGCGCGCGCGGACGACCGCCGCTGATGCTGCGTTTGAATCCTCAGGCAGGGGTCATTCTGGTTGCGGATCTCGGTGCGGCGCGCGGCCGGCTCGGGCTTGCGGACTTTGGTCAGCACTTTTTGGCCGAGTGCTCGATCGAGACGGATGTGGTTCGTGGGCCCGAGCCCGTGCTGGACGAGGTCCGGCGAGCGTTTCTTCAGTTGCTCACGGAGCACAACATCGCACCTCAGAGCGTACGACTCGTCGTGGTCGGATTGCCCGCTCCGGTGGATTTTGTTAAAGGCGTGCCCGTTCGTCCTCCCATCATGCCGGGCTGGGACAACTATCCCGTGGCGGCCTCCTTTCAAAGCGCCTTTGCCGCGCCGGTGCTCGTGGACAATGACGTCAATTTGATGGCTCTCGGCGAAGCACGCTGTCGGCCTGTCTCTCAATGTCCGCTGCTGTTTGTGAAGGTATCGACCGGCATCGGTTGCGGGATTGTCACGCATGAGGGACAGCTTCACCGCGGCGCGGACGGAGCGGCGGGGGATATCGGCCACGTGCGAATTCCCGGCCACGAAGAGCTTTGCCGGTGCGGTGCTGTAGGCTGCATCGAAGCCTTTGCGTCGTACGGCGCGATCACGCGTAGGCTCGGAGGAGAGAGCGGTTCAGCGGGATCGACGCTGGCAAGCGAAGCCGACGGATCTCAGATTGCCGGTCTCGTGCGCGCGGCTGCGAGCGATATCGGCGAAGTCATCGCGATGCTCGTCCATTTCTTCAATCCCAGTGTGATTGCGCTGGGGGGCCGAATGACGCAGTTCGGCGACGAAATGCTGGCCGGCGTGCGTTCCGTTGTGTATCGGCGAGCGCTGCCGCTCGCAACCCGCAAGCTGTCCGTTGAATTGAGTGTTCTCGGAAAGCGCGCGGGCATCGTTGGCGGCGGAGTACTCGGTGTCGAGCACGTGCTGTCGCCTAAGGGCCTACAATCGCTAATGGCCGCCCAGTCCAAACGATAGCTGTCCTTTGCGACGCTGTTTGTTCGAAGGTCGCCTTAATCCTGCGCTTTAATGCAAACAAGTTTTCGCGGTAGAGTCTGCCGCAACATGGACGGACGGGGGCGTGTATGGCTGTCGGCGACGACTCTTCCTACGATGCGATCGTCATCGGCACCGGCATCAGTGGTGGATGGGCAGCCAAGGAGCTGACGGAGAAAGGCCTCAAGACTTTGGTGCTCGACCGTGGCCGCATGGTGAAACACGGCGAGTATCCAACAGCAACGAAAACTCTGTGGGAGCTGCCGTATGGCGGTCGCCCCACGCAAGAAGATCTACAGAAACAGGCGGTCGCGGCGCGAACCGGCTATGTCGTCACTCAGGCTGCCAAGCACTGGTTCGTTGACGACACCGAGCATCCGTATACCGAAGTGAAGCCCTTTTCGTGGGTGCGTGGCTATCACGTCGGCGGACGTTCGCTCATGTGGGGACGGCAGTCGTACCGCTGGAGTCAGATGGACTTCGAGGCGAATGCGAAAGACGGCATTGCCGTCGATTGGCCGGTTCGATACCCCGAGATCGCGCCTTGGTACGATCACGTGGAGCGCTTCATCGGCGTGAGCGGCCAGTCCGAGGGACTTGAGCAACTCCCTGATGGTCAATTTCTGCCGCCGATGGAATTGAATTGCGTCGAAACGCAATTCAAGCAAACGCTAGCGGAGAAATTCGGCCGCATGCTCACGATCGGCCGCGCCGCGCATCTCACCGCGCTGCTCGAGCACAGCCCACAACGCGGCAAATGCCAATTCCGCAACTTGTGTATTCGCGGTTGCCCTTATGGCGCGTATTTCAGCAGCAATTCGAGCACGCTGCCGGCAGCGGAAAAAACCGGAAACATGACTCTGCGCCCCAACTCGATTGTGTACGAGTTGATCTATGACGAGAAGCAAGGCAAGGCGAGCGGTGTGCGGGTGCTGGATGCGCAAACCAATGAACAACTGGAGTTTCGCGCGCGCGTCATTTTCTTGTGCGCCTCGACGTTCGCTTCGGCATTGATCCTGTTGAACTCGACCTCCGGACGATTCCCGAACGGTTTTGGGAATGACAGCGGTGAGGTGGGATGCAATGTCATGGATCATCATCTAGGCGCAGGCGCCGCCGCGCTTGTTGAAGGTTTCGAGGATCGCTACTACATCGGACAGCGGCCCAACGGCTTTTACATTCCGCGTTTCGTCAATATCGGCAAGGACAAGCGTGAGTACTTGCGCGGGTTCGGTTATCAGGGCGGCGCGGGGCGTCAGAATTGGACAAGCCTGATGAACGATACGACGCTCGGTTCGAAACTCAAGACCAAGGCGGCAATACCGGGGCCCTGGGGTATCCGCCTAACCGGATTCGGCGAGACTTTGCCTCACCACGAAAATCGGGTCACGATCGACCGCACGCGCAAAGACAAGTATGGCTTTCCCGTGCTCGCGTTCGATGCGGACTTTCGCCAGAACGAAAAGAGCATGCGCCTCGACATGACGGGCGAGGCGGTAAAGATGCTCGAGGCCGCCGGCTATAAAGACATTCGCGGAATCGACAGACAGAACAGCATGGGACTTGGAATTCATGAGATGGGCACCGCGCGAATGGGCAAGGACCCGAAGACCTCCGTGCTCAACCAGTGGAATCAGATGCACGCCTGTAAGAACGTGTACATCACCGATGGATCGTTCATGACTTCTTCGGCTTGTCAGAATCCATCGCTGACTTATATGGCTTTCACGGCGCGCGCGGCCAATCACGCGGTCGAAGAACTGAAGCGGATGAACATATGAACCCGACGATGAATCGCCGCGACGTCTTGGCGCGAGTTGCCGCGCTCATGGGCGGTGCGCTCTCGGCGCCGGCCGTTTTGGGTGTGCTCAATGGCTGTTCGGCCAAACCGAAGAGTGGGTGGAAACCCGTCTTCTTCAGTGACGAGCAAGGCGCCCTGGTCACAGAAGTTGCGGAGATCATGATTCCACGCACCGAGACGCCAGGTGCGGCGGACGTGGGCGTGCCCGCGTTTATCGACACAATGCTCAAAGACGTATATGGAGCAGAAGACCAGCAACGCTACATTGCGGGTCTCAAAGCATTTGAGGCACGATCGCAGAGCCAACACGGGCGCGCGTTTCTCGCGCTTGAACCAGAGCAGCGTATAGCGCTAGTGCAAAGTGTTCACGACTCTGCTATCGAGGCCCAGCGCAAATCGTCGCAACCGCGATCGGAACGCCGTCGTCCTTTCATCTTGATGACGAAAGAGCTCACGTTGCTGGGCTTTTTTACCTCCGAAGCCGGCGCCACGCAGGTTCTGCAGTACCTGCCCATCCCTGGCGTGCTCCACGCTTGTATTCCTATCTCGCAAGCCGGCAGCGGCAAAACGTGGGCGACGGATCAGAGCGACGGTTTCTGAGGCTTCCGAGTCCCTAATTCACCTGCACAGTGGTCGTTGCCTCAGCCATGCGTGTGACAATGGCGCGTGGTGCCTTCTCTCCCAACAGATGATCGAGCAGCGCCTGAGAGAACGACCAGTAATTCAAATCCGCGACCAGCCGGATCGGACCGACCGAGTTAGCCGGCACCTCGAACCGATATTCCACATCGCGATATCCGTGCGGTTCGATGCGGGTGTCGAGGAGAATGCGGTCCGCATCGAGAATGTTGGCGTCGACGATGTTTCCTTTGGCATCGCCTAATAACACCTTGAAGCTCTTCGTGCCTTTTTCGGTAACGCCATCGACAATCGCTCCGAGCCGATAGAGCTGCTTGCCTCGCCCATCGATGGCTTTGAAGTCCAGCCACATTTCGCGCCCCTCGGGAAAGCCCGTGGGCAGCTTGTGGCCGGCTCCGACGTTCGCGACGCGGATCCGAATATCGTTTGAGCGGGCGCGGCCCAATGAAGCCGGCGCGATGATCTTAACGGTGGCCGCCGACTTCAACATTTCTTCAGCCCGAGCCGCATGCCCGTCGCTGCCTAAGAGTTTTGTCACCAGCACGTTGCCGCCGACGAAGTAGTGCGTAAAGACGCGCTCGCGTTCCTTGCCCAGGGGCGAAGCTCGGCCGCGAACGGGCTTCATGTGGCAATCCTGGCACTGCACGCCTTGTCCTGCGTAATTGCTGTCGCGCCATTCGGTATAGGTGCGCTCCAAGGCCACGCGATTGAAGGGATGACTGACATCGTGGCACTGACCGCAGAATTCCGACTGTGTATGCAGTTTGGAATAGGCGGTGTCGTGATACGGCGAAGTGGAATCTTTGAAGGGCCCGAACTTTAGCGGACGGCCGTGAAGCTTCGGAGTGAGTACGTACGCACCATTACTGATACCGCTGGAACGCGAAATGTTATGGCAGACTTCGCATTGCACGCCTCGATTGGCCACTTCACTCATTCCCTTTCCGGATGGCGAAGCTTCTTGAGTCACCACACCGATCGGCGTATGACAGCCCATGCAGAACTTGTCTACTTTGCCGTTGCTGGCTTTGCTCACCATGTCCAGCGCTGCCCGATAAACTGGGTCCGTCCAGGCATGAGAATGCATCGATCCGTTCCACTGGTTGTAAGCGTCGGCGTGACACCCACTGCAGACTTCTGGTGATTCGAACTGGTCCGACGTGACCTTTCGTCCATCCGTGCTTGCGCGGGATGGATAGAACGGATAGATCTTGCTCAAGGCTGCAACGCCCGGGTCAAGATGCGTTGTGTTGTCGGGATGGGGCACTGGGCCAAACGGTGGATCATCCGCAGCGTGGGCCACGCTCGTGGCCAACACGAAGACCAGTGCAGAGGCAGTCAGCATTCTTTGAATGCGCATCATGATCGTCTCTATGGCAGGTGAGCGCTGTTTAAGAAGCGAGCGGAGCGATGCATAAACACCGCTCGGACACTCTCGAGATCCATGGCTGGACTCATTACAAAGTGGCGTGGGCTTGATATGTGCTTGAGACATGGAAACGAGTCTGGCCTCCGGAGCTCATGGAAACTTAAATCGCCGTATGCATTGGACTCGTTGGCGCGAGAAAGTGTGACCGGATCAGCGGCCGGAAAGACCGCAGGTTGTATTTACAACTTCGCCGTCACACTAGCGGTCGCGCGGCGAAACTAAGACTCATTCAAAACATCATGCAGAACTCAGTCGTTCAAACGAATGCTCAGACGAACGTTTGCACTTTTAAAAAACCAACGTTTTACCCAGGTGATAACGCTATCAATTGATGCTGAAAAAGGATAAATGTTTACACGGTATGTCAGCTGCACATGGATCGTGCTCGCTGGCGTCTACATTCTCGAAGAGATATCGCGGCTCAATACGCAAGGAAGCGTTTGCAATGCGCATACAAGCTCGTACGCCTACGGTTTCCGTTTCACTTGAAGACTTGGCGCGCCGTGCGCGGCAAGGCGATGGGGAAGCGCTGGATACTTTGCTCGGACGCATTCGGGGAAAGATCTATGCGCTCGCAATGAGAATGCTTTGGTCTCCAGATGATGGGCAAGATGCCACTCAGGAAATTCTGTTGCGAATCGCAACGCGCCTTTCAAGCTTTCGCGGCGAGAGCGCATTCACGACTTGGATGTACCGCTTGGCCGTGAATTACCTGAGGTCCGTGCGCAGGGGAAAGCTGGAGGAAAGATTCATTTTGGAGAGCGTGAGCTGGAATCTCTCGGAACACTGCGCCGAGTCCTTTCAGGCCGACGACCCCACACACATGAGCTTGCTCCTTGAAGAGATAAAAGCGGGTTGTGCGCTGGGCGTGATCTCATGCTTGGATTGTCCTCATCGGCTTGCCTATCTGCTCGGGGAGATTCTAGATCTGGATTGCGAACAGGCGGCGCTGATACTCGATGTGTCCGCGGCGACATTCCGCAAACGCCTATCTCGCGCCCGCGCGGACATGATCGACTTCATGCAGCAGCACTATGGACCGGGTGGAGCGCTGGATTCGCGCCTGCATCGTCGTCGATTGCGCCGTGCCATTTGCGCCCAGAATTCACAGTGCGCTGCGCGGTTCCAGAGGGTGCTCGAGAATGTGCGCCTGACAGATGAAACTCAGCGCGTCATCGATCTTTTTGCCTGTCGTCAGAGCACGGTTGGAATGACTGGGCCGATGCCGCACCGTTGCTCGCGGAAAAGTCAGAGGCGCTCATCTACGCGCTCAGAATGGCGCGCGTCTCCCTAGGAGCCTGTCCTCTCTCTCTTACGAAGCCCGCTGCAACACATCGGCCGTGAGGGTTCCTTCCTCATACATGACCACGCGGTTGCGTCCGGCGCGTTTGGCGTCATAGAGCGCGGCGTCAGCGTGCGCGAGCAATTGCCGAAGCTCGTAGCCCGATGAGCTTGTCGAAGCGATACCGAAGCTCGCAGTGACGATTGGCGCCTCACCGCCCTGTTCCACAACGATGCTTGCGATCGCCACTCGCAGTTGCTCGGAGAGTTGCCAGGCATCCCGCGGCTCGCAGGCGGGAAACAAGACGCCAAACTCTTCGCCACCGAAGCGCCCGAAGATATGGGCGGCGCCTAGATGCGCCTGACACTCCGCCACCGTACGTTTGAGCACGTGATCGCCGGCGGCATGGCCGAGACTGTCGTTGATCGCTTTGAAGTGATCGAGGTCGCACAGCGCGATGCAGAACTGCTCGCCGGTCTTCTCGCCGTTTTCCAGAGCCTTCTGCGCCTGCTCCATGAAGTAGGGGCGGTTGCAGATGCCGGTGAGTCCGTCGAGTTGCGACAAGCTCATGAAGTGCAGCTGTGAGCGCTTGGTGCGATATGCCCACAGAGCGATAGAAAAAACGCTCAGGGTCAACAGCGCGATATAGAGCCGGCTGGTCTCCGCAGCCTTTGCACCGAGCTGTCGCTCCAACTGCAATACGTGATTCTGCTTGTTCAGCGCATCGACTTGCAGCTTGTTGGCGATGTTCTCGTGACTGACTTTCTGATAAGCCAGATGCCGGGCGCTGACATCATCCATGTAGCCCTTGGCCGCTACGGCGTACTGCTCGTGAAAGGCGAGTGCCGATTTGAAATCGTTCTGTGCCTTGGCGAGCTCATACAGAACGCCGTACGAATCTACCAAAGGCTCCGTATAGCGATCCTTGGCGACGCTCTGGATGCCGTGACGGGCAAACTCTCCGGCCAGCGCAGGAATGCCTTTTCTGCGATACGCCTCGGCAAGCAGCGCGTCGTATGTCGAAATGATGCGGGGATTGCGGCTCGCCGTCACTTCGCCGTAGTGCTCTTTCAACACCTTGATGGCGTCATCCAGCTTTTTCTGCTTGATGAACAGCTTCGCCACATTGATTCTGATCGAATTGGCGTAATTGATTTCGCCTGCCTTGGTGCATTCCTCAATTCCAGCTTGCAGCTCAAGGCCTAAGGTCTTGAGCTTGCCGCTCTCATAGAGCGACCGCAGCTTCTGCTGCGCGCCCTTGCAGGCGCCTCGGCCCGCCCAATTCTCATCGATCACCATCTGCGCATAGCGCAGATTCAGATCGTACTGGCCCACCTGATAGTAGAGCTCCGCGGCACCCAACAAGCCTTGCTCGCGCGCGTCCTTATCGGATATCCGCGGCAGCAGCGCCAGCACCTGGCTTAACCGCGAAAAGGCCTCCTCATAGCGTTGCTTGGCGAGCGCGAGCAAATTCACCGAGGTCGCGCCCGCCCGGAAACGCAATGTGACGTCTTGGGATTGTTCGAAGATCGGCGTGAGCTCGGCGATCGCCCGAGTGGTGTCGCCGTCGTATCCGCTCTTCCACGCCTGGAGGTAATGCAAGTGTTCCTGTTGCGCGGTCGAGAGCGAGTTCGCCGGATCCTCCAGGACCCTCAAGATCGCTGCGAACTCACCGTAGTTCGAAGTCCTTACACTGTCGGCCTTCCTGAGCAGCCTGGCAGCCTCGTCCGGCCCGATCGCAGCCGCGTAGCTTGCGAAAAAAACCAAGACAGCGGCGAGCCCGCCCTGCGCGAAACGCGGGGTAGGTGCTCTGCGGCCGGCGCGTTGAGCGGAATGCTTAGGCCACACGACCCGAATCAGCCCTGTAAGACTTCACCTTCTCATCTTCTTTGTTTTCCTTCGACTCTGCTTCATCGTCGTCTTCGAATCCGTCGCCCGGTATGTGAACGAGACAGCAGACGTTGGTATCGGCTCCCAACAACGATTCTAGTAAATATTGATCTTTGTTCAAGATTGCTGCCTGAAGGGCAGGCTCGATTCCCGCGCGGCTCATGGCGTGTTCCACCGCAGTGTCCGTGGCTTGGCGCAGTCCGGCGTCTTGCCCTAGTCTTTCAAGAAAGTCGATGATGTTCGACACTGAATCTTCCCTCGTTGTTTTAGCGTTGCGGGCTCGCCGACCGTCAACTGGCAGCCGCCACACGTTTAAGCGGCGACTCTTTGACCTTTTCCTCGTCCTCATCGTCGAACCGGGGCTGAGCGACCATGCAGCAGACGATGCCTCGGGCTCCTACCACAGATTCCAGGTTGCGCTGATCGGCGAGGAAAATTGCAGCCTGCTCTGAGGGCGCAATTTCCGCATCCGCCAGTGCTTGTTCCAATTCGCTTCGCGTTGCGTGACGCAACCGTGCGTCCTGCCCCAGCTTTTCGAGAAAATCGATGATGTTCGACACGGCACTCTCCCTTGCCAATTGGTTATGTCGCGCGCAGTCAACGAGCGGCTATCACTTGTATCTCAACTTCGAAGCCGGGCAATGCGAGCTTCGCCTCCACGCACACGCGCACCGGCGCGTTGCCGGGGGAGACCCACTTGTCCCATGCGCTATTCATCTCATCGAATTTTCCCATGTCAGTCAGCCATATTGTCGCCGACAAGATCTTCGATTTGTCGGTACCGGCACGTTTCAACACGTCATCGATGCCTCTAAGAGCATTTCTGGTCTGCTGCCGGACTGTCGCCCCAGGGGACACCACGCCCGAAACATAGACGACGCCATTGTGAATCACCACATGGCTGAAGCGCGGGCCGGACTCGATACGTTCAATGCTTGTCATGGTTTTCCTAAAGCTGTTGCAAAATCGCCCATCATCCCGCCTCTGTTTCGCAGTCGGTTTGTTTCACGCCTAAATCGAGGGCTGCCAGGCGCTCCTGAATTTGAAGGTCGGGCTCCAGATCCCTGGCCGGAGGAATCACCAGGGTGTCGTGCATGTCGATGTCCGCAGCGGGCAGGTCTCGCAGGGCCAGCCGGTCAATCCTCGGCCGATGCACCGCCAAGGTAGCGGCCCTGTAGATGATGATTTCGTGATCAAGGTCGTAGTCGCCGGCGAGCACATCGACCAGCACCTGTCGGTACGCAGCGCCCGTGGAGAATCGCGCGAGCGACTGATCGCCGGCAACGCCCACTTGCCAGAGGATGAGGTAGGCGGACGTATCGACGCGGCGCCGATAGAACATCAGTTGACTGGTCTCGTAGTGCTGGCAGCCGTATTCACCCGGGTCTATGCCCAGATCAGCGTAAAGACAGTCTTCCGCGGAAACGCCGGGCTCCATATGCGCGCGGTAACCTTCGCGGCGGGCAGTTTTGATCGCCTTGTGCGGAACCCAGGCGAACACACCCGGATGGCCATAGAACGCCCCGCACACCTGCTTGCCGGCTCTGACTTCCGTGAGCAGGGTATCGACCATTTGCCGGTAGGTTGCCTTGCGCGACTTTCCTTCCTTGTACAAGGACTGCAGGCTGCGCACGTTGGGATGCATCTTCGCCAGCCAGAGATCGGTGATGCCGTTCGACAGTACAGAAAACACGACATCCGACTTGTCGATATAGCTTCTGGCTAAAGGCGTGATGTGGGACCCCAGCGTCATGCCGATACCTACACACACCAGACTCCCCGAACCACTCATGCGTGCCTCCATGGCATGGCCAACGTCGCGGCGATGGCCTCGATGGCGAGTCCGCACGGGCGAACCAGAGGGTACGTGCAAGGGGGCCGCGCGGGCAAGCAAAGTTGACGGCTTTCGGCGACAGGGTTGCACTTTTGTCGCGGATAGCGACGAGTATCGCGTTTGATTTCCGGCCGCCCTTTGCCGCGGCCCAGTGATCGAATGGCGTTCAGTGTCTTGCCGGACGGCGCCGTTCCGCCGAGGTGGGAATCGTTCGTTCGATCGCAGCGGCTGTTTAGATAAACGCCGAGCCGTCGCCGAGCTCGGTACGGGCTTTTTCTTCAAGCATCATTCGGAGTCGCTTTCATGAAACCCTATATCGCAACGACAGGCACGGCGTTTCGCCTGATCGTCACGCAGTGGACGAGCATCATCATTTCCTGCTGCGCCCTTGGCGGCGCCTCGAGGGCTGAGGAGCCTGCGCTGGGATCCGCAACGAGCCAGGGGATCTATCAACTGCCCTACGCCGCTGACACGATGATCAAGGTCTTTGACGACTTCACGACGCACGGTCCGCGCGGTCGAATCGATTTTTTCGGCGTCGAAGGGCAGCGGCCCTATCGAGTCGTCGCCGCAGCCGCGGGGCGTGTGATGGCGATCCAAGACACCTACAGCGCTCAGCAGACCGGGCGACCGAAAGCGGAATGCCGCAACAACTATGTGTGGATTGCGCATGCGAACGGGGAATGGACCAACTACTCGCACCTTGCACAGAGTTCAGTGACTCAGCTTGCGAAGCTCAAAGTTGGAGAGGTCGTAAAGGCCGGTGCATTCATTGGCAACGAGGCAGCAGTCGGCTGCGCGATGCTCGATCACGTGCACTTCGAGGTTGCCGTTCCGGATGAGAAAGCGCCCATCGATAGCGGCGGCTTTCTGCTCGATAACGAAGTAGGCCAGCGCGAGAGGAATCCGCGGTTCTGCAAAGTCCCCGGCGGTACGGTTGTGAAAGGCGCTACTTATCGCGCGGCACCTTGTTAAGGGACGGGGTGGTTTGTTCCTGCAATCGCGATGAGAGTCCGTGTGGGGTAGTGCGGCTCTTTGCCGACCGGTCGGCAACGGTGCAGAAAAATTAGTTTTCGCGTCGCTGCCGTCGCGCCCTTGAGTATGATATCGCGCGGTCAGCATCGCTCTTAACCACAGGGACCTACTCAATCAATGACGCTCGAATGCATCAATCCTAAGGACCTGCCCACTCCGAAGACATACACGCATGTCGTCGTCGCGACTGGAAGCAAGTTGGTATTCATCGCGGGCCAGGAGCCCGAAGATAGTCAAGGCAACCTCGTCGGTCGCGGTGATCTGGCCGTCCAGGCCCGCCAGGTGTTTGCCAATCTCGGCCGTGCTCTCGCTGCCGGCGGTGCCCGCCCTGAGCACGTCACCAAGATCACGATCTTCGTCGCTAATTACAAGCGTGAGTTCTTGCCAGTGATCGAAGAGGGCCGGGTGGCGCTGTTCGGGGATCACAAGCCAACCGACACGCTGGTGGGAGTGGCGGCGCTGTCTAGCCCCGATTACCTGATCGAGGTTGACGCGATCGCAGTTGTCGACGATACGCAAATCTAGCTGTGCGGCGTGGCGAGCGAAATGTCCGTCTATTGGTGCCCGGTGGCCGAAACCACTTGTTGAGCCTGGTGGCGCCGATTACTTGACTGGGCCGCCAATTGACCAGATATGACCGAAAGGATCTTTGATCTGACCGTAACGCATGCCCCAAAACTGGTTGTCCAATGGCATGAGTACGGTGGCACCGGCGTTGATCGCTTGCTCCCAGGCGATGTCGGCGTCCTGAACATCCAGATGGAGGGTGCAGCTCGTGCCGCCCAGTCGAGAGGGTGCCTTTGCGCCATGCTCACCGAACTCTGGAAAGTCGTCGTGCAGAAACAGCGCGCCGGATCCTAGTTTCAAATGCACGTGCATCAGTCTCTTGCCGTCCTCTGCGGGATGCTTCCCTTCAAGCGTCGCACCAAAAGCCTTTTCATAAAAGCTGATCGCCGCCTCTCCATCATTGACCACGAGATGAGGGACCAATGCTGAAATACTCATGAAATAAATACCTCGCGTTCGAATGGTGATGAGATAAAGCCCAACAGGTGATAGAACGACGGCAGCGGCCGGACATACTTATTGAGTACTGACAGCTTCGGCGATGCGTAAGCCATGAACGTACAACGTCCTTTTGCTGAGCTGTCAGTATAACAAGCGAGCGAAGATTGATGGCAACAGAGGGGACATGCAAACCGTAGCACTAGAACATGCTAGGCGACTATGGGCGTATATGTCCTCCACGCGTAGCCGTGAGCCCTGCGACGCAGTCGTCGTCTGCTGCTCTTACGACTTGCGAGTCTGCGACTACGCTTGCGACTTGATTAAACAGGAGCTCGCGCCTTGTCTCGTGCTGACTGGGAAGACTGGCAACTGGACAAGACATTTGTGGGACGTGCCGGAAGCGCATGTGTTTAGGGACCGCGCACTGGCGAATGGCATTGAGTCGAGCAAGATCCGCATCGAGGACCAATCTACGAACTTCGGAGAGAACATTGCATTCGTGCGCAAATTGATGCCGCAGTTGAAGAGAGTCACCTTCGTTACAAAACCCAACTCCGTTCTTCGGGTCGCTCTGACCGTGCCAGTGCAATGGCCGGACATTGTGGCTTTTGTCGACTCACCGCCATTCGCGTTCCCACAGGATGTATCGAATGTGATTGGCGTATTCGGCGTCATTCACGAGATGGTAGGCGACATAGATCGCATCATTCAGTACCCATCCAGAGGCTTCCAGCTACGACATGAGTTACCGCCGTCTATTCTGGACGCGTGGAATGCACTGAAGGCAGAGGGATTCGCACGGCATTTGTTGACGTGATCCGAGATACTCGTCGCTCTGAATCCTTGCCTCCATGTTCTTGCCGAGACTATCGATACGACGCTGCACAGCTTCCAAAGTCGCGAGCAATTCCCGGCTCACCGGCTCATGCTTACAGAGAATCGCCGGTCGGCCGGAAAGTCGTTCGGCATGTACACCTGCGTGGAGGATTCGGAGATGCATTCCACTGCCCCAGTAAATCGCCTCATGACGACCGCGGTACACACCGTGGATATCAACGATCCGGCCGGCGAGGTGTTACGGCTGTTCGCGGCGTATCCGGTGCATCACCTGCCGGTGCTCGATCAGCAAAAAGTTGTGGGGATGCTCAGTACTGCAGACGTCATGAAGCTGGATCTTTTCCTGCCGAAGGGTGGCAAATCACCGATCGAATATCTCAACCAGCGTATGAAAGTGGGCCAACTCGTGCGGCGGCCGGCGCTTACCATTCAACCGCACCAGTCAGTTGAGATCGCCGCGCAACTGATGGCGAAGCATGGAGTGCACTCGCTCGCCGTGGTCGATGCGCAGGATCATCTCGTCGGCATCATCACCACTACCGACATCATGCATGCCGCGCTCGGGCGCCATGAAGTGGGGTCAGCCCCGAGCGGCTCCGCCGTGTCTAGCTCCGAGCCTCAGCGCATCAGGCTAAGCGCTGAACAATTCGACCACGCCATGGCGACTGCGGCAGCGCAAGCCGGCACCGATCGCGACCCTGATTTCGTGCACCAGGCGCTTGCTCATATGCACTCGCGGGTCTCGTTGCTCGAACGCGTGCGGCATATCGCCAGCCGTTTTATGGAAGCCGGGCAGGATGAGCAATTGCACTCGGCACTACGCAAGGCTCTCGAAGCAGTCAACCGTGCCGGAGAGCAGGGCTACATGGAGATGACTAAGCGATCGTGATGAGCTACTGCCACCACCACGACTTGTCGTGGCAGTCCGCTCGATGGAAGGGTTAGCAGTCATGTTGCCTCGAAACGGCGTAGACGAGTTCGATGCAGGGCTCGCCTCGAAATGTGGCACGGTATGACTCCATCTTGCGCATGCCAACGCGCTCCAACAAGCTAATGGATCGCAGGTTGCGTGCATCCGTAATTCCCAGCGCTCGATCGGCCTGCGTGTGCGCGAACACAAGGTGGATAGCTTCTCGGACTGCGGTTGTAGCGATTCCGTATCCTTGCGACTGGCGTCTCAGCGTGAAGCCAATCTCGGCGTGCTGTCCATCAGTGGCGAGTAAGAGGCCGATGTCCCCGATCAGGGCCAAGCTGTCAGGCTCGGCGATGCCGATCTGGGACCAAATGCCCGGTTGAAGCAATTCGGTCGTGCTCATTTCTGTGAGGAACGACCTGGCTTCACTGTCGGTCATAGTCGACCAACCTTGGTACTGACCCAGAACCGCATCGTGTCGATAAGCCTGGAACGCTGCCAGATCGGAGGCTGCAAGCCTGCGCAGCACAACTCCGGTTGCAAAGTGAGGCAGAAGTTTGGCCCTGTGCATTTGTTCTAACCGCTAACTGCCATCCACAACGGCGGTCGTGAAATTCGGATTTCTCGTGCATTCATCGTGTGCCTTCGGCAGGCGTGCTTGATGTGCGCGCAGGATAGTGTCTCCGCTCCACCAACTCACGGTGAGCAGCACGCAGAGGTTCCTGGCAGCGGAGTGTTTTTATTCGACGGGGCCGTCGTGCGCGCTGAGGCGGGCGAGCGTGGCCTGATAATTCCAGGGCAGCCACTCACTGGGGTTGTCGAGGATCTGATCGGCATGGCGCAGCAAGGCGACCAGATAGTCGAAGGGCGCCACGCCGTTCAGCTCCGCGGTATGGATCAGGCTCATGAACACATCACCGACGTGCGCGCCGTTGAGGGTTTTGTAGAAGAGTGCGTTGCGCCGATTGAGGATCGCCTTCTTCAGCGCTCGTTCAACAATATTGGAGTCTAACGGCGCATTGGGCACGCGCAGGAACAAGGTCAGCCGGTCCCAGTGCTTTTGCATGTGGGTGATCGCGGCGCCGAGCGAAGAGTTGGGTTCGACCTTGCGTTGATCGAACTGAGCTTGCATCCACTCGTGCAGAGCCTGCATCCGCGGAGCGCTCTGGCCCTGATGTAACTGCAAACGCTGTTCGGGATCGAGATTGCCCTGGCGCGCGAGCGCATCGGTTTTATATACCTCACGCAGCGTTTCAAGCACGAAGCGCACTTCTTCCGGGAAGCTCTCGGCCACGTCCACAAAATGTCGCCGTGCGTGGCTCGTACAGGATGCGCGCACGGTTTCAAAGTCGCCCGGGGTATTGCAGGCGAGTGCATCCGACATCTGGATCGGTGCGGGCAGTCCTTCAACACGGCGCTTGAGCACTTCAGCCAGATTCTCTCCGGCATGGCGTACGCCTGTGAAGAACAGCGCGATCTTCTGTCCTGCCCCGGTGGCGACGATGCCGGAGGTAAAGATCCCGGTGCGCTCTTGATTAGCATCAAGGGCCAGCGCCGCCGCGCGCTGTTCGCGAGTGAGCTGCAGCACTTTCATCGTAGTATCGTCGTTAAACACGACGGTGCCCTGTGCGGCCGTGAAAATCAGTGTTTCATGAACGGGCGCGAACGTTTGGGCCGCCGCCTCCACCAGCTCCCATTGAGTCGTCGCAGCGAGGGGGATTCGCATTCCCGCCTGGAGCTTCTCAATTCGGTTGAACGGCAAACCCGTGCCGTACTTGAGCAGCCCGATCATGCTGGCGGCGGTGGCATCGTACTTC
>Ga0307515_10012009_pt1 | contig 16355 bp, 11 predicted proteins | sample 17_EM_MG_FD_194513 | JGI IMG/M metagenome (GOLD analysis project Ga0307515, IMG submission 194513) | Populus trichocarpa ectomycorrhiza microbial communities from riparian zone in the Pacific Northwest, United States - 17_EM | ecosystem: Host-associated > Plants > Roots > Unclassified | place...
TCAACTTATCATTTTAACACAAAACTTTATAGGATTCCCCATTCTTACTATCATTCCCACAAACATGAATTTCATGTAATCACCCAAATTTCTCCTCAATCAACTCATTTAACTTCACATAAGATTAGTTGCACATAATATTTCACTATTAAACATAAATTCCCAAATCCCCCCTGAACCTTCACACATGGCCAACTACTAGGGTTAGAAACCCAAAATATTTCTTCAATTTGTTGTCATTCTAATCAATTTCCATATCGAATAAATCAATAATTCATTAAAACAATCATTCCAAAAAAACAATAACTACATAAACCCTATGTAACTCCCGGGTAAATTTCTATATTTTGATTTAATTTTTTTTTAAAAAGGACAAACATTACCAGAAATTTGATAAATACAAATGGAAATACCGAGGGAATATTTTCGTCGGAAATATACCGACGGATTTTACCAACGACAATATTCCCTCGGTATATACCGAGGGAATTACAGTGGGAAACAAAATAATTAAAACAAAGCAAAAAAAAAATAATGACATAATGATTTTACCAACATAATTACCAACGAAATTTATTCCGACGGTAATATCTGTCGGCAAAATCGTTGGTAAACTGTGAACATTGTTCATCATGTCAATTACAAAGGGAATCACTAACGAAAAATTACGTCGGTATTTTCCATAGAGCTCTGGAACTGTTCACTTCCCAATTGCACTGTTACTTACTGTTCTTTAAAGATAAAATCACCGACGGATTGAAAAGTCGTCGGTGTTATTTGGCGGTTTTCTGAAAAAATTTAAATTAAATATTACAGACGGCATCACTGACGGATTGAAAAGTCGGTGATATTTGGCGGTTTCTAAAATTTTTTGATTAAAAATATTAATATTTAATTATCTGTCGGTAAAACGCCACAATAAAAAAGCCTAGAATCCCTAATTTCACAACCGACCCGTCTCCTTTCTTCTTCTTCTTCTCCCTCATATGCAAAAAACATCAATATCCATTTCTTTTTCTTCTCTTCTCTCCTCAACTCCTTCTCTTCTCCTTCATGCTCAGGTATATCTTCTTCTCATTTCTTCTTTTTTCTTCTCAATTTTTTTAATTAGTATACTTTACAAATTTGTTTTTTTTTTTTTTATCTTCTTAGCTTCACTTGCAACTACATTAAGGTAAGATTTGTTTTTTTTTTCATGTTTTTTCCACTATATTTGTTATTTTATTTTATTTTTAATTGTTTTTGTTCTTAATAATTGTATGAATGTTGTTGTAGGATTTTTTTTTTTCATATGAGATCAATTTTTAGTTGATTTATTTATAGGGTTTTTAAATTTTTTTCATAAGAATTTTTTTAGTTGAATTTATTTGTTGCAAATTTGTTTGAGTTGATTTCCTTCTTCTTTTTTCCAAGCATTTTGATTATTATAGTGTTAATTTATATTAATTTAATTATTTTATAGTTTTATAAAATAGATTTTTTTGAATATTTTTAAACAATTACCGACGGAATTACATACGGTATTTTGCCGAGGGAAATACCAATGGAATGAAGCGGGTAATTTTTTTTTTTTGCTCACTTTTCTGTCGGTAATAATATTTTTTTATTACCAACGAACTTACCGACGGACAAAAAATTACCGACACAAGATTCACCGACGGAGCATTTTCGTTGGTGATTTTGTTGGTAAATTAATTACCAATGGAATGATAGTGCAAATACCGACGAAAAATTCCGTCGGTCAATCTAAAGATTGTGGTAGTGAAAAATAAATAAATAAATAATACTAATAGAAATTGATGGAGTAGAAATTATTATCTAAGGAGGTTAATGTTGGGCAAGAATGAAATTGAATAAGTCAAACTTTTGAGTCTAATTGTTTTAAAACAAAATAAAAAAGTCCTTAAATGAAAAAGGGAGAAAAACTTGTAAGTATTTAAACAAGTGGGGAGTGAAGAATTAGCCATATTTGGCCGGCCATGCTAGGGCTTGAGAGGGAGAAGAAATTGAGTGAAAATTTATCAAGATTCATAAAAAAAAATCATAAAAAGAGATAGAATTAGTGATTAAAGTGTACTAGGAAGGGTTTAAACAAGGAAATCTCAAAGGAGAACAATGAATTTTTCCTTAGAGGGAGCGGCTTGAGAGGAAAATATGGCGGAAGGAGGAAAATAAATTTTTATGATGATTTCAAGCTTTCCATTTCTTATTTCTTTGAGTTAGAAGGTAACAAACCCTTTCCTCTTAATTAAATTGATGTATTTAATGTATTAAGATTTTATTAATTGTGTTAGTATATAATTATGGTATGAGTTGTGAGGTTGATTGGGTTAATCTATGAAATTGTAATGAATTAATGTTTAAATAATTAAAATAATAGTGGGTAATGTTTTAATTTGTAAAATTGAAGAAAAATTATTAATCCCTTTTCTTGAGAGGGGGTCTCGGCCTAGAAGAAGGAAAAAAAATGATGAATCAATAATTGATGTTAACTTTATTAGGATGTGAATTATAAGGGTGTTAGATTAGTAAAAATTAATGAAGAAGACATGCCTATATTAAGCATCTATGGCTGGCCAAAGGGTATAAAATATGCATATAATGAAAAGTGTTTATTTGATTTGAATTGTAATTTAGAAATTCATAATATTAGGTGTGAAATGAGTTGATATTGTTGATTGATAATTAAATGGGTTATGTGGTAATGTCATTGATGAAGTAATTAAATTAGTGATGAGTTGATATTGTTGATTGATAATTAAATGGGTTATGTGGTAATGTCATTGATGAAGTAATTAAATTAGTGATAAGTTGATATTGTTGATTGATAATTAAATGGATTGTGTGGTAATGTTGTTGATGAAGTAATTAAATTAGTGATGAGTTGATATTGTTGATTTATAATTAAATGAGTTATATGGTAATGTTGTTGATGAAATAATTAAATTGATGACAAGTTGACATTGTTGATATAGAATTAAATTGGTGATGTTGCGACGTAGTAATTTAATTGGTAATAAAATGATCCTGCAGGAGTGGGCAAGGCTACAAGAACCACTCAACAGACAGGTTCAGCAAGCAGGACACAAACACCAGGTAAGTGTTAAACACCTTGAACATTTTAAACTTTAGATATTTAAACAATATCCATGATAAATGAAATTTATGCTCCATGATGATAAATTTTCCATGTTAATATTTTTTTTTATTATCGACTGGTAAACTAGTTATCCTGGTTTGAAATTGACGCCCTATAAAATAGACAATTTTAAATTGGATTATTGATATGTGACTAGTACTCTAGGAATGGGTTATAAATTTGAAAATTTATTTGTGAGTAATTAATATATAAATATAAATTTTAATTTGCTCTAATTGACCATAGTTATCTTTTAAATCATTATGCATGTTTATCTTAGTATCACGCGTCTTAATAGCTTTAGAGATTACTTGTATTACTAGTAGATCTTTAGAGATTACTCATATTACTAGTAGATTTTTTGGTCATGTTAAGGAAAAAAAATATAATACTTCCGGTATATTTTCAAGATCATTATGTATGAATGAACTTAAATAAACTAATTTATTTAACTTGTACTTTATTATGTAATTATTTTCTAAGCATAGTGGTGAAATATAAGTACTTACTTAATATCATTTGTTTAATAATATTACATAGAAGATTAAATATGATTGAAGGAGTAATATCAGATGTATAATTTGTGATTACGTGTATAATTGTTAAGATAATTGTTTTTCTTTTAATTTAGTTAACATAATTATTCATTGAATTGATATGTTAAAGAATGTGAAATATTGTTGATTGTGAAATGTTGGAATAAAATATAAATATTGAATTGTTGAAAATGGTTTGTTTGAGACTAGTGTTGAAATTGTTGATAACTTGGGATGGATTAAATAAGAGGAAACTTTGTTGAAATTTTTGTAAAAAGAATTAATCATGAAATCCCATATAAATTGTTTGAAATTTTAGGACAGTTACACCCTATAATTGAATTTTAGAGGTTTTCGTCCCCGCCGTCACCAAAACAAAGCAATTAACCATATAAATCATCTTACCCACATTAAATGAACTTAATTTGAAAGCTCTATAAGCAAAAAATGGCTTTCAAGGTTGTGTTTGGCTTTAAATAGAGGGGAAACGTTTTATTTTTATTTATCAAAATATCACCTTTATTTATTTTGATATAATTTAGTAAAAACCCTTATCCATCTTTTTCGCGCACCCAACTTTTTATTATTTCATTTAGGTTTAGTATAGTTTATTTAAATTTTTCAATCCTAGTCATAACAAAGTTTTTCAGAATTTTCACAATTTTCAGTTAAAAATTAAATGGTTAAGTACAAGGTTTACACCAATAATTGGTATTTTCACGTGGAAAATTCATTCATTATTTTATACGAAATTCTATTCTAATTTTTTGAGGTTTTCACATCAATTCATGAAAAATTTATTGAGTAATTAATTTATTTGTTTGGAATTTACTAAATTTGTTATGAGGTTTACAATAGATTTAATGCAAATTCTTTTTGTTTAAAGGTCAATTGCAAGCTTCTATCAAAAGTTTTAGTTTAAGATGTATATTAAATATATTTTTATTAACTGTAAAATCAAGAAAACCATCTTTATACTATTAGATCAACCTACGTCAAGGTCCTTCAAATTATTCCTTTGTTATCATAAAGTTACGAAATCAAGTGATATAGTTGTTTTTTAAAAAACAAATTGATCATAATTAAAATTTTAAATTCTATATGCATCAAAGAAAATAAAATATATTATATACTTTTAAAATTTTTAACACTCTTTTATATTATTTTTATGATATAAATTTTTAAATTCGATTTCAATCAATAAAAAAATCAACATTGATACCAAGTTAAAAAATAAAATGTTATAGAAATTATATAAAATTTAGGTTAAATAGTTTTAATTGATATGATATTTATTACTATCCATGTGTAAATAAAATAGGAGCAATGCAAATAAATATAATTATAGTGAATACAATAACATATAAAACAAGATTACAATAATGTAATCAAATCACTAAATAATTGATTATATATGAATGATCAAATGATCAAAATTATGGCATACAACTAGTTTAATAATTATTATTTAACAAAGAAATTAACATTTATCGAATATAGAGAAAATTGTAAAATGAAGAAAAAAATCACTTAACATAAAAAATTTACATGGTTTGAATATATCTACATACACAAGCAAAGATGATAAAATTTTACTATAACTAATATCAATAAATCTTTGAAGAACTCTCAATCTAAATCCCAAGTACATTCAACTCTTATAACATATACATATGGAGTACATTATAGATCAATTATAAGCTTATAAGGTTTTCTTTGCTATACAAAATCAATTCTAAACAAAACTTTTCTTAAATACAAAATATTTATATAAATAGAATTTGTTAATGTGTAATTCATGCTACCCCTTTAATAAACTCCATCTTGGCTTGAATTCTCTAACATCCAAATCTCTTCACCTCCTCCATCAAGCCCTTTAAAGCTAAGTCATGCTATTATGGACTATACAAATTAAGATTAAAAAATGCTTTTACTTAGACAATGAAATTGAATTTTTTAACATATTGGTTAGATTATATGTAATACCAATCTTTTTTATAATAATATCACCAAAGACATTAATATAGTTATTAGACATCAATATGTTAAATTCTCTCATGGAATATTTAAACCCCAACCAAATGAATGACATTTTAATTGTCATTATACATAATAATCACATCCAGATCATAATTGAGCTTATAAAACACATGTAGAAAAAAAAACTTTATTAATTGGTATAAATACAAACAATTTTTTGTAAGAATGACTTACTTCGCCATAAAGAAATGATGGTGTTTTGATTGAGGTTGCTTGGCCATTAGATATTTTCTTACTCATAATAATTTTGCTAAAGTCTTATTAAACTCAAATTTGTTGTAGTTTTATTGGGCTTAAAATCAATTGGAGCCTTATTAGGTTTCCATCCGCTAGAGTCTTATTAGACCTTTTCTTGTCAAAACTTTATTGGAATTGAAATCAAATAGAGTCGTACTGGGCTTAGAATCTTATTGGGTTCTCATTCACTAGAGTCTTTGTTGGACTCTTTCTTACTAAGACCTTGTTGGGCTCTATAAGAGACTTTTACTTGTTTCTAATAATCTTTTTTGCAAAACATTACACAATACTAAATATTATAGGGTTAGATGACATACATGTATCATTGTTTGTTTAGAAACATAGCCCTTCCTTCTTGTAACCCATCTTATTGATATATGGTAGGGTTTGTTATTATTGATCTAATCTCTTTTAATCGCTTGACCCACCAGCCCGCTCTAGTCTATTTGTGTAGACTATATATCTATCTATATATCATGCGATCTAGGCTTCTTCAAGCAATTATTATCTTTTTTTATTGGTTATTCTTCTGAAAGTGACAAATTGTCTTTCAACCATAATGTTGCTTTTAGCTAGACTGTACTTTTGAATTATGGTATTCTTACATCATTGATATCTTTTTGTCTACTTTGATGAAGAAATAATGCTATATTATTCTCAATATTTAAAAAAGTTGATCAACTCATCTACCATCATGGGCTATTTTAAACAATACTCCCATAACCATAACTAATTTGATTATGCTTATCAAAAGGTACTCATATATCATCATCAAACATTATTCATCACTTGGCTATTACAACAGGTTTTATAAAACTAAATCACCCCCTAGTTGATCGAGATATTTTCTATTAGCCATTATAAGGTTAATAAAATTATCTTTAAGTTGACTTGACTACTTAACCTTTCGGTGGATAATTGTAAGATGCGCCAATATTATCTTTGATAGAATTTTTTAAATTAAAAAATAATTTTTTTTAACTATATCATAAATTTTGATGATCATATCCAATCAAGTCTACGTGTTGCAATAAAATCATAAAGATATAATTTTGAAAGTGTTTCTTCAATTGAGATCCTAAGACATGTCATTCAACACTAAAATGTAGTTTTTGTAGGTATTTGGTTAACAATTAAAGAGGTATAAATTGATAAGGAAATGTTAGCTTAAAATTAGACTATTCATGGCTCAAATAAATCTCTCAAAATCTTGACTATCTGGCATTTTGAAAACAAAGATTTATTTGATGTAAGCTTGAAACAACTTGTTTAGAATTTCTTGTAACTTTTTAGCAAATTTTTTAGGGAAAGGATGATCACGTCTTTTTTGTAAACAAGATTGTAACTAGTGAATGTATGTGATGAGGTGACCTTCTATTTTTATTGGTTTCAAAACAAGGGGCTTAAGTGAAAGCTTGACATTTATCAAGGTAATTTTATCTCATTTTAAGTTTTTATTTTATCAATATGAATAATAACGAGTAGTTTGTTTATGATATCATGACTTTTATGAAAAAAGTTTGCATTTTGAGAACACCAATTATTGGTTTAGGTTGCTTACTTAATTAGAAATGATTTTTAAAGGCATGTAATGCAGGCTATAACTCTTGACTATATAAGTAATAAATTCATTGACTCAGAAAATGTTTTAGGTTTGTAAAGACTTAGGGTCAGTACTGCCATTTGTTTGACTCGCCGTATATTTCAATTTTTCCTTGTTGTATTTCTTTGATTTGCTTTTTTTTTAATTATTTTGGCGAGGCACCTTTATTTGGTTTTGACTTTTATTTTGTCATTTTCTTTCTAAATGGGCATGCCTCCTAGTATTTGGATTTTATTGGGTTTTTTTGCTTTTGGATTTCTCATGACTTTTCTTAATTTTTGATATTTCACTTACCTTATATATGAGGCGTGATCCCACTCAAGGTTTTTAAGAAGAAAATTTCACTCAGGCTCAAAGGGGACTGACTACAAAGAGGACTACAAGGGATTTTTTTTTTAATGTACAAGGGATAACAAAGATGGTTTTTCCTTATTTCAAGTGCAAGTGGTTAAAACTAATAAACTTTGACCTCATCTAATGTAGTGGTTTGGACTTCTAAAGGACTGCGTTTTACGAGTCCATGACTAGTAAATTCACAACATGTCATTATGCATACAACTTAAACATGGCTAAATAGGCATGGTATGAGGGTTAGTACATGTTTTTCAAATCATGTATTTTGATTCAAAATTGTTTTGTCACTTCAATAAAAGAGTTGCTTGATAACTTATTTAATTCATTTGTCATTCTATAAAAAGGATGCTTGAATTTTGTTTTAAGTGAACATCAAATTATTTTTGAAATAAAAAAGCAAGTTCATCTTTCTAGGATTGTTTTGGTAAAAAGTTTTCACAAAACCAATTTAGTTACAACATTTTAAACAGAGCCATGACATCATGTATGGTTATGAAGCTTAATTTCTTTAAGTTTTAAAAAGGGTGGGGTTGCTTCCTAGCATTTTGTACGATGCACCTTGGAGTTCGATCATTTTTTGCCATTATATTTATCCAAGCATTGATGAAAATAAAAAGTTAAATACCATTTTTATAATGAAACATCTCTTAATTTCAAGGCAAAAATCAAACTACAAAAAGGCATAATCAATTAAAAGATTAAGTTTTAACACAATACAGTAACATATGGTCTCAAAGATCTTATTTGCACAACTCAAATAATATAACATGTTGATTGTAGTATTTGACTTTTCTTCTCCTTTTAACCCTGAAGGCTTTAATAGTTAGCTCATTTACTCACTTGTATTGATGCCACATGCAATTCATCTGGCCTTAATAAATTGGAAAAGCTTGTCCTTAAAAGTATGATAGTTGTCAGTGCTATGCCTAGTTGCTCTAGAGTAGCACTCACATGTCTCGTCAAGATTGTACCACTTCGGAAGAAAGAGCTCTCAGTCAGTACAACGAAGTTTGTAGTGAGAGAAGCTTCGGTTTGTAGTGAGAAAAAGGCCTTAACGTTCTGCTTGTGTGCATCTGTTCCCTTTCACTGTACAATGTTTTCTTCTTTTGATCTCTTTACTCTCGGGGGCTCTTCTTCTATCAACGCTACCGGTGTACTCAGTTGTCGATTGTCACGACCTTGTGCGAGTGGTGCTTCTGTCTGGCCATAGTGTGTGCGCAATCTCTTGATTGTCATGGTTTTATGGGTTTTTCAGAATCTCTTGATTAACTTATGGGGAAATCTAAGAAGAAATCGTTGCTTCTTCGTGATGCCCAGTTTGATGGACCCCTTTTCTCACTACGGGCTCCCCCTACTGGAAATCGCAGTTCTCGATCTCTTCATCGGGACCCTCCCCTGCCAATCCTAGACGTTCTAGTGAAGGTTCTGACTAGTTCTACTCCTCCTCTCCTTGATTTCCAAGTCCTAGTCATTGGCAAAGCTCTATTGATTAAAACCCTAGATTCTGCAATGATGAACGGTGTCGCGCCAGTGACCTCTTCTGCGGTTGGGTTAGAAAGGAATGCTTTGGATGGTTGTTGTGGGTTACCCTCAGGACACAACAATGGTCTTGCCTAGCAGGCCCTTGTGGTTGCTGAAAATCAGCCAGCCTCATCGTGTTCTGAGCCGCCACAGGCTGGCATCGCAAATGCCTACCTCCCTAGCGTTGCCTTCGCTGGCAGTTCTGAAGGAGGTTCGCTTTTGGCTCTGACTCCTCCTCATTCCCCCCCACCAGATTTTAGTGAACTTAGAGATATTTAGAAATTGTGTCTTATTGGATATTCAATTGGTAAAACTCCTGGGTATATTGTTATTAGGAAATTTATGGCCCGTTTATGGAAATGCAATGTCACTCCGAATCTTCATGATTCAGGCTAATTGGTCTTCCGCTTCTCTTCAGAAGCTGATATGCTCAAAGTTCTGCGCAGAGGCCCTTACTTTGTTCAAGGTAAGCCGTTGGTGATAAAGCCTATGCCTTTTTATTTTGATTTTGGTAAACCAGATATGTCATCTGTACCAGTTTGGGTACGTTTTCCAAATCTCCTGCTGGAATGTTGGTCACAGGTATGTTTGTCAAAGATTAGTAGTGTTATTGGCAAACCTATTCGATGTGATGACCTCACTCTCTCCATGTCTCGGGTGTCCTTTACCAGAGTCATGATAGAGGTGGATCTGTCAGCAGACCTGCTTCATTCTGTCAACCTCTCCATGCTAGATGGAACAATTATCAAGCTAAGGGTCATTTATGAATTCCTGTTGAAATTATGCTCCCATTGTTGTATGTCTGGGCATACTAGCACTGCATGTCCGAAGCTTAACATTGGAGCTGAGGATTCTCCCACTTCTAGGTTGGTTAAGAGAGCACATGTATCTCCCTCTAGTTCTTCTGACAAAGCTGCTGCAGTTATTAGCCAACCTTCAAGAGATCCTTATCCCAATGCTGAAAGGGCGGTAACTGGGAGTCGAGAAGCTATTCGCAGGGGGAAAAAGGCAAAGCTTCTTCCTCAACATGACACATCTTCCCAGCACGAATTGCCCAGTACTACTATAACAATTCTTGATTATTCTTCTGGGTCTGATTTATCTGGGAATGGGAAATCTGGGAATGTATTTACTGAACCTCCCTCTGCCAAGAGCAGTCGGGGTTATATGACTCGGAGCAAAGGCTTGCTCCCTCTAGCTTTGCATGATACTAGACTTGGTATATCTACGGGTAAGCGACCGGGTAAATCTCGTCTAAAGCCAGCTGGTCAACCACCTACCCTAGATTGGTGTAGTTGATCTGTCAGTCTGCCTTCGCAACTGATACCTGTTGCTGCTTCTTGTTTATTGTTTGTTTGTTTTCTTTGGTTCTATAAGTGGTTCTCGAGGATCCAGTGATGTGGTTTTTGGTTTGTTGATCTTGGTAAGGTTGGTTTTGGTTCTGGTTGTTTGGCTTGTTGTTCTGGAGTTGTTGTTTGTGGTGCTTTGTCTTGTTTGTGGTGTTATGTCGCTTTTGGCAGGTATTGCGTATGTAGAGGCATGGGGTTCTTGGTCTGCGCTTTGTCTTGTTGTAGTCTGTTGGCGATTATGCTTGGTCATATTAGTTGCAGGTTGATCTGTTTGTTTAATCCTGCTGTGGGTTTGATGGTAGTGTTTGCAGTGTTGGCGTTTGGGAATGCCCGGTTCGTTTAGGGCTGCCTGATACTGCTGTTACTTTGATGTGTTAGGGTTTTTTGTTTTGTAAGGAAGTCTTGCTTTTGTTCTAGGGAGCATGTTCCCTTTTTTTTTTCTAAGGAGTTTATTCCCTATACTTGTATATGCCTGTTTATTTGTATTGCTAGTTCTCCAGCTTTGTTTTCAGGGAGTATGTTCCCTTCGCTATTCAAGGGAGCTTGTTTCTTTTCCCTGGTTTGTATATGCTTGTACTTTTGACTCGCTGGTCTCTAGCTATGTTTTCTTTTTTATCTATACAATTTCTTATATTTGATAAAAAAAAAAAAAGATTGTACCACTTCGAGTATGGTGGTTGGAATTACTTTTGAAAAACAAGAGTGATCGCCCATTAATGACTAACCTCTCAAACATCTCTTTCAAAAGTAAATGTAGGGGTGGTAAGGTTTTCTTATTTGTTTATAAGTGTATGTATGGTTGTTTACCGGTTTAAGTTTAGTCATTGCTTTGGGAAAAACGTTAGTGATTTTGAGGGCATTGGTTAGAGATGTTAATTTAGCAAATGATGGAGTGCTAAATATGGATAAAATGGATGTATTGAACTTGACATTAGAGGTCTTTTCTTGTTTCTTTAACTTCCACTTATTATTCCACTATTTTCTTGGTTGATTCTGGTCAGATCCCAGATGATGAACCTTATTGTCTCATTTATAACCTCCTTTTCCTTGCTTTATTTTTTAAGTGTATGAGATCTTTTTTACCTTGATGGCTTATTCAATCCTTTCAGCCATAATTTTCATGCTAGTGAAATAATGAGTTGCACTTCCTACTAAGTACTCAAAGTAAGGTGTTTTGAATGTATTTGATACAAGATAATCATTTGTTTTTCTATCAATGAGGGATGTACTTGGGCTTTCACTTCACGCCACTTCAGGGTGTATTCTTGAATCAACTCTTTACAACCTTTTTTCATGTTCTGCAAGCTAGAACAATTTGGTGGCACATCCATATTAGATTTGTATTATTTAACAAAATTATCCACCAGGTCTCTCTATCTTCTGATCTTACATAGTATGTATTGATGATTTAAAATGGATTTAATTATTCTACCTAATTGTGATTAAATTTCCAATGAACTTTGAATTTGAATTTGGTGAGATGATGAGATAAATGATTGTGGTTATGTAATTGATTTGTGAGACGTGAAATTTATGGATTGATGAATTAAAATGGAATTAATAAATGGAAATGTGTTTCCTTGGATGAGTTTCGTTAGGGGTAAGAAATGTTATTAGAAAGAAAATACTTGTTTCTTTAATAAGGAATGTTTGACTAATTTTATAAATGGAGAATAAGAAACTTAAATGGTGTAGAAAATATGTAATGCTACATGCATGAAGTGAAATAGTAGATTGATGGGTATGTTAATGAAAAGAAAAATATTTATGCATGGAAAACTTTAAGTTTTCCTTACCATTGAATTGAGACTTGAACTTGAAATGAGAATTTGAATTGGATTCCCTTATGGATTGAATTGTATATAATGAGATGCTCTTGTTGATACAACAAAGGTCATGGGATCCATCCAACAATAAGGGGCTACTGCTCGAGTATAGACATTGAGTAGGTGTTTTGCACCTCTACTATTTGTTATGTATAAATTTATAATGATATATAACTGTAATTTCTTTAAAATGTTTTTTCATGTAAATATTAATCGTGACATAAGCATTGTAAAAGTGGTGAAATTGATTAGCTAGCTGAAAGGTGCTAGTGACATCATTTTATCTAACAACCGAGAAATTTTATTGACTAGTTACCATGGACGGTGTTAGTGGCATAGATTTATCTAATGACCAGAAAACTTATTTGACTAGTTACCTTAAATGAGTTAGTGGCGTCAGTTTGTCTTGCGACTAGGAAATGTATTTGACTAGTTACCGTGAGTGGCCTAGTGGCATTAATTTTTCTGACGACTAGGAATGTATTTGACTAGTTACCGGGTAGGGCTAATAGCGTCAGTTTTTTTGATGATTGGGTTTTTAATTAACTAGTTACCTTAGACGGTGCTAATAACTTCAAAGGAACTAATGACTGGGATATCTAATTTGATCAATTACTTTAAGGGGCTTTTGTGGCATGAATGAGGTTAATTTGATAAGCTACTGTTAAACCTTTATATATAGTTCAAAAAGGAAAAATTGGTTTGAAAGGAAAAATATAAAAATATGTTCAAATTACTTAAAGTGGATTATTGAATAAGTAATTTATTTGTGTGAATTGCATGGTTAAATTTTATAGTTTCATTTATGTTACATGTTATACTAATTTCAGGTTCATCACAACCTAATACGGAATAATAGTTAGTTTAATATATCTTTTATTAAAGGAATGTCAATGATGTAATCATAAAGTGTTAACTTATTTTTGTAATATAATGTTAGGATTAACATTAGCATGTAAATAAAAATTAGAATAAATAAAGCATTTTTGTGATTTGTATTTTCTTATAAATTTTATAAAGTATTAGAAACTCACTATATTGTGAATACATGAATTTACTTCAAATAAATTACATAACTTGTGTATATTCTTTATCATAAAAGCTTTGTTATTGAGATGGTTGAATAATTGGTGAATTGTTTGAATGTATTAAAGGTATTCAAATCTTGATTAGTGAAGTGGAATAAGTCAAAGCTAGTTGGACTTGTTGATGTGATAATTACAAAGCATGTTTGTTATGATGTCGATAACTTGGTACTAATATTTTTAGGGGAAACTTTACCGGATTTTTGGTAGAGAAAAAATCACTAATTTTTCCATATATTTATAATGATAAATATGTTGATTTATGTTTTAAAAATTTAGGGATGCTACACTTTTGGTGCTTAAAATAGTATGGGAAAAAACTAGAATAAGTTAGAAATGGTGAAGCAAAGGTGGTGCACGGTAGAAATCAATTTTGTGCACATCCTTACATGTATCGACGAGGATGAATGACAAATGCATGGTCCTACAAGATGCACCACATCTTTTTCTTCCTCCCTATACTTGTGGTGTTGCCCACCATCATCGATGGAGAGAGATCAAGGCCCTCAAACTGTTGGTTTTTCTTTCTCTTTACTATTTATATTCTCTTCTCTTATTTGTTTTTGTTACCTCTTCTTCTCAGTTAGTTATTGGCATCAATTATATAAGAAATTAGGGTTGAGGTGTTAGGCGTTAGTGGCGTGGTTGTCGTGAATGAGGTCACTGGTAATATGGGTTTGTGTGTGTGCACACTAATAGTGAAATTGAGAGATAATATGGGTTTGGTTGTTTTTAATGAAAAAGATGGAAGTCTAGGTTATGATCATTGATGTCATCATTAGAGACGGTGATGGGTAAATTCATGGTAGTCATAAGCTGTGGGTGGCTACTTTGATTGAGCTATTAGCTAGCGTTGATGAGAGAGATGAAGGTTGAGGCTAATGAAGCTACTAGAGAGGTATAATGAGGTATGTTTTGACTTTGTTGAGAGGAGGCACGAGTTGATAAGTATGAAGGAGGAACAATAAAATAGAGAGGCTTAAGCAATGATAGTTTGGTGTGATGGTGATGGTTGTATGAGGTTGATGACCAGTGGTGGACGAGATGAAACGTCTCAGTTTTTAAGGAATATGAATGGATTGACTTGTTAGGTGTATGGTTGACGGCTAAGTTGGGAAAATAATAGGAGATAACAAAGTATCTATTCCTTAAGATATCACGTTTGATTCCATAGAGTATTTGATAGGGAGAATCCATGCTACCAACTATCTATATTTCTCTGAAGATGAACTAGGTTGAAAAGGCACTAGACATAACAAGTCGTTACATGTCACACTTAAATACAAAGATTATGTCATAACTAAAGTATTGAGATGTGATAGCCTAATTCTTAAATACAATGACAAATCCAAGGTATGCCCCTAATTTTTTTTATACATAATAGACGATGTGTTGCCTTTTAATTGACTTTTTGACCACCAGAAAAGTCAGGGCCAGAGTCTTGAAATGCAAAAATCCCAATTTTCAACTTGTTCACCTAAAAACCATAGTTATCAGACCCGACCCGGTAGTTGACCCGGTAAAATGACTGGGTCACGGGTCTTGTGGGTTGACCGGGGTCAACCCGGGTCAAGAACAAAAACACACATTAATATGGTTTTTTGACATAAAATATTACATTAATATATATGCTAGCATAATTAACAAGAAAATATCACATTAACATATGTACTAGCATAATTAATTAGCATCAATAGATTAGAAAGTGCATTTATCTTCAAATAAACAAACATTTAACATAATTTAAAGATAAGGATAATAAAATAACAAGTTGTTCTAAAGATATATAATTCAACATAATAAATATAAGGTGACAACATTCAAACTCTAGTTTGCATTAGAATCCATAAATCAACATCTTCAGCTGCATAAAGAAAACAAAAGATTTTAGAATATGTTGAACACTTAACACTAATATAATTAAAAAAAAAAAGAATGGTGAAGTACAAGACCTCATTGGAATAACCATATTTTTTCTACACAACATCTTTACTTTGGTTGAATATAGGCATTGACTTCTTCACTGTCCATAGGAGCAAAATTTGAATCAAATACCAATGGAATTGAGCCAAACTTATTAATGCCTATTGAAACATCATCATGCTCTTGTGTATCTTCATCATCACAGTCATCTTCAATCTCATTTATATTTATCAAATCTACAATTGAAACATACTTAATCAATAAACATTAGAATCATGACACAAAGTGAAAGATCAAATCTTCCATTACCTTCATTTAAAGTATCTTGAATCGTCATAGTTGATAAAACACGACGAAAGATCTCTACTTCTTCAGTTGTTAAAGATGATGGATCATCTTCTACTATCCAATTTTCAGTGTCAGAAAATGCCTCAAAATTAATTGGATCATAATTATGTCCTTTCCAATAATTTCTACAAAATCAAAGTTAAGGTACACAATATAAGTATCAATGATGCTATGTAATAATATAAATAACTTTTGAAGAATTAGAGAAAAGAAAATACTTTTGTTTTAATCTCAGATTATAGTGGACATAAACTAGGTCATTAAGTCTGTGATGCTCCAATCAATTTCTCTTCTTAGAGTGGATGTGCTAAAAAATACTCCAATTCCTCTCGCATCCTGAAGAACTACAAGTTTGACTTAAAACTCGTATAACTAGCTTTTGGAGATTTGGAGC
>Ga0307515_10012010_pt1 | contig 16353 bp, 8 predicted proteins | sample 17_EM_MG_FD_194513 | JGI IMG/M metagenome (GOLD analysis project Ga0307515, IMG submission 194513) | Populus trichocarpa ectomycorrhiza microbial communities from riparian zone in the Pacific Northwest, United States - 17_EM | ecosystem: Host-associated > Plants > Roots > Unclassified | place...
TGATGATTGAATCAAGAACTGTTAATCGATGCCCAATCAAGAACTGTGGGTTTAAAAAAAGGCAAAGAACAAAGAAAAGAGAGAGTGAAAGAAGGAGATTCGTGAAGAGAAGCAAAAGTCTAACCTTATTGAAGGGATCAAGAGTCTTCTGCTCCTCTGCAATTCGAGATTGAAATTGTTTTTCTTTATTAGGTTTTCTCTGTTTGCAATTGCAGGCTTGCATCTTCAGTGCATTGTTCATTTTCGTCAGCCAAAACGACATTGTTTAACCTCTATGCATATAAAAAAAAAATAGGCCGGGTCGCAGCCGAGTTTGCCCGGGTCGACCCAGGGGGTCGACCGGGTTTCGCAGGGCCAACTTCCAGGCGGGTTTTTGCTTAGACCCGGACTGGTCCCATGCCCGGGTCGGCCGGGTCCCGGGTCGACCCGCCGGGCCGGTCCGGGTTTCAAAACAATGCATGGTGCCTGTCAGACCATGTGAAGTGTTGACTAGTTTGAAAAACTTAGACTCGGATTTTGTGATATAGATTTTTAAAATTAAATAATAAGGTACTTGATTGTTTACTCAAATATTCTGGTTTGAAATATGGGAGTTGATGTTTAAATTAATTTATATTTTTAAATACATTAAAATAAACTAATTTAAAAAATACATTTATTTATAAAAAAATAGACACATCTCTCCAATAATGAATGAATGAAAAAGAAAGCAGTCTTCACATACACAGACTAGAACAGTTTTACTGGAATAAATATATCATCATTAAAAAATATTTGCAGAAATGTCTTGACTTGTTTTTGTTCGACAATAAAAAAACATTATCATATCTTATCAAATGGACGTGTAGAATGTAGATGTTAATTACTCTTGTGTTCTATAGACAGATGAGTTTTGCTACAAAAAACAAAACACATGCATGCACAGAGAGTCTCACAGTCACACAAAAAATCGAAAATAAATCTGTGCCTTACTCGTTCGCACGCATCACTGGTATTTTCTATGATGCTTCCTCTCTTTTGTCAACAACAAAACCAACACTAAAAGAAACCCAAACTTCCTTTCCAGACTTGTTTTTTATTTCTTACAAAACTCAAAAAAGAAAAAAGAAGAAGAAAGAAATACCCACTGTTTGATCTTTTGATTATGCTTTCAAAGAAACAAACTTTCTTCATTCAGCACCATTTATAGATCAAAACAAGCAAAGCCCACAAAAAAATCCCATCTCTTACCCATTTTACTAGAAAATGGCGCTAAAGAGATCGTCTTTGAATCTCTTTTTAGGGTTTTTGGTGATTTCTTTGATAGCACCAAGATCTATAGCTAGATTTGTTGTTGAAAAAAACAGTTTGAGGGTTACATCACCAGATAAAATAAAGGGTACTTATGATAGTGCAATTGGGAATTTTGGGATACCCCAATATGGAGGTAGTATGGCAGGTGCTGTTGTGTATCCAAAAGATAATAAAAAGGGTTGCAAAGAGTTTGATGGATTTGGGATTTCGTTTCAGTCGAAGCCTGGTGCTTTACCCACTTTTGTCTTGGTGGATCGTGGAGGTATTTACCCTTTTGATATTTTTGGTCAATTAGTTGTTTTTTTTTTCGTGTGTGAGTGATTGGTCCAGGTTTGCTTGATTGGATACGTACCCTTTTTGCTTTTGAGGTTAGTTTTTGTAAGATTTGTGGTTTTTTTTTTTTTTTTGGGTTTGGTTGATTGTGAGGTGCCCTTTTGTTAATTTTATTAAGTTGCACATTTTAATTTTGCTTAATGTTTTTTTTTTGGCTTAATTTGATTGTTGTTATGATGTTTTGAGGTGTCCGGTTGGGAAGCTACTCTCCTTTTGCTTATGGTTTATTAATGGTTTTCAAGTTTAGGTTGTTGAGAAGGCACCCTTGTTTAATTGGGATCATTTACTTATTTTAGCTACTTTCAGTCAGTATAGATGTTTAAGGAGGTTTCCATTTGTTGTTTCAGATTAACTTCCTGAAATTTTAGTTCTTTTTAGACAGTGTGACTGTGTGAGAGGCACCTATGCTGCTGTTCTAAGAAAATTCTTATTTGATTGGTTTGCTTTGTATGCTAGATGAATCATCAGTGCACCAAGTTATTTTAGCTCCTTTTAGGCATTTTGCACAGCATACCAACTGTTTCCTGGTTCCATTGCGTTGGAAACTACTGTACTGTCCTGAATATGCCAATTCTTTACTTGTTTTGTTGGAACAAGCTTATGAAAGTCTGAACACGTTGCAACTTGATTTTCCCATAGTATTTAAGCTATTTTTCTTTCTTTTACTTTTTTCCCCCTTGATCTTTGGTCCCTTTATGCTTAACCAGGATCACATTGTTTGGTATGTTGCATATGCTGTTAAGGAATTATTATCCATCTAGATATGGGTTTTGTTGGATTCAGGACTTTCTTCTGTTAAACTACATTCCTCTAAGACTACCTACATAGCTGTAATGCTAAATCTATAATTAGTTCTTTATATTGCTTTTCAGATTGCTTCTTCGCTTTGAAGGTCTGGAATGCCCAGAAGGCTGGGGCTTCTGCAGTTCTTGTTGCAGATGACATGGAGGAACCATTAATAACCATGGACACACCTGCAGAGGACGCTTCATCTGCACAATACATTGAGAACATAACAATACCTTCTGCTCTTATCGAGAAAAGCTTTAGTGAAACGTTAAAGAAGGCACTTAGCAATGGGGATATGGTAAATGTGAATCTTGATTGGAGAGAAGCTGTTCCGCACCCAGATGATCGTGTGGAGTATGAGCTATGGACCAACAGCAATGATGAATGTGGGGTTAAGTGTGACATGTTGATGGAATTTGTGAAGGACTTTAGGGGTGCAGCACAGATACTTGAGAAAGGTGGTTACACTCAGTTTACACCCCATTACATTACTTGGTATTGCCCACAAGCATTCACCTTGAGCAGGCAGTGCAAGTCTCAGTGTATAAATCATGGAAGATATTGTGCTCCTGATCCTGAACAAGACTTTAGCTCAGGTTATGATGGGAAAGATGTTGTTCTTGAAAATTTAAGACAACTATGTGTTTTTAAAGTGGCAAATGAGACCAAAAAACCTTGGGTGTGGTGGGATTACGTGACTGATTTTCAAATTAGATGTCCCATGAAGGAGAAGAAGTACAACAAAGAATGTGCTGATGCTGTAATCAAATCTCTTGGTAAATATTTCATAACTGCTTTCTCATATTTTAAGGATACTATTGATCACACTAGAAAGTGGGAAAACCAAGAGTTTTTAGTGTGCTAAATTTCTTATGCTGTTCATTTGTCAATCATTAGGGCTCGATGGTAAAAAGATTGATAAGTGTATGGGAGACCCAAAAGCTAACTCTGACAACCCAGTTTTGAAAGAAGAGCAAGATGCCCAGGTAATTGTCGTGTTATTTTTTATTCTTCAGCTTAGCATGACTTTTTATGGGACCGTTTGGGAACGCGGTCCAACCAGCGTTCCCAAAAAATATGATTTTTTTTTTTTCTTAAAATTAATATTTTTTTAGTGTTTTTGGATCATTTTGATGCGTTATATCAAAAATAATTTTTTTAAAAATGAAAAAAACATTATTTTGATGCAATTTTGAGTGAAAATCACTTTGAAAAGCAACCGCAACCACACTTCCAGACACACCCAAGTCCATAAGTTTGGATACTTGTGCCTGCTTGCAATTGTTTTAATCTCTGATACCATTTAAACCATATATCACTGCTTTACAAAGACCTTTATGTAGGTTGGAAAAGGAACAAGGGGTGATGTAACCATTTTGCCCACCCTTGTTGTCAACAATCGTCAATATCGAGGTCTGTTATTGCCTACTTGTATTCCTGGATGAACGTTACATTTGGCTATTTATTTATTTTTGGAAAAAAAAAACTTGCACTTTCAGGAAAGTTGGAGAAAGGTGCTGTTCTAAAGGCTCTATGCTCTGGTTTCGAGGAAACAACAGAGCCTGCTGTTTGTTTGAGTGGTGGTAGGTTTTCTTAAGCTATTTGTCCTGATTGCCTTGATATTGAGGTCATCATTTGATGAATGACCCTGACTAAGAGGATTTGAGTGCTTGGTATTGTGAGTAGTCACTGCAAGCATGCTAGACCTAGAACCATATTTCATTTTAGATCACGAGTCCAATACCCTTGTTGTTGAGACTAACATCTAGTGCCAGCTGCCTTGGGTGATTTGCGTACTCTCAACAATAGTTCCTGATTGGGGAATTCCTTTGATACAGATGTGGAGACAAATGAGTGCTTGGACAATAACGGGGGTTGCTGGCAAGATAAAATAGCCAACATTACAGCCTGCAGGGTATGAATTAAAACTTGCTGCAAGGCATCACTCTGGCTTTTGATATATTTAGCTCCGTTTGACAACTGTTTTTATCTGTGCAGGACACGTTTCGTGGGAGAGTATGTGAGTGTCCTCTTGTTGATGGCGTGCAGTTCAAAGGTGATGGTTACAAGAACTGTGAAGGTAAGCTCTATGTTTTTTTTTTCCCTTTTATAAATCAGCATAAACATGTAAAATGTAATAATATAGCTGTTCATTCATTCAGTAAAGCTTGGATGTCCTGCTGATGATGATAAATAAATGTCTGAAAAAAGTTATTTATGGACAATTATGGGCTTTTATTAGAAAAAAATACTCGCAGTACTGACTATATTCATATTCAGTAGAATTGCAAGATTACCATAATGAAAATCTAGTTCCATTGATGATACATAGATCTGATGTATACTTGAGAGACAGCCTATTTTGTTTGAGGGTTTTTGGGTGAAAGTTGGGTAGACTAGGCAGGAAAGTTCCAATCCTAGTCAACTGGAATCAAATAATAGTGACTGGTTTTCTTCTATTTCATTTTTTTGAGGAGTAGTGGGGTGGGTGGGGGGATCATGGTTTCAAATAGCTGTTCTAGCCATCCCTCGCAAATAACTCTGTGAGTAGGATTTGAGCCTAGGTTCTGGACCCAACACCAATAGATTTACTACCTAAGCTAACTAGCATTACACTTGGTGTATTCTGTCCCAAGGTTCGATGGATCATGCTCTGTTAAGCATGTGCTCAATATTAACTATATGTTTTGAGGTTCATGTTTGATGTTTGACTCTCAGATGTTAAGTATTAGATGTGTTTGCACACGTCATAAGGGGCAACTTGTGTTATTTTCTAATTAAATCTGTTTGATATGCTCGCTTACCAATCTTAAAGTGTGCTATGCTTTAAAGTGGTTGTATTGTTTTACAGTGAGTGGATCTGGGAGGTGCAAAATTAACAATGGGGGCTGTTGGCATGAATCCCAGGACGGACATACCTTCTCTGCTTGTTTGGTTAGTGAACATCATGTTTCCCAACTTGTTATTCTCCAGTAAATATATTGAGTTCCAGTTTCTAATTTTACTGTGGACAGGATGTTGATGGTGGTAAATGCCAGTGTCCTCCAGGATTTAAAGGTGATGGTGTGAAAAGTTGTTTAGGTAAGAGATTCCTCCATTGTCATCCTTAGTATTGTGGTTTTATCAGGATGGGGAGCTTGATTCATTCTGAAAGGAAATTTAAGGATTATGCATGCAAATTGAGTCTTCTGAGAATGTTATGGTGCCTGAGGTGTAAGTTGCAAACAGAACAAGAGGCAATGTTTGGTTGAAATATTGCATAATTGTTAGGTTTTGAGAACGTACAGCCATGTACAAAAAGACCAAGTCATTGTCTCATCCTTCAACAGGCACTTGGGTTATGCCTGTTGACTCTCATTGCACTGCTTTGAAGTTAGAGGTTTTTATTGAATGTTTTAATAATTTCCACCGGGGGGGGGGGGGGGTGCTTTTTACTCTTCCCAGTACTCGTCCTCACTAGGTGCTTCTTGTATTCATGCATGATTTCTCAGGCACCATTCCACTCAGTTCAAATCTAACAGCAGTAGTCTAAATCCCTTGTATTAAGTTATTTCTTCTATGCTACCCCAACCAGGGGGTAATGCTTATGAATCACCGTTGTAGGATAAAGCAAATGTTTAAATTTTAAACTTATTTATGCTTGGGCCACCAAGATGCTCCGATTATAGTGAATTGCATAACAATTTTCTGAGTATCCAAATCTTGCCAAGTCAAAATAGTTTTGGGTTTTCTCCTTGACTTTGTTGAAAACAAAATCCTGCCAGAGAAATCTGCATGTTCTTCGATGCTCCTGATTAATATTTTGTCCTATCTACTTATCTTTGACTGTGCAGATGTTGATGAGTGCAAAGAGAGAAAAGCCTGTCAGTGCCCTGCATGTAGTTGTAAAGATACTTGGGGAAGCTATGAATGCTCTTGTAGTGGGGATCTTCTTTATATGAGAGACCATGATACCTGCATAAGTGAGTTAGAAATCGTACCTCCTTGTTTGTTTGTTTAGAAACTTGCAATAATATGGTCCTTGTTTTGATGTCTGTCCTCCCCATGATCAATACCAGGTAAGAGCGGCACTGAAGTGAAATCAGCATGGACTGTGGTTTGGGTCATATTTATAGGCCTGGCGATGGCTGCTGGTGGAGGATATCTTGTCTACAAACATAAATTGAGGGTAAGCATGGTGCCCAGCATTTTTTCCCTTTTAAAACCATACCTTTGGTTAAGTTTTGCCATGTTTTCTTGCTCACTCCAGACACCTGTCTGTTATATGAACATTTGGAATAGCCGTGATAGAGATTAAAAATCTCTTTGCAACTTTTGAGGGATATCTATTAATGCAAAGATGAAGAGTTATCTCTATAGTAAAAATCTCTTTGAAACTTTTGAGGGATATCTATTAATGCAAAGATGAAGAGTTATCTCTATAGTAAAAATCTCTTTGCAACTTTTGAGGGATATCTATTAATGCAAAGATGAAGAATATGATTATCCGCAAAGTTTCTTACCCTGAACTTGGGCCATCTATTACTACTTTTAGTATCTTTTGTTAAGCAGTTTATACCTCATTTGTGTAGAACTTGCATCAATGTTTGCGTAGCTGGAACATTTTAAAAAGGCTATATGACCAAAAATTACCCTGAACTTGGGGTCAAACTAAACTTAGCTCTTGAACTTTAATTTTTTTTTTATTCGAGTACTTTGAGCCAGTTTTTGGTAAAAATAGGCCATTTCATCAATTTTGACCCTAGGTGATAGCTTAAAAAAATGATGTGTCGTGAAAACATGTGTTTGATTTTTTTTTTTTTTGAAATAATGGAGGGACATAAAACCTAGACAGAGGCTATTTTTTACCAAAAATAGTGCATGGTACTCAAATAAAAAAAATAATAATTCAGAGGCTAAGTTCAGGTAGTTTTTGGTCATCCAGCCTTTAAAAAATGGCTGAAAGTACAGTATGGTAACTATGTTAACCACTTGTGAATTTAATATTAATTGCCATTACATTGGGGCTAGAGAGCTGCATATGGGCTGGCCAGGTTTCGGGTTTACGTGTTGGTTAGAAAACTTCAAGTAGCCGGATCAATGAGAGTTGGGCATCAAACTGAGTATCTGGATTGCTCTTCGCAACATGTCATCTTGAAACTCTTATGCATGTCATTGTTATACTTGTGTTGCAGTTAATGCATATTCAGTTGATGTTTTTTTCTTTCATTGTTCTTCTTGTTTTTTTTGCAGTCATACATGGACTCAGAGATAAGAGCTATCATGGCACAGTACATGCCTCTGGACAGTCAAGCAGAAGTTCCAAACCATGTCCATGAGGAGCGGGCATGAAGAAAAAAACGCCCAATCATTAACACTCTTTTGTTGCTGGTAACAGCAGTGTTGATGCGGTTCTACTGTTGCTCTTCTTTATCCATTTTTCGGCGTGAATTTATGTACATGGACGATAAGAGTGCAGATTAGAAATTGTACTTCGTTTATTAGGACTGTAAAATCTTACACTTGAAGTAGAGATTAGATTTGGGGTAGACAGGAAGGGATTTGGCTGTAACGTCCAAGAATATTCGTTCCCATCCCTAAATTTGTCACTTAATCTATTTTAATTCTGTAACTGAGCCATCCCTTTTAGACAGGTTGACCTTCTTTTTGCCGTTATATACTAATTCAAGGAGAGTTGATGTTTTCGTTTGTACGGATGATCAGATTTGTATTGGAAATACTCTTGCCTTGTTCCAAAATTGCTGCCATAGCCCCTTGATGTTCTCTGTCTGTTCATTATCTTCTCTCCTTCCCTTTCTTTTTGCTTACTTTCTGATCATCCCAAAGGATAACCTAGCATCGTCCAGGACTTCACAAATTCAAAGGCATGGTGCAAGTAGGAAATCATATGCATAAGAAGAAACCATGAAAAATAAGCAGTGGTTTGTAAGTCGCGAGATCTGTTATGGATGGTCAATGAAGTGCAAGATTTCTCCGTTTCTGTTCGTTGGAAGCCTCAGCGGGCACGCCGTGACTGGTCTGCTCTACAGCTTCTTAATTCGGCCTGAAAGAGGTAGCCATAAGCCTATGGACTTTGGTGTGGGTACTTCATCAAAACTCCCTCGCATTAAGTTGGATAAATCTCAGAGAATTTGAAAATTCTTTTGGTCGAAAGTTGATCATTGATATTCTTCCCAGCAGATTTTCTTAGGAAATTCATTTTGGTTGTATGGAAAAGAATGCACCTTCCTCCTTCATTATATGCAATCCTTAGGGCATTAATATGTAAAAAATGTCATCCTCAAGGTAGAAAAAAACATCAGTTGATATCGGTAAAAATCATATGCCAGTACAGATCAGCAAATTCTTAGATTTTAATATTGAAAAGTTAAGCCACCAACTGAGAATGACTGTTCTATGGACAAGTTCATGTATGTTGTTATGGACACTTTTTTATATTCAAGAATAAAAACTCTGCTCGGATAGTGTTCACCATGTCAAGGTGTCTACATGAAAGAATTTCTCACGATGATTACTCCTCGTGAATTAATTTTATAAGCGAAACCCTATCTATACTCGTACAGTATAAAACCATTACAAAGTGGCAATGACTATATTTTAATCTCATCACATATGCTATTAACAGAAATAATAAAAAAATCACCACCCTCCTCTTAACATCTACAATCGTCTTGGTGTGGTAAGCTTCAGATGATCAAGACCGATGTCCATACCATTGTACGCGATAGGAGCATACATCCACAGGTCTTCAGAGCTTAGCAGCTGCAGAATATAAAACAAGAAAATGGGAAAAAAAATGTATCAAAAAATTTGTTTCATGTCAAGATACTGCTAAGTTTAAAACAGGCAACGTTAAATTCTTTTGTAGTATAAAGAAGGAATTTAATTTGCTCTTACCTTAATTTGGAGTTGCAAAAACTTCACATACTGGACAGCCTCTTCAAGCATTGTGCTAATGTCAACCTTCCATATCAATAAATCAATCTTGAGAATTTTGCGAATCACAGAATTTATAGCTGATAGAATCAGAGATGGTATCGTGAAATATACTCCATATATACCTTTGTTCCATTGGGGACAAGGTTTTGTAGAATTCTCAGCCTCTCATTTATTCTTTCTCTTCTTTTCTGCAATAAGAAAATAAAAAGACCTATCAATTCCTGTTACATTGTGGGTGGGTGGAAGAAAAATGTTTCATCAAATCTGGTTTATTGATATACTGTGCAAAAACTTTGAAAAGGGTAGTTACCCTTGCATAGAGGCTCTGGGGATCAGTGGCTGCCCCCTTACTGGCTCTTGTTTTGCCACTTGAGTTGAGAGTTGTTGTCCCTTTTGAGCTCAAACTTGAACTCGCTCCTCCATTGAGCTCCTGGGAGGCATTGGATTCATCCTCTGAGCAGCAACCGCTTGAGACAGGACCATTAAGGCCACCATTGCTTTCTTCATCATTGTTGCCAGTCGAGGCAACCTTCTGGCTCTTCTTTGACCTTACATTCCTCTTGTTCTTTTGGGCCTACTCATTAGAATCATAATTAGACAGTGCCTTGAAAAAGTAAAACTGGTTGCTATACCCTCTACAACAGGAAATAGAACTCCATCCATTGAGTCTGTAGCAAATTCTAAGGAGGTGAAAATGCTGGTTATTGTACTTACATCTCCCGTACGTCGTGATCTTTTCTTGGAATTCTCAGGTGGCTTTCTGCTTTTATCTTCCAGGGGTAGTTCAGATGCTGGCATCTTTGATTCTCTCTTGGGTTGCAAATTGCTTTCAGGTTCAGGAAGAGCAGCTACAGTCTGGTTTCCACCAGACTCTTCCACATTTCCATTGCTCAATTCTTGGTTTGAGAAGTCATCGCCATCAACAACATACGAGTCTCCCATGCAAAAATCCATTGACATGGAACTATTAGTGTTTGCCAAAACTGGGTGGGAATCACTCAGGTAGTAGCTTTCTCCACTTGAGTTGGGAAAAAGAATGCTACTACCACCACTATAACCACTGCTCACTTGTGAAAAATGGTACAGATTAGTATCAGCAATATCCAAAGAATACAATAAACATTCATTGGCCCCTTCCATGTTCATTGTTGATTCATGGTTAGGCCAAAAACTAGATGGAACTCCAAAGCTTGAACTTGAATCAACCTGATTAGGAGGACAGTTGACAAGCAACTGTTCCATGAAATCAGCCTCCTCACTTGTGTACATTCCACTAAGAGAACTCCACTCTCCCTCCGCAGTGGCTCCAATAGGCTCCATCTTTTTTTCTCGTTTATTTTCTGTAACCTATCAGAGAAATCTCTAGTGTTTTTGTGAGTTAACTGCTGGCAGAAGCTCGATTAGACGATGCTTGAAAGGAAACAGGGATTAAAAAGGCATATTTATACCCAGCAGCAATGAAGAATGTTGAGACAAACATTGACTTCACTTGTGTAACAACATCTGAATTTATTATTATTTGCAATTATTAACATATGAAAGGGTCTCAATTCCTTGTAACCAATTGGGACCAGTTCGTAATGGGGGCCAAGTACAACTCACCTATAGGACCAAAATCAAGCAATTATGGAACTAAATTTATTCAGCAACCTTTCATTAACGCCTTAGTCTTAAACTTAAAAGACACATGAAGGGAATGATTGTAAGCCTCTAAAGAAATAATTTAGTTTAAGGGACTTAACTGTGTTTATGTTTAGGATAACTGTTCAATTATTTTAGGCTGCAGGTTGAGAGAAATGAGATGTGGTAGAGGGTGAATAAAGAGAATAATAAAGAGAATCACACCTGGAAATAGATAGACGTGGGAGGTTCTTGTTGAATATGATAACACAAAAAAAATAAAAAAAAAATTGTTGAACAGAATGAAAAGGACATGGTTATAAGGACGGCACCAAAAGGTCGTGAAGAGATGAGACTTGACATCCTCAAAACTACCTGGAACCAGACAATATATCAGTTTACTGGATTCTTTGTCTCCTCCATCAGTCCTCAAAACTTACCAAGTGTCCCTTGAACTCAGAACTATTTTGTGAGAACCTAATCTTAATCAACTCTTAACCATCATATCAATCTGTCAACAAATACAAACAAGATTTCCTTGATATACAGTTTGATTTCCAGGGAGCTTGTTTGAATGTTCTAACTTTACGTCATGCGATCTATGGACTGCTAAAGGGAATATACATGGTGCTGCTGATCCTGCAGACTGTAACACTGAATTGGGATTGGTGATGCAGTTTTAACCTTCTGTCTTCTAAGTTGCCTGTTCTCAGGACTTGAACTCACAGAGATCTGCTAGTTAGGTATAGAGTAACTATTTCCTCCATATAAGCAGCTGAGTAATTGTTAACCAGTATGGTTCTGCATAGTTTCCAAGTCAGACATTAATGATAGCATCATGTTTGTAGTTTCCAAAGTTTCCAACAAATTTACTTTTACAACCACACTATGCATATTGCAGAGCCACGAGGTGGGAAAAAAAAAAAAATACTAACAGAAGTTCACTCAATTGTAAGAAATTATGGATCAAAATGTAATTCTGCCTTGGTGTGTTATGATTTATGTCGTCTCTGCATATTTTTCCAAAACGAAAAGATCTCCATTTTCTCCTACAAGAACTTATAAAACATTACTATATTGTATTGTAGTGGTCAATATATTTAACTTGAAACTGATTATGATCACCGTGTGAGCAATGAGGAAAAACCAAAGTCATTAATGTCCTATCCCAAAGTTCTAGCCACCTCAGAATCCGGCGATCTTTACGCTTTATTGCACACGGAAAATCAAGCACTCTTAGAAGAAATATCAGAGGAAGGTTCATGATGAGTATTTCCATACTACTTGCTCAATATTTTTGAGATTTGTCGCCGGCCATTGCACGATCTCTTGTAACTTGCTTTTGCTGACGTATTAACTGTACAGGAATAAAATCCTTGCATTGCAACAATATTAGAAAAACTCTTGTAAATCTGATATTGATCTACTCAGCAGGAGGAGAACATTACATTAAAAATATTGCAAGAACGAGGGTGTAAGGGTTTAAAATTATGGTTTCTTGATTCTTAGCCAGCCTGCACGACCCCGACCCATTCGGAATGAGAAGGCCGCATTTCTTTGCTGGCTGGCAGATGGTGCATGTCCCCTTTCAACTAAATTAGAACCCCAGACACGTTTGTGCTCTGTTTAATTTAATGCCCTACTTTGATATTGTTTTATAGCTTCACAAGGGATCATAGTTCATTGATGAGATGATGAAAATCTTAGTGTTTGTGCTTGTATAAATCTTCTAATCAACTGTTTTGAGTTTCTGTAACTTTATTTTACATTTTTACTGTAAAGTATATCAGAATTTGACAATATTTATAGCAATTAACACAAGAAGAGTCTCTCTCTCTTTTTTTTTCTTGATGGAAGATGAACAATAAGAACTTATCAAAACGGAAAGATCTGCCCGTCATCGAGCTGATGGGAAAGGAATAAAATCTTTGTATTTCAATAATAATGGAAATGAGAATATTGTGAACATTTAGAATTGTGAGTACTGTGATATTGTTCTACTGTCAGAATGAGAATATTACTACATTTTAAACTGTTCTTATCATCACAGAAATGAGAAAGTTAACATTTAAAATCCTGATCTGATGATTCTTGGCAGGCCTGCACGACCCTTTCAGGACGAGAAATGCAGCTTCTTTTTGGTGGCCGGTGAACTGGTCCACGGCCCCCGCAGGAAAATAAAAGAATCCCATCCACCACGAATTCATCATCTCAGCCTCGCTGGTTAATTTCTTCCCCATTAAATTAGAGGGAAATTATCGGATATTGTTGCCCTCCACGGATGAGCCACTTTGTACTCTTTGAATATAAAAGAATCCTATTGGAGAGAGGAATATTATTGATAGAAGATATTGTACTCTTTGAATATATATAATAATACTGTACAATTACAAACAAAGTCTTCATGCAAATATATATTATACAAATATATAATACTATAGCTTTATATAGTAGGGGGCAGCTTCCAATTATTTATAATAAGAAAAATCAAACCAATAGAACCATGTGTTTAATTTATTAAAGTCCACGAGTATATATATCCTTCCTTTTAGTGATATTTTTAAATCTATTTTTTCAAAATAAAATATCCCAGATTTTCTTAACTCATATTAATGATAAAAAGGCCCTAATATTTTAATTTTTTTATTCCTTTGCGTTCTTTTCTTTTTTCTTTTTAAGTTTGGATGAGATTCAAAGAGTTCTTAAACAACTTTTCATTTTTTTCAGAACTTTTATATTTTTTTCAAAATTTTTGTAGGATCGTTTTATTGTTTTAGTATTTAGTTTAGGATTTTTTAATTTTTATTCAAGTTTTATGGGCATTTTTATCATTAATGTAGGCTAGGGGTATTTTGAATATTTCCTTCATGGAAATTCTAATTTATCAAATATCATTAGCAAAAGGACTTGAAAATGTATCAAATTGATTTTTTTTATTTTTTAAAAATTATTTTTGATGTCCGCGCATTAAAATTATATGAAAACACTAAAAAATATTAATTTAAAAAAAATAAAAAAATAAAAATTTTTTAAATTTTTTCTTTTGAAACGTAAAAACAAATTACAGGACCTAATTAGAGACTTGATTAAGAAACAACATTCTATTAGCTTAATTTTTCTTATTAGGAAAATACTATCTTTATTATTATTATTATATAAAAAGTTGATCAATTTTTATATTTATTTTCATGCAAACCAATCATTTACCACTTCAAACATCAATTTATATAAAATTATATTATGAAAATTTTGTTTGTCAATCATTTTCTTAAATTCTCACCAAAAAAGAAAATATCATTAAAGAGTACAATACCCTTCATATTATAAAATCTATAATTATATATATTAAATATTCATTAGAGTCTCTTGGACTTTCATGATTCTTAAGTTTAGACTCTTGAATATTCATAACACTCGAGTTTTCTAATATTTTTTAATGTTTTTATTTTATTTTCTTATAAATAGATTATTTATTTTATATTCTGATTATTTGAAAACAATTCATAATAATAAAAGTATGAATTTCTCTTTTAAGATTTATTTTGAATATTTATGTTTTTATTTGTTTTTTATTTTTAACATATTATTATACAAAACACATTATTGTTTTTTTTTTTTTTTCATAATAAGAAAGAAAGAAAGATAAAGTATATATGCACACAAAAACTTATCTTTTTCTTTGTTTCTCGGCCATTGCTACAATACTAATCTTTGGTCATTGTACCACCATTGATCACTATAGTTTATATTAAAAGCTTGACACGCATAAACTTCTATATGGTTTATATCAATTTTAATATTTTATTTTTTTCATTAATATTTATATTTTATGGAATATATTTTATTCATCAAGATTTAGATTTTTTTGTAAATTCCTGAAAATTAAATAAATTAAATATAGTTACTAAAGAACTAGTATCTCTAGAGAACTAAATAAATAACATTCTTAAAATTTTGTTTTTTTTTTCTTTTTATATTCATCATTTTATTTAATAAATAACTTTTTTTATATATAGATATATAATACCGAATCTAATGAAACTTGAATTTACCACTTTTGATATCTCCAAGACTAATTATTTGTCATGAGTTATTGATACTGAGATTCATAATCTGGAAGCTATGAATCTCGAAAAAATTAATAAAAAAATAACATATTTTTATAGAATTGCGCAAATATAATAATTTTCATTCGTCATCGTCCCATCATGAAGGATTAAAAATAGAATATCTCAACCATCTAGGTGGTGGCCCAGTGGTAAGAGTCTGGGATCAAGAGGTTTACTCCCTCTGTGGTCTCAGGTTCGAGCCATGTGGTTGCTCATATGATGGCCACTGGAGGCTTACATGATCGTTAACTTCAAGGCCCGTGGGATTAGTCGAGGTGCGCGCAAGCTGGCCCGGACACCCGCGTTAAACTAAAAAAAAAAAAAAAGAATATCTCATGTAATAAGAAATTGAATTCCATGGTATTTAAGAAACGAAAACAGTGTTCTATTGTGATCTTTCTACATAAATGGATGGATGGAAAGGGCATAATTTCCCGATCGATGCATCGAAATTGAGGGAGTTGAAGAAAGAAGAAGCATTGATATGAGATGGCCACCAACTCTCCATTACTTCTCATGACTGTAAATGAGATGGCCATTAAAATGGTCACATCAACTACAAGTTAGGAAAACAATTTTTTTATAGAAGAAAGTGATGGTGATTATTCAGAAAGTACTGCTTGCCGCGTTAGAGTTGAAAAAGTGACACTAATTTTATTTGATTAATGTACATTGAATTTGTATTTTTAATTGTTCTCAATTTTTTAAAAATACTATTGCATCATTTTATTTCAGTGTCTTATTAAAAAAACAATTTTACATAGGAGGGTGTAAAATCACACACTTGCAAAGAATACTATAATTTTACTATATAGATTTAAGCATGAACCTGGATGCTTTGACCTTGGCAGATGGACATTATTTAAAGTTTAATTAGACAGCTATATAATGACAAACTGCACGATCCAACTCTTTCAGAGTGAGTTTATGTGTAGTGGACTCGTTCCAGCTCAATCTACTCTCCTTGTGTGGTTCTCCGCTTTTGAATCCTTCAAGATCTTTGTGACATTCAATTTGGTGCTCGAGTCAACCCTTTAAAGCTTAAACTATTATTGTCCGAGTAAAAAGGTCAACCCATAAACTATTGCCTCATAGTTGACTGAAACTATAAACTAGGGTGTTCAAAAAAACCGAATAACCAAAAAAACCGATGGAAAATTAACCGAGAAAACCGAACCGAAATAAAAAACCGATTAAACCGATTACTAAAACCAGAAATCTTTCCGGTTCGGTTCGGTTTCGGTTTTACCACCGAAACCGGTGAACCGAA
>Ga0307515_10012011_pt1 | contig 16353 bp, 21 predicted proteins | sample 17_EM_MG_FD_194513 | JGI IMG/M metagenome (GOLD analysis project Ga0307515, IMG submission 194513) | Populus trichocarpa ectomycorrhiza microbial communities from riparian zone in the Pacific Northwest, United States - 17_EM | ecosystem: Host-associated > Plants > Roots > Unclassified | place...
TCTACCTTCTCCCCACTGTGACCCTTGCCCTCTCCAAAGAAAGACCAAAGCCACAATGTCCCCTTCCACGACACCCACCCCCTACGCGCCCTCCACCCTTGCTATCCACGCCGACGACCACCTAAACCAAACCACCGACGTTGCTCCCCCAATCCACCTCTCAACCACCTACCGCTACCCATCCAGCCCCTCTGCCCTCGCCCCCGTCCCCGCCGACACCGACCCCTCCGCCGCGGCGCTCCTCTCCCCCACCGCGCCCCTCATCTACTCCCGCATCGCCGCCTCGAACCTCAACCGCCTCGAAACCCTCCTCGCGCCGCTCCTCTTCCCCACCCACGCCGCCGACGCCGCCGCCCTATCCCGCCTCGCCGTCCACGTCATAACCTACGCCAGCGGCCTCGCAGCCTTCCACGCGCTGCTCGTGCGCCTCGCCCCGCGCGTCGTCGCCCTCAGCGGCGGCTACCACGGCATCCACGGCGTGGTCTCCCTGCACGCGCGCCTGCACGGCCTGCGCACCGTGGACCTGCACGCCTCCGACGCCGCCTGGGACGCCGCCGGCCTCGGCCCCGGCGACCTCGTCCATCTCGAAACCCCGCTCAACCCGACCGGCGAGGCGTCCTGCATCGCCGCCTTCGCTGCCCGCGCCCACGCCCGCGGCGCCCTGCTGTCCGTCGACGCGACGTTTGGCCCGCCGGGCTTGCAGGACCCGTTTGCCTGGGGCGCGGACGTGGTGATGCATAGTGGGACGAAGTATATTGGCGGGCATTCGGATTTGCTGTGTGGGGTTCTGGCGACGACGGCCGTGGGGGAGGTGGGGGGAAGGTTGGCGGTGGGGTTGAGGGCGGATAGGGTGTTTTTGGGGAGTGTGATGGGGGGGTTGGAGGGGTGGTGGGGGGTTAGGAGCTTGAGGACGCTGGAGTTGAGGGTTGGGAGGCAGAGTCAGAGTGCGGAGGAGCTGGTGAGGTGGTTGGATGGGTGTGTGAATGGGGGTCGGGCGGCGGATCAGGACGCGCGGGCAGAGGCAGAGGCAGAGGCGGAGGTGGTCAAGCGCTGTGTGGATAGGGTCCAGCATGCGTCGCTGCAGCGCGAGGATATGGGGTGGTTGAAGCAGCAGATGCCGAATGGCTTTGGCCCCGTCTTCGCCATCTGGATGCGTGACCCGGCGGCTGCGCGTGTGCTGCCAAGTAAGCTGAAGCTGTTCCATCATGCGACGAGCTTGGGGGGTGTGGAGAGCTTGATTGAGTGGCGGAGGATGAGCGATCACGATGTCGACGAGAGGTTGTTGAGGGTTAGTGTTGGTGTGGAGGACTGGAGGGACCTGAAGGCGGATTTGGCGGCCGGGCTGAGGGCGTTGGTCGAGGAGGGATTGCTGGGTGGAGAGAGCAAGGAGGTGCAGGTTAGGGAGAATGGAAGCGCGGCGTGAGGTAGAGGAAGTGATTGGGATAGAAATTGCAGAGCATTGCGCTTGCTTAGGGCTGATATAGAGAGAAAAGTGAGCTGGGGAGGCAGGCAATATAATTAATCATCGCGAAAATCCTAATACTGATATCTCACAACCCAAGCGTATTTTTATGAGCGACGACAGATATTCCTCCAGTTATATTAGAGTGGGTGAATCTGCCTCCGCTTTGGCTGTTACTCCCTTAGGCAATGCCCCTCAATTCTCATTGACTCGACGCCCTCCGATGGTTTTTTCTGTCCCGACCGCCGCTCCAGACCATGTAAGGCCTCTCTCTCTTCTAGAATCCCTTCGGCATGCTGTCCGATCACTAAAGAAAGACGAGCAATTTAGCTGCATCTTTTGATATTGAGCCGATCGCCAGGTCCTGGCAGAGGCGTTGTCAGACGCTTGGCTATACGGGGTATGTAAGCGTTTCGGGCAGGGCTCGGGGAAGCGTTGTCAGGTGCTTGGTTATGCAAACGGGGTACTGTCATGGTACTGTCATGGTACTGTCATGGTACTGTCAGGATCCGGGAGAGGCTTTTTGGATGCATCGTTCCTGGAACCCACTACTCTGCGCAGCGGACACTCCGTGTTCGGGAGACAACCTAGAAGAACAGTTGCAGGTTAGCATAACTTCGACTCATTTTAGCCGTACTACCTTAGGGACTGCATTATACTGACGCGCGTGGAAATTGCAGATATGGCTCTGACGGGCGTTCATTGGCATTGACTGTCATGCCTGGACGCAACCCAGCTGCAAAGGAATGAGATAGTCTGTATCAAAGCGGTTCCGCTGGGAGCGCCCACAGAGTGGCCCAACGTAAGCAGCTCAAACATGCGAACGAATTCTAGATGCACGTACCAGAGGTAAGAGACTAATTGTTATGGAAGGAAGTGTAAATTCCATATAAGTAGGACTTAGACCCTGCCGTATTGACGCGCAAATCACGAAGAACAAACCACCCCTCCAGCCTTGAGGTTAGATACTCCCAACTCTCGACGAAATAGACTTCTAGCCATTCATTTTATTTGCATTTCCAAATCATTAAAGGCTACACAGCGACTTTTGACGATATGGCCCCTCATGCAATTCCTCGTCGCCTCCTTCAGAGACCGAGCCAAGGCCAAGAATGAATGGTTTCCCGTTGTGGGAATCCCCAAAGCCTTTGGTGAATGAGTCTCCCCAAAACAAAGCGGAGCCCATCGCGATTGTGGGTTTAGGTAAGTCCCTGTTGGTAGGGGGGGGGTGCGTAAACATCCACAGGAGCTTCCTGAGATCACGTGATAGCTTCGTTTGTGTATATTCTCGTTCTTCGAGACGGCTCTACCTTATGGAGTCCTCACACATCATACACCTGCAATTCCCGTGACAGTCCACAAAGTGGTTTGCTTAATAGTAAACAGTTCTGGTTCTGACAACACTACAATAGCTTGTAGACTGCCAGGCGAAGCTTCCTCGGGATCCAAGCTGTGGGATCTCCTTGTCAATGGATGATCCAGGTAGTGTGTGCCATCTTCGCGCTTTAGTATTGACGACTTTTACTACCCAAGTGGCGTCGATCGTCCAGGAAGTATGGACACAAAGGGAGGTTACTTTCTGAGAAGATATTTGCGCTTTCGAAAATGACTTCTTTGGTATCAACAACCTCGAAGCTACATACATGGATCCGCAGCAACGGAAACTCCTTGAGGTCGCCTTCGAGTGGTTCGAAAGTGCAGGCGTTCCCCTAGAGAAAGTTTCTGGATCCAGCACAGGATGCTATGTCGGAAACTTCGCTGTCGACTTTCAAGTTATGCAGACAAGAGACCCTGAGTATCTGCATCGTTACAGCGCGACAGGTATGGGTACAACGATCTTGGGCAATCGTGTCAGCCACGCTTTCAACTCGACAGGCTTTAGGTACGTTAGCCGGTTTTGGAGGTGAAAGTATGTTTTTATTGACAGTTTTAATGTAGTTTGGTGCTCGATACTGCCTGTTCTTCGTTGCTCTATTGCCTCCATGTGGCCGTAGCCGCGTTGGAAGCCGGCGAATGCGAGACCGCGATTGTTGCTGGAGCAAATCTTATCCGGTCAGCAGAGTAGCATTTGGGAACTATGAAGGTTGGAGTGCTTTCTGGAATGTCTACCTGTCACACTTTTGACGCGTCTGCCGATGGTTATGGTCGTGCGGACGGCATTGGCGCGCTATACTTGAAGAAGCCTAGCGACGCGATTCGGGATGGTGATCCCATCCGCTCAGATTAGAGGCACCACCATCAATGCGTAAGGGCGTGTTCGGTTGCAATCTGGGGCTTTTTCAATCTGACGTTAATCCGTGCTTTCACCGGCGTCAATTAGAAGATAATTAGTGGCGCTTAATCTGGTGGTCGTACTTAATCTAAAATAAAGCCGACAGTTCGGTTGATCGTTTTAATAAAAGGCCTTAGATGGGGCTTAGGATTAGCAATATCTTCTGCCTGGTCGGATCTAAACGGTAATAATAAGAATTAATTAAGAGGATATTATATAGGCCTGCAGCTACAGTAGTAATCTGTCGTTGGTAAGGGTGGTAATAGTTAGGGGTATAGTAGGCAAACGCACAAGCAGAGCTCCAGATTTAACTTAATAATTAATCTAGAGAAAAAAGCTCCAGATTAATCTGACGCCAAGAGCTTAAGTTTAACTACTATATACGGTAAAGCGTGCGAATTTGACGCGGTTGCCGATCTGAAGGAGCTCTAGATCAGAAAGTCGCCAGATTGACCGAACAGACACCTCCAGATTAGATTGAGGCTCCAGATCAACTCGGTTCTGAAGCCTCCAGATTCAATCTGGAGCTGCAACCGAACACGCCCTAAGTCAACTCAGTGTACTCGCATATCAAGACATATGAAGACAAATGAGGATATATGGCTAACATACAAACAGCAAATGGAAAACACAAGGCATTGCCCTGCCAAACGCAGACGGCCAGAGTACTGTCATCCGTAAGGCCTATGAAAAGGCAGGTCTTAAAAGATACTGCTTACGTCGAGTGCCACGGCACAGGCACCCCAGTCGGAGACCTAACCGAAGTAGAAGCTGTCTCGCGCGTCTTCAACCGTTCCAGCAAAAATCCCATTCTGGTCGGCTCGGTGAAGACAAATCTCGGCCACAGTGGAGCTGCTAGTGGAATCTCCAGCGTCATTAAAGCAACACTTGCCTTGGAAAAGTCCTACATCCCGGCTACTATCGGAATCGGATCCATCAATCCAAAAATAAATGCGAGGAATGGGGTGTTAATATCATTGCTCAGCCGGGAGCATGGCCAACAGCGAAGCCTTTCCAATCTGCTCCAGTCGTTCGCCGGGCTGATGTCAATTCTTTCGGCTATGGTGGTACTAATGCTCATGCCATCATCGACAATGCTTCGGCACACGTTCCATCCAACAATGGAAGAACTGGAAGAGCTGCCGAGATACTAGGGACACGGAAGACATTTCTGCTGCCTTTCTCCGCAAGCACCCAGGACTCGCTTGAAGCACGAGTCAATGATCTCCCAAACTACGACCTTGAGGATGCCTCTATAGTCGACCCTGCCTACACACTTGGCCTTCGCCGGTCTCACCCCGGAAGATGGGGCTTCACCGTTGCATCTCGGAACGGTCTTCGTGACAAGCTTACCCTGGAACACCTCCGAACACTTCCCAAAGCCATTAACAATTCTCCGTCTAAATTGGCATACGTATTTACCGGGCAAGGCGCCCAATGGGCTGGAATGTGCAAAGAGCTTTTTGCCGAATTCCGTGTGTTCCGCGACAGCGTTGCCGAGATGGATTCGGTCCTTCAATCACTGCCGCACCCCCCTCGCCGGAGTCTCCGCGAAGCCCTTCTTGAGCCAGAACCCACCAGCCGGATCAACGAAGTCACATACTCCCAGCCTACCTGCACTGTTATCCAAGCTGCAATGGTGCAGCTTCTAGCATCCGGGGCGTGCAACCATCCACAGTGACTGGTCACTCATCAGGAGATATTGCCGCGGCATTTGCTGCTGGATACATATCATCTGCAGAGGCCATAATAGCTGCATATTATCAAGGCTATGTTGTCGGTAAACACATCATGGATGGTGCTATGATGGCTGCGGGTATGTCCCGTGAAGCAGCCGAGGAAGCTATTGTTGTTGCTGGTGTCTCTAGCAAATCAGGGTTGCTTGTGTCAACTCTCCGGAAAGTGTTACAATATCTGGAGATGCTCCCGCAATTGACATTCTTTTAGAGGCGCTGAAACCCCAGGGCTTTTTCGTAAGAAAAGCTCAAGACAGGGGACGGGCTTATCACTCTCACCACATGAAGATCCTCGGCGAAGAATACTAGCTTCTCCTAGAGCTTGCCTGGCGAGGTTTGGGTCCCTCAGCTCAAATGCCTACCGGGGCACTATTTGTATCTTCGGTGACTGGCGAACCCATCGCCTCCCACGAAGTTGGTCCCTTCTATTGGCAAAGCAACTTAGAGAACCGGGCCCTCTTCTCAGACGCGTTGCAACGCCTCGGTGAGACGGACAAGTATCACCTCATTGAGCTTGGTCCTCATTCTGCGTTGGAGCTTCCTGTGAAGCAATCTTGCACCAAATTGGGCATCAGTGAAGACGATATGCCATACTCGGCTGCAATCATTCGCAGCAAAGACTCCGTGGAGAGTATCTTGGGCCTAGCACGGAAACAGTGCCGCTTCGAGAAGATCAACGAATTGTCAATGAATAAAGGTAGTCTAACAAAGTATAACTATAAAGTACTTTACAACTTGCCCACGTACCGGTGGAGCTATGAAGATTCTCCACTCTGAAATGAATGCCGTGCCAGCTCGGAATTTCGCCTTCGCTCACACCACCGCCATGAATTGCTAGGCTCTAGGGTGCCCGCTGGTAACGGCTTGGAGCTGTCTTAGAGAAATATACTCCGAGTTGAAGATGTCTCATGGCTGCAAGACCATCAGCTAGAGGAAACAGTCGTCTTCTCCGGGGCAGGATACGTTGCCATGGCCATCGAGGCTCTTCTTCAAGCTACTAGTGGCTTTTCTCCTGACAAACCTAAAGTAGCTGTACAGAATTTCAACATTCTCCCTGTTTTGGCACTCTCGAAGGAGTCTACTGCGCAGATTGAGCTTTCTAGTACTCTACGGCTCACACTTATAACATATGCATCTAACTCAAATAAGTGGTGGGAGTTCACCGCTATTTCCTTTTCAAATGACGTTTCGACTGCGCATGCTACCGGAACTCTGAGCATAAGTTCCCAGTCTCAATGCATGTCGCTTAAATATCAGATGCTTAGCAGCGAACTTAAACCCACCGCAGCTAGAGTGGTATGATAAGTTGATCAAGGAAGGCCTTAACTTTGGTTCTCAATTCCAGTCTATCACGGAATTCCATGTTCCACGTCAGAGGTCACGGAAACATTGCACAAAGTCCCGTTGAGAGCACAGATAACGAAGATCATCATATCCATCCAATCACCATTGATGCAATGCTGCAAACTGCGATCATTGCAACCACATCCGGTAACACTTCTGATCTCCGAGTAAAAGTGCCGACAAGGATTGGTTCTGTGATTTTCGGTCTTTTGCATGCCCCCATCAAGACGTTTTGGATAACGTAAGTTAGGGGGTTATGACGGCGTCGGTAGTTCCGACGGATTTTCCTACCGCCTGCCTGAATGGGCTGGTCGCCTTCCTAACTAGATATACTGCCGCACCTTTTGAACAATACTTCCTTAACAATTACCTCCACTACCAACCTTACCAATTATGCCTTGTTGGCCTTAAGCTCCTGATACAGAAGAGAAGATATAGCTAGCTATTAAGGCCTATAAGCTTAGTTATTATAAAAGCAAGGAAGGCTGCGCAAAGGCACATAATATTGATCTAAATATATTTCGTCATCGCCTTAGGGGAAAGCAGAGGTCCCATTAAGTCGCCTATACCAACCAATATTATATAAGCCCTGCTAGTAAAGATGTAATAGTTTGATATTATATTTACCTTACTTAAGCTGAATTTCTATATTAATATTACACTATTCGCACCATTGCTACCCTTATACTTTAATGTAAATCTACTATCCTTCTACATTACGTCTTAGTTGATCCTTTAGGCAGAATATAGATATATTAGTTCCTAAAACGATAGGAAGAGTTACGTACTTATTATATGTTCTCTTGCTATAGAATAAGCTCTTACTAGCAACAATCTAGCCCACGTATAGCAGTTCTTTAAAGATTACACCACCGCTAAGACTTAGTATAATGTCGCCGAATTAGATATTTGGAATATAGATAAGACTAGCTATGCTATAGGCTTTGCCTACAGTGCTAAAGTAGTAGTACTATAAGGTAGTCTTATTAATTTTAAGACGATTAATAGATTAAGAGAGTAGGTATTACAGATTAACGGGATTGGGATACATGGCCAAATAATACTACTGTTTATTATTTTCCAAGGACGCTAGTATACAGCTTTGCTATAGCAGGAAGCTATAGAGGCTGTAGGCGACTGTATAATTAGAATATTAGAAAATGGTTAGTTAAATTAAGAGCTTAGTATAAAGTGGCTATAATATTTTAAGCAATATACTTGACGAATTAAGGCTTGGTAGGCTTATTAAGAAAACAAAAAATACTCCCAATACTATAGCTATCAACTTTTTATTATAGACGGCTATAGTAGCCACGTAAATATTAACTTTATAGAGTTCTGCTAAGCGCATAAAATTATTCCAATTTACTTACTATTATATTCTACCTACTTTCTCTAGCCTCTTAATTTAGTTATATTTTCGGTTCTTAAGCGTCTTTATTTATCTAAAGTCGACGAGTATATAGTAGAAGGAGTTACTAGTATTAATAGGGAGTGGTTTCTAAAGATTCTTAGTAAGATTTGGCCCTAAGTATATACCACCAAGTTAATTAACAGCGCTTTTAAAGCAGCCGGCCTTCTACCTTATAACCCTAAACAAGCTCTAAATCGCAGCAGAACGCCTTTATTTTAGCAACCATCTACTCTACCACCTAGTAATGCACCAGTAACGCTTTTATCCTCTCCTTTATATCTTCGTACGCCCCAATTATAACGATTGAGCTTAATACGCTTACATAATCCTTTACCCTAAAACTACACCTAAAGCGGCTAAGGCAGTCGTTAGTAAGCTTATGCAGCGGCTATAATTGTTAAAAGAGGGTATAGAGTTAATAGAGGGTATAGAGTTAATAGAGGTAGAAGCTGCTAAGCTTTATAATAATACTATAGAGAGAAATAAGAAGAAGCAGAGGAAGCGTACCATACTTTTTACCGCATTAGTACTTACTACTTAAGCAATATAAGCTATTGCTGCTGCTAAATATATTGCCGAGGAAGATAAGAAGCAGGCTAAGATTGCATGAGATTAGGCAAAGATTTAGCGCTAATCTGCTGCCATAGTTGTAAAGGAACAACTAGAAGCTCGGAAAGAAGCCCGTATAGCTGCCGTAAAGCTTAGGAAGGTTGCTAATTAACACTAGAGGGAGGCCGGTAAGGCAGGAAGGGTGGTAAAGAAGACGCAGAAGGCTGCTAATATTGTATCTAGTATATATAATAAAAAGCTTACAGAGGACTCTCTATATGCGCTTAATTGGGTAGTAGAGGAAGCAATATCTGCATAAGATGCTGCTAAACGGCTTCAAAAACAAGCTGAGAAGTTAATTGCTGCTGCATCTGCTGCCTTTGCTTACTATAAGGACCTTTTTGCCGCCTCTAAGAGAGCTAAGGAGGCAGCTACTTAAGTAGATGAGCTTCTAGATGAGCTTCCTGATGCAGGTATTGATGAAGATAGCTTCTCTAGCGATAGTGAGGTGTTAGATGAGGTGTTAGATGAGGAATTTAGGCCGCGAATTCGGACTTACGCAGGCCTCTTGGAGTAATTAGCTGGCTGCTATACTACAAAAAGTCGATATAGAGCTTCTCCCATATATATTTACGGCTTCATTTGAGCTTAATAATATAATGCTTTCCGATGCTTTTTGCTGCAAATTGGTGGTGGTTTTGGCATTTGGCAGCATTTTGGTGTTCCAAAATCCGTCGGAACTACCGACACCGTCATAACCCCCTAACTTACATTAGTCAATGCTAACACCAGCGTCATTGGATTTGGTGCGCCAGAAATCAACGCTGAACTCTTCGACTCAGACGGGAAGGTCAAGGCACAGAATTAAAAATGTTAGACTTGCTCCATATGGGGTAGCACCTTAGCTTAATGACGGCTCCGCTCAGCGTCATCCAATGCTCAGGGTTCTCTGGAAGCCCGACGTTACTGGCGGATTACTTCGTGCTCTCGATTTCACCAAGTACCTCAACGCATTCCTTGCGGAGGCTCACTCGGAGTTCAATGATGAGGGTATAATCAAACTCGGTGCCAGCCTAAATCTACTCAGTCACAAGAGCCCCGCTCCCCGGATCCTTAAGCTAGGGAATGACGTTCCTGAGATTACTCAGGGTGCTCTAAGTTTTCTACTAGCGCTCACGCCATTCAAGAGACTTTTATCCTATACAACAGGATCTATTAGCGAAGATGGTAATTTAATCGGAGCTGTTGTGACTCCCTCAGTCAACCAATCCGCGTTTAAGAAGTCATCTTTGGTTCCTGTTAAATCTAGACTGAGTAATGCTGGAGCTTCAATCGTGATGTGCTATAATTTAGAAGACGATCAGGTTGACAAGTTCGTTCACAAGACACCAATCGTCATTGTCGACCACTAGCGGAATGTTTTGAGCGAAACACTTTTGCGACTTATTCCTAAAACAATCGGGGAAAAGTCAGGAGGGTTCCATTCTCCGGGGTTTCGAAAGATTCAGTTCCTTCGGACACCATCGTGCTATCGCCTGTCAAACCAGAAGATCCTCTTCTAGCCGTCACGAACGACGAACAAATGGATCGAGTTAAAATCATGACCGACAACGCGTCTATTATTCTTTGGGTCACGGCAGGAGATCTCCTTGGCGGCAAGTCTCCCAATTTTGCCCTTGTGCAAGGGCTCTCTCGAGCATTGATGATGGAACAACCATCTCTGAGATTTCTTACTTTCGATGTAGACAACATCCAGCGTCGGACTGATCGTACTGCTGAGAACACTGTCTCAGTGCTGAAGCGTTCGGCTGGTGGCCTTCTCGACTACGAATACATTGAGCGCGATGGTGTTGTCCATACCAGCCGCTTTGTGCCAGATGATCAACTAAACGACTTCTTCCGCCAGAAGCAAGGTGCTGAGTTAGTCGAGCTTCCAATTAGTGTCGCAAAGCCTGCTCAAATTTCGATTAAGAACCCAGGCCAATTCGACACAATCTATTTCAAACAGATTAAGCCTCCCGAGACTCTTAGGACCTGCGAAGTACAAATTGAAGTCAAAGCCATAGGTCTTAATGCTAAGGACTTCTACGCATTGGGTGGTAAGGTCGACACGAAGGAAGCCTCTTGTACCCTTGAATACAGCGGTACTGCCGAAAGAGCCGGACCTAACGTCTCTGGCGTCACACCTGGAGACCGGGTAGTCGTAATGGCACCCAGCTACTTCAAGACGTCTGAGATCGTTCCAGAATTGGCGTGCCACAAGCTTCAAGATGAAGAAGACCTCAACGTGGTCTGCACTCTTCCCGTTATTTCTGCAACCGCCTTGTACGCGCTGCATACAAAGGCCAACATCCAGCCGGGCGAAAGCGTTCTCATCCACTTCGGTACTGGAGGAGTTGGTATTGTAGCAATTCAACTTGCGCAATATGCTTGCGCCGAAGTTTACACCACTGTGCCCACCGATGAAAAGAAGGAGTGGCTCGTGAAAAAGCTTGGCGTTAAAGGGGAGAATATCCTCAGCTCTCGAGATACTTCGTTCATTGACGGACTTCTACAGGCTACCAATAGCCGCGGTGTGGACATGGTCTTGAATTCACTTACTGGCGACCTCCTGCATGCCAGTTGGCAGTGCTTCGCTTCATTCAGCCGCTTCGTCGAGATTGGAAAACGGGATCTTACCGATGCTAGTCGACTTGAAACGGACCAATTCTAAAGAATGCAACTTTTACGACTTTCGACATGGGCAACCTATGCAGCTCGCCCAATGATGCACACCACCAAATCTGGACGCGCCTTCTTAGCGATGTCTTAAAGTTGTATAGAGAGAAAAAGATAATGGAGTTCCCTCTGGAGGTCTTCAATGTCGCTGATATCACCGATGCTCTCCGTCGCTTCTCTTCTAGGAACCCCATGGGTAAGGTCGCTATCAACATGGAAAAGCCGGAGTCGCTCCTCCGCGTTCAGCTTCTTAAGCATAAGACCGTCTTCCATCCCGAAAAAGCTATATTATGATTGGCTGCTTAGGTGGTTTCGGCCGTAGCATGTCAAAATGGATGATGTCTAGAGGAGCACGCAAATTTATCTTCCTGGGCCGCTCCGGGCTCGATAAGGCTCCTGCGCGGCGTCTCATAGAGGATTTGGAGAGCAACGGCGCTTGTTGTACAGTTGTTCGTGGAGACGTTTGCTCCATGGCGGACATTCAGAAAGTGGTGGATTCCGCAGAAACATCCATCGGAGGTGTTATACAAGCTGCTATGGGTCTTAACGTAAGTCTACTCTTAGCCGCTGAGACGAGTAATAAGTTAACGTCAACCAGGAATCACTATTCACAAGCATGTCGAACGAATACTGGCACACAGGTATTGATCCCAAGGTGCAGGACACCTGGAACATTCACAACGCTATCAAGGGCAAAGACTCCGAGCTCGACTTCTTCCTAATGTCCAGCTCCATCTCTAGCGACGGAGTCGAACTATTGCGCAGCGAACTACTTCCTTGATGTTTTCGCCCGCTACAGATGGTCACTAGGCCTGCCAGCAACGTCGGTCGGGTTCGGTATGATCTCCGAGGTTGACTATCTTCACGACAACCCAGAGATCGAAGCTCTTCTACTCCGTAAGGGTAAGATAGAGCTACGTAGTATGAACAACCAAGGAATTTAGAGGCCAGAACAACGGCTAAATTCTGGGCATTGGTGTTCTTGACTCCGCCAGTCCCGACACAAGACGGAGAAAATACGTGCTGAAAGGAACTACACAACATTTAGCTAAGAGCTGGTAGGTATCATGAATGTGGGGCATCCATAGCTCTTTAACACTTAGTACTTTAGATAATGAATCGCATAGTGTGCGATGTCACTAAGGCGGTGCAATTAGGACCGAGTCAAGAGAGGTCAGTAACAAAATGCTCGCCAAAAGCTCAGAGTATTCTAGATCAGGTAACATCTGTGATGTGGAGACTGTTGGATAATGGAGCGCAAACTGCATGATAATCTTACCAATGCATTCTAATAGTTGACTTCCTGATATGCGGCAGCTGTGTGTCAGTATTGTGAGCTCAGTTTCCAATAGTCTAATCATATTTGGACATGCTGTGCTTGATATTGCGGCAGCCATAACATAATATTGTTGAGCGGCGTCCCTATTCCTATAAGGTTTTACACATTTGATTTTACTCCTTTCCACCCTTCTTGCTGCCTTTCTTGCCACCCTTCTTCTTGCCTTTCTTAGGCTCCGGCTCACGGGTTTCCAACCCAAGAGCATCATCGATCTTAGGCTTACGTGTGTCTAAGCTGCGTGCTCCCTTCTTGCCTCCCTTCTTGCCCTTCTTTTTATCTTTCTTTGGTTCCGGTTCGCGGGTTTCCAAGTCAGGAGTATTATAGGTGTTGGGCTTGCGTGCGTTTAAGTCTCGAGCTCCTTTTTTGCCCCCTTTTTTGCCCTTTTTTTTGCCCTTCTTAGGTTCCGGCTCGCGAATCTCCAACTCGAGAGCATCATCAACCTCTGGCTCGCGCGTTTCCAAGTCGCGGGCGCCTTTCTTTCCACCTTTCTTCCCCTTCTTCCCCTTCTTTGGCTCCGGTTCACGAGCGTCCAGGTCAAGAATTTCAAGCGCATCGGCTTCTGGCGCTCGCTTACGCACTGCGGAGGCATAGCTAGAGGCAGCACTGGCTAGTCCGCCCTAAATTGCAGAATGAGTTTCCACACCAAGACTTGAATGGGTGCGGGGGCGAGGACTTACAACATAGCGCCTATCAAGGCTACCTGTAGCGACGTCTTCATGGCTGGCAGCGACTGGGATGCTAGCCAAGAGGGTAACCACAAGGAACTGAGCGAGAGAGTTGATGGGCATTTTGAGAGTAGTGAGAATAGTTGCTGCCCTGCAGCACGGATGAATTGAATAGATGAATATGCAACGAAGGAGAGTTGGTCTGAGTGCAGCGAGTGGTGCGGAGGGATTATCGATGCTGGTAGGAATAGCCAGTGATGGCAATAACTATATAATTACCCCAAATTGGGCGATTATGATTATATAATCAACCCGATTATGGCCATTCCCGTGCGGTTTTAGGCGATTATATACCCGGTTATGTATATTTATCTAGGAGTTATACGATTGCTATAACTAAGAAATACAGAGCAGAAGATTATTGCTATTGTTTTCGTCTTTGAAATTTTGAGGTGGCCCATGCGTAACTGATTATTGCCATCACTGGGAATAGCTTTCGCAGCACATGGCAATCCGAGCCTTTTATATGTTCAGAGAAGCTTAGTCGCTGATGGGTCTGGCCCCTTGGCTACCGCGTTGCAACACTGCAACGGCTGAGTAAAGGGATGCAATACTGAGTTGGTGGAACCATGTGGTAGATCGCCCATTGGAGCATTTATCAGTGTGACGCGTAGCTGAAGTTCCACTTGGTTTAGGCTCTTTTGTGGATGGCGTGTATGAGGTGTGTAGTATGTATGAGGTGTATGAGGTGTCAAGCTTCTGCCAAGGCCAATCAAGCTTTACTCAGACTCGCAGAGCTCCGTGCACGCCCCCTAAAATTTTCTCCGTAGAGCTCTAAACCTTTATATTAGTATAGTATTACTTAGCCTTAAGATATATGGACAAAAGTAGTGTTATTTTAAAGCGCTTTATAAGTTCTATAAATCTATATAAATTTTAAATTTATTTACCTACTATTAGGGGGTGCATTGCAAGTGTAAGTAACGTGCGACCCCAGGAAGCGAGACACCCCCCCAAGCGAGTCACCTACCCCCAGATGTATTTGTATTAATAATAAAATCAACAACGCCTCTATACTAAATCTAAATAGCCTAAATTAAAGCGATTACGCTTCTTATTATAAAAGGAAACGGCTTAGAAGTTTCCGAGTGCGCTATGGGCGTGATTTTGCCCCCGGCGTTGACTAATTAGATGGCTTACCACCACACTCCTCTGAGCCTTCCTTCCAGATTAACTTACTACTAAATTCCTTTATAGGCTGAGGATTACACCGAAAGACGTATATAAATGTTGCCCAGTCCTAATTATATTTACTAGGGTTTAATACGGCTCTAGAATATAAAGCAACGTCAAGCTCTGGTAGAAAGGTACCTTCCTTATACTCCTTTTGAGTCAACTTTTGAGCAGCAAGCTCTTGTTTTACTAGGTCCTCTGCCTTTAATCGATTAACGTCTTCCTGGGTAAGGACTCTGCCCTTACTTAGGAGTCTCCTGCTGCTTTTCTTATCTATTTTAAACTTTTGAAACTTCTTATTCTCCTCTCTCTGTATATACGCATTAGTGGCGAAGCCTATAGTAGCTTTAAATAGCTTTTCTACGCGTTATAGAATAGGGGTTTTAAGCATACCGTCTGGTCGTTTAGTTATTAACTCAGCGATCTAATTCCGTAGAAATTTGAGGTCCTGTATTAATCGGGGTATCTTTAGCGTTTAGAAATTAATATTTGTGACTAGCTAATTCATTTCTAAGCCTGCGGAGGATTTTATGTGTAGTAGGGTCTTTAGAATAGCGGTAGGATTATATAGAAGAAGACTAGTAGCTTTTTAGGCGTTGCAAACGTTCTTATAGGTAAACGCTTTAACGCGCGCCGCTGGGTAAAGCTTTATAAAATATTCCTTATTAACCCCTATATAGCCATAACAATAGAAGTTATCTACCTCTACGCCGTAGTAGTACTAAAGAGGTCTAAAACAACCTATATCTAGTGGCTGAAGCTTATACGTTAAATGAGGTGGAAGAGTAACTAGAATAATTTTATTTAATAGTATATACTTAATAAACTGCTAGGTAATATAGCTTAAGTAATTATCTATTATAAGTATATAATAGCTTCAAATGTTGCCCTTATTGTCCTCCATAAGATGTCGCGTGTATATATTATAGTATTTAATATAATATAGGCCTAGCGAGTTATCCGTCTAGCCATTTGTTAAAGTTACATAGGCATACCTATAAAGACGTTTATCCTACTTAGTAATTTAATACTAAGTCTTTTAGTGTTATTGCCCTTTCCAAATTATAAACGGAGGTAGGTAAGAGCCGTTGGCGCTAATTATCTCTATTATAGAGACTAGCTCTTATGTTCCTAGTTATAAAACAGTCCAATTCTTTAACCTCTCCCTACTAGTCTTACCGTCTACGATTACTTAGGCCGATGCTGCGAGGCCTAGCATAATCCCTTTTTTGTTAAAGTTGTGCATGAATTTAGAGTGCTTAATTAAGTATTTGTCCTATACGCTTTAAAAGAACTTAAACTAGTTATAAATAATAACTAGATTATTATTCCAGGCCCTCTGGTAATCTAATTGACGACTTATAATAGTATGGAGCTTGTGGCGTTGTATAAATCTCTCCCCCTAATATTTGCCTACGACCCTGCCTTCTACTAAGAACGAGTTCGCGATTATAGGAAGCATATTAACTCTTATTGGAAAGCCCTAGGACTAATATTTGTGTATCCATTTAACAATTTGATCCTCCTGATAAGAATGCAGTAGGGTTTTATGGGCTAGGTGTCTAGGGAGATGCCCAGCAAGGCGATGGGTAACGGTAGAGGGAGGTAATGCGCGAACATC
>Ga0307515_10012012_pt1 | contig 16352 bp, 9 predicted proteins | sample 17_EM_MG_FD_194513 | JGI IMG/M metagenome (GOLD analysis project Ga0307515, IMG submission 194513) | Populus trichocarpa ectomycorrhiza microbial communities from riparian zone in the Pacific Northwest, United States - 17_EM | ecosystem: Host-associated > Plants > Roots > Unclassified | place...
GTCCCGCAAGCTTACATCATTCGATTCCTCTCGTGACGGAAAAAAGGAGTCGATTCCTCTTGAAATGATGCAATATTCGGTGTGAAAATCTCTCGACATTGAATGCATGAATATGATCTGGTCAGCAAGTCGATCACTGAACCTCTAGTCCAGCGAAATCTATCAAGCTATTGAATCAGTCCAAGAATTAAAAAAAATATAAAAACATAGAAATTGTTGTGTTTCATCTTTACATGTTGTTAATAAATTATTATTTTTTTATTTGTTTCAAATTAATTTATTTTTTTTCAGATTATTTTTATCCGTGCTAGTCAACAAAATAAATTTTAAAAAACAACATCAAATAAAAAACAAAACACTATTAGCCTGATTTGAACAATACAACAGTGCTAAGGAATTGATATTATTGAGAACTTTCCGAGAAGGACATGTCCTATGGGTCAAATTGTTTACCGGTTGATTGGCAATCTAATTTGGGCTTACATGATCCAATCTGTTTTCATTTTCCACAATTGAGATAATATCTCCGTGTGGATACGTTTGGTATGGATGCAAACCAGGGAAAAATATAAAACCTAAGTCCTCCTCCTCCTCACGTGGAACAGTATGTCTCCTTGCTCACGTGACAGCAGGGCAGCCTAGCCTGTTTAAAATTGTAATAAAGGTTATGTTTTAAAGTGTTTTTACTTATAAATATATTAAAATATTAATTTTTTATTTTAAAAAAATTATTTTTGAAATTAATACATCAAAGTAATTTAAATAAATATACATATATATATATATATATATAAATATTAAAATTTTAAAAAAACACGGTTTGAATTAGATAGGAGCGGCTAAAAGAGCTCTACAGTGAATTATCCAATACCTCCCATTAACGTGGATATACATGGACCATGAATGCAGTCGTCCAATCTTACACTTTCTCCTGCTTTGTCGTTTGTATCAAACCCGACAGCTGTTTTTTTCCCACCAAAACATGCAGCACTCTCGATGGCATCTCTTCTTATATTCTACAATGAAGTTTATTCACGTTACGGTGAGGGGAAGCACTGTTCATTCCGGCAATTTTATATTTTTTTTACACTTTAGGCTCTCAATTTCTCTGTCTTCTTATTTGGTATCTTGAAATTGCTCTCACTTGGTGATTTGTTTTCATGCGTGTATGGGATCTCGGGGTGCTGAGAAAATATTTCATCACTTGGTTAATTATTGGTTTGGTGAAACAAAATTTAATTTTATTAATTTAAAATAATTAGAATTTCAGGGACTGGATTTGAAGCTTGAAAAAATGTATAGTCCTTTTTTTTTTTGCCAATATCAATAATTAATTTGCAAGGTCAAGGGAAAGCATGTCTCTTTTTGAATTAGAGTCCCTCGACTTTTTTTTCTTCAGTCTGGTCCCTTCACATTTGCTTTGTATGAGATTTGACTTCATAGCTTGTTTTGATTGCCTTGATACAAAGATCTTGCAATATCGAGGGAAATTTTAAGTGATTTGTTGATGCTTGGTTTTATAAAATAAAACACAATTCAACTTATTTAGAACAATTAAGTGTAAAGAGATCGAAAATAAAACTAAAACTAATATGAAAACTCATGTAAACTGCTTAGCGCGTGTAACTAGAGGAAGCCTGTCGTGTTCCAGTGGCGCGTGTGGCTTCCTCTAATGGTTGAACATCAACTTTCACGGTGGTGTTGGAAACGGCTAGTTGCACTCTTCTTAGTGTCTGATGTGTGTTAATAAAAGCACGATGGAGTGGCTTTGACAAATTTTTTTAATTTTCCTCCAACTTTTCTCTTTCCTCTCATTGGGATTCAAACTAGCTTGTCAAAATTGAAAGGTGCCATGTCATTTTGTTTCAATATCATATTTGATCTTCATTTTTTTTAACTACTATTTGTTTTGTTTAAAATCATGTTTTTATTGATTTTTTTTTCAATTTCATCCCTCGTCACCTGGTTTCATTTAATTTCTATATTAAATTCGATCATTATTATTTTAATTACTATTTGTTTTTTTATCATTTTTTAAATGACTTAAAAAAATTTCACCTATCAACATTTTGTTTTATTTTTAATGCAAATTCAGTCCTCATTTTTCTAATTACTATTTATTTTGTTTAGACCCCTATTTTGATTATTTTTTTTCAACCTCATCCCTCGATATTTAGTTGTTTGAGAATTTGGCTTCGTAGTTTTTTGTTTGTTTACCTCTTGTGGGGTTGGTCACAGTCTCGCGACCCAAGTCACTGTTTTGAAAAATAGCCCGAGTTGACTTAAGTCTTTTTTAGTCACTTTTTAAAATTGTTTTTTTTAATCTCATCACTAACATTAGGTTGACCGGGGATTGATCTTTATGATTTTTTGCACTTTCTTTTCTACGGGGTTATCTCAATCTAATGTCCTGATTAACGTGTTTGATGTGTTAACCCGAGTCGATTTGTTTTTTTTTTTGTTGCTTTTTTTTTAGTTTTCCCCTTTGACATTTGGGTTATTTGAGCATTGAGATTCATAGTTTTATTGAATTTTCTTTATATGAGATTATTTCGGTTGCATAACTAGGTCGTGAAATTGGCAGGTTGACTCGAGCAGAATGAAATCTTTTTTTTATTTGATTTTTTTTTAATTTTATATTTCAACATTTGATTTACTTGAAATTGAGTTTTTTTTCACTTCACTTTACTTTCTAAATGGTTATCATGATCTCATTTAATTTTTGTTTTATTGTCAAATAAAATCATGCAAATCTTCTAAGAATATTAGAATGATATCATTTTCATAATACTGACAAACATTTATTTTTGAGTTGATTGTTGTTATTGTTTTTTGTTTAGTTTGGTTATTTTTTGTTATTGTTGTTTTTTTTAATTATATTATCAAATTAATTAAACTTATTGAATTTAGTTGAGTTAATGATACGAATCCAAAACTTTTCTTACTCTTTAAATTTTTTTTAAAAATCGAGCGCATACCAATCTAGTTAATAATTGTAATTCAAAGCTTAACATTGCAAGGAGAAAGACAGAGGAAAAAAGAATACATGTTTTTTTTTTAATAAATTACACACATCAACTTCTTCACACCCACATTTTTCAGGCAACACAAAGCTATGGTTTGATTTTTTAATATTTAAATTTACATATTTAAATTTTCGAGTAAAAAACTAATAAACTACTCACAATATCACACAAATCGGGCTCCTTTTTGTTACGGAAAAGCTAAATCAAAACATTTTCCCAAAAAATTCAAACTAGTCCCACTAAAACCCTGTCAGCAAAAAATATTTTTCCTAAAGAAATCAATTTAGTCCCTCTAAAACCCTCCACACACATCACAACACACTCGCTCCTACAATAACACACACTACTCACCAACCCACCCAACCAAAACCCTGAAAAGTATACCAAAAAAGCTCAAAGTAACTTCGCGTCCGCTTCTTTAAAGTCCACCACACTCTCTCCCCATGTTTGGTCATTACTTTGCTTGATCAACAAACAACTTTATATTTTTTTTTTAATTGAAAAATTTCTCTCAAATTTCTCTATCTCTTCGTCGGTCAATCTCATCGATGACGGTGAACGCCGACTCTTGTTTCGGCGCTGATGATAAGGAGTGGCCTCCTGGGTTCAGGTTTCACCCGACAGACGAGGAGCTTGTGGTTTATTACCTGAAGAGGAAGATCTGCAAGAAAAGGTTAAAGCTTAATATTATTCGCGAGGTTGATGTTTACAAGTGGGATCCTGAGGAGTTGCCTGGTATGCCATCCTTTTGAAGTTTTTATTTTTATTTTTTATGGGCGTTGACTTGGGTTTTGTTCTTGTCTGATTTTTGAGGGTTTTGTTTGGTTTGGATTTGATCGGAGGATTTAGGGTTTGATTTCAGGAATTAGGGAGTTGATCAACGTTAATTAGTTTGTGTATCAGAAATAATGATGTGGGTTTTCTGTGGATTTTTGTCTGGTGAGTTTTTTTTTTTTAAATGGTTTGGAATGGTTCGTTGTGATGAAATTGGTTTGATGGAATCATTTTAAAAGTAAATGTTGTTTCATTTGGTTTTGGTACAAGGCGAACCTTTTTTTGACTGATTTTGAGCTCCCCGTGTGTTTGTTTGGCTCCTTGAGCTTTGGATTTGATTTTTTTTAAGTGTAATCGTATATTTCTTTTGGGTTTGTATCTCTTGCACTGCAAAAGTTTATATCAATGGTTTTTGCTGTGAATTTATTTTTTGTTTGTTTAGTTTTTTTTCAGGAGGTTTGAGTTAGGGTTTGGAAGATTGAATTATCTATTGCTAAAAAATGAAGTAATGATCTTGCAGGGCAATCCATTTTGAAGACTGGGGATAGGCAATGGTTCTTCTTCAGTCCCAGGGATAGGAAGTATCCTAATGGAGCAAGAACAAATAGGGCGACAAGACAGGGGTACTGGAAAGCAACAGGGAAGGATCGCATTGTTGTCTGCAATTCTCGAAATGTTGGGGTGAAGAAGACCCTAGTTTTCTACAGAGGCCGTGCACCTAACGGTGATCGAACTGACTGGGTGATGCATGAGTATTCTTTGGACGAAGAAGAACTTAAGAGATGCTCAAATGTGCAAGTATGTGGGATGGTGGTCTTGTTTTGTATTTTTTCATTTGTTGTGTATTTGATGCTAATTATTTTTTTTCTTTCGTGTATTTCCTGCATCAGGATTATTATGCCCTTTACAAGGTTTACAAAAAAAGCGGAGCTGGTCCTAAGAATGGTGAACATTATGGAGCACCATTTAAGGAAGAAGACTGGGCTGATGATGAATTTCAGTGTGTCAATGGCATGTTTACTCCAGATATTCCTGTTAAGAAGCACAATGAAGTGACTCTTGTTGATAATTTCATACAGTCTGCTCAACTTGAGCCGCCACTGAATGATTTTGAGGAGATAATAAAACAAATTGGTGAAGAACCTGCACATAACGAGCTGCAGAACAATGATTTTACTTATTTACTGCCTCAGGTTTGTGTTATGGTAATTTCTTCAACGTTTCATCCTTTTCTTTCACTTTGACTGACCCAAAGCATACTGACTGTTGTAATTACAAGTTTATGGTTTATTTAGTCGGAGTGATATCTAGTTTGACCGTTCTTGTGTCATGTCACAAAATTGGTTTGCACTGATTCTTTTGTGTCCAAAACAAGTCTTAAACGGTCCGGTTGTTTTTTCTCATAGTTTAATAACATTGATTGGCAGGATACAATTGCTTTGGTTGTGTGTTAACAAAGCAAAAGTAGAGTTACATTGTTTTATGTGGTTTCTTTACTTCTGCTTGATCTTTACCTTTTCAGGATCCAACTGAATTAATCAATTTCATCATTGCAGGTTACTGGGGAAGAAGAGGCGCAAAGTACTTTGGTCGATCCATCTTTCAGGGAATTTGTTTGTGAGCCAGCTGGAGAGTTGACAACAAGTGGTCAGCACTGCAATAAACACACCAGCTTTAACTTTGACCAGTCAGGTACCGCAACATTGCAATTGCATGAGGCACCTGAGGTCACATCCGGCACTAACTATGAACAGGCTCCCCAGTTAAATGAAGAGGATTTCCTGGAAATTAATGATCTCATCGATCCAGAGCCTTCTTTCTCCAATACTGAGCAACCTGTGGAAAACTTGCAGTTTGATGATTTTGATGGATTGAGTGAGTTTGACCTGTACCATGATGCAGCCATGTTTTTGCGTGACATGGGGCCTGTTGATCAGGAAGCAGTTTCACATTCATATATGCATCCCTATGGGTGTGACATGGTTAACCAAGTTGGCTACCAGTTGCAGCCCGATTCAATAATAAATGCGGTGGATTATCAGTTGCAGCAGTCAAACTTGGTGGCCAACCAAGTGGACTGTGATCTGCAGCCACAATTTTTTGATGCAGAGCAGATGAACAATCAGCTATGGGTTCATGGTCAGAGAAGTAATATGTTAGCTGCTTCAGAATCACATAACGGGAATCTTTTCCAACCAACTCCAGGTATATAACTAGTTTGACTAGCAGAATCACTGCATTTATCCTGTCTTCCATCTGGTGTACTAAGCTACTGTTTTATTTTTGGACAAAACTCGCTGTTGTCTTAGCCAACCCATGCAGAGCTCATGATGAGATGAGTGGCATGCGAGGCAGAAAAGCCTATGTGAATTTGGGACTTTGAGCCAGATTCAAGAGTTCTAATACAAGTATTTCCTTCGTTTATTATTAATAACAACCATTGGAATGTAGTTTAGTCTAATAGTAGGCCATTTTGGTCATGTTCAGGTGTTGTGTGTGAATCCAGCAATAATTCTACCAGAACCAACGGAAATCAAGGTGGAAAAGAGGGTGATGCTGCTGATGGTTGGTTCTCTTCTGCCTTGTGGGGTTTTGTGGAGTCCATCCCTACTACTCCTGCGTCAGCTTCAGAGAATCCATTGGTTAATAAGGCTTTTGAGCGAATGTCAAGCTTCAGCAGGATCAAAATGAATGTCAAAAGCATTAATGTTGACGCAGCTAGCAGGATCAGAATGAATGTCAATAGTATTAATGTAGTCGCAGCTAATGGCGCTGCAAGTGTAAGGAGCGCTAGTAGAAATAAGGGATTTGTTTTATTGTCGATTGTTGGAGTCTTGTGTGCCATCTTATGGGTATTCGTAGGTAGTGGTAGATTGTTGGGGAGATCAATCTCCTCATGATTTATGTAAATGTGAAGTTTCGCTGTTGAATATTTTGTGGGAGGCGCCTGGAATTTATGAATAGGCCTATTAATCACAATAGTTATAGTTTTTACCACTTCGTGTGTGCTGCAGTGTTTTTTTTTTTGGTTGGGATTAGGAGAGGTTTTTAGTAGGGTGTAGGAGTTGCATATCGCTCCTCGTCTTTGGCCCTGTAATATGGCGATGCTCCTCCTCTCTCCTCAAGGGACACATTCCCTCTCTGATGGAAAATGGCTAACGAAAACCGCTGCATTTTCCCTTGTCGCCATGTCCATTGCTCTTCTCCAAGGCCTCACTTTATTTCATTTTCCAGTCCAGTCTTCTCCCCCTTTTCTCTCATCTCCCCCTTCAGAAAGAAAGAAAGAAAGGCCTCTGGAGTTTTAACAGTAAATATAATCTATGCTTTATAATTTTCTGCCGCATTTTATTCTTTAATCTCGAGGCTGTAATCAAATCAGAGATCTTAAAACCATAATCTTTTTTTAAAAAATATTTCTCAAAAAAATATATGCTTAATAGGATGTCCGATTCCCCCCTGATCCTGCAAATTCAAGCACACTAAGGTTGGAGCTAGTAAGCATATATTTTTTTGACACCTCAGTAACAATAAATAAATAAATGCCAGTCGAGTGGATAAAAAAAAATAAAAATAAAATTGGTAGCCCATTTTATTCTGGACAAGAACTGCAGAATCTCCGAAACACTACACCGACTCTCTCCCTGATCGCCCTGAAAGAACAGAAGGCATTACTCCCTCCCTCCCCCTTTATATTCAGAAGAAAGACAAACAGATATATATCACTTTCTTTCTTTCTTTCTGGGAACTTTCTGACGCTGACCAAAACCAAACTCAACTCAACAACGTACGAATTCACGAACACATAAACAGCAACCGAATAAAACACTTTATTTATTTATTTATTAAGCTATCTATATTTTTTGGGATACTATACGACGCCGTTTTCGAAGAAGAATAAGAGGATAGAGGGAGAGCGGTTCGCGGAGAAGGAAGAAGATGGAGCATTTCTTCTTCTTCTTCTCTTGTTAAAATAATTCATGGCCTCCTCTTCTCAGCATCGCTGCGTTTTTGGTATCTCTTTTCTCTCTCTGTCTCTCTCTCTTCTTATCTATGCAATAGTGTGTTCGATTTGATTGCTGGGAAAAGCCAGCAATTTCTTTTTCAATCCCGCAGAATCCAGTTGAATTTGAAACTGATTTCGCTGAGTTACAAGCTTGGTTCTTTTTTTGGGTGGAAACTTACAAACTGGAATTTGTGATTATTTATTTTGTAATTTTGGCAGTTGGGAATATACCGTACGATGCAACCGAGGAACAGCTAATTGAAATCTGCAGAGAGGTTGGGCCTGTTGTGTCCTTCAGGTCTGTATTATTGTTATTTTTCCTTGGGAGTTGCAATATTAAAGCTTTTGAAACCCTAGAATTTGAAAATAGTTGATTGTCAAATTTCAATTTTTGTTCTGTTATCATTGCAGTTTTAATCTTTAACTAGTTACCATGTTGTATTTTATTTAAATTATTGAATTGTGCACCGATTCTGCTGCGAAACTAGTTGTTTGCTGATCCTTTTCTCCGGGAAGGTTAGCTGAAGTTTCCGGGTTGAGACATTAGCGAGGGTGGAATTCGTTGCAGTTAATCTCTCATTCATTTTTTCTTTTTTAATGTATAAAAAGGAAGACCGCAAATCTGTTATACCCGGAATGGGAAACCCTGATACCCCTTCCAGTTCTTGTAAGAGATGGGTATGGAATGGTTACCAACCATGTCCAGAAGGACATGGTGCTTCCTTAGGCAGTGGGAGTGCTTTTGCTTCTGTCTTATCAAGCTTGAAGAAAGCACTCAAATACAGATACTTAGGGTGTTTATTTCCTTTACAAGGCCTTGGCCAAAACAAAGCTTCTTCTGCAATAGGAGGTTACTCTAAAAATGGAATTGGGTTCAATTAGCCGTCATTGAAGAAAATGCTGACATGCCTTTAGTAAATTTCCTGAACTTTTGCGTCGTGGATTAACATATTAACAGATGATAACGAGTTCTTAGATATAAGACCATCTGTTGACTGCTTTGACATCATAATCAAATGAAGGTAAAAACCTGAGAGAGGAAAAAGGGAGCAGCCAAGAAATAGTCTGTAGCTCACATGTCACGACAGTCATTTAGCTTTACTAATCAAGAATCAGTCAGTTCTTCAGTAGAACATTAGGTGTATCTCTTGCCCATCTCTTGATTGTCTTTATTGTAGATCTATCTGCTATGCCACCATATAGCCATAACTTTATATAATCATTCAACGAATTATCTGGTTTGTCCTCTAAGATAGATAGTTTGCCTTAGTTTACCTTTTTGCTCACAAATTAGGTTTCTATGCCCTGTTTCTTTTCTCCTACAGCAGTAATTTGTTTGTCTACATCATGCTGTCTAAATGATTTATTATTTCCCTTTGTTTCAGATTAGTAATTGATCGAGAAACTGGGAAACCTAAAGGTTATGGATTCTGTGAATATAAGGATGAAGAGACAGCGCTAAGTGCTCGTCGTAATCTTCAGGGTTATGAGATCAATGGCCGGCAGTTACGGGTTGATTTTGCTGAAAATGACAAAAATGCTGACAGAAACCGAGAACAGGTGTGGTAAAGTTTAGATGTCTAGCTATTCAGCTTATTTATTTCCTTTTTCCCCTACAAAGTTATGTCATTGGCATGTCCTTACATGACTAGTCTAATGCTGATGGTCAAATTATTTTCCTGTATATTATTGCTGTTTAAGTTGACATCAATTGAATGGTACCATCCATCGTGCCACTGGGTTGAGACTTGTATTTTACAGTATACCTGGATTACTGGCTTCTTTTATACGTCATTGCATTGGTATTCAGCTTTGAGTTGCAGTTGTGTCAAATGCCATATTTTTTCCCTTTGAAGGTGAAAGCTTTAGTGATGACCTTTACTTATCTTGCAGGGTCGCGGGGGTCCTCGACTGGCTGCAAATAATGGTTAGTCTCTTTGGCTCTCATAACTTTATGTATTCATTTCTCTTCCCATGTCAAAGAATCCTGGGACATTTTTTTTTATCTTTATGCTTGCACAGATCCCCAGAAACAAGCAGGGGGTCCAGCAATTCTGGAGGAGCCAGCTCAGCACCAGCCAATTGGTCTCCACATAGCCATTACTGCTGCAACTGTCATGGCAGGAACTTTAGGTGGTGCTCAGACTGTCATGCAGTCAAATCAAAATGGTTTACAGAGTCAGCCAGCACTAGCAAGTGACCCCCTGACTCTTCATCTGGCAAAAATGTCTAGAAATCAATTGAATGAAATCATGTCTGAGCTAAAGGTGCGCTCTCGATTAAAGGTTATACTATTTTTTTTATTGCATTGTTTAGTGATAATTATCTAAATCCGTACTGCTAATAGGGAATGGCTACACAAAACAGGGAAGCAGCTCACCAGCTGTTACTTGGAAAACCACAGCTGTCAAAAGCTCTTTTTCAGGTACCCACCTCTTGTGTGGTGGTTTTTCATGATTATAGAGGTTCTATTATTCTGCTTATTTCTTATTTATACGATCTGTCCTAAAACTTACTACTTATTATACAAATTAGAGAGGATGCATGCTTAGTCTGACAAATTATCCAACAATTTTTACAGGCACAGATAATGCTTGGAATGGTGACTCCACAAGTGGTTTGTTTCAGCACCCCAGAGTATATTTTATGGTTTGTCACATTCATTTTTCCTAAAGAACGCTTTGAATTGTGCAGTTGCAGCTCCCAAATATTCGGCAATCAACAGGTCAACCCGCTCTATCTTCATTACAAGATTCTCAACAGGTTCAGCGGCCAGCAGTTCCAAATCTTCCTGGGTTACCCCCTACTGCGCAGAGGATGCAGTTGGGCTTAGGTCAATTTTCTGCTGGTCCACAACCATCTGTTCAGCCTCAGAAGTCTCTGGTTCACAACCAATTTTCTGCAACCCCACAACCATCTGTTCAAGCTCAAACACAGATTCCACATCATGTCAACAACCATGTTCCTCATCATGCCACATTGTTAGGGCAGTCTGCGCCACTTCCTGCTGTGCTTCCTTCTGTTAGACCACCTGTTCAGATGGCAAACTCTGCACCTCTGAACCAACAAATGCAACCTTCATTGGTACAACATACAAGACAGGTTGGAAATACGAATGCTAGGCACAACCCTCAGGTGGTTCTTCCCAATAAAGCTATGCAATCTTCTCTTTTATCCCGTCCTCCAGCAACAGGCTCCTTTCAGGTTCAGTTACCTAAGCCATTAACTCTTATGATTATGATTTGATGTTGAAAAACAAAGAAGAATACTTGGTACGAAGTAGCTTTGCTGTTACATTTCATTAGATCTGCTTTTATTTGATGAAAATTTCCCCCTTCTGCATCTCAACACTGGAGATCTACCTTAGATTAAATATTAGGAGAGGGGAAAGGGAAAAGATCACTTACATTTGTTTATGCAATGCCTAGAAATGTTTCGTTCCTTTTCTCCTTTTTGCTCAGACATTTCTTGTATGTGGAAATATACACAATTTTGGAGGTAAATGGTTTCAATTGCACAAACAACGTCATATTTAGTGTATTGTCTGCCACCTTGTTGAATTTCCCGGTAAACTTCTCCTACTTCATGTGTAGAAAATCATGTAGCAAAGTCTGGCTAGAATCAGTCTTCACATTTCTGTGCGTGAGCATGCTTATACGTACACCTCCTTTGCATGTTGATTGGTGTTTTTTTTATTGTTAACTAACATACATTATGGTAGCAGTCTGGCCTCTCAGTATCATCGGGCCTTTCAGATGCAGCAAATGCTGATAGGTCTACTCTCAGAAGTAATGCATATTTGAACATGCAAACAAGCACAGCTCATGATTCTAAAGAACCAGTTAATCGCCCTTCAAAGGTGTTAAAATTAGATGATGGAAGGAGCATGTCTGTCCCTATGGGAGGTTCTAATTTGTTTAGTGCCACTGGATCTGGACCATCCCAAGCACCTGCAGTCAATTCGGTTCCTCCAAATCCACTTCCCAGGCCAGAAGATTTGCAGCATTCTGGGAAACAAGCTCCTCAGGTGTGTTCTCCCTAATGATCTGAAGAGATCACCTCTTTTAACTTGTCAGTTTGCATTAACTGGTCCAGAGTCCCAAATGGTCACAATCATCCCTTGTCATGTTGCTCAATGTATATATTCTGAGCTAACATGAATTGTTTAAAGCTGGCTGGAAATTCTTTTCTGAATAAAGATTAAAATTGGTCCGACCAACAGATCAAATGCATATTAGATGCAATCATTTGGATATCTTTGATCCAATTTATAATCAAATATTAATGGCTGACCAAATATTTTATAAAAAAGAAGTTATCAGATATTGAAATCTAACAAATAGCATGCACTCGTTGTTTTTAAAATTCTGCTGCAAAAACAGAGCAGCACTCTTGATAATGGCGCATCTTTTTATGCTTTCTGCTGTCTATATGTAATACAATTTATCTTTTGCTGTTTTTTACCTTGTATATTCCACACTGTAGGTTCAAATGGTTTTTAGATTAAGTTCTTGTTTTGAGCTCATGTTATGATATCCTTTCTCCATTGCAGCTTCCAGCGGACATAGAGTCTGCCTTACTGCAGCAAGTGCTGAACCTCACACCAGAGCAGTTGAGTTCATTGCCACCCGATCAGCAACAGCAAGTTATTCAGCTCCAACAGGCACTTCTGCGAGATCAGATGCAACCATCATAACAGGCTGAATCACACACCTGGGCCAGTTTCCATTGCATTTATTATTACTAATTAGTTCAGGCTCCATCTGTATCATTTGGAAGGAAAAGGCTTGCTATTGATTCATCAATCTCTCGATGCTAGTAAAATTATTTGTTCCTCATAAGGTCTTGTTTTGGATCTGAAATCTGAAATGCAAGAGCATTGTAGCATCCATGTAACAGCATTGTAGCATCCATGTAACAGTGATTAGCTTATGTGAAAGAATCAGTGGGAAAAGGAGGAAAAGAAATTTTGTGTAACGTTGTTGTTTCTCCTGGTGTTCAAATAATTTTCTCTATGCTTAGGGTTTGCATTAAAAACTCGCGCAATTGTTTTACTTCCATTCCAAACATGACCAAAGTTGATTGTTTTTTTATTAATCCGAGTATTTCCATATGATCTTTCTGTTTTATGATTGATTTTAGCTATTATCTGAAATACTACGCCATTTAAGGGGCATTGCACCCCTCGCTGCAATCTATCTTGAACCAAGAACCTCAACAGCTACAGGAACTGCAGGCTTCAGCCCTCTGCTCTCTTAGCTTCGTCCTCGAGCCCTCGAAGCTAATGTTCCCGGTTCGCACTAGGATTTCAGATGCACAGTGTTTGCTTTTCAGGGAGCTGCATACATTTAAGCTTATGTTTTGTGCATTTTCGTAAATTCACGCGCGCATTTCCCCACCAAAATAATTACCAGCAATAACTGAGGCATCAATGCTGTCGTGCCCCCCACCCCCTCAAATTAGCACTCGTGCACCTTTGTCCTTCACATAATTCACATGCAACCGTCAATTTCAATAGACCCCTAGAGTATTCAGTACCATCCTTTTCAATTTGACCACACAGTTCTTTTTTAACTATTTCTTATTTTATTTTATTTAATAGAATTGTAATTTTAATTTTTAATATAATGTATGGATTTTTATTTTATAATTCATGAAAGATCTTAATGGTTTTGTGCATAGATTTGAAATCTAGGATATATTTCATGAAAGAAAATGTAGTTTCTTTCTTAGTCTAGGTCTTGTTTTTTTAAAAATCACTCTAATTTTTTTTTTAAAAAATTCATATCTTTTCGAGTAATAAATTTAAATATTCAAGTTGCAGCAAAATGCAACTCTAACCAAATTCACAACAATCATACCTCATTTTCTTTTTCCATCATCAATTATCATGCGTGACTTGAGCTCTAAACGAGTTAGAGCACCCTTGTTGCTGTAATTACACAAGCAAATTAATATGCTCACAATGCATTTATCAAAGGAGTGATGATAAACATTTATCAAAAGATTTGAAATTGAGAACACAGCAAAAAAACTTCTTTATTTGTGGCGTTCACGTGATTGTCGTTTTCCATTGCAAGACACAATGAATCAATGATGCTGATCAACAGTACCAGTGCTCGACGTGGATGCAGCCCAAAGAACTGCAACTTTGCACCAGTTACATTATTTCTTACAGATTTTGCCATCCTCCTCTAATACTCATACAATGCCGCATGGCAAGAAGATGCATGATTAACTATGACAGTAGCATTCTAACTTACTTCACATATTTTCAGTGTATATATAGACAACATGATTTAATTCTACAGTGGCATTAACTTGAGTTGTATTTCACTGAAGAGATTGGAGTACTGTTTGAGAATGTGGAATTTGTTTTAGCTATTTTCTGTCTGTGTTGTGTAGAAGTACTTGCTTTGTTTGTCGATTAGTTCCATAAATGTTATTCTCATATCTGTAAAATATACCAGATTAAGCTGTCTTTTATGACTTTTCTTCTTGACCCTGCGTGTTTTGTAGCTCCTAGAATGGAATCAGGAGATCTTTATGCATTTTTCGATGAAAGGTTGTTGAAGGTAAGGGATGTTCTCTGAGCCTGTGCATGGAGCTTGACAAATTAAATATTTTATGTTGTGGAAATGATGATTTAGGAATTCTATATGTAGGCAGCAGTAAATGGTATCTAACTTTGAGACCTAGCTAGACATTGAGCTGACTGACTTAAGACTTCTTGGAATTTGTATGATTGGATTGCTGTATTATTGCAGAAAAAGGCGAAAGAGCTTGCCCCATGCTTAAATAGCTGCTGTATATTTCTGATTGGTTAGCTCCCTCTCTAAATTCGAACTCCTTTCCGGGGCCGGGATACAGCCCTTTTCCTTTTTAACTCGATATAGTGTGTAAACGCAGGAATGATGGGATGTGGAAAAACAACCGTCGGCAAGGTTTTGTCGGAGGCTCTTGGTTATGCTTTTGTAGATAGGTTTGTTCCTTGACTACCTCTGCCATATCTACATTTATTTCCCTCGAGTAAATCTAGCTCGGACTCTCATGATTGGGTTATTACTTTGTGAATTGCCAGTATAAGTTGTTTGCATTGGGTTTGCCAGGCATCATGAAGAAAATAGATTTTACTAGATAGGCACTTTGTACTTCTATCATTCTTGTTTTGCATAGATTTGTAAATTCTTGCTGGTTTTCCAGTGACACCTGCGTAGAACAAGCTGTTGGAGAAATCTCAGTGGCTCAAATATTTCAGAAGCAAGGTGAGAGTGTGTTCAGAGACAATGAGGTTTGTTTGCATGTAAACAATGTCCTTATCATCTCCTCTGCAGTGTACTTTTGGTTGCCTGGCTTAGTAACCATTCAGGGGGGAGGGTTATAAGGGGAAGCGGAAAATTTTTGAGACTCGGGATATTCGCATCAAGATATTTAGTTGTCTTGACACATGAGTATCTGCTGGGATTATGATTTATGTTTTTAAAGTATTTTTTATTTAAAAATATATTAAATTAATATTTAGTTTTTTAAAAAATATTATTTTTAATATTAATACACTAAAATAATTTAAAAATATAAAACATCACTTTTGTTGTTCTATGAATTTGATGAACAATCATACCATTTTTATATGAGTTTTTCTACGTATCAATCCAATTAGTCTTAGAAATCTAGGACTATGTTGCTTTATTTTTAGATTAACTACATGATTATTTATGTGAGAGGTGATGATTTCTTTATATTTATAGATGTGTATAAAAGGTCTCTTAAGAGTTCTTCCACACTTACCATTTCATTAATGACTTGTAAGAGATATTTATTTCTCATTTATGATATGTAAATAATATTTATCCATCATTAATGCCATTAAAAGCAAAGGACTTTCCGGTTCTTTTCTTTCCTTGAAGATGATAAGGTTTAGAGGTTATAAATACTCTTTAAACCATCCATGTAAAATGTTCAAAATTTTTTATACTCTAAAAATTTACATATATTTCAGATTATTAATCATCCTAAAAAACAAGAACAAACACTCTTATTCTTGAAATTTAAAGTTATTATTATTTTTATTTATTATTTTTTTTAAAAAATTATTGACTTTATCATTAAAAGATCTTTAAGCTCCGTCAATTAAAACTTTTTTTACATGTACTGAGATTTTTATCATTAATTCAGTACTTCCTGAGCTAAGAAGAAAAAAATTGTGTACTTGAATATTTTTTATTAATTATTATCCAAACACTAAAAAAACTTATTCCATAAACATCTTGAATTTTGATACATCATATCTGTCATGGAATTGGTTCAAGTGAAAGAATCTTCTGTTCTAATTTTATTTTTATTTTTCACAAATGCATTTCTGGATAATACCTTAGTTTGTCCTGATAGCAGTATCTTCGTCATTAATAACTTCAATATCAAGTGCAATCGGAATTTTTTTTATAGTATATTATTCATTGTATAACAAAGTAACTGCTTGCACTGTTTTTTCACAGAGTAAGGCGTTGCAAGAGTTGTCTTTAAAGTCTCAGCAAGTTGTTGCTACCGGC
>Ga0307515_10012013_pt1 | contig 16350 bp, 18 predicted proteins | sample 17_EM_MG_FD_194513 | JGI IMG/M metagenome (GOLD analysis project Ga0307515, IMG submission 194513) | Populus trichocarpa ectomycorrhiza microbial communities from riparian zone in the Pacific Northwest, United States - 17_EM | ecosystem: Host-associated > Plants > Roots > Unclassified | place...
ATAGACGAGTTTGCCACCAGGGGTCTTGACCACTCGCCTGCGGTTCGACTTGGTGTTATAGGGCTGGCGCTTGCGGAGAGTGACTCGTTGGGCCATTTATGTTTATGTTGAGGTAACGGGCCTGCACGCCAAAAGCGAAGGTCAGCAGTCTGCTGGATTTCCTCGAGCAGCGAATATCAGCGCCCAGCAGGTTATGGTGGAAGCAGTCGCATAGCATGTGCATGGGAGACAAATCGGGACCATATTATTCGGTTGTACGTTCACTGTAGCGGCTTGGTACGAGATGTGCGACGAAAATCCGCAAAGCCTTATAGAAGTGGAGCCGGTTTCTACAACTTGGTGTATAGGTGAGGCTTGAAGAGAATCCCTGACATTGTATGATTGGCCTTGGGCCGACTATTGTGTACAAGACCACCGTCTCCGATCGAGCAGACCTTCCGGCGGCTGGGGGACGGTAACGGTGACAACTAGACTTACTTGATGGCTCTGCAGAAACAGTCAGAATAATCCCAACGATATGCAATAGCCGCTCACGCACCAGGAGGAATGGAGAAAGAATGGATTTAGGCTTCTTTCTTGTCTGTTTTCATGTTTGGCCAAACCTTGTCCCAGTTTGGATGTTCCCTCTCGCGTCGCCAGGACGCCTGATGCTCTTATTCCACCTCTCAGGATGCTTGAACGTGTCCAGTTACCATTCTGGATTTTTCTGTCTTTTGTCGGCTCCCTCGCCGTCTTGGTTCATCCATCCGTCGGCGGAGCATATCGGGGGGATCAAGAGTGACTAGTTCCAGTTCCAGAGAAGGGAGCCATACGAGCTCCGGGCGTCTCCTTGTTCACCCTATCCAATCCTCTCTAATATACGAGGGTTGGTCCAAAGGTTTTCAGTTTGCCTCTGACATGAAAATCCTGAATGTCACACGATAGATACTTTGCTCTACTACCTGCTCTCTCGCGCTCTGTCACGCTCATTCAAGAGACCAGCTTGGAGCCAGCCCTTATTCCATAGTTACTCCTCTCCCTCTAATGCGCCGACGTTGCATGTTAGTCCAGTCCCCAGTCTCTGAAGTCCTCTAACTCAAATCCAGAGCCATTTCTACCTCACCGCGCAATATGTCGACAGTAAGTTACCAGAAATCGAACACCCCGCGCCACCGCCGGTCGCCAGGCGTGGCCTCAGAATACAATGACACCTAAGGGCCTCGAGCTAACGTCCATACACGAGTATACTGAGGGCGTCTGTCGCCTGATCTACTAGAGTGCGTCGGGTTATCTCATTTCCATCTCGCGGGTTCGGCTTACCAGAGTACACTCCTTCCTGTGATGTGCTTCGCCTCATTGGAATAACCTCTCAGGTCTCTTGTTATCCGCGCAGACCACACCCTTTGACAATGAATTCCTCTGCTAGCCTTGCGTACGTAGCCTGGAAGACCAAGAACCTAGATCGAACCACTATCTAGCCCTATCACCAATATGTCCCCAGTGGGCACCTTTGCGGGGTAGTCACGTTTCCAGTCAAGTACACTCGGGTGCGTCCCAATTATCGTGCAATATTCGGAACGCGATTTCGGAGTAGACGTCGTTGACGTTGTGCACTGGGCCCATCCTCAGCAATCCCTGAAAGGAACACTCTACATTAAGACCTAACGGACCAGAAATGGGTGATAGAGCTCCCTCAACGGTGACAATAGAGATAAGGTTCTCCACTCGTTCCTTGCCGATAGATCGTTGTCAGTCACCGTGCTGCATTGTGGCGGGCGTAAGAGCCTGGCTAAGTTGATAATGGAGTGAAGTTGAGATGTGATCAGAAACGGGAACAGCAGCACGCCAAGCACCACGGCCTGGGTTGTAATCGATTTCAGGTTCCCAGTCGTATGATCCTGAGTAATATGGCTGCACATGATCACAGGGTGTAAACATCCTTTGTGTAGCAGAGGAAGAAATTGAGAATTGCAGCTCCAATTGCATATTCTGTTGCGTCAATAAGCTCAAGTAGCCAAGAATGCAGGAATATGTATTCTGATGTACCTTGCGCTCTTGATGCGGAGACCTGACGCGTCTGCCTTATATCTCGATCAGATGGGTGATCTACCAGTCGCTCCTCTATTTTTACTGCACGAGGGCGTAAAACTTGTTACAAAATTTATGGGTTAGGGTTATAATAACTGTGGGTTACATCGCTTCTGTGTGATATATAGCTTGGAGGCTGTGTCACGCGCTGCGCAAGGACGAATAACATTGGCTGCATTTACCCGCGCGAAGTGTCAGCCGCATGTTTGCGCCCTCTTCCGCCTTCTCCCAGACCTCCCAATAGTCCCCTCGAAGTGATCAAATATGGCGACTCAACCACTCAGGACAGAGAACCTGTGAGCGATGGCTATACCGTGCAGCTTAATGATGGTGGCTGACGATCAACCTAAGCCTCGTTCTAGACAGTGCGGCGCTTCGCTTCAGTTTTGGTCCATCCCCGCTGACTTTGGGCAACATGCAGATATCGCACTCCAAGACACCCTACATCAGGACTATGCGCTTAGGTTGTTTATAGACAATCAGGAGCTGAGATTGCAGACACAAGACAACCGAACCTGGACACCAGCCCAACGCCCGTATGTCCCTCATTTTTCCACTACGCACACTCACCGATAGCTGTGCATGTGTAGAGGTATTTCTCCGATATCCGAGATGCGCGCTGAGATCCAAATGAGGAGCGGTCATTCATTTTGGACGAAAATTCGACGGCCGAGCGAGCCGATCGATCTTCAAGCGCTTTTCAATGATTATAGGAGCACCATCAAGCATGCATTCACGGTACAGAGTCAGTCCTGATCACCGACTGTCCGCTCGTATTTAATGGTGATGCGCAGAGGACATCACGTTCGTTGGAAAGCACCACCAGTATCATTGGTCTCTAGAATTACATTTCTCTGCGATCACTATCGTTCGTCTCTTTGAAACTGCCCGTCCCGGCCAGCTAACAATCTTCGCATAGAGGGAATCTCTGCATTCTTCGCTCAATGAACTCGAAATTTGTTTAAAGGATTACTCCCCATGGATGAGTGGATCGACCGAGAAGGTTGTGGAGAACACTATTAAGTATGGGGCTGTATTCGCAGAGGTCCGTTTTTTTACGTAGAGACTAGCAGAAGATTAACACCTTGTAGTTGAATCCAATCACAAAGGCTGTCTTTGGTGTTGCCAAGGTTACGTTTGAGGTTCGTGTTCGCTACCGGCGTATCAGGCAACAGAGATAACGCTTGATGATTTAGCTCTTGAAGGTACAAAATGAGTACGACCAGATACCATCCGTCCTTCTAGACCGATTGAAGCGAATTTTGCATTTCGCGGACAAAATAGTCGTGGACAAAATAGTCTGCGAAGAGACGGATCTCTTGGAAGGGATCATCCCGCGAATGTATGAGATAATGCACAGAGTCGCGAAGGTCTCGTACGACTACGTCACACATGGTAGGTCGTTACCTGATGACTTTGGCAAGTACTAATAATTGCAGCGAGAACGGCGGGCGGGTCGGCCTACCAGGAGACGATCAAAGAAATAGAGGGTGAGTTGACGGGGGTCATCGAAGACTTCGACCGTGCAGTGAATGTTGAAACTCTCCTCCGGACCAAGGAGACTGGTGCGCACTCGTTCTCTCCATCTCTCGATAGGTCATTCTCAACAGTTCCGTGTAGAGCAGCACCTTTTGCTTAGTCGTCTCAAAGATGTCAAGACTGGCTATGACCGGGATCTCTGCTGTATGGATGGCACCCGCAAATCTATTCTCGAACAAATCATGGCTTGGACGTCCAATGGATTGGAGCAGACAGACGGAAGAAATGCATACTGGATCTATGGCCTACCTGGCATCGGCAAAACGTCGTTAGCACATTCGATCTGCGCGAGCCTTCACGATAAAGAGCAGCTCGCCGGAGCATTTTTCTGCCGGAGGGACGACCAGGAATTGAAAGAGCCCAGAAATATCCTTCCGACTCTCATCCACAAACTCGCGATACTGTTCCCCCCTTTTCGAAGTATTGTTGCAGAGTGTCTTCGTAACGATCCAAACGTAAGACCAGAATCAATGCGACCTACTCTCTTCCTTGACTTCATCCGAAAACTTCCTCGCCCCCCCAAAAAGACTCTCGTCTTTGTCATTGACGCACTTGATGAGTGCGGCGGCCCTGAGAGTCGTCCAGGCGTCCTGAAGGCCCTGACCGACGCCGCTGCACACGCTCCGTGGCTCAAGGTTATCATCACCAGCCGACCCGAAGTCGATATCCAATATTACTTTGATAGTCCCATCCAACTGTCGCATTTGCGATGTGATTTAACGGCGGATAAAGAGACCACCTCCGACCTACGAATCTTCGCCGAAAACCGATTCAATAGGGTCGCTTCAACGCGGCGTCTCCGATCTCCTTGGCCAGAACCATCACTCCTCGATAGACTAATCCCCCGGGCAGCGGGTCTGTTCATCTTCATCGAGACCCTTGCACGTGCCCTTGAGTATAGCCATGATCCCACTAAGCAGTTATTGGCGACCTTGCAAGACCCAGCCAACCCTGGCTTGACGTCTCTATACGCACTTTACTCCAGCATAGTCATGGCACGGAAAGTGCATAGCAATGCGGAATTTCGGCGGGTGATTGGAGTGCTTCTTATCACAGCACAGTACCGCCCACTGTGCGAAGAAACGATTGCAGAGCTCGCGGGAGTGAGACCTGATCTGGTGCAAATGTGGGTAGACGATCTCGGCTCTATGTTCTATCGAGACGAAGGAGCCAGTGGAGGGATTCGTGTCCGGCATTTGTCTATTTCGGACTTCTTTGTGAACGATAACTGTCAGGACGACTATCAGGTTAATCTCCGAGACGCAAATGTGGAACTGGGTATCGCTTGCCTCGAGAAGATGGTTGAACAGCTCCGTTTCAACATCTGCGGGCTCGATGATTCCCGGCTTGCGAATGCTGATGTGAAAGGACTCGCATCGCGAATCAAAGAAAATATTTCCGACGCTTTGCAGTATAGTTCTCTGTATTGGTCAAATCATCTTTGCTTTACTCCCGACACCGGCGAGAAGCGTGTGTGGGACGTGCTGAGGAAATTCTTTGAAGGGCCGTATGCACTATTTTGGGTTGAAGCATTGAGCATTATGGGAATGTTGCGAATCGGGGTTCCAAGCCTTCGAGAACTCATATCGAAATTGGTCAAGGTGAGCACAACTCCGGCTTGCTGTGATGGGGATTCCAAAGCGATTCTAACCTACTATAGGATACGGATGAGAAACTGTTGGAACTAATTCAGGATGCTTGTCGTTTTATGATCGTCTTCCGCACTCCCATCTCCATGAGCACTCCGCACACCTACATTTCAACGGCACCATTCCTGCCCTCAGAGTCACCTTTATCAACTATCTTTAGCACATATTTCACTAAAGGCATCCAGATGCAAAGAGGAAAACTGTTGTCATGGCCAGAGCCGCCATTAGAATGGATTGGACACGAGAGCGGTGTGAATTGCATAAGTTATTCTCCCAATGGGTGCTACATTGCCACTGGATCGGATGACAAGATGATTCGCATCTGGGATGCCGAGACTGGTGATGCAGTCGGCAAGCCTTTGAAGGGGCACACTGACAGGGTGTGGTCAGTTGCTTACTCTCCCGATGGGTGGCACATCATCTCTGGATCTGATGACAAGACAATTCGAATCTGGAATGCCGAGACTGGCTCTGCAGTCGGCAACCCTTTGGAGGGACACACTGGCGAGGTGTGTTCAGTTGCTTACTCTCCCGATGGGCGGCACATCACCTCTGGATCTGCTGACAAGACAATTCGAATCTGGAATGCCGAGACTGGCTCTGCAGTCGGCAACCCTTTGGAGGGACACACTGGCGAGGTGTGTTCAGTTGCTTACTCTCCGGATGGGCGCCACATCATCTCTGGATCTCGTGACAAGACAATTCGAATCTGGAATGCCGAGACTGGCTCTGCAGTCGGCAAACCTTTGGAGGGACACACTGGCGAGGTGTATTCAGTTGCTTACTCTCCCGATGGGCGCCACACCATCTCTGGATCTGATGACAAGACAGTTCGAATCTGGAATGCTGAGACTGGCTCTGCAGTCGGCAAGCCTCTGGCGGGGCACACTCCCCCTATGGCGTCCGTTGCAAACTCTCCCGATGCGCAGTATATCATTTCTGAGTCCAGTGACAGGGCTATTCACTCAAGGGACTCATTTCCACAAATTACCTCTCGGTTCACCTCGTACATCGGGGCTGAACGGCCAGATCAAGAGGGTTGGGTCAGAGACCCAGGAGGCGGCTTACTCTATTGGGTGCCCCATGACTGTCGTGCAGGCCTACATTCACCTGCTCTCCTCACAATTCCTCTCACATCCCCCGTTCGGTCAATTTATCTTCATTTTGATGAGTGTGCATTTGGAAGGTCTTGGACCCAAATTTCTAACTCTGCACGGCCCTAGCCGTTCTTTATTCTTAACTCTGTGCTTGTTTTTTTGCTATATTGGTTGCTCGTGCTCGTGCTGATTCTTCGTATAGGATCTCCTTCATTTATAATGACATGTACATATGATTTTCGATATTACCCTTTCTCCTTTGGAAGAGTATACAGCATGGCATATGATAGACCCGAGGACAGGAGGCCATGGACGACTTTGCAGACCAAATGTGTGGACCTATTGTTGAAGGCTACCCTAGCACACAAAAAGGTGAGGATGAACCGTGATATATATATGGGCAAACACTTCGCGCTATATATACAGAACAGGGACCAATGCAAACAACAAACACAGAGATGTGACGTTGAGTCATGCTCACTCAACACCTGTAATTGACTTGCCACGAAAATTTAAAGATCTCCAATTGAGAGGAGAGATGATTCACATGATAAACTGATTTCATTTCCTGAACACATAAGACCTCCCCAGAGAGCCAGCGCTTTAAAGCAAACTGTGGGCGGCGTTTCAAAGTGCTCACAAAGGTACAATCCAAGATATGGGGCGATCTGACGGCGGAAGGTTGTATTACATCCCGCTCCACCCGACCGCTGGGCCTGACCCAATTGATTACTCCGCGCTCCAACCCGTCAGCAAGAATTGACATCCCGCACCCAACCCGCCGGCTTGTCAATGAGCCCAGACCACTGGACACTGGCATCTCTCCTGTTCTCGATCCCGTGATCTGAACTAGACCTCCATTTGCTAGCATTGTACCCCGTTGTCGGATTTCTGACTGACACTCTTACTCTTCAATTCGGTTGTCTACTTTATTTGTATTCGACAGACAGCCATTACTAGTAGTCCGGTACCGCTATGATATCCATTTCGACAATCCTGTAGTTTATAAGGCATGTACTTTCGTTACCAGTACTTCAGTCAGAATATCAACTTGGGCAAGCACCTCGCCCATTCTGCCACATCCTTCCTCGCGTCCCCACTTTTCCTGCCTGGTTGACATCACTGTCCCGTTAGCGATACTTTCGGGAAAACCCCTTCAAGTCCCCCCTCCGTGCTTCAGTCCTAACAGGTTGAATATTTGTGCTTAGGCTATGGGGTAGCGTCGAGAGTATGCAAACCAATGAGCTAAATCTGAATCGTATTTACCGTCGACAAATATCTTCAGTCTGGATCTGAGGGGTCTACGGGCACTCACATGTTGATATCGGTTGTCGAAATAGTACTGATAGCATGGAAGGAGTTTCCTGACAGTGTCATATCGATCCTCTGTTCAAATCGTTTATCAAATGCGCAGTATTTCCAAGTCCGAGGTCTGCGTCCTAACCGGACGTGATTGCGAGCCACGCTGCGTAGGGTGGAGTGTGTCTCTGGGTTGGCACACAGTGCCGGTCGACGTACTATATTGCCGAGAATGCCACAGCAGGTGACCAGCAGATGATAGGAAGGCAGGGCAGATATATGGGCATTTTGGATACGAACCACGCGTCCTGCTGCAGTATCCTTACCGATGATTGCTCTATCTGCCCTGCTGTGTAAAACAGACCCGGTTCATTTCTTCGGTTCGTGCGCAAGTGGTAAACAAAGGCTCACCATGTTTGACCCATGGCGTCACAATGCTTAGTCACCTGTGGCAGATTATGGAGCCTTACGACTCCGGTAGACATGCTGGATGCAGAGAAGGTTCCGGCTGGGGAAGTCCTTTTGGGAGCGAATGGCTCGTGCTCCCGCTGACACGGGCAGTACCTGGACTCGGGTAGGAGACCAAGAAGATGGAGTGGTGCTGTGCCGGGGGAAAGTACGCCGGGTCTCGTTATGAAGTAGGGAATGGCTTGGTTAGGGCGGCTTTTCCTGCTCAGTTATCCAGGCGAGGACAACGACGCGCATGGCGGAAAAGAACCCAGCAGCGCGCAGGCCGTCGAGTGGCTACCCACTCTGGTGAGCCAGCCAATGTTTGACGCCTTGGCTGGGACCGTCTCGCCCGCAAGCACCCACGCTAGTATGCACTCAGGAAACCGCCTTCCCAATGGTATGCTCCTTCCGTTGTTCAATATGGTGTACTAAATGCCACTGTCGCTATCTCCATTCGCGCCCTGTCAGACATCGTCGAACCATCCTCCTAGCCTTGTTCAGGGTCTCGCCCCCACCGATTCCAATATGCATTACGTCCTCGATTACCCCAAAGCGATTCCTTCTGTTGCCTCTAGCCGAGCTCCTAAGGAAGACCTATAGGTTCTATTACTATCATGCTGGAGGAGGGTCAGCCCCCAATTCTTCTGGTCCAGTCCAACACTCGAGAGGTCCAGCCACACCTCTCAAACCCGTCAATAGACTCGGGTCCCTTCCCCCAACACCTTTCATCCATGTGCTAAGCGCCTATCCCATTTGGTACCCAGCAAGATTAGATAGGTTATTCTTGAGGCTCCGTGATCTCCGTACCGCCTACCTATCCAACCATCTATCGGGCAAGCCCCGCGTTCTCCACCCCCAGCTCGCCAAAGAACTCACTGCAGCCCGCAAAAGCCTCCTGGCCTCATTGGCATTCTCCAACGCAGGAGAGTCGACCCAGCACACCTCGCAGAAGGGCTGTTGCATCAGTAACGGTTCAGGACATGCATCCAGGACACCAAGGCGGTACTCTCCATGGAACAACACATACAAGCCGAACCAAGACCGTGTCTGGCTGCTCTGACGACTATGTCCAGGCCGTTGCGGCTCAGTGGGACCCTGGAGACGGGTATGTGCAAAGTCACGTCGATGAACTCACTGAGCGGGATGACTACGTTACCATCCATCGAGATGGGGGACCCGGGCCGGCTGAGCACTACAACAATTGGCATTTAGCCGACGAGAACGCGAACGATATGCAAGAGGTGTACGGGTTGTTGATGCCGGTGTCAAGCGCTTCATTCCCCCTCCTAAGGAGATCAAAACGTTCACGGTGCTAGCGAAGCAGGAGATTCAACACCGAAAGCATCAAATATTGAACCTCTGCCGATGGACATCAAGGTCCGAACGTTCGCCCCTCATGCCGGAAGCTCTCTCTACATGGTTGACGAGAACCCACTGGATGGATTGGAGAATATACCTGAGTGAGAGCTTAGTGAGATGGGCAAGGGATGGAGCACACCCGTATCATGTAATCAATCTCCATATGCTAGAGATGCATGACATGCACGACGACGACTTGCATCCTCCAGGCCGTATATCCTGTTGTCAGAAGGCCGTGAAAAAGGCTCTCATTTCCAGGTTGAGAAGGTTGGGTATGGAAGCAATGGACAAGAAAATGTAGACCTTCAAGTCACACGACATCTGTGAGCCAGTATAACAGGTGTCCGGCATACGCACTCTCAGAATCAGCTAGGTATCCGCTGGAAATTCAAGAATGAAGAACATGACACTCGTAACAACGACCAGGAGTCCTTTATTGACCATAAAAAGTCATTTTGGCCCGTTATGAGCCTCGAATATCCACACCTTCTCGCCATAGCGACTATCAGCGATCTTGATGTCATCCGGTTTGACGTTACACCAGCATGCGATCACAGTACCTTTAAGGAGGAGATTCATATGGGGCAGCCAGATCGCTGCGCCGATCCCAGGAAGAGAAACCAGATGTGGCACCTCCTTGCGAGTTGGTGACGACTGGAAGGACATGGAACGAGGGACTGAGTTCTCACCTGGAGAGTGAGGGATTCCCCGCGACGCGCAAGGACCCGGCGGTTTCTGTCCAGACCCCCCGGAACATAGGGAATTTCGCTGCTTGGGGTTCCTGAGTTGACCATTTTGTTGGGATAGGCCCTGGGAAGGAACTCGACAAGCTTTCGAGAGGTATCATGGTACCACCGGTCCGGAGATCCTTTTCTTGCACCTCAAGGATGTACTCGCGCTTCAACGTTAGATTGAACGGCCAGAATAGAAAATCAACTCGACGCACACACGCTAATGGCCACGCTGGAGGCACTCGCGTGTCTATACTGTCATCGATCCGCCCTTGAAAAGGAGAAATGCAGTTACAAGAGACGATACCGATGAATCTATGCCGCGGCGTGGCTCTGCTGCGTTGGATACCGAGGTGGTATTCTCCTCCTTCCTCTATGGTCTACCGCCCGCGGACTGTAAGCATTTCCTATTGCGGTCACCGCATAGTAGTTTCTAATGTCTGAGTACAGCCGTACCGGTGCAACCCCAGCGACCTCTCTAGCACCCTCCGTTCAACCATTCCCAGATTTCCGTGGCCGAAACTCGGTTGTGGGCCAGTCCCATCTCACGAAGCACCCGATGGTCCACGCTTCGTTGATCGGTGCACCATTTCCGCCTGTACATACACGGAAGCCGCCAATTTCTTCAACCCTCGGTCGCGTACAGCAACCAGGATGAGCGATCTTCCTCCGACCAGCTCTCTTATCCAGAAAGGACCTAAGCACTCATTTATCCCTATGTCGCCTAACCCCGGGAATACCCGTCGCCCAGTGTGCAAACTCGGGTGACTTTAGTGGTGTTGTAGACAACCCCCGTACATCGAAATCCGACGTCGACGGTCTCATACGGTGAGGCTTAACAGGGCTCGTAGTTCCGAGGTGTGGTGCTTCGTGTTCTTCTTGAGCAGTCCGCCCTGCAGCACCTCGCCACGTTCGTCAAGGGTGCCAACTTTGCAGGGGACTGCTTTATCTTGACACCACTGGTCCTATGGACGGGATAATGCTCGTTGAGTGCGCGATTTCACGTTGCTGTCGCCTGTACCTCTGGGGTTAAGCTCATTTCTTTGTTAAAGCATCTGCGCAACCGCTCATCGTGCAGTAGCGAGTACAGTAGTGCCAGGTACCTGAGTCGGTCTCTCCTCGATGTTACCGCTGCCACCCTTTGGCTAGTGCAAGTTGAACAGCTTATGGTAGATCATCGAGGTTGGGGTCTGATCAGCGGACTCGTAAACCTGAAATAAACATCCCGAGCTTGGGTGCGCTATTCTCGGACAGATTGTGAAAGGGTACATTGTAATTTAAGAGATTTTTTTATTTTATATGCCCTTGCTCTTTCAAATCCTAATGCCCAGTTCTCCTTTGAATATCATATAAATGTGGAATGCACGGTCGACATTCCAACTCTAGCTCCCTATTCCACCACTGTGGTTCTAAGTACCCCACTTCAGAAGCTTATTGTATTTTGTGGAGCTATTTCTAGCCCCATGCCGCTAGGTTCCTCTTCGCTGAAGGTGCAGACACCGCAGACATCCGGCGTCACCCAACAAATATGTTCCTATCTCTGGAGGATCGTGTTACTCTCTTACACATTTAAGCAAATTTTCCATCCATTTGGCACCTCTTGGTTGGGTCCAAGCTTCTTTGGAAACAAACCATTTCCGGCTCGAACCTCGCCACTCCCAGGCATGGCGCCGACTCCAGTAAGCAACGCACTCCGCCACCATAAATACTCTTGTGAATCTGAAAAATACCTCCAGATGGCAAGGAAGCGAATTCAAAAGGAAATACTAGATCTCGGAAAGGAGAACCTCGGCGACATGAAGCTTGAGCCCTCAGAGTCCTCGATATTCGAGTGGATGGGATCTATCCCAGGACCCGTCGGCTCCGTATACGAAGGTGGCGTCTTCAATGTGAAGATCACGTTGCCCAACGATTATCCGTGAGTTCCTTGCTACTGCCATGCGAGCGGCAACGCTGACAAGGCGTGTTCGGATCGCATTCTATAGATTCACTGCGCCGAAGGTCGTATTTACCACTCGGCTATACCACCCAAATGTCTCGGACAGCGGCGCCATTTGCGTCGATGTGCTCAAGAACCAATGGTCGCCTGCACTCAGCCTCTTCAAGGTTATGCTATCCCTCTCTAGCTTGCTTACAGACCCTAATCCTAGTGCGTTCCTTTGGTTCGGCTGTCATTTATTAGTGTTCTGACCAGTATGGTATGCTCAGATGACCCTTTGGGTGAGTAACGGTTTCTAAATTAGATGGGAGATGATAGAGAAACCATATACTTATATATTGTTTTAGTCCCAGGTATTGCACAGGAATATATTCGGAAACGTGCCCAGTTTGACAAGACCGCCCGTGAATGGACTCGTCTCTACGCTACGTCCTCGAGCCCAGCTGCGCGGTTACCCTCTTCTGCTAGATCTAGTGCCCCTCCGGCTCATACTGCGTCATCTACTGGAACCACATTCTTCGCTCTCCCCTCTCTTCCTTCTGCACCTCCTCAGGCCTCTTTAAATGCCGTTCCCACGACTGTCTTACCTATACCTAGCTCCTCCCGTTCTACTCGGCCCACTCGCACGCTTCGTCGAAACGTTACCAACACCTCTGCTGTCCCAGTTCCCACCATTATATCGACCAGCAGCCAACCGGGGTCCTCGTCATCCTCGCAATCTATTACACCAAACATCATCGAAGTGATTGATCTCTCTTCCTCCCCACCAAGGAGGGGTGTCAAGCGCCGACGAGATGATAGTGGGGTTGCACACGCTCCCAAGCGGCGCACTACACGCCGTAATGGGGCGAGCTCTACTATGAGTGGAGATGGCGGAGAAGTTATTGTGATAGAAGATGACGACTAGTCCTTCGCTTCTGCGTCTCGTATTTGTTATTAGTAGTGCTTGGACATGTTGTAGTATCTTATGATCGCGTTTCCTGCGCGTTCCAACTCTAAGTCACGAACTAACAAGTCGCCAACCCCACAGCTCCCCACTTGAACTCGACTATTGCCGTCTGTCTTTTGGGAAGCGAATGATGTATTATTGGGTGCTCTGAGTCATTGCAGACCCTGGTATTCGAGAATACCAGCTGGTTGGTTTCATCCATAACCGATCTTGCTGGCCCACCTATAGCTCACCGCCCTTGTGTTGGCCGCCACCTGGACATTGTCCTTACCGCGGAATCCGATCAAGTCATCGGTCTCATACAACCTTCAGCACTGCCCTAACTCGACACCATTACTCCTCCGAACGCTGTTCAATGTTACGTCATTAGGACCGCTCGATCCTCACGACCATTGCTGTCACCCTTAGTCTCTCATTCACTATCTCTGTCAAATCATGTAGCGGGTGACCATACTCATGCTCACTTATGCAAACGTCTGCCTTCTTCCCCCCCCGTCACGCCTCCCACACGCCCACTTGAATGGGAAATACCAATATTACCCACGCCGCAGAGTCACACGTGGCTTTTGGGTCACCAGCAATCCTCCTTACCTGAGCTGGATTGCAGGCGATTTTGGAGAGTTCGCGGGCTTTGTCTCGCATATGAAATAAATCGCGAAAGTGAATAGGGGCAATAACCCCGTTGCTGGTTTGTCTGCAAAAGTGGGCAGCCGACTTGGCGAATAAGAAGGTCAATGAACATTCTACTCTTAAGCGAGTCACACGATGCGAACTGACAATTGGCTTGCGTTCGATGGCGAGGTCTCCGCATCCCTAGGCACTGTACTTGATGGCGAGCGATATTCTGACGAAGCTCTTGTTTGTCACTATGGGAGTCAGTCGATACTTACTAGCATGCAGTGTAATTGGTACGATTGACCAACATACACGTTCGGAACGTGGGTCTACTCCAGTGGGCACCTCGGTTCTCGGTTGAATGAAATCTCAGTCCACTAAGAAACAGAAGAGAGTCAGTAAGAATGATGATAAAGTCACGGAATTGCCGCCGGAACGTGCCAGCCTGACATTCCCCACCTCCCTCGACACGAACCACGGGGTGCCTACGAATATGCGCTAGAGCACGGTGTATGCAGTTGAATGCTAGGCGTTCACAACGTGTTTGCGGTAGGCCGAGAGGTACAGCGCATGTATATAATTTCCCTGTCTCAACACCATCATCCAGCCAGCCGATGGACCCCCATTGGATCTCCGAGGCCCTACTTCCTGTTTGAGTACCCGAGGCTGCTTGAAAAGTTGCTGCCACAATTCACGATTCTGTTCAAGGTTGCGGTCTTCCTTCATCGGTGGAACCGTGGAATCTTGCCAAGTTGAATAGCCAATTTGAATGGATGCATATCAGTGACTTCAAGTCTCTCTCTTCCTATGTATTGTTATGGTATCTTTGCAGTCTATTGCGCAGGTGAGTTCCGTTTTCATGAGTAGAGATGCCGTCGTTTGTATGAAATAATGAATGGATGAGACGTTCAAAAGCAGAATCCTTCTAACTTCAAGATCAAACCATGTACACTTGTCATACAATCAAAGATCTGTTAGTAATTCTCACCCAGCGGGCTCGGTCTACTGCGGCAGATCTTTTTGTGTCGAGATAAGTTCTGGAGAAGTACTACCCTTTCGCTGTGATATACTTATAAGCATTCATAAACCAGCTTTTAGGTATTCAACACTCACCACCATTCACAACTTCGGAGCCTATCATGAGCCTTACGGTCCCCATCCGAACCGAAACGAGCAGTGCTAGTTGCGGTATTAGTATCCCATTCGCGTGGGAACGGCTTATTGGCATACCAAGCTTGTTTACCGCAGCCTCCTTCGCAGGGGTATGGTTTGAGGCCGAGGTGCCCTCGGACGTGTGTAATGGCGCGATCCATATGGCTAAATTTGCGTTCGCACCACGTATGTGTTCCCACCGGGACGCAGCAGCGCCACATCTTTCTCTCTGCTCCTTCGGCACGGTCTAGCCATCGAAATAACATTGATTGTCCCGACTGGTTTAATGGCTCCTTTGCTTGATCCAAATACCACGACTCCTGAAAAAGTTCTTCCCATGCTTTGATATCGAGGAGCCACTTCTCTCGATGCGGTACTTCGCTAAGAACAATAGGAACGGCTGTACCAAACCCAGTGAGGCCAGAGTACTCCGGATGGGAGATTGAGATAAAGGGCCCTTCCATGGCCAGCGTTCCGAATTCGCCAGAAACCTGCTGGGGAGGTAGTGCAGGAGAATGGGCTATACGTTCGCTTAATGGGTGAGCCACATTGGGTTGAGTAGGTTTTAGCGATTGTTCTCGGTCGGCGTTGATCGCGAGTGGACTGGAGTGGAGCATAGCGGCTAATTCTATTTGAATTAATCGTTCGTTGATGGCTTGGGGAGCGGCGAGAGTGGTAGAAGCAGGGTTGGGACGGTGAAATTGACCACCGCAACTGACCGTTGGAAGAGTCCTAAGTAATATGTTAATAGTTGGTTATGAGTGTGACAGAAGGTCGTATACTCCAAAGGGTGACCCGTCCCGGCCGCCAGTCCACAAGCAGTCAATTGAGTCTTCGCTGGTATGGCCCAATCTGTCGATTGCTCCTTTGATCGGTTGATGTGCCCTACGACCAAAGGGACCATCTCCCCATCCTTCCCAGCTATAATTCCATTTGCACTGGGAATTGAAGCTGCGAGCTCAGTGGGGGATCGACCAAGTTCATCGAGAACAAACGGTGTGGCCCCTGCCGCCTCTAGGATACCAACCACGAGCGGGTCATCACAGAGATGGGCCGCATGTAAGGCAGTAAATCCATTCACATCCTTGACATTGAGGTCGATTCCCCAATGAATCAATTTCTGGGCCAATTCCCGATATCGGAGATGGACCGCAAGGTGGAGGAGAGTTTGACCTTGTTCATTCACTGTTGCGAGCAACCGGGGAAATTCAGGAAGAGGCTCAATGGCAGAGAGAATGTCAAGGAAGGCTGACTCTGGAAGCGATGAATGGAGTGACATGGTTGAACCTGATGGGACCGGCTCGATATCCAATCTAGGCGATCCGGCATCCCGTTGGAGCAGCCTCTGAATCAACGGCATGAATTCTAATAGGAGCTTGCCATTGAGTAGCTTAAAGAGGAGGGAAACGCTTGGAACACTAAATCAGTGACGGGAAAAAAGAATTATAAATGCACGACAAACGCTTTTTTGGAGTCAGCCTCGTACTCGAAGGAAGCCAAAGAT
>Ga0307515_10012014_pt1 | contig 16350 bp, 15 predicted proteins | sample 17_EM_MG_FD_194513 | JGI IMG/M metagenome (GOLD analysis project Ga0307515, IMG submission 194513) | Populus trichocarpa ectomycorrhiza microbial communities from riparian zone in the Pacific Northwest, United States - 17_EM | ecosystem: Host-associated > Plants > Roots > Unclassified | place...
TTTGTTTAAAATTTTTTTGGCGTTTTTTTTTTTTTTTTTTTTTTTTTAATGAGTGGTTGGGCGTGCGTCTATATAAACTGGTAGATTTTGTTAGAGGAAAGGACACTTGTGTACGTGTCACCGACACCTGTACATCTTGCATGACAGAGAGAGAAAGTGAAGTGCTACTCTACAAAGCCAAGCAGTTTGAGTTCCTATCTACTTCCTTTTCTTTTGGTCTGGTGAGAGTGTGTGGGTAACAAGAGAAGATAAGAGAGATACATACACCGAAGGGTTCTTTCTCTCTTCTTGTTTCTTTGACCTTCTTGCGGTGGCTATTGTTTCTTTCTTTTTATGATCTCTTGGAGAGAAACCCTAAATCTTGATTGGGTTTTGACATACAAAAGAGAGCCAATTGTAGATTTTTGGCAACTTTCCTTAAAAGGGTACCCGTTGTTTTTCAGATCTGACTCATTCTTTTGTACATTTTATGCTCTCTCTTTCCTTTCCATTTTTGGGTATGTTTTATCTTCCACTCAGAGCTCAAAACTAGAACAGAAAAGGTTTTGCTTGCTTGTTTTCTTTCCCGTTTTTTCCAGCTTCTGGGACATTAGAAATTGACAGAAGAGAGTGAGCACACAGAGGCATATTTGTATAAAATTATACCATTGCTTTTGCGTGCTCATTTCTCTTTCTGTCACTTCCAGAGCCGGAATCTGATCTCTTCTCTCTTTGATGATCATCTTTTGGCCTGTTTTTTGCTCCAGAAATTAATTTGTTTCTCTCTAAATCTTTTTTAATTCCCTCTCTTTACACACCCAAACAAAGAGAACTCCTGGAGAAGAAAAGATGGTGGTGCATCGTAGGCAAAAAAGGAAAGGAAGCAGCAAGATATCCACTTGGGGTTTCGTTTTTGTTGTTTCAATTTTATTAGTTTATTGTGTATTAAATTGTTGTTTAGTTTAATGGCGTTGCTTTTGATGGTATTTAAGACTGATTACTGTGCAACTTATAGCGGAAAAACACTGTGTAGAGTAGTATATATATACATAGCATGGGACCGTTCCATTCGCGGGATCTCTAGCTAAGTTTTTCTGAGCATGGTCCAGCTTACTTGCAAAGCAAAAACCGTTCTTTTCTTTGCTCTTGTCTCTTGCGCATGCGATTATGCTATGTACTCGAGATACGCATCTGATATGACCTTGTTTTCACCTGAATCTGGCAAGAATATCTAGTAGTTTGTACTTTTTTTTTGTGAAAATGGGTTTTCCTTTTTATTGGCTCAAAACCCTAGTCTAGCTGCAGATAGGGTTGCTTGTTGTACGAGTACAAGAAGGGATTGCTGGTGAGTAGTCTTTGCTTTGCACTTGGTAAAACACCGATCTGATCTTTTTGCATTGGCTCTTGGAAATGGGTTTTGTTTTACATTTGTGTTCTTGTTATGGTACATGTTCGATTTGATGTGAATGTGGTATTTTTTGTACAAAGAAGAGACAGAAAGTCTTTAAACTTATCGTATGATGTTCTTTCCAGAAATAGGAAATTTCTGCAGCCATAGTTGCTCTTTGTTGTAGTTTTTTTTTTTTGAGCTTTTGCGGATAAGCCATGGATAGTCAACTCATTTATCATGGAAGAGACAAAAGCAGGTCTGCAAGCACTTCAGATAGCAGACATTCAGCATTTATAGCACAGACATCTGTTTATTTTATGTAGTTTTTGACTAGTAAGGTACTTTCTCTACTGTATATTATGCTTAGTGTAATCTCTACTTCATTATTATCTTCATTTGTTTGCTTAAGGATTATAATTTGAACTTATACATGGTTTTATCTATCAAATCAAATCATCTTGTTTTGTGATTTTTGCATTGCAAATTTAAGCAACCTCTTACATGGCTTGTGATTCTTGTTTTCAAATTGAAACACCAACCAGTTTCTTTCTTCTATTCTGGATTCACATCAAGATATAGTCCAAGATTCTTGATAAGATTAGAGAAATGAAGGTGTGTTATCAAGCCAAAGAAGTTTCCAAATGTTGTGTTCTACCTTAGTCTGCACAGTCTTGATAAACTGTAAGTTATGATACAGCATGAGTTTTGATTAAACATTTACAGAAAATTCTTAAGACATTTTTCAGATTTCTCATCTTTTGATATTTCCTTTTTATCTGTTGTTGTCATCATTCTTGGTTTCAGCAACAATCATATAAATTGGATTGAACTCTGTGCTATACTTCAAGAAAATTTCATTACTTTCTGTGTAGAATCAGAAAGAGTCGATCTCTAATTTTTGTGTTGCGACTGCAATACAGCACAACATTTTGTTTGTTATATCATGGCAGGGTCATCCCGAAGAGTATGAGCACGGTGATAGTTTTGGATGATGACTCAAGGGCCTTCAATTGCTTTAGAGAACAAATGGTGGCAATGATCCATGGAGTGTTTAATAACTCGTTGTTTGCCAAGGTAACCATTTTTTTTTATCTCTTCAATTCTTTTGAGCAACGAGACTTTGTTAAATTCTTGAATTTTAAAGTAGTTGATACTGCTATTCTAGTAGTTCAATTCTTGAAATGCTTTGTGTGAGAGTTCATGTTACATCTTTCCAACATTTCGATTTCTTTGTAGCATGCCCTACTTCTACTACTTCAATTAAAAATTACTTGTTTATATCAATTTGCCTAAAGGATCCTACTCTATATGTAATCATCTCTTGCACAAGATGCTTAATTAGTTCACCAATCCGCCTGTTGGGAGAATTTTAGGAATAATTATCTAGATATTTTAGCTGGCAATTATGAGGACTTCCTAGCTAGGAAGTAAAATTAACTGCTCTTTTATGTTATCGAGGTGGCTGGTGCATTCATTAGGGATTTCAGCAATATTTTTTGTTTGTTTCATCTCCATGATTACACGAATGTGGACGCTGGCTTGATACAGCCTGTCTTTGTTTTCCCTCTTGTTCTTTGTCTTGTTTTTCCCGATACAATGTATCACGAATTTACTTCTTAAATACAGTAAAGGCCTGGTCAGAATGTTTTGCAATTGCTACACACAAAATTAAACAATTTTGTAGTTGTTTGTGGGCATGCACCCAAACATCAGAGGACAGCTAGTTGAGAAGTTTTTAGATGAAAGTTGGTATGGGGTGCTGAACATGAATTTTATATATTTTCTTTAAAAGAAGGAAGAATCTTAATTATATTTTCCAAGCTGATGCCGATGCTTTGGAGAATTCAAGTTCTTGATTTTGAAATGTGGAATGAATATATATGAGCTCAACAATCATATAACAAGATATGTGATAAGAGGAAATGCCTAAAGGATGATGAAAAAGAGGTCCGAAACAGCATGAATTTAAGAAGACATTAAGAACTCTGATATGTAATAATTGAGGGTCTTTGTGAGCAAATACTTCAACTCTAATACACAAACTAGATGACGATGCTGTCTGATTCGGTTTCGATAATCCGTCGGGGATCGGTATATATTTTAGGCCAACCTGTTATGAAGGAAATTAACCCAAAGAAAAAAAACAATGTGTGGTTCTAGCTAAGAAGGTTAGATGATTAGCCTGTTTTAGCTTTTGGTGCAAAATGAAGGCACCAACTGATGATCACTTTCAACTATTGGGTTGGTCTAGTTAGCCTGATCAGATGAGCCGCCTCACTTTTACATTACTCTAACTCAATGCATCTAGCATGGCCTTCGTTGCTATTTCTATCCCTTTCCAAGCCAACGATTTAGACAATTTGGTGCTTGTTATAATGGATGGACAAGTGATTTCAAGTCAGCACCACTGCTTGAAGTACTTCCATGGCATCCACTTACATTTTGTAGCTGTAAATTTTAACTCAAAAGGCATGTAACTACTCTATCTCTAAAATTTTGTAACCTCCAGGCATATTAACACGTAGCAGAGGGTGTCCGGGAATAATAATGATTGTTTTTTTGAATAATTTCTTGAAAACACCGTTTCAAAAACGTTCCTAAACAGCACTTAATCTTATCTTATCTTATCTATGTGGTGAATCTTAGTGATAAGTAATAGTCTGTCCTTGGGTTTGCCTTCCCCTCGTATTCCATGGTAGCATCACACACACACACACACACACACACACACGGTGTTGAGGTAACATTTTTTCTACTATTGACAAAGTTGAACTGCCATCTGCTATTTTTTCTGCAGGTGATTTCAACAGTAAAGAAAAGAATAGCTATCAAATGCATATGTTCTTGAACTATTAGGTGTACATCAAGATTAAAATTTAGGCTTAAAGCTCTGCGAAACCTAATTAGGACAAGGGAGATTGTGGAAACCTAGTGATGACACCTTAAGGCAATGGGGAATCTTATCCCATAGCAAAGCTTGGATTGTTCATCACCCTTTTGGCCTCTTCTATTTAGGTGAGATGATGTAGTACAAAGGTACTTGACACGTGACAAGATGTAGTACAAAGGTTCTTCACACACATCTTAATTAGGACTTGCAATCTACATGCATGATAAGCCATAGCCATAATCCTTATTTAATCTTACAACATGGCATAATATTGTGACTCATGCATAAGATCTTGTATCCCTTTTTTTTTAAGTTGAATTTTATGATTTAATTCATAGATGTTTTAATTTTATTACTCTTTCCTTCTCAAGAGCATGCTTGTTTTTGTATTTTAAAAGTATTTTTAAAAAAAATTGATTTTTTTTGTTTTAAATTTTGTTTTTGTTTTCTGATCGTTTTGATGTTTTAATATCAAAAATAAATTTTAAAAAATAAAAAAAAATATTATTTCAATGTATTTTTGTTTAAAAATTATTAAATTTTTTTTTATATAAATAATGATAAAACTTGTCGTGAGGTTATGATAGTATATGGCGCAAGTCTCTACTTAATTTACAAGCAAACTTCCTCTATAAAAATGAGTTTTTTTTTTTTAATTAGGAAAGTTGATAAAAATAATTAGTAAACTATAGCATAGCTAAGAAAAAACTAAATTGTTGTGCCTCCTTATAAATAAATAAAAAATTAAGAAGGTTGAGCTACATCATTAAAAAATAATTAAACTATTTTAGACTAGCTCATGGATCTATTAAATGAGACTATACCTACAAGTAATTTTGAAAAATTACCTAAAACCTTGAGCTTTTCCTTTTGACATTGAAAAATTATACTTTGCATATTTAGTTGAGAAAAACTTATATACTGACCTCCAATTGTTATTATAATTGATTTAATGTTCAAATGCTCTTTTATAGTTTTTTTTTTTTTTTTTTTTTTTAATCTTCTTCTCCCTCCTACCATTGCTTTGGATTCCATATCAAAACCCAAGTATTTCTCCTTTGCCCACCACTAAATCAACATGACTACTACCACTCGGATCCCTTCGCCCACCATGCACTCTCGATTTATCCCAAAAGACAAACAACCACTAGTCAGAAAAGATTCTAGACAATTCTTTCAACTTGGCGAATCTAGGGTTCTTCCATATAGCACCCACTAACTATGGATTTGCTTTGTTCTTGAAAGAACCTGGATGCACTATTACATAGGGAAAAACAAAATTAACTAACATAGATGGAAACAACACATAAAAACAACAATTAATGATCAAGAAAGCTAAAATTCTGCTGAAAAGGTTTCCATCATAAGAATTCTACTTCAATTTTTTATTATTCAAATATTTTCAGCTACTTATATACTAAGAAAAAAAATCTAAAGAAATAACTAAAGAATTTTAAACTAAAAAAAAAATCATAAACATTGTAAGGACTACACAATGACTTCTAAGCCTAAATTAAGGGCTTAACAATCTCACATGGCTAAAAGATAAAATCCTATATGGAGTAGGATCTTATGATTCTCCTCGAAAATTTTTAGTTTTATCTAATTATTGGATTAAAATTCATACCCTTTACCATAAGACTATGTTTAGCCAAAAATTATGTGTATGATCACACTTTAAAATAATTCAGAGGATAAATATTTTTATTATTATTATTAGGCAAATTAATGCAAAGCTTCTTTTAGATTATTTTTAATGGGTTTTATATTTAGTAAACACAACATACGACTCACCTTTTCTTACTTTGGCCAATGTAGCAGGACCAATTAACTTGACAAGGAAGCTGAATCTCTCCCACATAATCAAGGTATCAATCACTTTGTCTTCTTTTCTATTACTGTTTATATATATATATATATATATATATATTGATATGTGGAAATTTCTTTTTGGGTTTAATAAGTTTCTTAATATGTGAAAATTAAGCGTGACTTGTATTTGAAATTTGTTGTCTTTTTTGTGTTTTTCTATGTCAATAGCATTGTTCAAGCATAGATTATTAACTTTTGTGAATGAATTCTACTAAGAGGTGTCATTTGAATTTGAGTTGAGAATGAATGAAATTAATGTGTAACTTTATTTGTAGCATGTTAGTGTCAAGGTTGTATATTCCAATATTATTGGTTGCATGTTGTTGTTAGGATTTTGGATAATATGATTGCTGCGGTTGGGGATTATAAGATGATTTTTTTTTTGTAATCTCAGACGGCAAATTCTGCCGGGAGACTAAATGATGATGAAATTGCTGACAGAAAATTCCGTCTGTGTTTTTTAATTTTCTAAAGATATGGTGAGTGGAGTTTGGAGAAATATTCCTAGGCAAGGAGGGTTGTGGTGCATGTAACGGTTGCTTAGAATGAGTGTAGGATGATATTAACTAAGATAGGGTCTTGTGTTTAATAGGTTGGTGAGATCCAAATGCTAGCAAAACCAATTTATGTACTCTGGGGAAGGAAAATATTTGGTCAAGTATCTGTGGGAAACATCTTACATGATGAAAAATGCGAGCTGTGCTAGTTCGTTTTCCTTAAATCAGTGAGGAAAGTCACTTCTTGATTTCACAATCTGTTAAAACCAATGACCAGAGTGCCACAAGAATTTCTTCATGCTTTTTTTTTTTTTTGAAATTTTATTCTTAATTAATAATATCCTGTTTACACTATCAACAACTTCAAGCAGGCTCGAAACTACTCCTTTCAGCCAATTTATCAGAAGTCTCATCCTAGCCGCACTGAATGTATTTCTATGCTGAAAACATGAATCTTGTCGCTGAAAGTCAGACGACGCCAAGGAATCTAAAAATCAAACTTTCCATGAGAACAACACAGGATGGAGAGATTCTTTTTCTGGTTTACTTAAGCACACGAGAAGGGGAGTAGCTTCTAAGTTAAAAGTATGACCAAAGATGCAACATGGAGGCTGATCTCCAAGGACAGCACAAGGGCAAATGTTTGAACTGTATATATATGATAACTTTTTCCTGTATGTCAGAATATAGCCTGGTGAATTCCAAGCAGTTTTAGGAAATTTCACAGGATAAGCAATACCACTATCAATTTTAGGGTCTACCATAGTCTCTCACAGTATACTGGGCAGACTACTTGCTCAAGTAGTTGACGAAATTAGGCTTTTCTTCTTTTATAGTTTGTAGTGGGGAATTGTAACTTGGGCAAACTCCTAAGCCTCAACCTAAATTTTTTTTCTCGCCGATCATGATCATATGGCTGATGAAATTGCATGTTACCTATGTGTTGAGTTAATCTCTTGAGGGTTATTGGTTCTTGTAATGATCACTACCATTCTACACTATGAAAAGTGCCTGGCTGGAAATTGTTTTCACTTCCAATCATGCCCCAAGAGCACCTTGTTCATATGCTGAAATCTCAAGAATTGCAGACATTAAGCGAATGCTACTTGCATGAATGGCAATTCATGATGTCTAGTTAATTCCAGCATTATTTTCCTATGTATCACATACTATATATATCTATCATCGGACTGAGCAAGCTGAATTAAGCTCTAGAGTTGAATCACCTGGTGAATTCTTTAAAGAACCCGAGTATGAGGTAGTCGGTGCAAGAGTTGAGGGTTTCTATGTGTTTATAATACCAAGATTTCAAATTCCAAGTTGGGATTAGTCCTAAATTGAGTGATTGCAGGATTGTGATGCACTAGATTAGCATATAATTCGCAGGACTTGTGAATTCTAGTTGCAATTTAATACTGGTAATTAACGAGTTGAGATTTCTAGGTTTCCTGTTGGTTTTGATTTACAACTTTTTCTTTCTTTTTCTTTCTTTTTTTTCTGTGGAGTTGTCAAAAATCAGATGGCTAAAATTACAACACTCTCTTGCAGGTAGATGATGAAGAATATTGAGCCTCATGCCTGCTTGTAAAGACAAGGTCGCCTTATGCCTACTTTCTGGTTTTAGTTTTCTTGTGAATTACAGAGAACCATGCCTAGGGTTTCGTTACCTCTACCAAAAAGCATCAACCAAAATAAATAAATAAATAAAAAGGTATCTATAAACTCTGAAATCATATTGAAATAATTGAAAGAAGCAGCAGAAAATTTTCAAGTGCATGCTTTATGTTCTATAATGCAAGAGAAAGCAAGCAGATATTGATGGCTTACATGAAACTTGGGCAGCAGATACAAGGGCGGACTCGAGTTTTCACCAGGGCCCTGCATACATCGGCTTCGAAAGCCTTCAAAGATCTTGCATGGAAAGAGAGGGGAGATGCTGAAACAACTGCACACGATTTTTACTAGATCTTTGGAGAAAAAAATCTGCAGAAATATGACTTACCTTACATTTTTTCAGTGCCTGAGCTTGTTTTTATGTATTAACTTGTATGGCAATGTGTGGAAACAGTTTATCCACTTATTTTCTGACTGATGGGGACACAAAAAAGTGCTATGGCGGGAAAATACAGGGAGGATTCCCAAATCCCAACTGTTTCTTCTTCCAGTAGGCTGTACCGTTTTCTGTACTGTTTTTGGGAAGTACTGTGTTTTGAGAACAGGGCATTTTGTGACTCCATGATTTCACTTCTTTTTTTTCCTTTTTTTTTCCCCTCTAGGATGCACAAATTGGGCTCTCCAATTCAAGGTACAAAAGGGTTCTGAACTTAAATGGTACATGAATCCAAGCTTCATCGTATGGATTGTAATGATTAGAAGTAAAAACTCTGACCAATTGGATCTATGCATACTTGTTGATCCTGTTGAATTCATTGGTTGGCAGCTTTAGCTTTTGTTGAAAATTTGGAAACCCTAAGATATTTTATCATTTGCCCTAGTAATGGATAGACACAAAATTAATACCCTACCCCTCTTGCTTGTAGACTAGTACGAAACTAAAAGCCTGATGGTTATGTGAACGCGAGCCGGTAAGTACTATCATAAGTATGACATGACAAGTAGCTAATCCAGACGGCACACAGAACACGGCACACAGCAAGAAATTGCTTAGAAAAACGAGGGGCTTCCTTCTTCCGTTCCGTTCTAGTTAAATTGATTATGTGAATCTTGATACACAACCTTGAAATTGCTAAACAAACTGTGCCAAGCTAAAAAAAAAAGGGCAGTGTCATAACTGATTAAGATTGTACAACAATTTTGATTTTACTGCTAGTCAGTGTCAACTGATGGTGGACTTGCCGGGGGGGAAACTCGGACCATTTTCAGTTGGTCAACCCGTCCAGTCACATCATGCTTTAATAATGGTCACTGACTTTTAGCGAGGGCTCCAGCAGCGAAAAGCAGATTCCTACGGGAAAACTGTCCAAATAATATGGTGCAAAGGTTATATACTGGAAAACCAATATCGAAAGGCATAAATAAGAGGAAATCAAGTTCAAGGAGTTGAGCTTTTAGAGAATTACCCTCAAAGTGTAAACTGGAGTAGACTTCGTCGGCAAAGTTTTTAACAATCTCAATCTGTTTGTATTTCCACTTTTGCTGATTAAATGAAACAGGTACTGTAAATGGCCCCGCAAAAAAAAAGTTCAGAACATAACGAGCTACTTTAACAGGGAAACTAACCTTTCTTCTGTCCTTGGGGCCTTTGTGCTCGTAGTTACATCCCATAATTTTACAGTACAGTCAGCTGAACCAGATGCTAGAAGAGATCCTTCACAACTGGCATTCAAGATGAGAAAAATAGGTTTTGTTAGAAATCTAGCCATCAATGACTAAATATTGACAGAGTCCAAAAAGTTGTTTTGAAATTTCTTCTAGTGTCTCTAGGATTTGCACCTGAAGGCAAGTGACCATACACATGAATTGTGGCCTATCAAAGGTGATATGCAGCGTCCACTTGAGAGGTCCCACATCATGATTGTGCCATCTTCATCAGCAGATGCCATATATCGACCATCAGGTGACATGGCCAGTGATAAAATCATACTCCTATGACCAATAAAAATGCGGACACACTCCCCGCTTTGTACATCCCACAGTCGAACTGTTTTGTCACTGGAGCCAGTGGCAATGTAGTTGCAGTTGGCATGCCATTGCAAGCACTGAAATATATGGAATCCAATTCAATGTAGCTGATATTGCAGAATTAGAAAACAAAGGAAAGTATTTTACTAAATTTGCTGACTTAATATTATACATAGAGCAGGCTCAACATGATAAATTCATCCTCGGTGGATACAAAAATTTATGAGGGAGGTTAACTTGAAGAATGCATTTCGCCCATTTCTTCTATTTAAATCTCATGAACTACTTTGTTGCAACCAAATCCAGACTACCAGACCAATAAAATAGATGTAAAAGCTACTTACATCAACATCAGACAAATGACCTGCCATTATCCTCAAAGGCTGTATCCTATCCATAGACCAAATCCTTGCTGTGCGATCATGTGAAGCACTGGCAAAATATTGTCCCACAGGACTGAACTGCACCAATAGTTTAGTATGAACACATGAGAAGTGAGGTATGGCCATTAGTATTATGGAAATCTCTGCCATAGTCTCCTCAATTTTGATCATGATCATCAAAAGACGATGGATGGATAAAACAATAAAATCAAATCAAAATGAAGTGGGAAGTTCCCATTTATACCTGAACATCCCAGACAGGGTAATTATGGCCCTTGTAGCAAACAAGATTTGCATTGAGTTTTGTGCTCCATAATCGAACTGCAGCAGAGCAGTGTGTCATTTGCAAAAGAAATAAAATAAACAAAAAATCAAGAACAAAAGAAAACTTTCATGTTCGCAGAGAGAGAAATAAGCAGTGAAATGATAATCTAAGAGAATATACCTGTCGTATCTGCTGAAGAAGACAAAATAAAATCCCCAAGAGGGCTAAAAGTGGCTGAATGAACTGGACCTGAATGACCCTGAAACAATGTATAAGATCTTTTGCCACTGTTTGGACTCTGGCCTTGTTCACTCGGAGCAGTATCATTTTCACCCTGCAAAATAGCTGACAGCAGAAACATTTACCATTATAACTCCTCTTTGCCACAATGACAACCATATCAGAAAGATATAAAATTCTGGATTATGATGAACTAACATCTACAGTGTTTTTTCATTATGTCTCTGTAGTAGCTCTTTGGCTTGACTATAATTGAGAATTTTCCAAATGGATAGTGTACAAAAAACACACAGAACAATTCATCAAAACTTGGTATTTACACCGTCTAAAATACATTTTGAATTAGTAAAGTGTCATAAGATATGATTTGTATAGTACTTTACTGCTGCTGGAGTCAAAGAAATAAGAAATTATCAAACAAACTAATCCTTATTTGGAGAGACTTACAATTGCCAGCTTGATGTCCAAGCTTTGCCATGTCCCAAACCTGTAAAGGCACAAATCAGAATTAGCAACAGCAGCGGCCAACATGTTGGATTTGGGTCAAGTATGGGAGGCAACCTTCAGTGAGGAGTCTGAGAATCCACCAGCAATCAAGGATCCATCATGTGAAATTGATGAACAGTTTAAACTGGAAGAAAAATAAAAAAATGAACAATTGATCATGTAAAAAAACTGAGAAGCTTGATAAAAACACATAAGTTCTGAAATTACCCATTATGCGTGTTGATAAAGGTATAAAAGCTGACAGATGGCAGTGTCACACTACTCAACTGTACACGGTTTCTCAAGTCCTCAAGAATAGACTGTTCCACCTCAGTTGGCCTGAAGGAACCGTTAATTTATTAATTATCAGAAATTAAGAATGCAGCACTAACTTATATTAGCAGGAGAATCAAATGTTTATTCCTGTTGGACCTAAGTCACGCAAAAGCCTTATAGCAGAGACATCATAAAATATAGTCATGTGGGAAAAGATGCATGACCAAGCTCACGTTGTATACATTATGAGCCTAATTAGGTTCCAGGGGTCAATGATAAAGCATGGTAATATAATAGATTAATCAAATGAGGAAGATGACAGGATAAAGGAAATGAGACTTTGAACAGTCAACAAGCGTGCCTGTAAAAACCTTATTAATCTAGTTGATAGAGACGAGGAGTACAGTTATTATGAATCCATAGACCAGTTCCCCATGGAACCCAGCTTCTGTTCATAGCCACACTCACACCATGCTGAGGACATGTAAAGTAACAACTTACCTTGGTTAGGTGTTATTAAACATTAGTGCATGCTCATGTTTTTCAGCACCTAATTAAAGCGAGTTTGTCACCTTGCATGTCCTCATAACATGCCTAAATGACATGTCCATTTTATTCTAACACACCTGAAAGCACATATGATGTGTTACAAGATGTAAAATATCATGTGTTCAAGTGTGTTGAACAAGCTTTGTTGAATAAGAATTCCTATGTGTATAACATGCAAGGCTTCTCAATAGTCTATAAAAGGGAGCCATAAAGATTGTGACAGGATCAAACTTCCTATGTTCGTATACATTTTCTTCTCTTTAGCCTTGGCCTTTTATGCAACACCCTCCTCTTTGTTAGCCTTGTAGATATTACCACCATCCATGTCCCATTTAGATAATATATATCACAACAACGCCATTGATCTAGTGAAGAAAATGACTTGGGATTCGAGAAAATACATTACTGGCAAAGGAAGCTCGGGTTTGACTCGTGGTGCTGCAGATACTGTATTAGCTTCAGGATGAGCAATTTTAGTTGTTGCACTAGCAGCTTTATCCTTTTTTGACTTTTTGATTGAAGCTCCTTGCTTTCCACCATCTATTGATCTTTTCTGAACAAGACATTGAAGACATCAATGTAAAGAATAACTCAAGCTTTAACAGAAAGGAAAACCTATAGGACAATCAAAGTAGAAATAACATATATTACAAAATTAAATTAAAGATAAGCAAGAATTATTAAGCATATGAAATCCGCATCAAGGAAATTATGGAGGAGAAGCAGGATTTGATGAGTATTATACCTTATTCTCATCCATGTCCCCCTCTTTGGTTTCTCCTTCCGTCTTTTCAGTATCTGAGAGAAAACCCCCTGTCTTCTCCAATCGTTCTTCTAAAGAATCTTCAAGCAACTATAGCAAACAGAGAAGCTCAAAGTTAACACCTAAACAACAAAAGCAATAAAAATAACTAATAACTTCCTCAATTACTACCAAGATGAAGAATGCACTCACCCCCCAATGTATTTCTTTTTTATTTATCTGATTAGCTGCATCCTGGCTGCTTCCAATTAATGTTACAGCATCAGGATCATCAGAAATTGAGATGGGCTGTCCAGGAGAAACTGCCAACATAAAAGAACTTGTACCAAATTCTTCATGAACTGGACATGCAGATGCAACTAATTTGGAAGTAAAACGTACCTTGGAAGTTAATATGCTCATTGACAATCCCGAGAATTATAGTCCATTTTGACTTCAGAAGATACTGCATCAGGAGCTCGTTGGAGTACTGATAATAGGGTTAAAACCAACTTTTGAGAAATATACTCCACCAGAATTCTTATATGTTACAAATTACAGAAGAAAACCCTTAAATCACCTGACATATCTTAATGTTGACTTTACTCTGCCTAAGAGTATGAGCAAATTCCATTTCCTGACAGAAAAAAAATTAAATAAAAATAATGAGATCTTCTACAGAAGTAATTTAACCAAATTAAGAATGGAAAATGTAATGCAAAATCTTAGAGAGGTATTAACCTCCAGATGAGAGGGAGAAAGAACTCCTTCCAACTTTTGAAGGTCTCGTGAGTGCATCATCTCATGATCTTCACGGAAGCTATTGAAAAACTTTCTTGCTGGGGATGTAAAATGATAATAGCAAAAATATGAGACAACTGCCACACTAACGAGCCACTTAGGAATTTACAGGTTTCAATAAGGATTAAAGAAGAGGAAAAAACTCAATATTTACCCTCTTGGATATGTCCTTTAGCAACAATATCCATATAACAATGGACAAATACTGGATAAAGCACACGAAGCAACTCATGCTGCGGAGTTCAAAGGCAACCCACATCAGCAAAGTACAAAAATCATATGCCAAAACAAATATGTACATATCGAACCATGCACAAAGAAGAAATTAATCACTAGTTTACCTTGTACAGATCAAGCGAACTATAAGCCCACGACCTTAGTTTACTATACTCATCTTGGTAACGTGCCGGACTATCCTCTGGTCTGAATGAAAAAAATAAAATTATTTTGGAAATGAATAACCACAGTCTCCAGACCGAATGAATAACCAAACTATTAAAAAACTTGAAAGAAAAGGACATTCTCATTCCCTTGTAAATAAAATTCTCCAAATTGAGCATTTTCCAGGAGCCATTTCTACTTTCAAATTCTTATTCAAAATCTTCACTCTCGACCAATCAATTTTAGAATCATAATGAGGGTTTCTCGCACACATTGTTGTTTTAAGTGCCTCTTATTTCTTTTTTTCCAAAGGATTGTTACAGTGTCATTGAAATTCCAGTAAGTAATTGAACATAAAACTACTTCCATGACTAATTTCCACTCTCAATGTGAATTAAAAGTGCCTATTTTTCACTAATGTTAAACAGTTTACTTCCCTCACTTCAGCTAAAACCCTAAATACATTTCTAAAAAACTCAAATCTTTAAACAAAAAAAAGTCCAAATTAAACAGTATAAAAGCAGATAAATTTTTCACTCTCTATGCTCACTTAAATTCGTAACACATTCGAATCACAAAAATACACTAAAATTGCTCATTTCACATTGCCCATGAAAGCCATTTCTTTCTTCTCCAACAATAAAATCAGTGCACAACCAGCTAAAACCCTTGACTACTAACTTATTCAAGAACCCATTATTTCTTTAGCAATTTAGAACTCTGTGCTAAAAAAAAAAAAAAACTACAAAAGCATCAAGCTGAGTAAAAACTAAAAAGAAAGAAAGAGTAGGGTTCGTGAGTTACTGAGAGAGGGAGTGAAGGAGGGAAGAGAGATCAGGATCCGAGTGGATACTGATAGCATTATTGCTGTTGTTTTGTTGTTGATGCTGCTGCTGGATTTCTTCATGGAAAGCGAGCTCTGCTTGCTTGAACCCTTTCTTCTTTAAATATGTCTCCACAAATTTCACTACTGCTTCTTCGTCCATAACTGCTCTTCCTCCTCCTCTTCTTCTTCAAGTAAAAGACCAAGGCAACGTGGCCCTTCTTTATCTTCTTCAAAATGAAGCACGCATCTCTCTTCTTTCTCGCTTGCTTCCTGGTCGAAGCTTTGCTGATTTGGGATGGCGATAGGGCTTTGATGTATCAATCTGGAGCCCAGCAAGAATGTCATTTTGGGTTTGGGGTTTGTTTGATAATTGAGTCTTGCGATTGTTGTTGGAACGTATTTTTTAGATTTTAATTTTTTTAAATTAATATTTTTTTATTTTCTTGATTTACTGAAATTTTATGTTAAAAATAGTAAATAAAAAAATATTATTTTTATATATTTTTAAATAAAAATCATTTTCTAAAACATCATACATCACAATTTTAAATGCAAGTCTGAACCTGAATCTAACTATTAAGTTTGTATAATGGGTTTTTAATATATATATTAAAAATACTCTCTCGCAAAATATAATTTTAATTATGAAATTCAATTAAATTCATTAAATTAACTCAATAACTTTATGATTCAAACTTTATATAAGTTAGATTTATTTTTAATCTATATACAAAGTTGATGTGATAAAATTAAAATTACTTAATTATCATCTCATCACTTCAATTTTTCTTATTAAACTTATATAAAATTTAATTAGGTCAATTCAAAAGATTTTTTTTTAAATATTCAAACAATATTATTTTGAAATTAATCTACGTATCTATACTTATAGGTTTACTTGGCAACTTGAGGTGAGCAAAAAAATAAAAAAACCAATTAAACTGAGAAAACCGGAAAAAAAATAACTGAAAAAACCAAACCGTGAAAAAAACCGATTAAACCGATTAAAATTTTAAAAAAACCGACCAGTTCAATTTGATTTGAACTAATTTCGGTTTTTTTTAAAAAAAATTAATTTAATTATTATTTTTTAATAAAAACTAAATCGAATAAAAAATAATTATTGATGTT
>Ga0307515_10012015_pt1 | contig 16349 bp, 14 predicted proteins | sample 17_EM_MG_FD_194513 | JGI IMG/M metagenome (GOLD analysis project Ga0307515, IMG submission 194513) | Populus trichocarpa ectomycorrhiza microbial communities from riparian zone in the Pacific Northwest, United States - 17_EM | ecosystem: Host-associated > Plants > Roots > Unclassified | place...
AAGGACTTTGCCTACGAACTGCTGTTCGAGCTTTACGACAACGAGGCCAAATATACCGAAACGCTCTATGACGGCGTCGGCCTGACCGAGGACGTCAAGAAGTTCCTGCATTACAACGCCAACAAGGCGCTGATGAACCTTGGCTACGAGGCGCTGTTTCCGGCCGAGGCCTGCAAGGTCAATCCGGCGATTCTTTCGGCGCTGTCGCCGAATGCCGACGAAAACCACGACTTCTTTTCAGGCTCCGGCTCGTCCTATGTCATCGGCAAGGCGGTCGCGACCGAAGATGACGACTGGGATTTCTGAGCGGGGGATTGTGCCTCTGCCATGGGACGCTGGATATTTCCTGACCAGCCCCTATTCTCCCAACCGGATCCGATGATGCGGACCGGAAATGGAGGACGCAGATGACAGGCCAACAGGGGCTATGGGACGGGATCAGGATTGCCGATCTCGATGGAAAGGCAGTTCTGATCACCGGGGCATCGACAGGCATCGGGGCAGCGCTGGTCCGCGCCTTCGCAGCGCAGGGCGCCAAGGTGGCGATCCACTACAACGAGAGCCGGCAGGCAGCGACGGACTTGCTTGCCGAGGTAGAGGGCTCCGGCGGCACGGCGGTTCTGGTGCAGGGCGACGTCTCGGCCGATGGCGTGACGGAACGGGTGGTCGGGGAGGCCGCCAGTCATTTCGGCCGGCTCGATGGATTGATCAACAATGCCGGCGGCATGCTCGGTCGCGTCTCAACGGCCGAGATGAGCGATGCGCATTACGAGCGGGTGATGGACCTCAATGCCCGCTCCGTGCTGGCGGCGACCAGGGCGGCGCATCCGTGGCTGAAGAGACAGGGCGGCTTCATCATCAACACGACATCGATCGCCGCCCGCAACGGCGGCGGCGGCGGGGCGATCCTCTACGCTGCCTCCAAGGGCTTCGTATCGACGATCACGCGCGGGCACGCCAAGGAATTCGCCGGCGACGACATCCGCGTCAATGCGGTGGCGCCGGGCGTTATCGCGACGCCATTTCATGATCGTTACACCAGCCCCGAAATGCTGGACGCGCAACGGAAAACGGTTCCCATGGGTCGCGTCGGCACGCCGGAAGAGTGCGTCGGCACCTATCTGTTCCTCGCATCCCCGACGCTGTCCGGCTACATCACCGGCCAGATCATCGAGGTCAATGGCGGCCAGTTGATGCCGTAGGCGGGAAGGGCGGTGCTCCCGTCTTGACGCCGCCGCCGTGCTCGGACTAAGTGAGATCAGACGGTTCCCCGATGGATGACTTCGAGGGGATTAATAGGGAACACGGTGCGGAAGACCCAACAGGGACCAAGACCGTGGCTGCCCCCGCAACTGTAAGCGGATTGCCGATCGCCCCTGTGGCGCTTCCTTGAAGCGCCATGCCACTGCGAACCCCACGGGTTTTTCGGGAAGGCAGGCGAAAGACAGATATCCGCGAGCCAGGAGACCTGCCGTCGAAAGCAACATCCAACTTCCCGGGCGGGGTTGCCCGGAACAGGAGCCATCATGACTGATTTCGACCGCTACCCTCGGCATCCCATCGCCATTTTCTTTGAAACGGCAATTTCCTCCTAGAAATTCCAGGCCCCATGTCTCGGTAATACGGCGCTCCCGCTTGTGTAGCCATGCGCCTGCTTCCGATGCGTTGCCCGTTTTTCCTTTCACTCCAAGGCCGAAGCGCGCTGTCGCTTGGCTTGGACATCCGTTTCAGGAAACTCAGTATGCCAAATCTCGTCACGTCCATCCGCCCCCTTGCGTTGCTGGCGCCGCTTGCTGCCGCCGTTCTCGCGATCGCCAGCCTCTCCACGCCGGCTGCCGCGTCGACGGCCTATCCGCTGAAAATCACCAATTGCGGCCAGATCGTCCGTTTCGAAAAACCGCCTGAAAAGATCGTTTCGATCGGCCAGGGCATGACCGAAATCCTGTTTTCGCTGGGCCTTGCCGACAAGATCGCCGGCACCGCGGTCTGGGTCGGTCCGGTCCTGCCACAGTTCGAAGCCGACAACCGGAAGATCAAGCGGCTTGCCGACAACGATCCGAGCTTCGAATCCGTCGCCGGCGTCGAGCCGGATCTCGTGGCCGCCGAATTCGAGTGGCATGTCGGCGCGCAAGGCTCGGTCGGCAAGCGCGAACAGTTCTCTGGTCTCGGGATCAACACCTATGTCTCGCCGGCCGATTGCGTCGCCAAGGTGAACACCAATGGTGGCGACGGTGTGCGCAAGGAACTCTTCACGATGGATTTGATCTATCAGGAGATCGGCGAGCTTTCCGAGATTTTCGATATCCGGGATCGCGGTGACAAGCTCATTGCAGACCTGAAGAAGCGCGAGGCCGATGCCGTCGCCTCGATCGGCAATGCCAAGCTCGGCGCGCTTCCGGTCGTCTTCTGGTTTTCCAGCAAGGAAGTCGCGGGCGATGCCTTCATTGCCGGCAAGAACAGCGCTCCGGCCTATATCCTGAAGACGCTCGGCGCCAAAAATGTCGTGACCACCGAAGAGGAATGGCCGCTGGTCGGCTGGGAAACCATCGCCGAAGCCAATCCGTCGGTGATCGTCATCGCCACCATGGACCGCCGGCGTTACGCGGCCGACGATCCGGCCGTGAAGATCGATTTCCTCGAAAAGGACCCGGTCACAAGCCAGCTCGACGCCGTGAAGAACAAGCGGTTCGTCGAGATGGACGCGCAATCGATGAACCCGACGATCCGCACGATCGACGGTATCGAGATTCTTGCCAAAGGCATCAAGTCCTTCGGATTGTCGCAGTGAGCCTAACCATGGTCCAACCGGTCGCGATCGGTCAGAGGTGGTGGGCGCATCTGGCGCTCGTCACCCTCAGCTTCGTTGCACTCGGTTTCATCATCAGTCTTGCCGTCTCCATCGGCGAGATTTCCATCCCGCTTGAAACGACGGCAAAGGCTGTTTCCAACCGACTGTTCGGCACGGCCTTCGAATTGAGCCGCATCCATCAGGGTATCGTCTGGGACTATCGCCTCAGCCGCGCGCTGCTGGCGGCCAGTGCCGGGGCGGCGCTTGCATTGTCAGGGGCCATCCTGCAGGCGTTGCTGCGCAACCCGCTGGCTGAACCCTATGTGCTTGGCATTTCGGCCGGCGCCTCGACAGGCGCCGTCGCGGTGATGATCCTCGGCTTCGGTTACGGCGTGCTGACGCTGTCGACCGGCGCCTTTATCGGTGCGGTCGTGGCGTTTGTTCTCGTCTCGGCGCTCGCCGCAGGGGCGGGAGGAGGGGCCGATCGAATCATTCTCGCCGGCGTTGCCGGCTCGCAGCTTTTCAATGCATTGACGTCCTACATCGTCACGACATCTGCCAATGCCGAGCAGGCGCGCGGCGTCATGTTCTGGCTGCTCGGCAGTCTTTCGGGCGTGCGCTGGCCGGATGTCTATCTGGCTGCTCCCGTCGCGGTCATCGGTCTTGCGGTTTCGATGTTGTATGCCCGGGCGCTCGATGCCTTCACGTTCGGTATCGATGCGGCCGCGGCATTGGGGATTGCCGTCAACCGGGTGCGCATCATCCTGCTTGGCGCCACCGCATTGATGACGGCGGCCATGGTCAGCATCGTCGGGTCGATCGGCTTCGTCGGGCTGGTCATTCCGCATGCCGCGCGGTTTCTGGTCGGCCCGTCGCATGGGCGGTTGTTGCCGGCATCGGCGATGATCGGGGCGATCTTCATGGTCGCGGCCGATATCGTCTCGCGCGTCATCATTCCGCAACAGATCCTGCCGATCGGCGTGGTGACGGCCTTGTTCGGCGCGCCCGCCTTCGCGCTCATTCTCTACAAGGCGAGGAGGCCGGTTTGAGTATTTCGGTTCGTGATGTGCACTGGTCGGCTGGCGGTCTGATGATCGTCGACGGTATCAGCATTGATGTTGCCCCCGGCAAGACGCTGGGTTTGCTTGGTCCGAACGGCTCGGGCAAATCCAGCCTGCTGCGGCTTATCTGCCGCCTGCGAAACGTGAAAAGCGGCGTCATTGCCCTCGGGAAAACCGATATTGCCGCGATGGCGCGTCTCGATATTGCCCGCCGCGTCGCCTTTGTCGAGCAGCAGGCAACGACCGAGGCGCAGGTGACGGTACTGGATGTCGTCCGGCTGGGGCGTACGCCGCATCGCGGGCCGCTGTCGCCGTGGAGTGCTGCGGACGACGCCGCGGTCAATGCCGCCCTTCGCCAAGTCGGTATGCCGGAGCGCGCAGACCAGTTGTGGCATACGCTGTCGGGCGGCGAACGCCAGCGGGTGCACATCGCCCGTGCGCTGGCGCAAACGCCGAGCGAACTGCTGCTCGATGAACCGACCAACCATCTCGATATCCAGCACCAGTTGGAAATCCTGGGCCTCGTCACACGCCTGCCGGTCACCAGCATCATCGCGCTGCACGATCTCAATCTGGCGGCGATGTTCTGCGATAATCTGGCGGTTCTGCACAAGGGCAAGGTCGTGGCCGCCGGAGCACCGGAAGAGGTCCTGACCGAAGACCTGATCGCTGACGTGTTCGGCGTCCGGGCCTATATCGAACGCTCGGCCCATCACGGGCGCCAGCATGTTCAATACCGGCTCGATTGAGCGGGTTGCGGGTGGTAGCAGTTTGGTTCCATAAGATAGATTATCTGATCTTAACTCACACCAGATTGCATGCAACGCTAGTCTGAAATCTATATGATCTGCCCCTCCAAGGCCACAGATGCTGGCTGAAGATCTCCTTCGGCGTCTGAAGTCCAAGGCACTTGTGTGGCGTGTCGTTAAGCCGATCACACAAGGAGCGGATCTCTTGATTGGTGACATCCAGCACGACGGTTTCCGGTGGCAGATAGCGACGAATCCTTTTATTGGTATTTTCCACCGTGTCTTTTTGCCATGGCGCTTGCGGATCGCAGAACCACGTTCCCATGCCCTTTTCCAGTTCGCGCCATGAGACAAATTCGAGGTCGAGGACGATGTCCGGGCGATCGACAATGCGGCGCGCATTCTCGGTTCTGGTTTCCTTATGGATCCGCAGCCGATCGAGCTCAGGATCCCTGCCCTCACGCTTGGCCTGACGCTCAATGGCTTTCGCGGCAACACCGACATGGGTGGTCGGTACGATATCGATGCCACGCTCGGCATAGGATCGCCCATCGACCTGAATGTCGACGCCGGTCAGGGCCAGATGGCGGTTCTGGTATTCGTACCAAGTCTGGCGTTGCTCGATTAGGTCGCTCTTTTAGCCCGACCAAAGCCTGTAGGCGATCTTGTTGGCCGGATTGTGAAGCGGTTGTGCGTCCTCACCGATCACTGCTTTCGGCGTCTGGCGTTCCGCATAGATGGCTCTCCGCGCGACGACGAAGCGTCACCAAATATTCCTTCGACACGCGAAGCACCCTGATTGTCATTGCCAAAGGGGAGAAAGCTGCCCGTAGAGATCGCGGTAGCGGCGATAGGCTTTTCGATAGTGCACGCGGTTTTCCCAGTTTGGTTGCAATTGTTCGGCGAAGGTGACGAAACGTGTGATGCCGCGCCAATCATCTGTCAGCCCTGCGCCGATCGCGGCGGTCCAGGCCGCGCCTATGCAGGAGCCCGGATGACCGGACAGGCGTTGGACCGGGGCTTCGAGAACATCGGCGACGATTTGCATCCAGATCCGGCTTTGCGCGCCGCCGTCCGAGACGAAATAGCGCTTCGGCCTGTGGCCCATGTCGATGAGGACCTCGATATGGTGGCGGATGGCATAGGCGTAGGATTCAAGCAGGGCCCGCCAGATATGGCCGAGATCATGCGACAAGGTCAGGCCTTCAACCACGCCACGTGCGGCAGGATCGTGAATGGGCGTTTTTTCGCCGAGAAGGTAAGGCAGGACCGTCAATCCGTCGGCGCCGGCATTTTTTTTATCCGCCATCCCGTCCAGGTGCTGGTGGATCGTCAGCCCGGCGGCTTTGGCGGCTTCCTTTTCTCCGCCGGCGAAGGTTTCGATGAACCAGTTCAGCGCCGAGCCGCCGGTCGACATGCATCCATTTGGCATGAACAGACCCGGCACCAGATGATAGTCGAGGAAGAGGCGCGCGTCCGGACGCACAACATCCGTCGCCGTCAGGATATCGACGGCGCCGCCGAATTTGAGAAGCACATCGCCCGAATCGACGACGCCAGCGCCAAGCGCCGAGGCGATCATATCCGCTGCTCCGGCAACGACCGGCGTGCCGATGGCAAGTCCGGTTTCGCGCGCGCCTTTTTCATCGATATGACCCGTGATCGCATGCGACGCCCGCTTCGGCGGAATGACTGAGCGCGGTATATGCGCAAGTGCGACGAGGCCGTCATCGATCTCGTGCCGCGTGACATCGACGAAGCCCGCTTCGAGCGCCCAGTTCTGCTCCACGGCAAGCGCGCCCGTTAGCCGGTAGTTGATATAGTCATAGGAGCCGAGGACAGTGGCGATGCGTTTGAAGTTGTCCGGTTCGTGCCGTTCGATCCAACGCAACTTGGCAGTGACGAGCTGCTGGTTGATGCCGTTTCCGGCCTTTGCCAGAAATGCCGCTTCGTCATATTCGGCCTTGAGGTCGGCGACCTCAGCACCGCAACGGCCGTCGCTCTGCTGGATGCTGGGTCGGATGACAGCCCCATTTTCATCAAGCAGAACCACGGCCGGCAGCATGCCTGTCGTGCCGATCGCCCGGATGTCGCTTGCCATCGCCCCGCTCTTCTCCAGAAGCTCCGGAACGATCGAGCACACGTTTTCCCACCACTCGGCCGGATCTTCCTCCGCCCAGCCGATCTGCGGCGAGCGAAGGGAAACCGGCCTGGATACGGTGGCAAGGATTTCGCCGGGCAGCCTCAGCAGGATACCGATGGTCGAGGTCGTTCCGATATCGAGGCCAAGGACCATGGTCATTCGCCAATCTCCAATCTAGCGCAGTGTCTCGACCAGATCCATGAACCGCTTGACACGGCTGCCGTCAACGGCGTTCCACGTATTGCCGTCGATCTTGAAATGCGTGCCGATCACCACGCCTTGCGCGATGGACAGGACATCGCGCACATTGTCGAGATTGACGCCGGTGTTTGCAAAGACTGGCACCTCCGTCACGGTCTCACACACCGAGCGCAGATCGGACTCTTCGGCCGGTTGGCCGGTGATCGGACCGGACACCAGGATCGCATCCGCGAGCGACGAGAACACCGCGCTCTTCGCACGCAGCGCTATGGGCCGCTGATCGAGTGAATAGGCGAATTCGGCATTGATGTTGAACAGTAATTTCATGTCGTCGCGACGCAGGGCTGTGCGCAGACGCGAGGCACTGGCGCAATCCGGCTGCCAGAGGCCCATGTCGGATGCAAACAGGCCGGTGAAGATTTCCCGTACGAAACTTGCGCCTGTCACGGCGCCGATGGCCACGCTTGCCGATGGATCCCAGAGATAGTTGACGCCGAAAGGAACCTTGATGGCAGGTTTGATAGCCTGAACGACTGCGGTCATCGCCGCAATGCTTTCCGGCGAGCCCTTGAAGACGTAGGGCCGGTCGTTTTCGTTTCCGAACATGATGGCGTCGACACCGCCGTCCTGCAGCTTCTCGACATCCGTCAGGACGTCGTCGATCAGTTTTTGAACGCCGCCATCCGCATTATAGAGCGGCGAGCCGGGAAGCGCACCGATATGCGCCATGGAGATCACGACCTTCTTGCGGTCGCCGAAGCAATCAAAGACCATTGCATTTTCCTTCCTTGCAGGCATGCCGATATCCGGATCGAGGTGAGCCGGGGTCAGGCATATGCGTGTTTCCAGTGTTCGAGTTTGTCAGGTGGTGTGCTGGATATTCGTCGATCATTTCTAGGCCGCGACGCTTTGGCGGTAGGCCCGCCAGCCGCCATAGGCCGTGATGTCGGGCTGGCCGGCGATGGCCAAGCTTTCGCAGAGGAAGCCGGTGACCTCCGAGCCGTCCTTGAGTGCCAGCTTTCCGACACCCAGTGGTGCTGGAATGCGGGCGATGAAATCGCCAAAGCCGGCGGCCGGCAAGGCCCAGATTTCGACAGCGATTCCGGCGCCGCCATCTGCCGCGCGGATAAGGCCAGGCTTGGGCGGGACGGTGCCGTTCAGGGCGTAGAGCCGATAGGCGTCGGTTGTCTGTGCCGCCCGGCGGAAGATGCCGCCGCGTGTCGTCAGTTCGTGATTGAGCGGCATGCCGGAGAGATGCGCACCGACAACGGCGATCTCACGGTAATCTTCGTCAAGCGGCGGTGCCGCAGCTTCGGGATAGGGATTGTCGAACATGGCGAGCGAGAGACCGGTCGAACGGTGGAAGGCGGCGGCGATCCCCGCCGCCTTGGCTTCCTGAAAGCCAGGTGCCAGAAACGTCACGCCAAGCGGCAATCCGTCGTCGCGGAAACCGTTGGGAACGGCAATGCCGCAAAGTCCCATCAGGTTGACGAAGTTCGTGTAGATGCCGAGCTTGGCATTCAGCGCGATAGGGTCGGCGGCGATTTCATCCTTTGTGTAGATGGTCGGCGCCGTCGGCACCATGAGGACAGCGATATCCTCCCAGACGGATCGCGTGTCGCGCTTGAGTTCGGCGATGCGGTGGATGGCGGCAAACGTATCGAGTGCCGTGAACTTGCCCGAATTGGAGAGGATCTGGCGTGTCACGGGATGAATGACGTCACGATGTTTTTCCAGCACGGCATCGAGGCTGAGGGCGCGCTCGGAAATCCACGGGCCCTCGTAGAGGATGCGCTGCGTCTCCTCGAAAGGAGCGAAATCGATCTCGACAACGTCTCCGCCCAGATCCTTCATCCGGGCCACAGCCTCTCCGAACAGGCGCTCGGCCTCCGTATCACCGAAGAAGCGCAGAGCTTCGCCCTTGGGGATGCCGAAGCGGAATCGCGGCGGTGGGGTCGCTGGCGTCAGCGGGACGGCATCGGCCTCCGGCTTGGAAAAAGGGTATGTCGGATCGTAGCCGCCGATCAGGTCTGTCACCTTCATGCCGTCTTCTACGGTGAGTGCGAAAACCGCGAGAGTCTCGATGGTTTTCACACATCCGCCACCCGAAACGCACGCATTGCTGATGAGACCCGGAGTCGGCTTTATGCCGACTATATTGTTGAAGCTTGCCGGCACACGACCGGAGCCGGCCGCATCGTTGGCAATGGAAAAGGACGAGAGGCCGGCTGCGACCGATACCGCCGATCCGGAGCTTGACCCGCCTGAAATATAACGCTCATCGAAGACCGACGAGCAGGCGCCGTAGGGTGTGCGCATGCCGACGAGGCCGATGCCGAACTGGTCCATATTGGTCTTGCCGATGAGGACAGCGCCGGCATCAAACAGCCGCGTGATCGCCTGACCGCTGGAGGTGGCGATATAGGCGCTTTCCTTCAGCGCATTGGTGGTGGGCAGGCCGACGATGTCGTTGCAATCCTTGACGGAGAACGGGATGCCCCAGAGCGGCTGGCCGTCATGCCCCCTGGCTTCAAGGGCCGCCGCCGCTGCCAGCGCATCTTGCCGCGATACGAGATGGATCCAGACGTGGTCTTCGCCGCGCGAAGCGATACGGTCGTAGATGGCGGAAATGACCATGGTCGGCGTCAGGGCGCCGGTGGCATAGGCCTTGGTCAGTGTGTCGAGATCGAGACTGCCGGTTGCGGCAGACCAGTTTTGCTTGGACATCGCAGGTTCCTCAGATGTTTGTCATGGCCGCGGTTACCGCGGCGGCGGAAGCAACGGTGCCGAACAGGCCATTGCCGAATGTGGTGATGCGCAATTGCGCGGCATGGCGCATTTCGCTCGTGCCGCAGCAGGCGTCGACAATGGCAAGGCACTCGAAACCCATATCGTTGGCTGTGCGTTGCGTGGCATGAACCAGCCCTTCCGTCGGCAATCCGGAGATCAGGAGATTGCGGATGCCACGGGCTTTCAGTTCCGCTTCGAGCGACGTCCCATAGAAAGCATTGTCGCCGGAATGATCGACCACCAGTGCTGCGTCCGGGAGAACGAACTCGGGCGGAAAGGCCCAGTCGCCGGAGCCTTCGACAGGCACGACATCGTCACGATCCCGTCGGACGACGCGGCGCGATGCTGCGACGAACAGGCCGCAGTCGCGGGCGACCGCCAGCAGGTCCAAGGCCGTCGAAAAAGCCGGCGTGGCAGAGAGCGCGGAAATCGTCCCCTGTTGAAAACCAAGCAGCAACAGGGCGGTATCAGCCGATGACCAATGCTCGTCGAATGGAAAGGAATACGGTTCCGCATCGATCTGGCGGAATGTTCTGGCGCCGCGGTCAGACATCGGCGTGCTCCAGCATGGTTTGGAAGGCGGCAAGGGAAGAGACACCTCCCCAGCGGCCGCCAAAGGCTTTTAGAATCTCCAGCGTCGCCTGATGGTTCGGCGTTTCGACGGCGGCGGTGCAGTCCTCCAGCAGGACGCATTCGAAGCCGCGCTCGAAACCGTCGCGCATGGTTGACTGGACGCAGCAGTCCGAGGTGACGCCGGTGATGACCAGACGGGAGATGCCGCGGTTGCGTAGTTCCGTCTCCATATCCGTTTGGTGAAAGGCGGATTTGCCGGGCTTGTCGATGACCAGTTCCTCAGCTTTGGGAGCAAGCTCCGGGATAATCTGCCATCCCGGCTCGCCACGGACGAGGATCCGGCCCGTGGCGCCCATGTCGCCGATACCCAGCCCATGCACGCGGGTGCGCCATTGTTTGTTGGCGTGGAGATCGGACAGATCAGGCAAATGCCCCTCGCGTGTGTGGATAACGGTGATGCCGGCTGTCCTTGCTGCGGCAAGTGCCTGGCCAATTGGCGGAATGACGGCGCGGGTGTTGGAAACGTCTTCGCCGAGCTGATCGATCCAGCCGCCGGGCGCGCAGAAATCGATCTGCATGTCGATGAGAATGATCGCCATCGCGCTTTTGACGGACGTACCGCCACGTGGCCAGAAGCCTGATGCGGGGTGTTCGCTCATAGCGCCATGCCTTTTTCCGCGTCGAAGATGTGGATGGCCGAAGGGTCGACCGAGAATGTCAGCATGTCGCCCGTAGCGACCGGATGACCGCTGTCGATCATCGAACGAAGGCGCGGACGGACGGACATCAGATCCTTTTCCTCTTCAATCACGGTGGAATGGATCATGGTGGCATCCTGAACATCGAGATGAACCAGAAGCGTTGCGCCCAGATCCTCGACGAAGGCGGTGCGCGCCGAAATCGTGCCAGCCGCGCCGGAATCGCCCGACAGCTTGAGCGCTTCGGGGCGAATCCCCACGATTACCTCGCGTCCGGGTACGATTTCGGCGCGCTTGCCCGTGGCGCCGAGCGGCAGGGTGAACGCGCCCAGTTGAACCACAGGCTTTCCGTCTTCTGCCGCGATGGTACCTTCGAGGAAATTGATCGGCGGCGAACCGATGAAGCTGGCAACGAACAGATTGACCGGCCTGTCATAGAGACGGCGCGGCGTATCGAGTTGCTGGAGGGTGCCCTTGTTCATCACGGCGACCCGGTGGCCCATCGTCATCGCCTCGACCTGATCGTGGGTGACATAGACGGTCGTCACAGCGCTCATGCGCTGCAGCTTGGCAATCTCTGCGCGCATCTGGCCGCGAAGGCGGGCGTCGAGATTGGAGAGCGGTTCGTCCATGAGAAAAGCATGGGGGGAGCGCACGAGAGCACGGCCCATGGCAACGCGCTGCCGCTGGCCGCCGGACAAGCGGGCGGGCTTGCGATCCAGATAGTCGGTGAGTTCGAGCAGGGCCGCTGTTTCGCGCACTTTTTTCTCGATGATCTCGCGCTTGACGTTGCGGACCCTGAGACCGAAGGCGATGTTGTCGGCAACGGTCAGATGCGGATAGAGCGCGTAGGACTGGAACACCATGGCTATGTCGCGGTCGCGCGGCGCCAGATCGTTGGCGATCTTTCCGTTGATGCGCAGCGTGCCGCCGGTGATGTCTTCAAGGCCGGCGATCATGCGCAGGGCCGTGGACTTTCCGCAGCCGGACGGCCCGACCAGAACCATGAATTCGCCATCGACGATATCGAGGTTCAGTCCATGCAGCGCGGAATGACCGCCCTCATAGGTTTTGGAGACATTCTCAAAGGAAATCTGGGCCATCGATCGGCTCCTATTGTACGCCGTTGGTCGCGCCCTGAACGAAGTAGCGGTTCAGGAACAGCGCCATCAGGACAATCGGAATGGTGGAGAAATGCGCCAAGGCACCGAGCGAGCCCCAGGTGACATCCTTGGTGCCGTAGGCGGTCAGCAGGGCCACGGAGATCGGCTTGGAATCGAGCGTCGTCAGGAACATCGGGTAGAGAAAGTCGTTCCAGGAAAACATCACGCAAAACAGCACGCAGGCAATGATGCCGGAGCGAACCGCCGGCACCGCGACCTTGAGAAACGCACCGATCTGGGTGCAGCCATCCGTGAGTGCCGCTTCCTCCATATCGCGCGGCAGCGCGCGGAAATAGGAAAACATCATCCAGGTGACAAAGGCGCAGTTGAGCATGGTGTTGATGATGATCACGGCCCACCAGCTTCCGAGCAGGCCGATATCGCGCATCATCAGATAGAAGGGGATCAGTGCCGCGATGGCCGGAACCATGCGGATGGCGAGGAAGAAATAGGCAAAGAAATTGGCGTAGCGGGAACGCGAGCGGGCAAGGGCATAACCGGCGGGAACGCCAAGGAGCAGCGAAAGAACGGTGGTGCCGAGGCTGATCACGATGGAGGATCGCAGCAGCGATACGACATCGAAATAAGACAGTATCCCGCGAAACTGGTCCAGCGTGGGTTGGAAGCCGAGCCTCGGGGGAATGGAGAAGATCTGATTGGACGGTTTGTAGGCCGTGGTGATCAGCCAGAGGACGGGCAGCAGGAACAACACCGTGATGACCAGCACGGCTGTCCGCTCGAACACGATCTGACGTGTGGAGACCTTCGACATCGGCATTACTTCCCGTTGATCCGGACATCGGCACCGCGCACGACGAGCAGAAGCACGGCTGCCATGACGGCGATGAAGAGCAGCGTGATATTGCCGATTGCCGAAGCGTAGCCGACGTTGAAGAACTGAAGCCCCTCCTTCACCGCCAGCACCATCAACGTGTTGGTCGCATCATTGGGGCCGCCGCCGGTCGTGACGAAGACGGAATCGAACACACGGAATGCGTCCATCATGCGCAGCATCAGCGCGAGGAAGATGGAAGGCAGCATTAGCGGCAGGATGAGCAGAGTGAAGCGCTGAAAGGCCGTGGCCCCGTCGGTGCGGCCTGCCTCCAGAACGTCGTTTGGCAGGGATTTGAGCCCGGCAAGCAGGATCAGTGCCATGAGCGGGGTCCATTCCCAGCAATCGATGAGGATCAGTACCCAGAGTGCCGTTCCCGCATCGGTGAGGAAGCCGGTTCTGGGGCCGATGCCGGCGTCGGCGAGAAAATAGCCGACCAGCCCGTAATCCGCACCGAGAAGGGCCTTGAAGATGAGGCCGACGACCAGCGGCGTGATGGTGGCGGGAACGAGCAGGAAGGCCAGCGCGACGCGATTGAAGCGGCTGTCACGCCACAAAAGCAGCGCCAGGCCGAATCCGAGGATCAGCTGCAGGCTGACGCTGGCGATGGTGAACTGAAAGGTATTGGCGATCGCCTGGCGAGCGGAGCGGTCCGAAAAGATTTCGACATAATTTCCAAGGCCGACGAATTTGGTGCGGGCCGGACGCAGCAGATTATAGTTGAAGAAACTGTACCAGACCCCTTGCGCCAGCGGCCAGACGCCCACGGCCAGCACGTAGAGCACGGCCGGCGCCGCCATGAAGAAGAGGAAGAAACGGCGGCGATCGGAAAAACTGCGGCTTGTCGGGAAGAGACCCATGCCGTATCGCCGCTGTCCGCCGGCGGCTTCGCCCGTAGCGAGGAATGGCTGGCTCATTTCGGTTTCATTCCTGACGTTTTGAACGCGATACCGTTCGGTTATCTTCTCCCCGCCTTTCGGCGGGGAGGCTGATTTTCGTTGGATTGAAGGAGGAAAGTCTAGAAAAGTTTCTTGGCTTCCGCCTGAGCCTCATCCAGAGCTGCTTGCGGTTCGGCAGCGCCTGCCAAAACGGAGTTGACGGCAGCGCCGAGGATGTCCTGGATTTCCGGATATTCAGGGATGCGCGGACGATAGTCGCCATTGCCGTTTTCATAGGTCTTGGCGACCACAGGCAGGAAGTCGAATTTGGCTGTCAGGTCCGGATCGGTCATCTGGCTCTTGCGCATGAAGGAGCCGGCACCTTCCAGATTGAATTCCTTGTGGATCTTCTTGCTGGCGAGCCATTTGATGAAGGTCCAGGCGGCTTCCTTCTGCTTCGTATCGATATCGGCATTGATCGCCATACCCCAGCCGCCCACGCCGTATTGCGGAGAAACACCTTCGCCAACAGGCGCGGTGGTGATGCCGACCTTGCCGACGACGTTGGATGAGGCAGGGTCTGAATACCCGGGTGCACCGACCGACCAGGTCTGCATCATGGCCGCGACGCCCTGACGGAAGCTCTCTTCGCGTCCGCCCCAATCATATTCGATGGCGCCGGGAGGTGCAGTCTCGACGAACAATTGCTTGTAGACGGTGAGGCTCTTGACGTTTTCGGGCGAGTTCAGCGCCGGCAGGCCGTCCTTCCCAAGGATCGAGCCGCCCATCTGGTTGTTGTACTGCATCCAGTCCTGCGCCACGGCTGGGCCTTTCTGGCCGTTGGCTACGAAACCATATTGCTTCTTGGAAGGGTCTGTCAGCTTCTTGGCGTCAGATACCAGTTCTTCTACTGTCTTCGGCACTGCCAGGCCGGCGGCCTCGAACAGATCCTTGCGATAGGCAAGCACATTGGCGTAGGCGGCGAAGGGGAAGGCAACATACTGGCCGTTGTACTGGCCAAGCGATTCAAGGATCACCGGATAGATGTCGTCGAGGTCGAGTTCCACTGCATCGCGCTTGACCCAGTCGGTCAAATCGACGGAATAGCCGTTTTCCGCATAGGCGCCCGCCCATACGATGTCCATGGTGACCAGGTCGTAGCCCTTTGTGTCGCCCACAAAATCGGCGGTCGTCTTGGTGAGCAAGGTACCGTAGTCCATGACTTCGACCTTCAGCTCGGCGCCGGTGTCTTCCTTGAATTTCGCCGCGAGCTTGGTCAGGACGCCGGCAAAGGGATCGTTCTGCGAGGCAAGCGTAAGCGTGACGCCATCCAGCGGCTTGGCATGGGCAAAAGCTGTCGATGTCATCAGCGTCACAAGTGTCATGCTGAGCAGGCGGGTCGTCCTGGGCATCGAGAATGCGGAGATCATGGTCATGTGCTGCCAGCCTTTCCTACGGGGATTGAAGATCTGACGTGAAGTTATCTGAGCTTGGGCGGCTGTCAAACAAAATTTCACATTAAATGCAGAAATATAACGAAACTGAACATTGATGATGAATAGTTCTGCGGAACGCTTAAAAAATAATCATAGGCTGCATTTTGTTGCGGCAATTCGCGAAATTGCGCCCGAATGCCCCATAACACTGGGGAAAAAACTCCATGCTTAAGAAATGGACACCCCTTTTGCGAAGAGCGAATATCTCTGTTCTGGAGATCGGCGTTGGCGGATTTCGTTGTGAATTCCCTGCTGTGATATGGGAACGAGAGGGAAAAATAACATAATCAAACACTTTACAACTTTTCTGCAGTCACTATTCTCGACTGAAGGCCGATGGAGAGCATGACTATGCAGAGGGCAACGGACATTCCGGAGATGTCAGCAGCCGGTGCGCGCAGCGCAATGGCGGGGGGTGTCCCAGGAGCCGCGGATGACAACGCGCTTGCGTTGCTTGAACAGCGTGTCCGGTTGGAACTGGCCGTTATCGAGGCGCCCTTGCGGGACTGGATTCCTGAGCAGCGCGATGAAAATGGCCGTGTGATCGACGATGTGGTCATTGTCGGCGCCGGACTGTCCGGGCTGTCGCTGGCTTTCGGGCTGATGCGGCAAGGCGTGATGCGTGTAAAGGTGATCGATTCGGCGCCCACAGGGCGGGAAGGCCCCTGGCTCAATACGGCGCGGATGCGCACGCTACGGTCCCCCAAGAATTTGACGGGTCCCGACCTTGGCGTGCCGTCGCTGACCTACCGCGCATGGCACGAAGCAAGGTATGGTGTACAAAGCTGGGAAACGCTCGACAAGATCGAGCGCGGCGACTGGATGGCCTATCTCGTCTGGTTTCGGGGCGTTGTCGGCATGGAGGTGGAAAACGGCGTATGCCTCACCGCCATCGAGGCGCGCGACAATCATCTTGCTTTGCGTGTCGAAGAAGCCGGCGTCGAGCGCGTGATCATCTGCCGCAAGGTCGTTCTGGC
>Ga0307515_10012016_pt1 | contig 16348 bp, 12 predicted proteins | sample 17_EM_MG_FD_194513 | JGI IMG/M metagenome (GOLD analysis project Ga0307515, IMG submission 194513) | Populus trichocarpa ectomycorrhiza microbial communities from riparian zone in the Pacific Northwest, United States - 17_EM | ecosystem: Host-associated > Plants > Roots > Unclassified | place...
AAACCCAACGGAACCTAATGGGTGTGGTGGGGGTTGGAGGATTCAGGTATTCCGAAATGTGGGGTATGGGAATCTCCAGAAAAGCAGTGGGCGGCGGCGGGTACGGTGGCCTGGGTTTTGGTGACATGACATTCGGACTCGATCGAAAGTATCTCGTATCTAATTTTTTCTTAATACATGTATTTCGTATCTACTGTATTTTTAATACATACGCTTCATTTGGGTGGTGGACAAAGCCCTTCCGATCTTGGACCTCCCGGCGAGGTGTGATGATGGCGCGATTGCAACCACCGAAGTGCTACCATCTACCCGCGCAGCACTGGACAGCCATGCAGCGCTCATGACCACCGTTAGAACCTCGCAGACAAATCGAAAACATGTTGTGCGTGGGTCCTCAAGTCCACCAGACCAGCCCCTCTTCCTGCAAGCCTGCAAGAACGTGACGTGGCATCGAGAATTACCTGGGCGCCGTTAAAAATAGTCCGCAGGCTGTCTTTACGCTACTGGTCATCAGCCCCCATCGACTGTACGAATTCACTTCACATCCAGGGATTCAATGCCGTGTTGAAATTCTTGACGTGCAATGAGACACGTGAGTACGTTTAACTCTTCTTTTGAACTGCAAGCTTGATTCATCAATATCATTTTCTCTTTTAGGCGAGCCAATAAGCCAGCACCCACCTTTTCTTGAAACCAGTAACCGCGGACCTTTCTCTGCCGACCTCGTACAGCAGTGTCTCGCACAGCAATCCTTTTCTCACCTTCTCTCACAGACTTGATAGGCCATTCGGCCATCCTGGCGGGAGGAAGGCAGCACGGCGGATTGTAGGTGGCGGGCAATCTTGAAGCCCCTATATAGCACAGGCAAATATTTGCTATGCTATTTGACTACCATGCCGGGCGTACATCTTCGTCATGTTATACCTTAGCCCGATCCCATCATTTTCTTTTTTATGATTGACAGCCTGCTTGTGCCTTAGCCCGCCACGCCCCGGTTCGCCACAGGGTCCTCAATTGTACTTCCTTCCCCAGATGCGACGGGCTAAGAATAGCGCCAAGAGTTCCATATAATCCCCAGACTGCTCTCGGTCCTCTTGGCACTAGTCCTCCAAAATGACACACCAATCCGTCGTTTATGCTGTCGTCTCAACCGCCTTCACAGCAGCGAGCATCTACGCACTTCCTAACACGCCGGATTTGCGTTCTCGGAATCTCCTCAGCCTGAATGCGACACTCGCCCCAGGCTGGCAAGTTGCCGGACCGTGCATGGTCCTAAACGACGCCTCAAACCTCAACGGCGTGCAATGGGATATCCCATTCAACACACCAGAAGCATGTACGACCTACTGTAGCACGGCGTCCATGGACAACTACACATACGCGGCAGTTGGTGGGCCAAGGGGGGGGGTGTTACTGTGGGTTCGACAACGATTATAACCAGGTGCTCGCGAACAGTGCATATGTCTACGAGTGCGACACGCCCTGCGCGGGGGATTCGAATCTAGCGTGTGGTCGGGGAGACCGTGTGCAGATCTATACATGCTCTCCACCCCCAACGCCTATAGTGCCCTCTAATTGGGTTGTCGTCAGCGCATGCAGCGTCGATGACGTATCGCGTGTGCTAGAAGGGCATCAGCTGTTCATCTTGCCATCCAACTCACCCGCGGTTTGTGTGGCTTGGTGCGAGAACACTGAGACTTCTGAAAATGGGATGAGCAAGCGGTATTCCTGGGCCGGAGTTGAGAATGGGGACGAGTGTATTTGTGGCACGGGTTGGAAGGATGGGATTGTGCCTCCCAGCGCACCTACGTATGAGTGTGCGATGCCTTGCCGGGGAAACCCGACGGAACCTAATGGGTGTGGTGGGGGTTGGAGGATTCAGGTATTCCAAAATGTGGGATACGAGAATCACCAGAAAAGCAGTGGGCGGCGACGGGTACGGTGGCCTGGGTTTTGGTGACATTCGGACTCGAAAGTTTCTCGTATCTAATGTTTTTTTTAATACATGTATTTCGTATCTACTGTATTTTTAATACAAACCCTTCATTGGGGTGGTGGACAAAGCCCTTCCGATCTTGGACCGCGCGGCGACGGGTGAAGATGGCGACTGCGACCGCGACTGCAACCGCCGAAGTGCTAACATCTGCCCGTGCAGCGTTGGACAGCCACGCAGCGCTCATGACCGCCGTCAGAACCTCGCAGACGAATCGAAAACAGGTCGTACGTGGGCTCCCAAGTCCACCAGACCAGCTCCTCTCGCTCCCTCCAATCCCGCAACGGAGCTCATCTCCAGAATCTCCAACCCCTTCGTCTCCCAAGCTCAACCCCCATCTCGCCAAGCAGCTCGATCAGCTCAAGAGGAACGACCTTCCGCCTGCCAAACTTGTTCGGGTAGCAAAATACCAGAACTATTCACCTGAGGAGGAGACTATCCGTAACGACTACTCCCAACAGTACGTCGATAGTGGAGAGTGGCCACAGAACTGGGTGCTTGGAGCGGATCTCGAACGGCGGTTCGAAGAGTACGTGTTTTCTCAACCTAGTACGACTCATTGCTTATGGTTGCATGAAAGATACCCCAAGCAACAAAAATTATTAGCACTCAAACGTGCCGCTGTCGACGCACATGCGCACCGACCCGCCTTCCTCCCCATGGCCCAGCTCAGCTCGCTCCATCCGTGCAAATTCGATGTGATCCTAATCGATCCACAGTACACAGAGGGGACCTGGGAACAACTCCTTGAACTTCCTATCCCTGCGCTCTCCGCCGATCCGAGTTTCGTCTTCCTATGGGTCGGACATGGCTCGTCCGATGGGCTTGAAAGGGGACGAGAATTACTTGCTAAATGGGGCTTCCGGCGCTGTGAAGATATTGTGTGGGTCAAGACGAACAAGACGACGAATCGTGGACCTGGGGTGCGTACGACTTTGGCGTCATTTTTCGTTGCTTCTAAGATGAAATTATGCAGACCGACCCGCCCCCTATTGGCGGTTTGCTCACGCGCACGACTGAGCATTGCCTGATGGGTATTCGAGGGACGGTCCGACGCTCGACAGACGGCTGGTTCGTCCATTGCAACATTGGTACACCATTTCACAATTGTCAATCCTTTTTGTGCTAATAGTTTCTCTAGACACAGATGTAATAATCTGGGAAGGTGACCCAGTAGGTACGTCCCTTCCTCTGCACTTCACTTCTAGTCTTAATTCCTTGGCCCCTCCAGACCCCCTCCGAAAACCACCAGAAATGCACTCGCTGATCGAAAATTTCTGTCTCGGTACCCGCCGCCTTGAAATATTCGGTCGCGCGTCCTCCCTACGAAGAGGATGGGTGACCCTTGGGGCGATCGATAACCCCCAAATGGAACTCGCACGTGTTGACGGCATGGCATGGGATCGCGAAATGTGGGAGGGCGAGGTTCGTATGCATGCGAGTGCGGGCGGCGTGGGAAAACCGGTCGTACCTACCAGCGCGGAGATCGATGGACTCCGACCCAAGTCGCCCGTGAGGAATAACGACCGAGCGAACGGGAATAACGCTAACGCTGGAGGTGCGAACGCAATGGGCGGGATGGGTGCGATGCAGATGCAAGGCGCACCGATGAGGCTTGTTCCCAACCCGGGCAACATGGGGATGGGGATGCAGGTGCCACCGCAAGGAATGATGGGCGGGATGGGTGGCGTAGGCCTTATGAATCCTGTGTTTGCAGGTGGTCCGATGCCTCAGGCCGCGTATGGGTTCGATGGGCCGCAGCAAATGCCTATGGGAGGGATGGGTATGAACCCCATGACTGGCGGCCTTGGCGTCCCCATGAACGCGGTGGGTGCTCCTGGGATGGCGATGCCTAAACCTAATCCGATCCAGGCGAATCCACCTATCCGCCTTGGTGGTGGACCGATGCAGGGGATGGGGATGGCTGTGAATATGAACATGGCCGGGTCCCCTGGAATGGCTGCTGGGTTGCAGAACCCCGGCGGAATGGGAATGGGTGGGATGGGGATGAATATGGGGATGGGGATGGGTGGTCCACCTGGGATGATTCAGCCCGCAATGGGCATGGGTATGGCCCCAAACCCTGTGATGGCAATGAACAACATGGCGCGGAACATGCCGATGATGGGGATGCAACAGGGGATGCAGGGGATGCAGGGGATGCAGCAGGGGATAGGAATGGGAATGCCGATGAACGCGAACATGAACATGGGCATGATGGGCGCTGGTGCTGGTGCTGGGATGATGGGTCAAGGGATGCAGATGCAGATGCAGGGTATGGGTGGGCCGATGAGGTTTAACCCTCAGCAGCAACACCAACAACAGCAAGGGAGACCGGCTGGCAATCAAGGGTTCTAGTCGGGCCTTATTTCTCACCCACCACTATGTTTCGTGTTCAACCTTCGACTTTTTCTTCCTCGTGGACCGTTGATATATGGACAAGCGCGATTTCCGGACACGCCGCCCGATTCTATTTTCTTTTCTTGTCATCACTTTGGCGAGCTCATCTCATCGTGTATTTTACGGGCGCATCTTATGTGATATCAGATGGATGAAATATGTATCTTTATTTCTAGACTTGTTGTTACTCTCATTCGTGATTGTGAATAGCAGGTCAAGCATGACGTTCATCGCTTCGCCGCCTTCGAAGCATTGATGTCAACAACTTTGTTAAATAAATTGTTCTAGCCCTTACGCCATCTCTGATCATTGTAGTGGTGGTTGTGGTCTTCTCCAAGATCCAACGTATGACTTTCTTCATCAGCGCTTCTTAAACTCTTTCATCTCCACGTCCACGGAATCATATATCACGAACACGAGACCGATGAGGTACCTGCACTGCTCCATCTTCTACTCCCTAGGATTCTCGTGTTAGGTCAACTACAATGAACCACGCCTCAACGGAGACGCTCTCAATCAAGACAGAGGATAGAAAGCGATCTGTTCGCATTTACCTGGCCTGTTTATCGCAACGAAGCCGAGGGAAAGCCAAGGAACAGCACAAACCCGACCGTGGTCTACATCAACATGCCCGGTGGAGTCCAATCTGAGCAAACGTGGAGGTGGACGAACTGACGTAGTGGCGGACGCAGCGCCTTTATCTGGGTGCAAATGCAGAGTTTCTTGGATATCTTCTCTAGTCTTCCACCGTCTCCTCCATTCCACTCATTACTCTCGACGTAGACTATGCTCATGCACCCGAGTGCCCATTCCCAGTAGTATTCGACGACATTCACACTGATATTTCATATACTCGATATCCCAACACCTAGGATTCTTCGAAACGTATTGTTAGTGGGTTCAGCGCAGGCAGTAATCACGCGCTTGGAATCTCGAGAGTATTATGTGAGATCGGCTTCGCACCATTTTCTGAAAGCAGTGTGCGCTATATATCCTGTCGTTGGTCTGCTCAATGTACGCACTCCTACAAAGGAAATTCGTACGAAAGTCACAGGCTGATTCCCGGGGGCCGGGCCGTCATTCCCAATTGACTGGAAGTGAAGCTATTCCGGGACTCGAAGCTTTAGACCAGAAGTCTCACCTCTCTTTGCGGATCTATCGGAGTTTCTGCCGAAAATGCTGTCTAGTAGAGTATGAGACTTTATTCAGAAGTTGAGAGAAGGTTGAGGAAGACACAAGGGTCAGGTTCCCATCACCGGGGGGTCATTTAAAGGAGTTGGGCATGCGTGGGATAAACGCGCGTTCAAGGAAGGGGCGAAGGGTATAGCGAACGTGCAGGAGTGTACGAGGTACGTGGTAGTCGAATTGACACGCAGCGTCGCAACGAGAGCCTAAGAGTAATCGGAACAGTTGCTATCGTAGGCCCTGGTTTTTGTTTATTGTATCACCGCAACCTCTGGTGATTGATTGGGATCGACGGGCTTTCCCGCTTCAAAGCAAAATGTTTTTACGGGAGCATTATACTTAGAACTTTGACGAAAGCTGATGGGGTAAGAGATGGACGGGAACGCGATTGTGGATACCCATCCCTCGGCGTACCCGCGCTGTCCCGCACATCGGGTTCTCTGGCAGTTCTCGCGCTTTGTTGTCATGTCATTCTTGTGTTTTCCCGTGCCCGCGGAAGCTCAATCACGTAACTATCACCCGAGACGTGGCGTATCGGGATCGAGGCCCTTATAAGTTCCCAGTTTAGACGCTACCAGGCAGCCCCCTGACCTTGTCAGTCAGTTACTGAAGTACGTGTACCGCTTCAAGAGACATTAATTAAACGGCAAGTGGAACAAATGTCTATCGGAGATCTTATACACTACGCATTCCTCCTTGTCGGCGCGAGATTGTTCAATGCCCTTGTGTCGAGCGTCGTGACGGTCAGGTTGCTTACTGGGGCAATGGAGACGAGTGTACCGGACGAAGTAATTTCCGTCCCAGGGAAAAAAGGACGAAACGTGACCGTTCATGTGCACTTGAATGAAGCAGCGAAGAGGGCCAAGGCGGAGCGGCGTCCATGCGCAACGTATATCACATTACATGGCATGGCACCATTTAAAGCATACTCCGAATACTGACTAGCTTTGCAGGTGGTGGATTCATTCTCAAAAGGCATGGTAGTGATACCGCTTTTATCAATCACCTCCTACAGTCCACCGTTCTAGAATCGATCCCCCTCATCATCATCGATTCAGACTACCCACATGCGCCCGAATATCCCTTCCCTGCCGCGATAGAGGATATCACCTCCCTAGTTGCCTACGTCCAAGCCCATCCCGATCTCTACGATCCCACCAAACTTTTGATTGGGGGCTTCAGTGCCGGTGCGAATATTGCACTTGGAGTTACTGTTCTCCTGGGAGAGGAGGCTATTCGTGCCGGTCAACCTCATCCAATCCAAGGAGTTGTGGCCTTCTACCCACCCGTGAACATCGGCAATCGTCGTGTGAACCCTGAAATCCTACGACCCACCCATCCCGTCCCTGGAACAATCCTACCAAAACCAATGACCAACTTCTTCGACGCGTGTTATTTCCATTCTTCCCCAAATCCCGATGAAGAAAGACAAAAGCCCTACGCCTCGCCGATTCTTGCAGACGTCAACACGTTCCCTGGAAAGGTTCTTTTGATCACATGCGAGTACGATGGGTTGCGAACTTCGAGCGAGGAGTTTAGAGCAAAGTTGATGGCAGATGGAAAGATCGAAGTTCGTGGTCGAATCGTTGAAGGGGTAGCGCATGGCTGGGATAGTGAGATAACGAAGGAAGGTGCGCCTGGATGGAAGGAAAGGGTGGAGACGTATGATGAAGCGGCGAAGCTCGTTCGAGATGTGGCCGCAAATTGATGTCTCCAACTAGGTCCCTGTGTTGCAATGTTAGTGTTCTCATCACATGGAGTACACTCAGCGCGATTGTTACAGCATCGATTCTTTTTCCTTCCCCGACGTGTGCGCTCAACACCAGACGTATCCTTAATGGGGTTTCGTTCGTTATACCCAAAGCCAAAGCCGGGATGAGTCAATGAGAGTGCTCATAGTAAAATGAATACGAGCCGGAACTTATCCACCTTAGCCGGGAGCCTTGAAGTCATCGACAGAAAAAATCAGGATCAGACGTAAGAGGGATGCTCATAACACTCGTAATGCCCTTGATAAATGGTATGGAGGTCGAGGAAGGGTAAGGAGATGAGGGTATGAGAAGAAGAAGATTTTGAGTGGAGCCCAGGACCTTTCGAACAATGAACGTCTCTGTTTCCTATATTGGTGCGGTAGAGTAGAATCTGCTTGACGAGGACCAAACCATAACCTCCCTCAAATCCACGGACGTTCATTCGAAAAATGATAAATCGACAGAGGAGGACTGTAATATACAAGTAGTTCCCATTGGGTGTCCACGGAACAGGGACCCTCATGCCAGGCCTTGCGTTCTTGCAATGTCCAAAAGGTGTGGCGTGCCACAGCACAACCAGCACAACCCAGCACATTATGGTTAACGGAGGAGTATGACTTGACGCACGCCCGCGTCGGTGGATTAACAGATTCGTAGTGTTAGTATTTAATGTTTATTCTCCTTCGATAGGATAATATTTAGCTAATTTTCTCGGTCAGTATCTACAGGCGACTTTCTTTGTAGACGCGGTGGTGCACAAAAAAATCGATAGGCACAAAAACCTATGTAAAGCGGAAGGTCCTGGAAAATCCGTGCACTGCTATACGAGTCATCTGGAGTGACTACACCGCAGAGAATCGAGTACCTATATAAAGGGGCCTCCTGAGCGAACTCTTACATCATCACTTTTATTACCACACATCTATCATCTTAAGAACATAAGATCCCACTAGCAAGCCTATCTAATAAGAGATACGGAGTGCAAAGGACAATAGGCAATGGATCAGGTCTGGTACTGAGGTAAACATTATTACTTACAGGCCGCTCCACCTTCACAACCCACACTCTATTACTACTCGTGCACAGTATTTTGACTTATATCTGAGGTATCAAACCTAAAACATACTTGTGCAGTTGTATAGATTCATACTTCTGTGTTCAACCCCTCTACCATTGCCGGCCGGTGTCAGGCTCTTAGTCTATTATCAAACGCTTGTAGAATTAACTAGTTAACGCTATTTTTTGTGTTTACGGGGGACTGAAGTAATAGTACGTCCCCAGGTTTAGACCCAGGCTTTCAGATGTTACTTTTTATTACAATATATCTACGAAATCTGACACAGGAGTGCCTTTTATCTAATTTCCATTTGTAGGTGAGCCGGAGTTCTCCTCCAACGAGTCTCGGCACAGTGGCCGGGCGATGCCTGTGTCATACGACGTTTGACGCGGTAGTTATTATCCCATTTTAAATATCGTGTCTCTGAACGGTAGGGTGGACTCACTCTTGATGCAACTGATGTAAGTGTATTGAGTACTGGTTCCCTCGTTCCCATTTGCTGGAACAAGTCCTTCGATCCCCTTTATTTGAAAAAGGACGGCGGATACAAGTTGTGCGATGAACTAAGATAGTGTACGAGAGTCAGGTAATGCTTTTCCAAACAAATAGAACCTGCGGCAAACTACTCCCAGCGGAGAAATTTTATAATTGAATTTACACCACAGCTGGTATGCTTCTTTGATTCCCTCCACCATGACAATTGAGCAACATTATTTCCGTTGGTAGGTAGGCGAATACTTTCGTCCTACCTATCCACTCATTGGACGTATTGACAAGGGCGAAATGACAGGTTTCACTGATAATGTTGTCTCCGATTCTCCTTCTGTCAGTGAGTCATTAGATATCCCAATCCCGAGTTCTGCACTCCTTTCAGACTCAGACCTTGTTGACAGAAACTGAACGAGATGTAGATAGGATTTAGCCCAAAAGAAAAAGAAAAAAAAGCACCTCTTGTACGATTAGGATAAACATCCGCGTATTTTATATAGTAGATGAGAAACAAACCGCATATCGAATCGAGAAGGGGATTTATCAGTAGTGCCCGAGGCACTGAAACATCGCCAGACAAATGAGACAAGAAACGTCAAGTCTGCGAATCGAGGCTGAAACTATCATATCATAAAAATATCAAGTGACAAGAACACTAATTTTGGAACATTTGACAGCGATTTCCAGAAAGGGTCGATCTCAATTATTTGTCGGTACGCAATGTGCATGGGAACACCATATATTACAGGACACTAATTGTTTCATTATGAATGATGGGTACTATACTAGCCATACCATGGCTCTGAGGTGAATGTTGATGTAGCAGAGCCTCCAACAAGAAACCACAAGGGTCTCCATGACTTCATCACTTATTCCAATGGCAGTAGTGTAGGTGAAGGATGGTCGGAGACTGAATGTCATGTCGACCTTGAGTATGGTTCACCTGGAACTAGCCGTAATACGATCTTCTTGGCCTTCCCTTCTTACCTCTTTATCCACAGCCTGAACCAACATAGGAAACCAGTCCCAGATAGTCAGTCATGCAAATTTTGGTACCCTCCTACTAACTATCAAGGTTTTGCCTATTCACCCTGCGTTCTAAGATTTTTTCCAAATCCAAATGTTGTGTCGCCTCTGGTTATCACTTTGCTATCGTAATTATATTCGTAATGTCGGTCTCAAGTCTCTTCCTCCCACTTCTACACCCGACCTCTTGCTTCTCCCAGTCGTGTGATCCACAAGCTCCGACCGACCGCTGCTCTTCGCTCATCAAACTCCACAATTCAATCATATTCGCCTCAGATAGGTGCACGTGCTCACACTCAAGGCACGGCAATTTGATTTACGGGGTACAACACGGGTCTTGTCTCCCGCCACTTCCGCTTATCCCACCCATCCCCGCCAATTACGCAAGATGAGTGCAACGCACGAACGGAAAGGTATGTACACGTACACACTTTCTATCCCCTCTCGCGCTCGTACCACGGATAGCTCGGCCGACATTTACGAACCGAACCTGTCGTTCGCCTTGTCCTTTTGTTTTCTCAATTTCATTCCAACCAAACTTATTACTGATAAAGATCATATGATATTCCTTATAAAAAAGCCCTCCCTTTCAGCGTAACGTTTGCGGCAGGTGCCATTGCCGGTATCTCCGAAATCTTAACGTTCTACCCGTTGGATGTTGTGAAGACGCGCATGCAACTTGATACGTCCAAGGGAACGCAATCTCTTGTGGGATCGTTCAAGACTATCGTCGCGCAGGAAGGGTGCGTGGGCTGCGCCTTTCTTCCTTTCACGAGACCTGACTTTCTCGAGAGTGTAGAATTGGCCGATTATATCGAGGTATGTGGAGGTAAAGGAGTATTTGAAGGGTGTTTGAAAATGAATCATGGCACGTCATGGAAACAGGTCTTGTTCCCCCGCTTCTCTTAGAAGCACCGAAACGAGCCGTCAAATTGTATGTTCGTCCTCGCACTTTCATCCCTCATCAACCGGCAATTTGATTTCTCAATCTGGAACTACCTCTCACTCATGTCTTCGAATAGCGCGTCCTATGACTTCTGGTCCCAAACCTACATGAAATCGTTCAACCAGGCAAAAATGACCCAGGAATTATCAATTCTGACGGGGTGCTCTGCTGGTGCAACGGAGAGCTTCGTTGTATGTCCCCTTTCGTTAATACCTCCCTTGACGACGCTCGCCCTCGGTCGAACAACGGTTCTGATCCTTGTGCTCTCGATCTGGGGTAGGTCGTACCCTTTGAACTAGTGAAGATCAAGTACGTATCTCTCTCCTGCACCATTGTACTGGTTCGTGCATATCGGTATTCACGAACCAGCTCACACTCACTACAGGCTCCAAGATAAGACCTCGACCTTCAAAGGCCCGTTGGATGTCGTCACGCACATAGTTCGGAAGGACGGTATGCTCGGGTTATATGCAGGCATGGAGTCTACGTTTTGGCGGTTCGTCCTCCCCATCCTTCTTTCGTTTCTTGGCGTGCGGAGCTTTGGTTTTAACACGGGACCCCTTTCTTAGGCATGTCTGGTGGAGTGAGTAAGGAATCTGATAGTGCACCTACGAGGAGGGTTGACGCAGCCCCGACCAGACGGTGGTTTCTTCGCTTCCATCTTCCAAGTGCGAACTATGCTCCCAAAGGCAGAGGTAAGTAAATAAAGCACCTCTTTATTTTCTCCTCTGTCTTTCTCTACACCGCCCAGTTGACTTTCGTCCGACCATGGTTTTGATCTAGACTAAGCAAGCCCAACTCTTGAACAACTTTATATCTGGGTCAGTGGGAGGATGCGTGGGTACCATTCTAAACACCCCTTTTGATGTGCGTCACTGTCATTCTTTGGTCAAAGTGTCTCACCAACGTGGCGCGCTGAAAATAGGTCGTCAAATCTCGCATCCAAGGCGCAACCCGCGTACCTGGCGTAGTGCCAAAGTACAACTGGACATACCCCGCGTACGTTGCCCTCCTCCTTTTATATCTTTCATTATTGTTATCTGATATCATCTTATCATGGTATAATTTTGTAATTATCAAACAATATCAACATAATATCGACAACATATCGCGCAATACATTGCACACTTTGGCGGTGGAATCCAAAAAAAAATAGACTGGTCACGATAGCCCGTGAGGAAGGCATTCGCGCTCTCTGGAAAGGGTTTGTACCGAAAGTCCTTCGACTTGCCCCCGGCGGAGGAGTTTTGCTATTGGTCGTGGAGGTTGTTAGTGAGGGCTTCAGGAAATGTGAGTGTTGTTTGCCTCTGTCTACCAAGTACTGTACTTGACCGCGCCTTCACCCACAGTGCTTGGTCCCCCGTACATCTAGACCGCATCCAAGTTTAATGTTGGTACATTCATCATGCCCTCCTAGTCCCCTGCCTCTGGCCTGACGCCTCCGGTGCCTCTTTCCTCGCAAGACATTTGGATACATTTGGATATATCAGGGTTCCCCTTTTAAAACAACTTATTCCTAGTAAACACGACTGGATTTCAGAACTTCATTCTTACTAACCAAACCAAACCAAATCAATCAAAGGAAGTGGAGGGCAGTGGGCAGTTGCAACGGACGCGGGCACTGGAGGCGGAATATCGGACGAATGGGAAGTGGGATGAAAATACATCTACACACTCATCTCGAGATCAAGATCCATCGGCGGAAAGAAAAGGGTGGTATGCTAAGTAAAGGCATCTGAGTGGAGGGTAGATATACAATGCAGCGGAAGGGGATCAAGGACCGAAACGAGGAGAGCGGGGCGGGAACCGTAAGTAGAGCAGTAGTAGGACGCGCAGGGTGAGACGAGTACGGCATCAGGGCGAGCGGCAACATGCGAGATGCGGGATGCAATCAGGCAAAGGCGTCCTCAGCGCTCCGGCGGACGAGGCGGAGAACCTTCTTCTTATACGCTGTATTGATGTGTGATCGTTAGTATAGATAATTAGAAGCGGAAATGGGAAGTGGGTAGAACAAAGAAGTACGCACCAGGAAGGTTCTCTCTGACTTCCTTCGCTGCGTCGACGTTTGCAGGGCTGTCGATTGGGGGCGGGTAAGCGCTCAGAAGAGAGATGACGCTGACGAGCTGTATGGTGAGTGAGAAAATGTTAATTACCAGTCGTGTGCGACGGAGAGGAGAGAAAAAAATAAAACAAAAGCAAACTCACGATGGATTCAACAGTATGGATAGGTAGCCACCTCTCCGATGCGCTCTCATACCCGTACTGGTCCTCACCAGGCGGGTGGAGGATCGAAATGCAGAGGTTTCCATCAGAGTAAACTGGAAGACATGGATTGATACATTAGGAAAAGGGTGCCAGCAAGGGGGGGTTATACTGACCGTTGGGGTGCCACATGGGAGTGATGAACTTGAGGGTTGGTGGCAAGAGTGGATACTCGGGCGGGAACGTCAATCGTGACTTGAGAATGCCCCCTTCACTGTCAACAACAGTGGTCAGTTCCCAACCGCCTTCACCCTGGCAATCACCGAACACCGAACAGCGGGACGAACGGGACGACGGGCGGATGTAGCGCCGCCCCAGGCCGACCTGGGGCAATGGGGAGCGGCTGACTCACTAGAGAGTATCGCTCGGGCTACAAGGAGAAGATTACTAAGTTGTTCTAGTGGTGCACAGGAGCGAATACGTACCCGATGATGATGATCTCCCATTCGTAGATGTTGCCCTCGTCGACGAGGCCTGTTTCGGACACCGGGCGTCAGCTTCCAGAAGGAGAAAGAACGGGACGAGGAGTAGAGCACCACCCGTTTGTGAAGGTGTGATGGAAATAAAGAAGTAAGGGCGCAGACGGACCTGCAGAAAAGCCTTCGACTGGTTTCTTGGTGAGCTCGAGGAGCTGCCGTCGGAGGAGGAGCGAGCCGTTCGACGACTGAGTGGATGACGACATGGCACGTAGTAGCTATGAACGAGAGGGCGGCCTTGGGATCGAGTGCGATGGCGGCGCAGAGGGGGCGACAAACTGGCTGGATTGGAGTCAGATACGGGCGGGTTCAAGAAGGCCAATTATTCAAAACAGGGACTAGGCGCCCGCTCCGTCCGGAACGTATTCCGGAGGAGCGTCGCAGGCAGTGTACAAGTGTTGCAAGTGTTGCAAGTATTCAAGTATCGAAAAGACGCGCATCGGCTCTGATCTGCTGACCAGCGGCAGAGCAGCACGGCGTCTCCAACAAATCAGTGATTCCCGAAGCACTTGTGGTCCTCTTCAGTACTTACTCCTACTCTCGATTACTTGAATAATATTCCTCACCCATCACCCATCTCCCCTCTCGCTCCAGGTCGGCTCGCGAGCCACCTTCCTATTTAGGGTGAATACGGGAAATAAATAAATCGGTTCACTTGCAACTACAATGACATTCGGAGTCACCTCCTTTCGAACCAGTGTCCCTTCCATTGCGTCTTGTCTTCTGAGCTGAGATCGAGCTATCATCATATCATCATATATCGCATCATCGCATCGTGAACAGCGTCGTAAGGGCAAAGAGTGAGGTCGGCTACACGGACGGACTGTCAAGAACGTAGGGGCGTCAGCGTCAGATACTATTTATTGAGGAGCGGTGGATACGGTGGATACGGCGAAAGGCCCTACCTCTCAGGTACCGCATTATTATCAATGTGATGATCAGATCGATGTGTTGCGGTTGCGTCCTCAGCAGAAAGGGGTTTCAAGCTTGCAAGTAACGTTTCCATAGCATGTGACTGGCTTTGACTCTCCTTCCCACTTCCTCCTAAGAATCGCCCCATCATGTTCCTAAGCGTTCCGGGCGAACGAGCAGGGCTGCTGGATGAAATACAACACTCGCACAAACTGTATGGTGCATTAAACGCTCTCTACGATTCAGTGAGTAAGAGGTCCCACGAGTATCCAGTCGAGTGAACCACATACCCTCCATGCTCCAGAGGTCACATCATAGCCGTGCCCCCATTCTTGTGGTATAATGCGGTGAGCCGGTGAGGTGCCAAGAGTACTCAACGTGTCGGTTCGATACTGCTCCGCGTTGAGTTGATGTGTATGCCACGCAAGGTCCTGTCAAAAGCATGAGTCATAATATTGGTGTGCGAAAACAGGACTGAGCTCACGATATCCTGATGGTTCCTGTCAGCAAGGGTGCACCCAGATAATGGGCAACACGTACGATAGTAGGGATAAGAGTGATATCAGGGTTTGTGGCCATCAACGAAAGGAAAGCGTGGTATCGAGTAATTGACCAAATGAGCGCGGTTTGCGATTGAACAGTCTGGAAGCGTGTTTCGGCTGTCCAGCCGAGCTTCACTATTCTATCGATGAACAGGCTCTGGTGAATTACGGCCTCGGCAAGGTCAACCGATGCGGGACCAGGTTGACTATATGCCACACAAAGGCGGCGAAATCTACCGAAAATGCGTCAATGTGAGGAGAAAACCGAGAACCATCTAGCGTACCTTTGGGGACTCAAGTGAGATCCACTGAGTGCCTGGCCGGCTGCAAGTATGTTGCTCATACTGGCCATATCCCATTGTCCAAGATCGCCTAATTCTGTCGCGTACATCTTCAAGCCTTTACCAGAGTTGGAGAAGGGCGTTGAGATACGTTGAACGAATCCCTGCGAACCGAGTTATTCAATCTGAGGACGTGCTTGATTTGGGTCATACCATGAGCATGTTCTCTATGTAAATATCGCTAGTATTGCTCTCTATCCTCCCGGAGAAAGAGTCCAGTAACGTTTCCCTGCGATGGATATCCGTCAGTTCGAGGCAGTGAACTAGGGGGGAAAGCAGAAAACTCACGAAAACGCAATGGGAGCCCCGGATCTGCGCAAAGTCAGTTCGTCACAGAGCCTCCGTACGCCGATAGTAGCTTTGGTGAACGACTTCTTGCAGGCAGCGCATGCTTCCTTGAATCCATCTTGTGCGAAACCCTTCCCTTCCGAGGTCCACCATGGGACGCTCTTTCGTGGAGAGTCTACACATCTAGGACACGCGATCGAGATAGTTTCCGAAAGGGGGATTTCGATGGGGTGGTTGTATGGGATACCAGCGATTGACTCAAAGTTGTGAACACGGGCGTCCGAAGGCTCATGTGGCTCAAGGCTCTTTGGTTCGATGAGTGAAGCAACCAGCGTCACCGGCATGGACCTGTTGGGCTTAGTTTTAGTTATGGCACACGAGATACGATACTGGTTTACGAGTTATGAAACTGACCGTAATGAGCGAAGGTTGGAGTGATATGTCGACTGCGATCGGTGACTGTCCTCATAGTATGTTCGAGGGTGCTGAGAAACCGTGTTAGAAAGATGGCATACCCAACCCACGCACGTCGATTCGTCGAGTACCCACCAGGAGATAGGAATGCCAGACCATCAACACATCGAGGGGAGGCATCGTTGCCTCAGTAGACCCCTGAATAGTACCACTAGGCCATGGGGCCTGAAGATATGCATAGAACCGATGGACGGCTCGATGAACAA
>Ga0307515_10012017_pt1 | contig 16348 bp, 10 predicted proteins | sample 17_EM_MG_FD_194513 | JGI IMG/M metagenome (GOLD analysis project Ga0307515, IMG submission 194513) | Populus trichocarpa ectomycorrhiza microbial communities from riparian zone in the Pacific Northwest, United States - 17_EM | ecosystem: Host-associated > Plants > Roots > Unclassified | place...
ATATTAACACTGAAGAAGTAAACCCCCAAGATACTCATGCTGAAGAAGTTCCCTCCCATGAAGTACCTGTTCAAGAGATTCACCCTAATGAAGTTCCCTGCCAAAAGGTATCTGTTCAAGAGATGCAGGCAGAAGAAGCGCCAGCTCAAGCAATGCAGACAGAAGAAGCACACCCTCAAGCAATGCAGGCAGAAGAAGCTCCACTGCAAGAGATGCACTCAGAAGAAGCCCCACCTGAAGAGATGCGCACAGAAGAAGCCCCACTGGAAGAGATGTGCACTGAAGAAGCGCCGCCGGAAGAGATGCGTACAGAAGAAGCGCCGCCTCAAGAGATACGCACAGAAGAAGCGCCGCCTCAAGAGATGCAGATGGAGGAAGCGCTGCCTCAAGAGATGCATATCGAGGAAGCGCCGCCTCAAGAGATGTGCAGAGAGGAAGCGCCGCCTCAAGAGATGCATACCGAGGAAGCGCATACCGAGGAAGCGCCGCCTCAAGAGATGTGCAGAGAGGAAGTGCTGCCTCAAGAGATGCATACCGAGGAAGCGCATACCGAGGAAGCGCCGCCTCAAGAGATGCGCACCGAGGAAGCGCCGCCTCAAGAGATGCGCACCGAGGAAGCGCCGCCTCAAGAGATGCAGACCGAGGAAGCGCCGCCTCAAGAGATGCATGCAGAGGAAGCACCGCCTCAAGAGATGCATGCCGAGGAAGCACCACCGCTAGAGATGCGCACTGAGGAAGCACCGCCTCAAGAGATGCATGCCGAGGAAGCACCGCCTCAAGAGATGCGCACAGAGGAAGCACTGCCTCAAGAGATGCATGCCGAGGAAGCACCGCCGCAAGAGATGCGCACAGAGGAAGCACTGCCTCAAGAGATGCATACCGAGGAAGTGCCGCCTCAAGAGATGCAACTCCAAGTAATCCATCAAGAGATGCAGCCTCTAGAATTGCACACTCAAGATCTACCTATGCTTTCTATTGGAGATGGGCTTTCAGATTTTGATATATATATTTCTGAGATTACAAGTGGGCAACATTTGAAGTCGGAATTGGATCAGTATCTAGAGGAGTCTCTTCTTCCTCGTGTGCATGAGTTTGATGTAGTAGGTTGGTGGAAACTAAACAGGCTAAAGTACCCAACACTTTCGAAGATGGCTGCTGATATTTTATCAATACCAGTATCTACTGTTGCTCCTGATTCTGTGTTCGACACTGAAAACAGAAAGATAGATAGCTACAGGGGTTCACTACTTCCTATAACACTTGAAGCCCTTGTATGCGCCAAGGATTGGCTCCAGCATGGATCATCGTTGTCATCATCATCACTGGAGATTTCTAACGCACTTGTGAAGAAAGAATTTTAGGTCTTATGTAGGAACATCTTTCGACCTACCGCCTGGGCATATTTGACTTGCTTTTAGGCTTATGCAATTGTTTTTCCCTTTTCTTCTCATTTATACTGCCAATATAAGATGTTTGATTAGGATTTGTTATGCTACATCAGACTTGGAACTAATCTTGGTTTTAGCGATCACTTTGGATTAATGCCTTTTGCCATTAGCGTTTTTGTTTATGCTAATATCAATTTGCAGGGTTCTGTTTCCATTCCTGTGGGATTCTCTTCGCTTCATCATGTATGTTAAAAAAGAAAAAGAAATCAAAATTAGCATCTCATTTTCTTCGTTCTCGTAGCTTTAGTTCGGTGATGTAAACCTGCCCCCCCGGATTATGGTGAATAATCATTTAGCTTTAGCCTGGAAATGTTACCAGTTGTGGTTCTGAATAATCATTTCCATGGGGAGCCTGTGCAGGTATATTGATCGATCATAAGTTGAATGCATGCATGCGCGCTTTCAAAGGATACAGGAATTTGGCTTCGAATACTTGAAAAACTGAAGAAACTTTTACTAGAGATAGTTCATCAATGGTTCCTCCCACTGAAGTTATACTATAAACTTATGCGGAACAGAGACTTTAACAAGCACCAGTGGTCTGGTGGAGCTGTGATAATGTTGTCCATCATTAGCATCTTTTTAGATGAATGCTTTGCCATCTGAGCTAATTCCTTTTTCGTTTTCTCAGTTTTTTTCTATATAAAAAGGTAAAAAATAGCTAATTCTAATATTAGTGAATTACTTCCTTGGATGTTTGAAGCATCCACACCCAAAAAAGAAAAAACGCAATATAAAGCAGTGAGAAGGTCGCAGTGTTAGTTTTTAGGGTTTCAAGTTTAATACAACTATTAGCTGAATTAACAAAACCTAAAAGAGAGACGGTTTTCTGGAAGCTAAGATACAAAACATTGGAATAATATAATAATGATTCTGCCATTTTATACAAAAATCAATGTCCTTGTTGATGGTGTACATGATTCATTAATCATTATATTCGGACAAATTTATCTTTTTCATATTTTTATGGTATAGTAAATTAACTTAAATAACTTTAAAAGCAAATAAAAACATTAAACCAAGGTTCAAGAAAACCCCAGGTTGCAGCTTGATAGAGATGAATGGCATTGTCCGTGAACTTGTTGCCGGTGACCAGTTACATCCTAAAACAAAAGAGACTGTACTGTCCATTAAAGGCTCAAAGAGCAAATGATGACTAATCTTAGGAAAGTTCACATAACCTATATTGACAATGCGGTATGAACAAGTTTCATAAGATTACACACCACCATTGCTGCTGCTGCTCCTCGCAAAGTCGCAGGATAAAAAAGTGCTGCATCACAAATATGGAAGTAGATGACAGGTCTACGAAAGTTTTAAAAGAACGAGAGATGAGAGAATCTTTACTATTTCATTTGATAGTTGAAAATGATCATTTACAGTACAACATATATAAGGATTCAGTTGCTATTACACAAAGGGTTCAACCAAGATATAAACCTAATTTGTCAACAACCACTAACAGCTTTAGCTTACTCTCTAACTCATGCTACTACTTGTCGAACATCAGCAACTCCGCTTGTCATCAAGATCAATTACCATCTGTTCCCTCACTGCAACAAAACATGATTCACCATAGCCAGTTGGGAGTTATTCAAACCCTTCTAAATAACCAGTAATATGCGAGACACCCTTGAGTAAATCTAGATGTCAGCTAATATCATTATAGACAAACAAAGCCAAATGATGGCATCTCATTTGAAGCTATGGAACTGCAAGTAACAAAGCCAAATAGAGACTTTTAATTCTTGGTTTGAGGGAAGACAATTTTCTCACAGAGTTACAGATATTCATGCTCATGTTTCCTTGCAAATAAGTTTGGCAATCGCAGCAAATTTATATAACATACGATAAATAAAGGCAAATCGATGACGAACACATCAAGTAACAATTCTGAAGTGAACACATACTTTTCCATTGTTAATAAATCATCCCTTAGTTCCTTCCAGTACTGGTTTGTAATTTCACGGATTTAAATGACACGAGGGAGGAAAAAGAAGACGAGAACACTTCAACTTCAATTTGATGGAAGGTTTTTTTTTTTTTATGTTTTAGTCTATGGTGAAGTAAAGCTTCAACAAACCACAAATCATAAGGAATAACATATCATACACTGAGAAAGGATAAGTAGAGGCACCAAGAACCAAATGCTGCTACATTTTGATGAGGGTTTCGCATCATCACATTTACATAAATTCAAGTAGCATTTTCTTCTAACATGTCACTTCCATGTTCAATGTTTCCTTAAAACCAGCGAGGGAAGGGAGATATTAACACAGTAAATGCAATCCAAATCCATTGAACTATTTATGGAATATGATCATAATATGAACTTCTGCACGTTTGCAAATCCAAGTCGCAACAACTCAATCAAAAACAACAAAACTGGCCATCATACTCCACAGCCAAAAAGACACAAGATAGGAACTAACCTTCAGCTTGACCCTGGGTCCAGCACAGGAAGCCTACAATGTAGACTGATAGATTTATCAGTTTGACGAGTTCCGGGAATGAAGAACTGGAATATCACAGTCAAACAAGCACCCTGAGGGGCAATCCCATAGAAAGCACAATCCGGCTTGGCCAAGTGACATTGTAGACTCTTAGAAAAATGTCTTACACTGACCTGCACAGACTGAGCATCTCCCATCAAAATCGCCCTCTCTGATCGAGTCTGCGCACTTAAATCTCGATCCTCATCTGGGGCTTGGGCTTTATCTCCAACAACCAACAGCTTGCGAAACTCAGCACCAAGTGTGATCAAGGTAGTTGAAATCTGCAGGTGAAGATCCCCGTACTTGCTTATAGAAACATTCAGAAGATCACCAACATGCTTCATGCGATCAACAAAGTTCTGCAGCCGATTCAAATCAGGAACCTGAACCAGAGTCCGGGGAAGATCTTGGGCAGCGTCAAGAGCAGCTTGAAGTTGAAGAAGTTGATCCCTAGACAAAGGCTTGGAAATGGGAACATCTTGAATAACAGCAGACTTATAACCCTTTGTCTCAAAGGTAAGAAAGGGCATTGGCTGAGTAGAATTAGGAGGCAGCTTCTTCACCAATTTAACCTGAAGCCGATTCGCACCCCCAGACTCACTGGAAACAATACTGACACTGCTACGAACAGCGCGAAGAAGGAGGGAGATGTCAAAGGCGAACGCAATGCGGTCTTCATTCTGGCTGGAAATACGATAGTCGTCGAAGAGAGCTTGTTTGCGGAACTGAGCAATGGATTGGATGCCGTCGGGGGTGGTAAGGAGGTTGTGGAGGAAGAAGGCGTGCTCTCTGGTGAGGAAAAGATGGCAAATCTTTCCCATTTTGTCCAAGGCAGGCAGGAATCTCCTGTCCAACAGACTTACGCCATTGTCAGTCACAAATGCCTTGAACTTCATATCTCTCTCTCTATTCTTTTTCTTTGTGTGTGCGTGTGTGTTCTGTGAAGAAGGCGCTCACCACATCGGCGGATGCACGAAGAGGAGGCAAGGAAGGATGTGAGAAAGGGTTTCGTTATTTGTTGTTCTTATGGTCAAGTTTTGAAAATTAATTAGGTTTGGAGGGTAGATAAGAAGTTTAAATTATATAATTTATTTAGTAGCTGGAAATTATTTTTGAAAAAATTTAAAAAACATTTATTTTTTATTTTATTTTAAATTAATATATTTTCAATATTTTCAGATTAATTTTAATAGGTTAATATTAAAAATAATTTTTTAATTTTAAAATAAAAATCACTTCAAAATACAACCATTAATATGCTTCTAAATATTCTTTTTATTTTTTAAATAATTTTTTATTTAAAAATTCATTAAGTTTTTATTTTTAAAAAAATTAATTTTAATACAAATACATTAAAAAAATATATATAAAAACATTAAAAAAATTAATTTTTTTTACAAACATGATCTAATTAGGGAACGAAGAAGGGTCGTGTTTGTTCTATCACACTTTCTGCTCATGGCTTTCCACTTTGGGCACCAAAAATTAAAAAGCCATAATCAAGGAGATTCATTCATAGAGTAGCGTGAGGGCAACATTCCTCCAGGTGTATGGAGCTGGGAAGTCCTCGAGGAACAACTTGCGACTTCTAATTAATGATTTTTTCCAGGAAATCAATTTTTTTTTTTTTCCAGCAACAAGACAATTTCTTCAGATTATTCCGACACATTTTTCGAATATGTCAGCTGCATGGTTTCCATGAGCTTACAGCCTTTCTTGACAGAGAAGCAATACAATCACACACACTTATCTTCTACTTTTCACTACTCTTGCGTATTACATGGCCGGTGGCCGGTCCTCTACAAGATGAAGCTTGCTCAACATGTCGGCCAAAGCTTGCTGCGTAGCCTTGGAACAGTCTTGTGATTTCCTCCCTTCCTCTACAACCCGAACAATGCATTTGTACAAATGATCATACCTGTGAATTGGGTTATTGATGTCAATACCGCGGCAGCTGTGATCAAGAACATAAGACCGCTTCATATCTTTTCTCCACCGTGTGAGGATGTATTGAGGCGGGATCTCCTCCAAGCCATTTTGGTTAAGGACACTCAATGCATGCCTACACAAGAACCCACTAAAATTGAACAATCCACAAACACAAAGAACATCCATTTCGGATGCATTGTACATGACCTCAAAATCTCTAGTTTCCCGCTTACTTCCTTCAACTTCAACTTCTTCTTTTACTAAATATGTCATCACCTGTCCATCAACATAAGCTTGTCTTGTGCTAAAACAGGAGTACATACCCTCCACCTCCCTTTCAAATCTCCTCTGGATTTCATTTGTGTACAACTTTGAGAGTTGCAGCTCAAAGAAACACCTTGATTTTAGCATAAAACTTGAATTCCTCGAATCCATATCGGCCAAGGATTCAAGCTGACGATTCGCCTGTAAAGCTTGATCATAGTTGTCCATAAATTCTTTGAGAGATGTATGTCTATCCAGATACCCTTCAAAAAATGATGCTGCAGTTTCATTTTGCTGGAGCGGTAACATTCCTGCCAGAAATGTCTCTTTCAAATAGGCTGGAACCCACCTTTTCCTATCCTCATATAATGTTTGGATCCATTTATGATCCCTGATTCCATGATGCTGTGTCATCTCTTCCCAAGCTGCTTCAAATTCCTCAGGCCTGAGAAAGCAGTAAACTACTTTACTCAATGATACTTTAATTGCTTCAAAATCAAACAATTCTCCCAGAGTCTCTGGAATTCTTTGCACGATACGTGACAAATAAAAACAATGAGAAGCTCTCGGGAAAACATCAGCGACAGCAGTTTGCAAGGTCTTATGGTGATCAGTGATGATAGCTTGTGGAGGACGTCCTAACATACATGTAAGCCATGCCCTCAACAGCCACGTGTATGATTCGGTTGTTTCATCGGCAAGCATACCACATCCCAATAGGATAGGTTGTCCATGATGGTTTACTCCAATAAATGCAACCAGTGGTACTTCAAATTTGTATGTCAAGCACATAGTGTCAATTGCAATTACATCACAAAAATAACCATACGCAGCCCTAGACCTTGCATCAGTCCAAAACAAATTCCTCATGTATCCTTTCTCATTAAGTTCTACCACGTAAAAGAAGTTGGGATCCATCAATTGCAAGCGGAAAAAAAAACTTTGAACAGCTTGGGCATCTCCTTCTTTGAGCTTCAATTGACTGGGCAGGAGAACATCATTCCCAAACTGTCCTCCATCAGTATCCACACCTCCATTGCCCTCAGCATCAACAATCACAGTGCGAAACAGCTTAATTTTCTGTACTTCTTCAGGACCATCCAACTGCAATGTCCTTTTGGTCCCAGGACCAATAATTTTATGAGATTTATAGAATTTACCGCTTCCTGGGGTAATTAAGTGATTGTGCTCAAGTTCGACTTCAATAATTTTCCACCTCTTGTTTTCCATCAACCTGAACTTCACCATCGCTGGACAGCCTGTTCTTGTTTCAGGTCTTGGTCGGTTTGCTTCACTTTTCTTCTTGAAGCCTGCACTACTGCAGCTAAGTTTTCCTCTGTATCTTTCTTTACTCTTCCTATACCATGTATTACTTACTCGAATCCCATATCCCTGTTGCTTGGCATAGCAATTGTAAAAGTAATACACGTCCTCATAGGACTCAAACTCCATGCCAACGGAAGGAGGCAGGGGGTTCTCAATCACACCAGTCTGATTGACATATTCCGTCATCGCACAATCTCCTTCAATCCCACATTCATCAGCAGCATCATCATTTCCCACCGATTCTGTGTTAAGACACTCTTCTTCCATCTACAAAATACTCAAAACCAAATGGCAATAAATAAATAATTTTTAAATTAAAGTAACAATCACTGGAAATTAATTTATCAGGTTTGTTAACAAAGAGATTAGTTGCTAGCAACCCACTTCTCTTCCATGGCATTAAGAATCCTTACAGAGAAAGCCCATGACCACGAAAACATAGATTCTTCTTCAACATCTCAAGAAATGCACAATCATTCAGTTATCTACCTCCAAAAGAGAATTAATCAGGATCTGACATAAACAAGCAACAATCTTTTCCTTTCCTTTCTTTTCTTTTGGTGCTAACAAGCAATAATCTTACTAGCAAGAAAAGTTAATGTTTCAGTGACACATCAAAACTTGAAGTCCCTAAAACACACAAAAAGAGAGTAACCATCTCCGACCAAAATGAGTACTCACCTGAAAATCAAGAGAGACCCCTCTTTCTACCTGTAAAGAAACCAAGCACCAAACCACCAACTCAGCTTCAAAACCCAACAAGGATTAAGGAAAATTTATGTGAGTGATTTTTGTTTCAGAATGGAGCTGAGGGACTTCAGTGGGAGAAAAAGATTTAGTTGAAGAAATTTCTTCCATTTTGCTTTATGGGTGCCGTTCTTTTTAGTGTATTTATACCGAATCCTCGCAACTTCGGTTAATTTCCAATCGATGCCCTGTCCGATCATATTTATAAAAATACCACTGCGTTTTTTCTAATTAAGCTTTCTTTTTTAAAAGTAGTTTGTATTTAAAATATATTAAAATAATATATTTTTTAATTTTTTAAAATTTATTTTTTACATAAACAGGTAAAACAATAAATAAATACATAAAAATTAATTTTAAATTAAAAAAAATTAAATAAAATTCAAAAACACGTTGAACTGCAATACCGCTTGACGTTGGTTGTGCAACACATGTCTAAGATGGATTTTGAGTTTGTTGGTTGATGTTTGATGGAGAATAATGTTTGATCTGTTGTAATAAAATACGATGAAAAACAAAAACAAAATAAAACTTGAGGCGTGCTGTGTGCTTCCATAGCCCAGTGGGTCTCCAGCAGCTGTTCGATACAATTTAATTGTCCGTACTTCCACATCTGCATCCAGCTTCTTGTGGGACTTTGAATTTTGTGCTCTCTCAGGATCAAACAAGTGATTGTGCTCAGGCTTGACTTCATCCACCCTCCACCTCAACCTTAACATGGCAAGACAACCAGTTCTTGTTCCCTTTCTATGGCTGTGCGCTTCCTTGCTTGTCTTAAAACCCTCACAGTTACAGCAAATCCCAAATCCTTAGCATAGCAATTATAATAACTATAGGCGTCATCATACGATTCAAACTCTATCCCCACAACAGGTGGTGGATAATCCTTCCTTTGGGAGTCACCATTCTGAAACACCTTCTACTGTAGCATCAGCTCTGTTGTTTTCAAGGACATGGTGTTCAATATCAAACAGTTGTTCGCAGTTGTCCTCAAGATCATTGCCTTCAGGCAGGTCGATATCCTCTATCCCAAGGTCATCGCCCTCAATCCCAGTTTCAAGGTCATCTTCCTCCCGTAGCTGCTCACTGTTCTGGGAACCTTCTTCTATCTGCAAAAGTTGAATGAATAACCAATGTTAGCACAAGCAAGCAACAAACAGCCAAGTCCTTCGCAGTTTTGTTGTAAATGGCTATCATTTAATTTTGTTGTTTTTCTGTAATATTTGTATTATCTTTGCATTATCTTATATGACTCAACCCGTTAATAGAATCCAGGCAGAATCATCAATAGCCACTGGAAAAGCGCGTGAGGCCACGAACACGACTGCCCTTTGTCAAATTATATCCACAAAATAAATGAATGACAATAATGTGGCCTCCGTTTAATTACTTCTTCAAATTAAAAACAAAAGAAAGAAAAGACTGTATGTCTCTCACTTCACACACGTTCCCAAAGCAAAACCAAAAATGGCTACATGGTCTCTGCTCTCTCCTCCTCCTCCTCCTCCTCCTGCTTCTATGCCCACCAGCAACATTAATACAGGCACAAAAACAAGTATGATCTCAAGTAGAAGAAGAAGAAGAGGGACATTAATAATAGCAAATGCCACAAACAGTAGCCAAGACAATGAAAAAGACAAAGATGCACCAGCTTTCAACCCCTTTGGTTTTGTCACTGATAATCCTTCCAGCCGCTCTTCCATTCAGCTCCCTGAGTCTCCTGCTGAGGATGGCAATGTTGGCCAAATGCTCTATGTAAGCATTCTTTTATATACTTATTTAGCTTATGCTAGCTAGCAGTACTAAATTAAGTTGTCTCAATCAAGCATATATACAACTTAACTTGCATGATTTTTTTTAAGATTTCACTTCACTGTTTTCAATGTAGAGTGATGTTTCTCAAGCCCCCTTTAATCTTGAACATTCAATAATTTTGTCCAGTCTGTTAGTTTTAGTGAAATAAATATTTCAAGTTTTTGGGTTACACATAACCATCATTTTCTTACTTTTTGAAATTGTTAAGAGTTTTTAATATAAGATTCTGGGTCGAATTGTTATTTGAGGTGATATCAAATGTTTGAATTTGAAACATGAGTCTGTGTGGCAATCGATTAAACTGTTCAGTGCCATTTTTAGCGAAGGCATATCTATCCTTTGTTTTTTGAATCAAGGAGCTCAAGAAGCCATATCATTTCAGTGTTGTTCATGTAGTCTTTTTAGTTGAATAAAATTCGTTAAAACAGTAGTGCTTGTCATTATGTCAAAAAAAGAAATATATTCTTTATCCTAGCATTCATTCATTTCTTTTCTGATGCAGAGGATAGAAGACAAGGGAAAGGAAAATGGCTCCTACGTAAAATCTGGGGAGCTAATATGGTTTGTGAGAGAAACTGGTAAAACTTTTATCTATGGCGTCCAACAGTACTTCCTTTTTGTTTCTAACTACTTGTTTGACAAATATATGTTTGGATGACAGGATCTCCTGACAGCCGCCGTGGAACAATTATCTTCTTACATGGGGCGCCAGCACAATCTTACAGTTATCGAGTTGTCATGTCTCAGGTTGCTTACCTGGTTTCTAATTCATCTTCATACTTTCCTTTTGTTTTCAATGTCTAAACTGCCTAGACTTTTTCATATAAATTTCTCTACGGCAAAGTTCTTCAAATTTATTTACATGTATATGATGAGAAATTAATGGCCACTAGTGAAGGCTATCGAATCTCTAACTGCATCCTCACCTGCGGAGCTGAACGTTTAACTTGAAAGGTCAATTTCTGCAGAAGAAATTAAGAGATGAGGTTTTTGTCTTCGTGGCTTGATGACATTGTTCTGAGATTGTGCTTCAGGATTTTATGCAGGTTACCACTCTGCTGGATTCACATGTTCTTGAGCTATAACCACAGCTTATTGCATGGAAATACCTACCCTTTTAATGCCTGGAATTTGGCAAAATTTTCCTCTGTTTCAAACAAAATCTGCTTAAACAAGATCTAATTGTGTGTTAAGTTTCTTTATTTAGCTGTCATCAACAACTTGAGGAGTGTAGGTACCTGAATAATAGGTGACCAGTGCTCTGTGGTGTTAGGATTTTCTTTTCCTTCAGAAGAAAGGTGCCAAATAAAGACAAAACAAGTTCCCTCGAGAAAACGAGTAGAATCAAAGATGGAAAGCCCTTTTCATCAACTCACACAGAAAATTAACTTACCTGCTTGAGCTGTTTTCTACAGCTAGATTACACATTTCTTCGATAGTAAAGTTAATTATCCTTTTCCTATATAGATGTCAGATGCTGGGTTCCACTGTTTTGCACCTGATTGGATAGGGTTTGGTTTCAGTGACAAGCCACAACCTGGATATGGCTTTGACTACACAGGTTTTGTTTTCTGATATTAAGCACTTCAAACATTTTAATTCTCGTCAATTCTCTCATTTCGAGAATTTTCAACTGTGGCAGAAAAGGAGTTCCATGAAGCACTTGATAAATTACTTGATGTGCTGGGGGTCAAATCTCCCTTCTTCCTTGTTGTTCAGGTTTGAATAAATTAGCTGAACACAAGCTAGCATGTTTGTGATAAAACTTCATATAGTCTTTACCTATTCGGTTTACAAAACTTCCCAGGTCTGCATTTTGGTCTCGGTTCGGTTTTCAAGCTTGATAATCTATCAATGCTGCAAGTCCATTCATGTAAACAATACCTAACATGCTTCTCATATTCCCAAAGGGATTTCTTGTAGGTTCATATGGATTGACCTGGGCCCTGAAAAACAAGAGCAAGATATCAAAACTAGCAATTTTGAATAGTCCGGTGACAGTTTCATCTCCCGTTCCTGGACTATTTCAACAGCTAAGGTTCAGTGCTTAGCCTTTTAATGAAAGTGCAACTTTCGATACCAGTTCTTAAGCTATCCATATATATGATTCGTAGTTTCTCTTAAATGTACCGACTCTGCCCCGCTAACCCACTGCTTTTTTCACCTGCACTTCTTTAATTTGTTCATCCAGGATTCCTCTGTATGGAGAATTTACCTGCCAAAATGCTGTCATGGCTGAGCGCTTTATTGAAGCAGGCAGCCCGTAGGTATCCTAAATATATGCTTTCAGTTTTTATAATTTCCAACTGAACCTTTAATTGTCAGTACCGAGACCAATCTGTTCCACTATGCATTAGTATTTTTAGCTTAAACCAATAAGAAAGCAAATGGCAAGAGTCTTACATGAAGTTTCCAAACGTGTTGTTTTACCTGAATCTCTAAATACACCTATTCTGCAGCCTATGATCATACCTCAGTTCAAGATTGAGATTTCTGATTCGTGTCTGTTGGAGGTCATAATCGCTATTCAAGTGCCCCATCCATCCCTATATTGTTAATTAGACTTGCATTAGGTCCACACTGCTATCTTGTATTTAAATGTTTTATTAATTATAATACAGGTGAACTCGTAACCACTTGGTCAGCAAGACTCTAGTACTTTTTCAAATAATCATCTCAATCTAATAGTTTAAACTATTAGATGGGGCTTCGAACCTTCAAGTGAAAGCTATTTGGGCTTGAAACGCTTCGAGATATGATTTATATTATTTTTCAATGCACACCTTCAAGTGAAAGTCATTTGGGTTTGAAACTTGCACATGCTTACACTACCTTGTGCTTAATTTTTATCAAATAGAATGGCGGTGGTGAGATTCAAACTCGTGACCGCTTAGTCAAGCAAGTTGTAATTTCATGTCAAATAACCATGTTGTAATTTCATGTCAAATAATCATCAAGATATGATTTATATTATTTTTTAATGTACATCTTCAAATGAAAGCCATTTGGGTTTGAAACTTGCACAGGCTTACACTACCTTGTGCTTAATTTTTATCAAATAGAATGGTGGTGATGAGATTCGAACTCGTGACCGCTTGATCAAGCAAGTTGTAATTTCATGTCAAATAACCATGTTGTAATTTCATGTCAAATAACCATCTCAATTTAAAAATTTAAACTGTTAGGTGAAATTTAAACTGTTAGGTGAGTTCCTAGAAATAGTTTTATATTATTCACCAACAGTTATCAATATTATATTCAGATCTCTATGTAACTTGCACCTTAGTTTGTTACTGCTTCTACGTTACCCTCAAGTAGCTAATGTCAATTGCATGTTAATGTCTATATTTCTTGCCTAGATCGATGATCCAAATCATGCTTGCATTTCTTCCTTTGTTGCTGCTGCTATTTCCTTATAACCATCTGGAAGTAATCAAATTACCTTCAAACAAAATCAATAAATACATGCAAGTCTGCAATTCAGAGTCTGTTCTGAGCGCTAACGCTTGCAGAGACGATAGCACAGATGTGAAGACACAGACACTATCCTGTTCTTAAAATTTAAGCATGCCAATGGAGGGACAGCTAAAGATTTGTAAAGATAGCCATTTTCCTCAGTACCTGAGGAGCTTGAGCTGCTTTATGTTGCAGAAGCAATTACTTTTATACGTACGTGCTTTACTTTCTCTGAATGCGCTTGTTTTGCAGCTATGTCCTGAAGCTGGAAAAGGCCGACGTTTATCGGTTACCATATTTGGCAAGCAGTGGACCAGGGTTTGGTTTGTATTTCATTTCTTCTTTGACATTTGCTAGTAAATTTGCGATAAATGGTAAATGATATATTTCGAAAGGAACTAAGCAAGTATTGTCCGGATTAGCTATTTCCAGCCCTTGATTTGTCTAATATTTATTCACTTCAAGACAGTCTGATATATCTCCAATTTTTTATGCATAGATGCGAATTTAACAGACAATTGGTAGAAGAAATCATGCTCTAATCTTGTAGAAACTGTCCTAAAAACATCATTAGCAGCATAAAACAGACATGGTGCAATAATACAATTTAAACTACTGTTTTAAAGATTTGTGTAAGCTAAAATATCAGAAGTACTTCTTTCTTCTGCTTTTCTTTTTGTCCTTTAATTTCAATGACTTCACTCTTCAACAGAACCAGCAGTTAACAAATAGTTGGTGATGGATGTAAGCATACATGAATGTCTTGACTATTAATGGTTTCATGCTTTTACTTTTGTTGTTTCAGCTTTGCTCGAGGCCGCGAGGAAGATCAACTTCAGAGATATTGCAAGCCAAATCGCTGATGGCTTTGCATCTGAAGGGTAGGTAGAGCTTTGTTTAGATTGTAGTGCAGCACGTGAATTAGTTTTATTCAAATGGGACTTCGTGTATTGATGGCCTCTCTGGACTTTAGATGGGATAAACCAATACTTCTTGCCTGGGGAATAGCAGACAAGTATCTGCCTCAGGCTGTGGCAGAAGAGTTTCAGAAAGGAAACCCTAATGCTGTGAAACTTAAGTTAATAGAAGGCGCTGGCCATATGCCACAAGAGGACTGGTAATTTAATCATATCACCTCATTTTTGTGCACAACCACTTTCCCTCCGTCTTTCTCATGTAAAATCTTTGTCCTGGTACTAACAGGCCCGAGAAAGTTGTTTATGCTCTGAGAGTATTCTTTTGAGCTCAATGCATGAATTAACATTTGGACGGAGATGCGCTTCTGTCTGACCGAAGGTAAGCAGTTCGATTTTTTTCTGAAAAGAGTAGCCAAATTTGTATCTGACCTTCTCTTCTTCTTACCGTTTTCCCCAAAATCTGCTGCAGGCCTTTGACTACGGATATTTTCAGGAGCATAGATGAGCGGGTAAAGGAGAAAATGAACACAAAAAAAGGAAAGAAAGAGGAAAATCAGACGTTATAGATTTATTTCCTTCTAACATCTTATGAGATAACACTGCAAAAGTTTTTTATTCATCTCTCTGTGTGTATCAGAATATTCATGCAGCAAGCATTTAGCATAATAATAATAATAATAAAAAACCTTACTGTTCTTCATGTGCTGAACGTCTGTTTTTCAGGAAAGATGGAATGGGAAAATGACGAATATGATAGAGTGGGAGGATGGATGTTAACTCATACATCTAGTTGTTTGGTTAACAGGAGAGGTAAGATGAAAACCAATCAGTAACCAGAAAAGCTGCTCCAATGGCAGAATGAAGCCAAGTAAGCAAATCTTGCTTGTGGGCACAATTAACTTTGGCAATTGTTAACAATTATATGTATATTATGGTTTGTTTCTAAGAAATCAAAGTTGGTTTCATGAAAAAAAAAGCATTCCGCCATTTTTCTCAAGATTGATTTTGTGAAAGATTGATCGGATTTTAGTGTTTTACAAGAGATAAAAATTTGAGGGACTGTAATTGATCATTAGGAAACAATCAATCCCTCAAAGGAAAAAAAACAATAAAAAATTGTGGATTTCAATGAGAGAATAGAGAAAAAGAAGAAAAGATAATAGGGTCGTAGGCACCTCCATGGGAAGAACAATGCGACACGCTCTAACTGTAATGGAAGAGAATGTCTGGATGTATTTGGGAACATCATGGACGATTGAGTTTGGAAGACGTAGGACATTGCATGTGCTGCTAGAGCACGATGGGTCCTCCCACACGCTAGATCGTGTTCGACACATAAGCTATTTTTTCCCTCTTTGGTTAGTTTGGTCTCTAATTACATAAGAACCTTTCAATTAAGTCCAAAATTTCATCTCACCTTAGTTTAAGCCCTTGATTTTCAATTTAATTACTAATTATTTAATAACTCTTCAATTTAAACTTGAATTACAACCCAAGCCCAATCCAGGGCCAACCAATAAGAGAATAAGGATATAGGAAAGAAAAACAATAGTTAACCACCCGGGTTAATATATATTAATCATGCCCATTACTTGGGTTGTGATTTTTTCTTTTAATCTGAGTTAACCGTGGGTGATTTGGTGGGTCACCGCCTCAAAAGTAAAACAAAAGTAATATGTCATACTAATTTTTTTTTAATCTAACCCATGATTTTTTTGGTTATTTGGGTTATATTTTGCTTTGTCAAATCAACATGGTCATATCAGTTTAACTTTCACATAATTAATTTAAAGATTAGCCTATATAAATAATTAGGTCAAAAATTTTTAAAATTAACCCGCTAAACCAAAATTAAAGACACTTCAAAGAAATTCACCACTACCTACTCTTTTACTAGAAAAACTTACAAAAACATTACTCGCATCTCAAATCTATATCCACAGTGAAATAT
>Ga0307515_10012018_pt1 | contig 16345 bp, 12 predicted proteins | sample 17_EM_MG_FD_194513 | JGI IMG/M metagenome (GOLD analysis project Ga0307515, IMG submission 194513) | Populus trichocarpa ectomycorrhiza microbial communities from riparian zone in the Pacific Northwest, United States - 17_EM | ecosystem: Host-associated > Plants > Roots > Unclassified | place...
CATTGTAAATCCGTGGTTGCCCCTTATAATGTTTGTATCTTCTTCTTTTAATACATACGTCAACTTACCAAAAAAAAAGGTAAATCCACAACCTTTTATCTTTTTTTTCTTTATAAGCTTACTATCTAAAGTTTTTTTTTAAAAAAAAAAACATTATCTCCCCCACTCACACAAATAAAAACTTTAAGAAAACTTAAAAAAACACCAAATTCTCTTCCCCATTCATAAAAAACCGTAAATTTATTTTGTTACTCCATAGTTGTCAGCCACCACACAAACAAAGGCACATCTATAACCCTCATCTCCACGGCTAAAAACAATGACCAAACCCAGCTTTTTTCATGCCTATTGTCACCATTACTAGTAACCTCCCTTCAAAACCTACAACAACATCTCACTATCCAACCACTACTCATAAAACCAAAAAAGGACTCACGTCATACCTTTGGCCAACACCTAATACCTCACTGCCCAACGCCATTTCCCTTCTTCTTATTTACTAAGGGCAGCCCCTCTAAAACCGGACCCTTTCTTAGCCAAAACATCACAAGTATCTGTCTTTCCATCTTTCACCCTTACAAAATATAATTCTGGCATTTCATCTTCTTCTCTCAACCAGCCTCACCCCTTTGTATCCATTATTAACAATAATCGACATCCTTTACCGTGACAAGCTTTGCTTCCTCTTCAACTTTTCTCCACCATCACCAACCCTGCACTTCGCATTGTCCAGCAACACTAGCCATACACCTCCTAATAGCCAACATCAACCTTCAATTTCCAGCACTAGCAGCATCTCCTTCATATCTTAATCGATGCTGCTCCATCTCTTTTCTCCACCGTGACCAGCCTTGCACCAGACATCTAGTAGCATCCCCATAAACTCTAGCCAATACCAACAACTCTTCTTCTCAGCAATGCTAGCCTTCCACGCCGTAAGCAAGGGTCTTTTTCTCAGCCACGCCAGCCTCCAACGCCACAGCAGTGACCACCCCTTACGTTAGGTAATTTTCCTTCCTCAATAACCTATATTTTGCTTTTCTTTTTATGATACATGCAGGACGTGAATTAATTCACGTCCTGCTACCTCTCTTTGCCAGAAAAGAGAGATGGGTTAGATCCTTAGCCTAGCCCATCTTTTTTATATATTAAAAAAATTGTCAGGCCTTCAGCCAGCCCAACCCAATCGGATTGGGCTTGGGCATCGAGCCCAGCCAGCCCTGCCCCTTAAGATAATAGCGTTTTGCTAAACATACCCTAGTGCCTTTCTCCTAGTTTTTAATTTATCTTTATATTAAATTATGCGAACCTTGTGATCACACAACTCACACGCAAAGACATCAATTCCCGGAAAGCCAAGTAAATCAAGTTTGATAGGATTGTGACATAAAGATAACTTGTACCTAGACACTATCACTATTGGAAACGGAAAGCCTCCACCCAACAAATATTGATTCGCGAACGAGAAGTATAAGGATGACGCCACGAAGCCAGTTGTTCTTCGATAAGTCATTTTCAGTTCTTTAGAGAAGTAATGAAGGGAGATTATCCCACCAACACACAACAAGTGCAACGAAAGAAGTTTATTGATCTGAAAATTATGTAACCTTACATGTCTGGTTATGCTCTTATTTATACTGACTCCAAACTAAAATAAACCCTAATGGACCCCCCTTAGGTGGACTTATATGAGGCCCACTTACAATTGACTCAAATGAGTAATAATAACCCAAACACTAAGAAGAACATAATAAAAATCTGAAAATTAATATCCTAAATATGCTAGAATCAGATTTGTCACCCTTAAGAAGTTCCAAATAAACTAGAAAATCTGATCTGAAGGTAGAATTAATTTTGAAGTCTTCTTTCCTTGTTGTAGCTAGGATGAATAAGAAATCCTTGTAAGAAAAAGATTCTGAAACATTTATGAATCCTTGCCACACTTGAAAACTATATTGCAGCCCATTAAAGATTCTTGTAGCTCTAGGAGATTTCCAAAACAAGCTGTCATATCCTTGTAGGAAAAGAATTCTAACCAAATAGGAAGTCCACAAGTCAAAAGGAAATAAATAACAAAATTCGTACAACCTCTGTTGACCAGTATTGTGATGCCTTCCTAAATTCCGATTGACCTGAAATTTTAACCCAAGGTAGGACAGCCTGTCTGGAAAGTCCACGTACAGTTTTAGCCCAATCCAACGATCGAATTAGGGAATTATAACTATTGCCGTGAAACTGGACAGTTGTGCATTTTATGCCAGAATCCGAATTTAATTGTTTTTTCATTGCCCGGATCATATCATTAACTCTTAGCCAAATAAAGCTTTAAAAAATCCAAAAAGTTCTAGAAAATTTCAGGGACTATTTTGAAATTATTATTGGGTCCTTCACGTGTTTTGTCGACATTTTACCTAATATCTAGTTGTAGACTTCTACTAAAAGATATAGACCCGATATTAAAAAATACCTGATTTTTTCCAAATTTTAGATAAAGGGCATGCAAAGATATTTATGATTATAATGCTTCTATGAGGTTAGATAAAGAGTGTGAGGTTAAACAACTTGCAAAGATTTATAAAGAAACTAATGAAGAACATGAATAATAGAGAGCTTCAGTTCAGCGCCAAAAGGATGAAAAATGAAAAAGGGCAATAATGGTTATCACTAAAAAGTATATATGCAAGTGGATGGTAAGGCGTGCTTATTTGAAATTATTATCGGCTACTACTTTCATACAAGAGGCTAAGTAATTGTCCATTTAACCTGTTGTGATTTGAGGATGAATCATCTTGAAGAGAGAAGGAATGGTACGATCAAAACAATGTCAGATTCAGATTTTGGCGTAAAATTTCCTACCATCTAGTTTTACGCTATTAATCATAACATCAAATCCAACAGTTGGATCAAACTGAAACTTTACTAGAAGATTCTAGAAGTATTTGTCTATGTTGGGGTAAATTTTCAAGTGAATCAGAGTTCAGGAAGGAGTTGTGATACAGGTCAGAACAGACTATATGAATTTCGCTATATACTTTCTTTTGACTTGTGGACTTCCTTATATGACAATGAGCATTTTCCTATAAGGATGTGACAACTTGTTTTGGAAATTTTCTAGTTCTACAAGGATCTTAATGGGCTGCAACGTAATTTTTTAAGTGTGGCAATGATTCATTAATGTTCCAAAATTCTTTTCTTACAAGGATTCCTTATTCATCCCAGCTACACAAGAAAGAAGGATTGATGGTATTCAATGACAGATTGGTTTCTAGGATAATTGAGCATCATTGTAGGCTATAAATAAGCCTTATATCAGACTTGTATTGTTTTCTTTTTTTTCTTCTCTTCTCGCAGCAGCATAAGGGATTGATTTATGAGTTTTATTTTTATTATCTCAGATATAACCCTAGGCTTGTTTAAGCTTAATTAATACTTTATTTTTAGTTAGGATCCAAAACTTGTTTGGATCAGGGTTTGGGCTTACTAATTAAGGTTTTGAGTTAATTTTTGTAAGTGAGTCAATTCAGCCCACAAAGATAAATCTATTAAGGTTAATTTCTCAGAACTATTTAAATGCACGTGAAACCTAAATTTCATAACCTTTGATGAATAATACTTTTGAACTTTTCAGTTTAATGTGTGAGAGAGATTCTTGCATTTTTTTTGTTCTTGAACAAACTGAATCTGACTTATCAAAGATTAACTGGCTTCGTGACGTTATTCGATTTCATTCCAACAATGTTGATGCGTTGAGACAAGTTTTTATTGTGTTATATTCCTATCAGATCTCTTTTGGCTTTCTAAGATCAAATCTCAATCTTAATTGTGGGTTGCATGACCACGAGATTCGCATCAATATATCAATGAGGTATATTTTTAAAATCATTTTAAAAAATGATTTTGATTAATATATAAACTAATAAAAGATATATTTTCTATCAAATAATAAAATAATTTAATTAACACTTACATCTAAAATGTCTAAAATTTTGAACTACTATTTAGTAATTGAAAATGAAATTTCAAAATAAAAAATAAAATAACTTTAGAAAAAGGTATCTTTGGGATTGTGATAGTGGTGGCGGTTTCAAGTGATTTTCACTTAGAAATACATCAAAATAATTTTTTTTTTATTTTTTTAAAATTATTTTTAATATCAATACATCAAAACTATATAAAAATATATTAAAAAAATTTTAAATTTTTAAAAACATGATTTACATTGCGTTTTTAAATACTCCTGTAAGTTGTAATGGTAGAGAAAAGTTAAAAAAGCATTAGTATGAATCTGGTGGGCTTTGAGCTGTGATTTAGTTATCCTTTGACACGTCTCCAAAATCCCTAGAAAGTATCTCTCTCTCATACACACACATTTTATGTCTAAGATCTCTACCTGCATAACATTTGCTTCAAAACCCCATTTTCTTCTAGCAACACTTGGGTGAGGGAAGTAGAGAGGTGGTGCGAAAGAAGAGTATATCAGATGTCTCACGTGAGATGAAGAATAAGACCCCCTTCCCTATTCATCTCTCCCTTGTCATTGCCTTTTTTCTAGGCACAGTTGTATGCCTCTCTGTTGCTCAACAAACACCAACTATCTCGAGCTATGGAGGAGGCCTCAGTGATGCTGAAGCTATGTACATCGACAAGCGGCAGCTTCTTTACTACAAAGATGAATTTGGTGATAGAGGAGAGAGAGTCACAGTAGACCCATCTCTAGTTTTTGAGAATCCAAGACTTAAAAATGCTTACATGGCATTACAAGCTTGGAAACAAGCCATTTTCTCAGACCCTCTAAATCTAACAGCCAATTGGGTTGGGTCTCAAGTTTGCAACTATGAGGGGGTTTTCTGTTCTCGAGCTCCAGACAACAAAACAATCCGTACAGTTGCCGGCATTGATCTCAACCATGGTGATATTGCCGGCTACTTGCCAGAGGAGCTTGGCTTCCTGGTGGATCTTGCATTGTTTCACATCAACTCCAACAGGTTTTGTGGGACTATACCTCACAAGTTCAAGAAACTGAGGTTACTCTTTGAACTGGATCTTAGCAACAACCGGTTTGCTGGGAAATTCCCACAAGTTGTGCTCAAGCTACCTTCACTCAAATTCTTGGATCTGAGATTCAACGAATTTGAGGGCACTGTACCGAAAGAGCTATTTGATAAGGACTTGGATGCAATCTTTATCAATCACAATAGGTTCGTTTTCGATCTGCCTGTAAACTTTGGCAACTCCCCAGTATCAGTCATTGTTTTGGCAAACAACAAGTTCCACGGATGTGTGCCATCAAGCTTAGGTAACATGTCAAATCTCAATGAAATCATCCTCATGAACAATGGATTTAGATCTTGCTTGCCAGCAGAGATAGGTTTGCTTAAAAACCTGACAGTGTTCGATGTTAGCTTCAATCAATTGATAGGTCCATTACCTGATACAGTTGGCGGGATGGTGAGTCTTGAACAGCTCAATGTAGCTCACAACATGCTCTCTGGGAAGATTCCGGCAAGCATTTGTCAGTTGCCGAATTTAGAGAACTTCACCTTCTCTTATAACTTCTTCACTGGAGAGCCACCAGTTTGCTTGAGTCTGCCGGATTTCAGTGACAGGAGAAATTGTTTGCCAGGAAGACCAGAACAGAGATCTGCAGCACAATGTAAGGCTTTTTTGTCTATGCCTGTTGATTGTAGCTCGTTTAGATGTGCTCCTTTTGTTCCATCGTTGCCTGCTCCTCCTCCGCCTTCACCTCCAGTGCCAGTACTTTCACCTCCACCACCGGTTGTTATTCCAAAGTCACCACCAGCTCCTCCACCACCAGTTTACTCACCGCCGCCACCACCAGTATACTCTCCGCCTCCACTACCGCCAGTGTATTCACCACCACCACCGCCTCCTCCCCCACCTTGTATAGAACCGCCTCCACCATCACCGCCTCCGCCAATACATTATAGCCCACCACAACCACGTCCAGTTCATTACCGTTCACCTCCCCGACCATCACTGCTTCCACCAGTTAACTACCATTCGCCCCCACCACCATCGCTTCCACCGCCAATTCCATGCGAAAACCCTCCACCACCATCCCCACCCCCACCCCCACCGATAATCTATGGAAGTCCGCCCCCTCCGACTCCAGTGTATGAGGGGCCATTACCACCAGTCACAGGGGTGTCATACGCTTCACCCCCACCCCCACCCTTCTATTGATTCTTTTGAGAATTTACCTCTAACCTTCCATCAAACCAAACAAGGAAAGCAACACTATGGAATTCGTCATCAGGGTTTCTTTTTTCCTGGCAATTCTCGTCGCTCATTAAGAGAAAATTGAGAAAGGGTCTGTGCAGTTTTCCTCTTTTGATTGAATCATTGGTCTCTCAGTGAGATTTTATTGCATCATTGTTATTGATTATTGAAGCAGAGAAGAGGATAAAGAGAGGTAAGAGGAGACGTTCTCTCCATATTTATTTGAATTTGTAATGAAATATTTGAGTTGCGAAATAAAAATGGCAGAGAAAGATCAGTAGGCTGCAGAGAAAGTTGAATGTATCGGGGATGAAACGGAGGCCCAAATCAGGGCTAGCTTAGCTAGCATTGCTGCTGGTTTGTGGGGTTTTTTTTTTTTATCATACTTATTTCCTTATTTTTCTTTTCAATATATAGTATAATCACGAACATTTCACTTGTACTATGTTGTAATTTCGTTTTGTTGTGGGAATGAAAATTACATTTGCCCAAACTGTCAGTCAATTCATGCCCATTTTGTTTGATCACTCTTGCCTAATTTCTCTCTCATAGTAAGATTTTGCTATCAATAAACAGAATTTAGAAGCAGTTTAACTAAGTAGCTAAAGGATCTTGATGAATTTCTTTCTGGGAATCCATGCGTTTCAGTTTCAGTGATCATATCCTCCTCTTCATTCATCAAGAAATGTCAGTTGCCATGTACATAATATATATTTGTGGGACATTTGACAACTATTTTCCAGCTTATGCAGAGAAAAAAACAATTCCGGACTTCGATTCCAGTATGTGGGTGTTCTTTTTAAAGTGAATTAGGGGGCCATCTGTGTTGTGTTGTTTTCGATCGGGACGAGCTGCAGGTTCTTATTAATCCCAATCCAGTCCCCTTGATTGGTGCTGGATTTTTACTCTTTTTCCTTTTCTTTTTTTCATTAGATTAAATAGCGTGCTTGCAGTCAAAACATCATTTTGTCAAAAAATTATTTATTTATTTGTACTTCAAATTAATTTTATTTATTATTTTTAAATTGATTAAATATATTGATATAAAAAATAAGTTTTAAAAAATAAAAAAATATTATTTAATATATTTTTAAATTAATCCTTTTTTTTTAAATAATAGCTATTTGACACTACAGTCCAATCGCCCGTGTGCATTCCGTTCCCTTTATGTGACTTCGAAATTTTGAATTTAAAACCTTTGAAATTATTAACCTCTTCACTTGATGGTTTCAAACTTGGGCTATTGGACTCTGGGATGTTGATCTTTTACGGTAGTATATGCTCATGAAAAGTTGAGTCAAATTGGAAATCTCTCTTTACCGTTAATACTTTTAGGTGTGCATCATTATGTATCATATGGTATGTTGGTCAGTGGTGTCCGCTCCTAAATTCCCTCCCTTGCACGCGTTTCCTTTGAAAAGGTGCAAAAAACTCCTTTCTTCCATTCTTGTTTCCCGCCGCTTGAATGAGATCGCTATTGGATCATTTCCTTTATCATCTTTTCTCAACATGGATCATCTGAGCTGTCTTTACCTCTACTGTTTCACACGAGTTGAGATAAGATGGAATTGCAACAACCATCACCATTGGCCAATCCACTAGCCCAACTGCTGTCTTTAGCCTCTCATTTGTGTGGCAACATTACCTCTGGTAGCACAAAAATGTTCCCCCAGCCAAGTTGAGTGAAGCCCATATTCGCATGTAGGCAACTTCAAAGCACAATTTAGCATCTCTCCTCGTAGATTGAGAAAAGCAGAGAAAGTGTCACGTTATCAGATCCCTACTGGAACAACTTTATTTGTATTGGTGGGGGCAATTTAAAGGCAAGAGAACAACTGATGTGGATAAGCCTAAAAATATCAGCAGTAACCTGTTATTTGTTTCAAATGATCTAATTACTCGGTTCAAGATAAATATATTTGAAAAAGACATTGAATATATTGGTTTTGAAAATTTCAATCAAGTTAGAAATAAAATATCCATAAGAGTATCAAGAGAAGTCTTAATACATTTTATTCATTTGCAAGAGGGCCCCAATACAACCTTATTTAGGCCATTAGTGAAACAAAAGAATCTTACTATAACTTGGAAATAACATAGATGGCTATCTTTTCCTTTTGTTTCTACGATTAATGGGCTGCATGGAAGGCTATAAATAAGCCTTGAATCAGTTGTGTAATATTTTATTTCCTTCTCTTCTTCTCATAGAAGAACATGGATTTAATATTAGAGGCTTTATTTTATTTTGTTAGCTACAGTCCATGGCTTGTTTGGGCTTAATTAAGACTTTGTTTTTAACTAGGATCCAAGGCTTGTTTGGATCAGGTTATGGGCTTTTCAGTTTAGGGTTTTTGGGTCAGTTTTGAGTAGACCTCATATAAGTCCACATAAGGGGTCTATTAAGGTTAATTTTCCAAGAACTATTTAAACTCATGTAACCAAAATTTCAGGAGCCATTGATGAATATTACTTCTGAATTTTTCAGTTTTAATGTGTGAGAGTGATTTTTGTATTCTTCAGTTCTTGAACGAACTGAATTTGACTTATCGAAGATTAACTGGCTTCGTGGCGTCATTCTACTTCATTTCAATAGTGTCGGTGCCTTGAGACAGGTTTCCAATGTGCCACACTCCTGAGTTTTTTTCGGCTTTCCAAGATCAAGTCTCAGTCTTGATTGTGGGTTGCGTGACCACGTGATCACGAGATTTGCATCAGTTGATATTAGAGCTAGGCTCCAAAAAAAGATCATATCCTTCTGTTATTTTCATTTTTTAGTGTTCCTTTAAGTTTTTTAGTGTTTGCGTTGTTCATCTTGTTCTTTGTGTCCGCGTCATCTAAGCAAAAGAAAAAATGGTTATATTTCATCTTGTTACTATCTCTAATCATATCAGTAACATATATAAGAGATATTAGTTGAAATTTGAAGATTTGAAAGATGATTCAATTTTGCCACAAAAACACAACTCTTAGTGAACTATAAACAAACCACCTCATAATCAATTGAAAATTCATATTCAGTCTATTTGGGGTGAGATCACATCATATGTCAAATTTAGGTGCATTCTGATATCGTTTGCTTAAGATTTTAATTCGAGGTTCAATTCTACCGTAGAAACACAACTCTTAGTGAAATATAAGAAAATGACCTCATAATCAATTCAAACTTCATATTCTATCTATAAGTGGTGAGATCGCAACATATGTAAAATTTAGGCTTATTTTGATATCGTTTGCTTGAGGTTTTAATTTGAGGTTCAATTCTGCCGCAGAAACACTACTCTTAGTGAACCACAAGCAAACCACCTTAGAATCAATTGAAACTTCATATTATGTGTATTGGGAGTGATATCACACCATATATTAAATTTGGGCTTATTTTAAAATCGGCTTCTGGAGGTTTTAAATTAGAGGTTCAATTCTGCCGCAAACTGATCATATAAAGGGTTTGGGTACCTAGACATAAGAGAACGACCTATAAATTCTTTTTTGTGGTATTTTTAGTATTAGAATACTAAATATTGAATTTTAGATCATTTCAAGATTTTTTGGTCTGGGTTTCAATTCTGTTATGAAAAAATTGTGTAACACGTTAGATTTGTGGCAAGTTTCAAAGCGATCAAGTAATTTTTTGGCTTATCTAGGAGTCAAGTAATTTTTTTGCTAATATTCGCTTCTGTTTTGTTTTATTTCGTGTCTTCGTTTCGTCCACAATTCGTATGAATTTGCATTGCTACTTGCAAAATCATAATTATAGTTTTGTTTTGCTTCGTTTTCAGTATATTTATTAATTCTTGAGTCTAAAATTTTAATTAGAGTGCACTGCGAAGGCTATTGACTTTGATTTGTTAATTTCAGTTCCTAAAGAACCAAAAGAAAGCAAGTTGTGAGGTAAAAGGCGTAGTGAACTTATTAGAGTGAAAAGCCTTGATTTTTTTTTTGTGATACACGAGAGGTGTGATGATATATTTTGTGCTACTAACCAAATTTTGCAGATTCAAAGAATGTCTGAAAACAACGAATCAGCGACACAAAACGCTGATGTAGCTTTCCAATTGCGAGTCATAGGCCAACAACTCGAGTTGTTATCTAAGACATACAAGGATCTGAAAGATGAGGTGAATTTGGTAAAGTAACAGAATAGTGGCCATTGGGGTGCCGTTACTCCACTTATCTTAAAGTTGATACCATATGTATTTTAAAAATGAGATGAGTGATGTGTGAAGGTCTTAGATCCATATCCAATATATATGCATAATAAACATGAATAACTATACATGCTAAAACAGTAAAAAGAGCAAAAAATAAAACTGATAAACTCAAACAACACAACAACGAAAACACAATACGACAAACATTTTTAGCATTAAAAAGACAAAAAGCAAAGTTTAGTCCTAAGAAGTTCCTAGTGGAGTCGTCATTCTTTCACACCCTAGACATCGTGACGACCGATTAAAATTTAATCTCAAAGGAAAAAGGACAGATAGCTGGCATCTTGTTCTTTGGGGGGAAAGGTCTAATTCAACGAGTCGCCACCTAGTATTATGGTCACTAGGAACCCTAACTGCTCAACATGGATTCTATAGAACGAGACTGGTTATGCGAAGGAGAAGATGCTATCACCCTTTAAACGTCTTACCTGAAGCAGACTGCATTGCTGGTTTTGTATAAAATTGCTAAGAGTTTGTTGTATTATGCTTTTCATGGTCCGCCTAGGATATTCCTGACTCTAGCGTCAGTGAATAATCAACTAAAAATATTTTCAACTCTGGTGTTTGTAAATATTACACAACCCAAAAAGTGCGGTATTCCTGACTCTGACGCTAGTGAATAAATCCATAAAATTCTGTATTAAACAAAATAGAAACTCTTTTTTGTTAATCTTTTTTGGACTGGATCTAGCCTAGTCGTACGGGCTGGACTGTATCCAGCCAGGCCCAACCTGGTTACTGGCCCAAACAAGTAATTGGTTCTACCACTGTTGCATGCATGCGTGAATAATTCACGCATGCATGCAACAGTAACAATGTAATTAAATTATCGAAACAGGGAAAGAAGAACTTACCCGAGCCTGTTATGTAAAAATTGTTGACGATCTAGCTTGTTGTTCACGGTGGAGATAGCGTTGGTGGTGTGAAGGAGGGCTTCCAGACGTTGCTTTAATGGAAAACAGGAGGAGCATGGTGAAGCTTTCCGATGCTATTTGTTGTTGTTGCTGCACTGCAACACTAGTGTTGCTACAAGTGTTGGACCGAAAAGAAAGTTGCTACTGGACTTGTAGGGTGTGCAGCTGATACCGATGGTTGCTGCTTTAGGAGGGGAGGAAAGGACAGAAGGGTTCCCTCTGCTGGGTCTGTGAGATGAGGGAGATGAAATGTGGTCTTTTCTTTTTTGTGTTTTGCTCTGTCTGGGTTACGGGGATGAGCTGAGTGGGAAAACAAATGAGTTGAGAGCCGTTTCTGAAGGCCGGGGAAGAAGAAAAGGAAAGGGTTGAGGAGGGGGGGCGACGGTGGCTAGTATAGGGTTCGCTGCCCCCTCCTCTCTTCTTTTTATGTTTCTTCTCTCTTTTAGGGTTTCTGATAATGGGCATCCTTCTAGGGTTTCTTGTGATTGTCTCCTCCTCTTTGTGCATGCACTAAGATTTATATTTATAGTGCAAGAGTCCCATCGCGTGTGAGAAACAAAGTTTTCTCTCCTTTGAAGTTTGAATTTGATTAAGAATCAAATTCGAAAGCGGATAACTATCATTATCTTGAAGATAAAGATAAAATGGTAAAAGCACATTGTAGTCCCTAATTTTTGCGCAAGCTGACAAATCACTTTTTATCGAAATAAATCTTTGATATTTTATATTTACAGTTTACCCCCGTAAAATTAAATCAAGAGCTAACGGGCCAAAATTGTATAACACCTTCGGTAGCACAAAAATGTTCCCCCAGCCAAGTTGAGTGAAGCCCATATTCGCATGTAGACAACTTTAAAGCACAATTTAGCATCTCTCCTGTTAGATTGAGAAAAATAGATGTCCAGAGAAAGTGTCACATTATCAGATTGCTATTGGAACAAATTTATTTGTATTGGTGGGGCAATTTAACCCATTACATTTTCCAAAGGTCCAATGACTCGGTCCAAGACAAAGGCCAATATTGAAAGAGGCATTGAATGCATTGGTTTTGAAGGTTTTGACCAAGTCAGAAATGAAAGGTCCATTGGATTATTAAGACTTTGTTTTCAACTAGGATCCAAGGCTTGTTTGGATCAGGTTATGGACAACCCTAGGTATGAAAGCTTCAGGAAAGCCACTAGCTTTGCAGGTTGTCATGCCTCATCTTACTCTGTTAAGTAATTCTTATGAAAAGCAATAGTGTTAGTTAACCAAGGAAGGAAATAAGTCTATTGGCCAGCAAAAGACAGCTTAGCTAGAACCCCATTATTCGGTGGATAATAGCATGCCAGCTGAACCTTTCCCACCTATTAATTCATTAGACAACAATGTTCAGCATGACACTACTTATGTCCACCACTCTAAACAGTGGAAATTTAAACTTTTTAAAGGCTGTTAAGGGTGTAGTAAAAATTGACGTTACTAAGAGCCTAAATAGAAGCTTGCAAATACTCACCCCCGACTCTAGAATATGGAAGTGTCATAGTAAATCCTCTTTAGGACGTGTTTGAAGTAGGCTGTAAACTTTGGCAATCAACCCTTGTTGGACACTTTTTATGATGAGGATCAGCCCAACACCAAGCGTAATTATGCCAACGACCCATTTGAGGTGTCAATTGGGCTAATTACAAGAGCTAGGGCAAAGAAGCTTAAAGAAACATTGAATGAGCTTGTTCAAAACATATGGAGCAAGATAGACCTAGAGGGGCTTGGGACATTTAAGGAGCATGAAGGACACAACCTTTAATTCATCTAATTCAGGTCCAAGAAGAGCCCAATTCGTGTGGAACAAGGGGCTGATGTGTCCAGCCCCATACCGGCCTTATTAGGCTTTTTTTTCCTAATGTTACAAGGATAGAAAGTCAGCAATTTATTCTCCTAATTAAGTAAGGAAGTTCCTAAAGAGGAGAGGATTATTTAATGTTTTTCCTAACCTAGGAAGAAAAGTAATTAAATCAGCAATAAAGGAAGAAATTTGTTTTCTTATTTGTCCAAGTTAAACAATGAAATTCAAGCTAATTAAGGACATCAAAGGGGGCAACAACACAAAATTTTCAAATAAGATTTCTCCTAGTTTATTTGGGACTTCTTAAGGGTGACAAATCTAACTCTAGCATATTTAGGATGGTGATTTTTGGATTTTTATTATTTTCTTCTTAGTCTTTGGGTTATTATTACTTATTTGGTTAATTGTAAGTGGGATTCATATAAGTCCACCTAGGGGGGTCCATTAGGGTTTCTTTAAGTCTAGAGTCAGTATAAATAAAGGCATAACTAAACATGAAGGGTTACACAATTCATATTAATAAAACTTATTGTTTGCCGCACTTGTTGTGTGTTGGTGGGATAATCTCCATTTCTTGGTTCTCTAAAGAACTGAAAATGACTTATCAAAGGACAACTGGCTTCGTGGCGTCATCCTTATACTTCTCGTTCGCGAATCAATATTCGTTGGGTGAGAGTTTTCCGTTTCCTATAGTGTTGGTGCCTAGGTATAAGTTATCTTTGTGTCAAACTTCTATCAAACTTGATTTACTTGTCTTTCCGGGAATTGGTGTCTTTGTGTGTGGGTTGGGTGAGTTACGTTGCTAGTGCTATAGGGATCCCTCTTCACGCTGACCTCACAACCCTAATGTGCCAAAGGCTGAATTACACAAGAGTATGTATTGACATAAATGCTTCGAAGATGCTGGTTAGAGAATTTAATCTTCTCTGTCCAAATGGTATGCTAATTGCTATTTCAGTCGAGTATGAGTGGCTTCCATGCAAATGTAGTGGTTGCAATGTTTTTGGCCATACTCTAGCAACCTGTCCCAATAATAAGAGACTAAAGGTACTAGTTCAACACATGACAGGCCAATTCAGTTTAAATGGAAAGAAGTTGTGAAATGGAAGAAAGATTTTAAAGAGAATATTCCCAGTGGTGATCGAGTGAAAGGGCACGAGACTTTAGGTGATGAATTGAATAATAATTCTTTTGACCTATTTGTAAAACCATTCACGAGATTCCTTTTCAGACTCCCTTGATCGTACATGATGTACATAGAGTCTAAGAGGAGCAAGGCGCTCCACCTGCGACAACTGATTCTAATGAAATGTGCAGTGATCAGGAGTTTTCAGAGACGGTGAGTCCATCCTTTCAAACTCCATCGAACTTGATCATTAATGAAGAGGTTAATCACTTAGCAGTTAAGGCTATAAACTCTTTGGAGAAAAAAGAAAAAGAGTTCGCCAGGTTCAAAGCAAAAGAAAAGGAAGTCTAGGATGGGGGGGTAAGTCGAGGTGATTGTATGTTTTTTGTTTCCACCTTCCTATTTTTTTCCAATGAATATTGGATGTTGGAATATTAGAGGGTTGAATGATCCCTTAAAGCATTTAGAACTGCGTCAACTTTTTTTAGGTTGGTTGAAACTCGGGTTAGAGAATCAAATAAAGATAATGTGATACGATTTAGCCTTGTGATACAACCCAAGCAAGGTCAGATTCAGATTTTGGCGTAAGAGTTTCTACCATTCAGTTTTACGCTATTAAGCATAACTTCAAATCAAACCGTTGAATCGAGCTGAAACTTTACCATAAGATTCCAGAGGTATTTGTTTATGTTGGGGTACATTTCCAAGTGAATCCACGTTCGGAAAGGACTTGTGATATAGGTCGGAACAGGCTATATGAATTATGTTATTTACTTCCTTTTGACTTGTGGACTTCCTATTTGGCAAGGATCCTTTTCCTACAAGGATGTGGGAGCTTGTTTTGGGAATTTCCTAGTTCCACAAGAATCTTTAATGACATGCAATATAATCTCCAAGTGTGGCAAGGATTCATTAATGTTTCAGAATCGTTTTCTTATAAGGATTCCTTTTCCATCCTAGCTATACAAGGAAAGAAGGGTTGGTGATATTTAATGACAAATCAGTTATTTTTATTATTTTCTTTCATGTTTGGGCTTATAGAACTTTGTTTTGAGCTAGGATCCAGGGCTTGTTTGGATCAAGTTATGGGCTTTATAGTTTAGGGTTTTTGGGTCAGTTCATCCCACAAGGGTAGATCCATTAGGGTTACCTTTAAGAATTATTTAAACACATGTAACCTAAGTTTCGACAGCCTTTGATGATTATTACTTCTTAATTTTTTAGTTTTAACGTGTGAGAGTGATTCTTGCATTCTTCAGTTTTTGAACAAACTAAATTTGACTTATCAAAGATTAACTGGCTTTGTGGCGTCATTCTACTCATTCCAATAGTGTTGGTGCCTTGGGACGCGTTTCCATTGTATCACTTCTAACAGACCTATTTCGGCTTTCCGGGATCAGATCTCAATCTTGATTGTGGGTTGCGTGACCACGTGATCACGAGGTTTGCATCATAATGTTTCTAGACTTTTTTTTTAATATCTGGTCTTACTTGCATAATTATGAATTTGCTAATGGTGGTTGAATCTGAATTTGTTGGGATCCAAATGAGGTTAAGGTTGATATTTTGGGTAGTTCGGATCAGATTGCTCACGTTGGTGTTTTTATAGTGGGTACCAATTCGATATTCAATGCTTTCATTATTTACAAAGATAACAGGCCTTCTAAATAGGAGGCTTTATGGTTTGATATTGTTAGGCAAAGCGATGTTTGGGGGTCATCCATGCTATCCGCTCATTCAACGAGAAGAGAGGTGGTGTTATATTGTGGTTGGTGTGGTAGAATGATCTGAATCACTACCTTACCTGATGCGAACCTTGTGATCACGTGGTCACGCAACCCACAATCAAGATTGAGATCTAATCCCGGAAAGCCGAAATAGGTCTGATAGGAGTGTGACACAATAGAAACCTGCCCCAAGGCACCAACACTATTGGATTGAGTAGAATGACGCCACAAAGCTAGTTAATCTTCGATAAATTAGATTCAGTTTGTTCAAGAACTGAAGAATGCAAGAATCACTCTCACACGTT
>Ga0307515_10012019_pt1 | contig 16345 bp, 3 predicted proteins | sample 17_EM_MG_FD_194513 | JGI IMG/M metagenome (GOLD analysis project Ga0307515, IMG submission 194513) | Populus trichocarpa ectomycorrhiza microbial communities from riparian zone in the Pacific Northwest, United States - 17_EM | ecosystem: Host-associated > Plants > Roots > Unclassified | place...
TTTTTATATTAGTAGTCTAGCAGGATTTATAAGGTTTAATAAACTAATAAGTTAGTTTAGTTCTTAAATCTTAAAGATTATAACTATATAAGATTTATACTACCTAAGGCAATCTACCGTAAAATGCCGCTAGACTTAGCATTCTACGTATTTACTAGAACTTCTTAATTTACCTTACCATTAATAAGCATTAGATGATAGTAATTTGCCTACTAGCGTTACTACGGGAGCACTTAACTTTGATATCCACTTCGCCTAATTCTTTACCTCTACTACCTTAACTAACTCTCGCACGGCACCTCTACGCGACATTAATTAGTTAATTAATTAGTTTAACCGCTAATTACTGCTTTAAGCTGTAACTTATACCCTAGAACTATAGCAATCTACCTAGTTAATTAATTCTTATAATTGGTTTATCTTACCTACTTACTTTAGACTTGCACCTTTACTAAACACTAACTAGATTCTTCCGCTCTTATATAGCAACGCTCTACTTCTCCTTTATCCTATTTTAGTATCTTTACGCATTACTATAAAGGACTTAAATATTATAAATAGATGGGAAATTAATGCTTATCGCCTTAAGGAAATTAAGAAGATAATCTTAGATAGTATAGTAGAGACTAGGCTTAATAAAGTCGCGTTTTATACTACTAAAGATAAAGTACTACGCGATAACTTTATCTAAAAGGTTCTTAGTAACTTGCCTAAGAGGGAAGGTATTTTAAAAAGCTAGTCCAAAGATACTATTACTGCTTTAATAATATCTTAGAGAACTAATGCTATAAAATAGTAAAATAAGTTAGAACCTAGAAGTCAGACTTAAACTAAATTTAAACCTATAATAACGCTAGCGCCTATATTTGCTCCTAAGCAAATCTTAAAATTACTAGGCCCTATATTATTAGGTAAGCCGCTTTTACTTAAAAATATAACCTTTTAATTTTAAAGAATAAACTTAACTACCTAAAACACTATAGAGCTTTATATAATCTATAACATTATAAAAGCTAATACAGAAACTCTAATAATTAAAGAAATCAGTTTCTCGCTATTTTAAGAGGTTGTAGTATTAGTAGGGTTTAACTTAGATAAGGATTAAATTATATAGGTCGACATTAAATCCTATAAGGAGGCTTATATTACCCGGCAAGGGGCATTATAAGCCGCATTCTAGCGATATATGCTATACCATAGAAGTAAAGTAGAATTTATACTTAAGAGTACCGATTATAAGTTCTTTTAACAATATCTAGCTATCTATATACTAATAATTGCAGCTAAGTATTTAATTACAGAAACACCGTATTAAATACCGCGTAAGTAGAGTATAAACCCTCCCAGCATTGCCAATACCCTAATTCGCTAGTCTTTACGCGGTAAGCCTATATATAAAAAACGGCGGAAGACTACGTTTAAGTAGACCCGCAAGCACTTAGAGTACTTAAATAATGAGTTCGTTAATAAAGACACCAAAAGTAAGAGCGATGCTTTATTAACCTTATTAGCGTATAATAGTATTCTAAGTTTATTAGGTCGGAAGAAACGTAGTTATAAAAGGGAGTAACCTGCTAGAGTATCTAAAGGTAAATTACGGCAAGCTACCGAGGACGGCCGCGGTAGTTTAGCTATTTAGCCTATAGGGGGTCCTAATAGTATAGAGGAGAACGAAAATAATTATAATGCTCTTTAAAGCGCAACTGCTCCAGATCCTAAATTAGCTTAACTATAGGTTATAACCGTAGATAATCTAGCTAGTAATACTATATAGGTTTCTGCAGAAGATAATAACCCAGAAGAAGAGGCCCTTAAAGATATAATAAATAAAGCCAATAGGGAGGCAGAGGCTGCTAATTGTATTAAGTAAAGGTATGGGTATATAAGCATATAGAGTACATCTTAAATTAGACTAACGTTAGCTTTTTTTAGATTTTAAGAAGCCGCTATAGTAAAAGCAGGCAGTAAGGTTAAGAGAATAGAGTAGTAGATATATAAACGCTTAGCTAAGCTATAGGGGTTTTCTAAAGGGGCCTTTTTAGGGAATAATATGGTCCCTGTTCCCTGTAGATAGGGTTTAAATCTAGAGTTTAGAGCGTTCCTATACTAGCTATATAGTATATCTAAGATATTCTACTAGGAATGTATAGAGCTAAATAGTAGGGTTCTTATAGACGGTATAGGGACTAGTAAAATAGTAACCGCATACTTAACTATTATCCTTAACTACTACTATGCTATAAACCTGGACGAAGTAGCTACTGATTAAGCGGCTGGAAATGCTACTTAATATTTACTGGAGGGCCACTAGGCTAATAATATTAAGTGTCTTAGCTAGGATAGAGTGCCTCTACTATACTTATATATAAATTATAACGCTATATCTATAATACGTAAATAGTATAGTGCTAGCCTAATTATTGCAGTTCTATATATTATTACTGCCTAGAGAGATAATTATATCTTATTATTTAAAGATTTACTACTTATAATATAAGTGTAGGCACCGCTAAGAGTTGCAATATACTATTTAATGGCGGATATTTCTCCAGGTATGGAGTAGCCGACTTTAGATAAGTAGCTAGAAATGGGAACGTTAGGAAACTGGACCGCCTATAATACTTTAAATACTTATTAGGCTCTTATAGATAAAGTAAAGACCCCTTACCTATAGTTCTCCAACAGTATTCTACTACTTAGAAAGGGTAATCCTTTAGTTAGTACCCCGGCTGCCTTAGTAATAAGATTTATTATAATTATAATATCCAAATGCCTAAAATAGCGTGTTATTAACAACTTTACAATTACTAGAAGAGTCTACCGCTTCTTATCTAATAGTAAGTAAGAGGATAAAGGTTAGCAGTCGGTTAAGACTACGTTTTTTAGTAGGGTTTTATGGGATAAGTTTTATAATAAGAAGAATAAAGAGACTACAGTTAACCAATTTCTTTGTTTCTATAAAAGTATTATACTAAAACGCCTTAGATTCTTTATCTGGGCTATATTAGGGACTCTAATAGAGAATAGTGTTATAGATATGTGTTGGTTTATTATAAGTGGCCTTTTAGATTTAGATTGGGCAAGCGCCTAAGATAATAGCATTTTTAAAAAATGCACGTCCGTTAAAGTTAAAAAAATGGTAAAGCTATAGAGTTATTTTTTAAAATAAGGAAAGAGTAACCCTAAATAGGTCTTATAGTTTATAGTATATAAAGAATTGGTTTAGGTCGGTGGAGAAATACTTATAAACTTTAAAATTCGCCGTACCTTAAATACTATCGGCTTTAATAGAAGAAAATTAAAAGTTGTTTTAGGCGAGCTCTGAATTTACTACCTAAACTATAAGTATAGAACTATAGAAATTGAATTGCTATAGGGTATAAAAAGTGTAATAGCGTTAGAAATAGAAGAGGTATTTTAGTAGAAAATAGTTAAATAGAAAGAAGATAGTTCTTTTAAGGGTAACTAACTAGTATAAATAGCCAGTACCTCCTTAAGCACCTACTTTATGTGCTATATTGCAGCGATAATGCCTAGGTTACTTTTATGGAAGGATAGATATAATAAGGATCTACTAGATAACGATAAAATTAATATATAAGCGAAATTTCACGCAAAATTAATTAAATCTCCTATTAGAAGCATCTTAGATAAGAATAAGAAGGAAATTTTTTGCGGTAATATAAAGTTTAAGGCGCTTTTAGCTATCTATAAAGAAGTTATACGATTAAAAAACGTTGGGGGGTATTATAGTAAGGTTATTATTGGCACTAATTTCCTAACTATTGGGGCGGTATATATAGTAGTAAGTAATAAAATACTCTATCTTTTTACCTCTTAATAGTAGCTTGCTTAACCGGAACTCTAAATTAATACTTATTTTAGGCCTTAGTTGCTAAATATAGTAAGAACGCTATTATATATCTCCCTAGAGGAATATTACTAAAGTAAAAGAACTATATTATCTATAACTTGTAGAAGCAGCTAAGCGGACCGTAAATTCTTTTATTATCTCTAAAGGCTATTATAAAGGGTATTACCCTTAATAAGGTATACTTTATTATGCTTATAGAGCTTAATCCATCCTTTAGTAAATAGGAACAGTTTATATACCGCATTTACCAAATTAGCTAAGAAAACCCTCTTATAATAGTATATATTTTATACAATATAGCTTCCTATATTAAGGTTGGAATTCTAAATAAGTATAAGTTTAAAAAAAACCGCCGCGGATAAGATACTAGACGTAGATATAAATAAGCTAGGGAGTTTAAAGGAGCAGCTAGTGGAAGTGCTCTAGTAAGGTATTTTTAATATTTTAGCGCAGAATTAAGCAATATGCTAGGCAATTTGCCGTAAAGTCTTGTCTAATAGAAGAAGTATACCAGGCTGTTGTTTTAAGAATTAGGTAATATAGTAGGCAATATACCGCAGTCTTATAGCTAATGGAAGGCATATGCTAGGGGTTTTTTTTAATAGAGTAAGTAATATTTTTTAGTAATATACCGCTTTCTCACGGTTAATAGAAGGCATATTAGGTTGTTTTTTATAAAATAGGGCGATATGTCGGCAATATGCCGCAATTCTTATATTAATGAGAGAAGTTTACTATCTTGCTATTTAAGGAACTGGGTAATAAGCGATAACTGCTAGCTTGCTATTTAAGGACCTAAGTAATGCGCTAGGCTATATATCGTGGTGCTCTATTAATATAATAAGTCTGCTAGCTTGTAACGCAGGAACTAGGCAATATACGAGCTAATATATCGGAATACTCTACTAATAGGCGACGCCTGCTAGCTTATAATTTAAAGAATTAGGCAATATGCCTAGCAATATACGGCAACTTTATGCTTAGTGGTAGAAGTCTACTAGCTTGCCGCTTAAAGAACCGGGCAATATACTAGGTAATATATAGTAGTTTCGCGCTTAGTAATAGAAGTCTACTAGCTTACGGCTTAAGGAACTGGGCGATATGCTAGGTAATATACGGTAGTTTTGTACCTAATAACTGGAGTATACTAACTTACCGCTTAAGGAACTGGGCAATGTGCCAGGCAATATACGGCAATTTTATACTTAATGGTAGAAGTCTGCTAACTTGCCGCTTAAAGAACTAGGAGTATGCCTATTAATATATGGCAATTTCGTATTTAATAAGAGAGGTCTACCGGCCTACCCCTACGGTTACACTTCCTATACATTAGGAAATTTTTTTTAGCTACGTTGTTGCGGCCGAAAATTAGGGTTGTGTGTTTGTAGCAAATTGCTGCAAAATTGCCCGCAAATTGCCAAAATTGCGACTTACGCAGGTTTTGCAGACCCCGATTTTCGCTTGCAACAACGTGGCCAAAAAAAAAATTCCTAATAAAGGTATAGAGCTGCGTATATTAACGTAAATGTAAATAACAGAACCTTTTACACCACTACTAGCCTTATAGGCTACCGGCCTACGCCCTACCTAGATAACTAGAGTAGCTAGGAATAGAACCTAGGCCCTAGCTATATACCCTACCGGATAGACCTAGGAGTACGCATTAAGATGGCTTTTCTATAGCGCCTTAAAGAGACGTCTACTCGTGCTTAGCAGTTACTAATTAGAAGAGAGGCTATATAGGCCGCATAATAAGCCATATAGGCCGTATAATAAGAGAAGGAGAGGTTTTATCCGGCCCTAGTGGTACGGTTCCCCTCTTATATATATATATATATATACCCATATAGACCCGCTATATGGACCCTAATGGGAGCCGTAATAGCGTAATTGAATATTATAAGCATAAGTATATTACTAAAGCTATATATAAGGGGATTAAATGGCAAACCGGCTGTAGTTAATAGGAAGGCGTTAAATATATTTACGCCGCCCTTCGCGAGTTTCTTATATCCGCGCTATAGGAGCAAAGGAGCCTTAAAATCCACTAAGCGCCGCCTATATTATATAATTAAATCCTTCCTAATCTAATCTATAAAATAGCGGATATCTAGCGCTAGAGACTTAGTTATATATTTACTGTTTATACGCTTACTAAATATACGCTTAAAAATATTACGGAGCGTGCCAGTATAACTTATTATAAGAACACTTTACTTAAATAGCTCGTCTATACCAAACGTTGAATTCCCACACACCTAGAGTAACTCCTTAAGTTAAAGATTTAGCAGCTTATTAAGGCGATTTATCTTAAAGAAGCTATCTAGCCGCCCTTAGAGGTTAACTAAACTATTAGTAAGAATAGCCCGTTAAAGCACTAGATTATAAGCGCTTATTCTAACTAGTTGCTATAGAAGCAGCATATTATATATATAGTTCTTTAATAAGCTTTTAGCGAAGTATAAGTAAAGGTAGGGTATTATATACTTTAGTAGTCCGATATCTATATGCTTAATAGCGTATTTTAGAAGCTTATAAGTATTAATAACCTATAAAAACCAGATATAATTAAAGAACTTTATATTATCACTCCAAGGAACTTAGTTATTAGTAGTAGAACTTAATATATTTATAGAGGATAATATTACTGCTAGCTAATATCTGTTAGTAGGTAGCTCTAAATAATCTAACGTGCGCTAATTTGCATCGCGGCATATATCTCTTAAAAAAGCCGCTGTGTGGATATTCTTAATATATTCTAGAAATTGCTGCGGAGATAGGTTTTATATATACTACTTAGCCTCGCCATCTGCTTTAATGTTATACTTATTACGGATATAGAGTAGGAATAATATAATAATATAAATATTAAAGCTATAGAGGATTAGCTCTTCTATATAATAAAATAAGGCCTTTTCCCTAGGAATATTGCGCTATCCTAGGTAGTTTATATAGATGTAGAGCGCTAAAAACTACTATGCTGCTTTCTTACCCCTATAGAATGTACGCATAACTATATATAGGAAGTTTAATTATATATACTATAGCCCTAGAATAGGTAACACCTACTTATAGCTATTATACGCACCTTCCGCCTTAACCCGCTCCTCTTTATATAATTAGATAAGCTTTACGGTCTTCTAATCTCTATATACTAGGAAAAGCCAGTTATTAAAAGCGGTTTTATAATTATACTATAGTTATTCTAGGAAAATATTCTCTATTACGCGATAGTTGCCGTTAATAAAAGCCTCGCTATCTAAAATAGGTCCTAGAGTTATATACTCTATCCTTTTATAAGGAAGAATATTAACTACTAGTATACGCGGATATTTAATATCCGCGTTAGAGCTAAATATACCATTAACCATAGTAAAATACGCGTATTAGATAGTGTCTGTAATAAAACTTATAGATATCTACTTTTAGAGGTTATTAAACCTATTCTTAGCTGCATTAATAACCTTATCTAGCTTAAGTTAATAGGTGTTGTTTAATATTAACTACTTAAGGCCCCCTTTAGGCATGCATACTCCGCGTAAAATCTTTCCTATAGTATGCGAATTAAACTTACTAATCTTGCTAATAACCTAATATTAAGTCTTTTAGTAATAGTTAAAGTTATTATAAATAATGCAGATATTATTATAAATAGATAGAGACTTAATTAGTTTCTTAAGGGTTATTAGCGCTAGAAGGCCTAGTAGAATTAATAAAACCTTCCTTAAAACGTTTAGCTAGCTTAAGCTTTCTAGCATTAAAAGTTTTATAACTATTAATTAGACTAAGACTATATAAGAAAGATAGTATATAGCGCTTTATACTAAGTGCCTAAAGATATAGACTAAGTAGACGGGTAAAACCGTTTATGGAGTTCTAAGTAAACCCTAGTAGAAATATAAAGGCAACTATAACTATACGTCCGCCGTATAGATCCTAACTATATTCCTCTCTATTTAGTATAAATATTCTATTAATAAGCTAAAATAGTAGCGGACCATACTACTAAATAAATTTGGCTATATTTTTAAGGTTAATATCCTTAAACTTTATATCTAGAGTCTATATATTAAAGGGGCTATATTACAACTATAGTTAGCGAAGCTCTTTCTAAATATAGCGGATAGTATAGGTTACCAGCGTTGTATAAATATTAGGTATATTAATAAGTTCTTCTTATATTTCCTTATCCTCCAATAAAGCAATAAGTAGGTCCCTTACTTTTTTCTTCTTTCTATTACCTTTATACCTATTCTTACTTTTAAAATACTTAAAGACTAGCCTATAAAAAGGCCAACCCTATTTTTATAGAAGGTCCTTAATAATATTAACCTTCTTTTCCTTTAATGTCCTTATTTAACTAGTAGATAGAATATCTGTAAATGGAATATCTATAGATGGAATATCCGTAGATGGAATATCTGCAGATGGAATATCCGCTAGCTATGGAGAGGGCGGGCGTAGGCGTAGGCGTTTAGTGTTGGTGGTTACTACGCGGCTCGGTAGTGCAGAGGTGGAATTATGGCCTCTGCCGCGGCGATTTCCTCTTAATGTCGCGCGGGTATAAGGAGTTAAGGATCTTATAACTTATAGAGTGGGCTTTTCTCTATAATTTAGTATAATTTTTATATTAATAGGTATTATAGGAGGGTAGATTAATTTCATTAAAGTTAATAAGGTCTTCTTATATAAACTGTGTTTAGGTTTTCTATAAATCTCACCAAAGTCCCTTAGACCAAGAAAACGATTGCCGTCCTAAATCAGCTTAGTGGACGGTGCGGATATTCCTATATCCGCACAATCGATTTCTTGGTCTGAGCTTCTGAGGTAACGGCTGACAGTGGGGGAGATTTCCTTAGTCATTAATGCAAGGCTGAGCCTAGTTGCTTTTTTTTAATTCGATAACCAAAAAGAGCGCATAATGCAGCCCTTCGTTTTCCTCAATCTGATTGGTGTAAAGCTTTGTTGTCCGTGGGGTGGCTCATAGTTATCCTATGTCACATGCTTCATTCCCTGTGAATCAAAGGGTATGACTCGTGGCGGTTTGCATGGTGCTACCCACTAGCGTACAAGAATACGTACACCCTCCTGTCAATTCCTGTGGTTAGCGCAGCCACGTCTGCACGGCCTTTTTGTAGGGGAAGTTTTGGTATTTTTGCTGTTTAAGGGAAAGTTAAAAAAACACGCTAACCACCGGAATTGACGAGAGGGTGTAGAGGCGGGCAGAGTACCTTCAGCTCTGTCAGCCACATCGGAACGGCCAAAAAACAATAAGAGGGAGAAGAGGCCATGTACGGGACCACTTTTCTTTGTGTACCATTCTCAGCCTTGTCGGCTCCATTGTTGTGAAATTCAATGTTGCTTGAAGTCATACTTCAGTTTAACTTCAATGTCGAATTCACAGTCATATCAGTTAAGTCGCCGTCCAGTTAGAGCAAATTACTCTCCTGGTATATTGCTGCGTATTCCCGCCAGTGACAATCCTCGCTAATTCCACTAAGCTCCCAATCAGGTAGACGTTTCGGTGTCTTCTCAGCTTCTCCGTCTTATTCCAAGTATCGTTATGCTTTGTGTTTCGATTGGTTTTTTAAGTAAGCCATAGGATATTCGCCTCGTCAAGAATATAACATAGTCAAAATTCTACTGCACTTGCAATGTCGGGATCATTCCATTCTATCACCAAATACCCTTCCACAGCCTCGCGCTGATTGATATTATCATACAGTTCTTGGAGTTTTGATGGTCATCGTTAGTGGACGCCCTGAGTCTACGCTTGGTAATAATATTATGGAAGTCACCAAGGTTATACCCACCATTTGGCCACTTGTTTTCGCTGCAATTGTTGGAGCTATGCTTAAGATCATCGCACTATGGAAAGCCCAAAGTGGAACCACTTTAGGTGTATGTGACTATTTCCAAAATCAGACCAAACGCTAATGGTGAGCAGACCTTGGAGCAATTAATGGGAAGTCAAACCGTCTTTGGCACCGTCAAGATTTGCTATAAGCTCCGCGCCTTCGGAGTCGTTACCACGTTTCTGATTGTGTTATGGACTTTGAATCCGCTAGGTGGACAAGCTTCAATTCGTGCTCTCACGCTGCAGCGTGAAACTTTGAGCAATACAGTGCAAGTTCAGTATCTGAATTCCGATCCTCGCTCAACACTCTATTACAGTGGCTTCGTCGGTGCGTCTTCCTTCGCGTCATACTCGCCAATGATACGGACTTTGTATGGCTCGGCACTTTTTGCACCGGACGCCGGAACGCAATATGCCAACGGGTCTAGTGCGAGTTTTAGCGATCTAATCAACCGTTTGGGGGGTTTGGCTCCGGCCATTAAAACTTCTACCATGGACATGTGGGGAAATGTCCGAATTCCTGTCATTCATCTGCTTCCTAATTTCGATCCAAGTCAACCTCAAGAATGGACTGATGTGCCTTCTGATGAAGTGGCGCCATACTCCTCGATCATCGGAGTTCCCTCACGTGGCTTACCGGCATCTGGAATAGGGAACGCAACCTTTGACGTTACTGCAAACTATGACGTATTTATGGTGAGAAGTCCTGTTCCACAGAAGTTGCATTTATTGATTGTGTTTAAGTGCTCCCAATGGATTAACTTTACCGAAAGTGCATGGAATACATGGTGGGCGAACAATAACGGTAAATTTATTCTGTATAACATGACTGTTTCGCAAGAAAATAAAACAGTCTTGCCCTTTTCAAACGGAGTTGGAGGTTTTTTTGTCGATACCCAGGAGCCTTTTACTTCTTATCGGCGGAATATTTGGCCAAACGACACGAGTGCCCAATTACCCGCCAGAGACCTGACATTTGGCTCCAATGGAGCCAGTGGAAATGTATACTTCACAACATGCCAAATCAGCATGGAATACGTTGATGCTCGGATCTCTTGTTCTCGTTCTACTGTTGTGGGCCAGCTAAATTGTGCCGCAACTGCCGTCCGACTGTCCTCGTCAACTCACCTTCCGAATAACTGGACCGAGATCGAGAGCGAGGGAGTTGATGGTATGCTGACCACTTGGTCGACCATCATGGGAACTCAGCATGTCCAAACTTCCACACCTACAGAAGTTTACATATATGACCCGCCGGCCGCCTTTACAGGAGATACCTTAACTATCCACCCTGTTGAACTCGGGGATGTACCAATCGAAGTTTTCGAGCAGCGGTTTATGCTTCTTTACAACACATACTGGAGATCAGCGTTGATCCCTTGGGCTGTTCTTGGGGGCGTCTTTAACGCCTCTCAGAGTGAATTCGAGGAGACTGGCTCGATTCCCTTCATAAACACATCCACCCAATGGAATTTCCCTTCCGATCCCGTCTATGTTCCAAACAAACCGTGGATAGTATTGTACCTCATTGCGACCAGTACTCTCTGCTTATGCGCAATCCTCACGATCATCATTCAGTGTCGTGTGCAGACGCCTGACATTCTAGGCTATGTGTCGAGCCTCAGCCGAGATTCCCCGTACACCGCCATGCCCGGCTGCAGCAGCACTCTTAATGGTAGTGAGCGGGCAAGACTATTGAAAAACCATTGGACACGCATAGAGGATGTGCAGCCCAATTGTAATGTGGGAAAAATTGCATTTAGTATGAGTTCTGAGAAAGGGGTTGGTCTCCGCGCGGATAGGCTCTACGAATAATGAAAATTAAAGACCTTAGGTCGCTAGCATCTATTTTGCGAAAGGGTTACTGTAAGTGTCAAAATATCGGTAAAAATCGCCGAGCGAAAAGAGCCGCATCGCACCCCACCAAAATTTGTATGAGGGGCAATTCTTTCGATTTTTACCACCTATAATTGTTCTGCCTAATACCGGTACACGGCTCGTTCCGGAATATTTCTGCCTTATTCTGGAACAGATTTGGATATTAGATTAAACTTTTAAAGCTATATAAAGCTTTTTAATAAAGCTTTTTAGACTTTAGCTATTTCTATAAGTTGATTTAGGAAATATAGTACAGTTAATAGTTATAAATAAGGATTAATATATAATCTTATCGATTTTAGGCGTAAAATAAGTAATAATATATCCTTAATATTACAATTGGTCATCTAGTAGAGCATAATTGTAATATTTATAAGATCTTAATTTTCTAATAAGATTTTAAAAAGCTCTAAAGATTAAATTTTACTACCCCCCCTAAACCACTATAACACTATTAGATTCCATCTAAACTAGGTTATACTATAATTTATAAGTATATTTAAAGGCCTTTCTATATTATAAATATAGTCTATTAATAGTAGAAACTAATTAGGTAGGGGGTAGTTAATATTAGCGACTTAGTTAATCGAGATATAAGCACGGCAAAAGGGTCGCGCAAGCCTATACGATTGTATTGTCTATAAACAAGAATCTAAAGCTAGGGAAAGGAAAGGAGAAGAAGAGTAGCACCGTTTGGTGTTTTATAAGATCTTCGCGTCATGTAATTGTAATATGCAGTAATCTGTGGTAACTTGCCGGTGCGAAGTTCTACCAAGTTCTGCTAGTGCTGTAATATTACCCCCCCTCCAATGCTGTAATATTACCCCCCCCTCCAAAAAAGCCTGCCCTTAGGCTTTGTTGCTAAAAGTCTTAGTAAGAGAATCTAACTAATTAGACAACTTTAACCGCCGGTTAAAGTTCCTGGATATCTTAATACCTTATATAACTAAGAAATTTCTAGGGCGTTTTTATCCTTATATTCTTCTAGTAGCTTATTATCTTTATTATATTAGTATTCTATCTACTTATTTAGGTACTTTAGTAGTCTAGGTTTATTAGGGTAATAGCTATAAAACTTTTAGAGCTTATAGGGACTACTTATAAAGTTTTATATAGGGTATTAAGTGGGGTCTAGGTTATATCCTTTCTAACTAATATAATACTTTAACGTTCCCTTTATAAGTTTATAGGCTAGCACTTCTTTAATTTCCTATTTATTATCGCTATTAACCTAAATTAGTAGGGGAGGTTTATTTTTTTTATCTAGGTAGTAGGTTATTTATAGCTTTCTATAGCTTATCTAGTAAGAAGATAGGGTGAACTTTAATTAAGTCTAGGAGCTTAACCTTATACAAGTTACCTACTTTATTAAAAATCTTATACGGTCCTACTATCTTATAGTCTAGCTTACGGCTAGGCCGTTCTATCTTCTAGTTCTTTATTATAACCTAGACCATATCGCTTATAGTAAAGTTAGGCTCGCGCCTATACTTATTTGCCTGCTGTTTTATTAACTTTTAGGCCTTTTTTAGGTTTATATAGGCTACTTTCTAGGCTTCTTCTAAGTGCTTAGCGTACTACTGGGCTTCCTTATAAGATAGTTTTTTATATACGGTCTAGGGCCCTTCTGGTCTTTTCTAGTTAAAGCTTATATAGGGTAGGTAACCTATTTCTAGTTAAATAGGGGCAAATCCGGTAGAGTTGTGGGGTAGGGTTGCTTAGGCGTAGTTTATTAAGGGTAATAATTTGGCCTAGTTATCCTAGAAGTAGTTAATAAAAGGCCAAAGTCTCTAGTCTAAGTATTAATTTATAATCTCTATTTAACCGTCTGTCTAGGGGTAATATACTGTAGAAAGCTTTAGCTTAATGCCTAAGATCTAGGTAAACTTATTTTAAAAGGCTAATATAAACTACGGCTTATAGTTAGATATAATAGTATCTAGTAGTCTGTAAATTTAGTAGACGTAGTAAATATACAGCCGGGCTGCCTCTTTAGTATTAATATTTTTATGACAGGGAATTAAGAACGGGCGCTTACTAAAGCGGTTAACTAGGATTATAACTATATTATATCCGTTATAGTCTAGAGGTAGCTTATAAAAGTCTATAGAGATATATTACTAGGGGCGGTTAGGTATTAGGAAGGGTTTTAATAATCCTAGGGTTTTATCTTGTGGAATTATAGACCTATAGTAGTTATTGCAGTTCCGTATATAGCGGTTAATATCTATAATTATTCCGGGCTAGTAGTAGCGGTCGCTAATAATCCTATAGGTTTTATTTTTTCTAAGGTAGGCCGTAGAGACCTAGGTATATGCTTTAGTAATAAGCCAAGTCTATAAGTTCTGTTCCTCTACTACCACTAGCTATTTGCGGTGCTTAAGTAGTCTACTTTTAAGGGACTATGGGCTAGAAATATTCTTTGCCTTTTTACGGTACTTCTATAGAAAAGGGGCCGTACGGTTTACCTGTAGTAGTTTATTAATAAGGTTTAGTTCTATGGAGTTAATAGGGCATATCTTAGTATCTAAAGAGTCTGTATTTAGTTCTGCCCATATTTAGGAGTTAAAGTGCTCTAGTTATAGTAGCGCTTAGGTCCGTAATAAGATCTTTACAGCTATTTAGTTATTTATGTCCTATTTACGCCTTATAAGAGCGTCTACACGGTTAGTAGCGCCTAGCCTATATATAATTAGGAAGTTAAATTAAGATAGGGTGTCCGCCTAGCGCGCTTATTAGGCTATAAGGGCTTTTATTATTATAAAATATTCTAAGGCCTTATAATCGGAAACTACCTAAATAAACTTAGGGGTGCCTTTTAGTTAGGCTTACTAGTGTTAAAAGCTAGAGATAATAGCTAGTATTTCTTTATTATAAATTAGGTAGTTTAGCTTAGCATCTACTATAGTCTTTAAATAGTAAGTAATAGGGTACTATTCTCCGTTTATTTGCTTTTAGGAGTAAACATTAGCTATAATACTATTTAAGGCATCGGTTTCTAGTATTAAGGGCCGTTTTAGGTTAAAGTAGGCGAGTAAGGAAGTAGAGACTAGTCGTTTCTTAAGCTTATTAAAGGCCTACTTATATATAGTATTAAAGTAAAAGGGCTAGTCCTTATAGGTAAGTAGGCTTAGTAGCCGGGTAATTCTACTATAGTTCTTAATAAAGTGTTAGTAGAAGTTATAGAACCCTAAGAATAACTGCACCCCCTTTACGGTCCTTAGGGGTACCTATTAGTTAATTACAGCCGTCTTTTCTAGGTCTACCTTAATCCTATTTATACTAATAATAAACCCTAAGTATTTTATACGCTTAATACTAAATTCTAACTTCTTAATATTAGCTTAGAGGCTAGCTTCCTAAAGCCGTTATAGGACTTTATAGATATGCTCTTTATATTTTAGTTTGTTTTTAAAGTAGATTATAATATTATCTAGGTATGCTATATAGAAGTTATTAAGGTAGTTAAATAGTACGTTATTTATATATTATTAGTATATAGCCAGTCCGTTAGTTAGTCTAAAAGGTAGTACTTTATATTTATATATTCTGTAATAGGTTTAAAACGTAGTAAGGTCTTCTAATTTAGGGTTTATCCTAATCTAGTAAAAAGCCTAGCGGATATTAAGCTTTATAAAGATCTTAGCTCTACTTATTTAGGCTAAAGTCTTATTAAGTAAAGGCAGTAGGTAGCGGTCTTTAAGGGTTAAATTATTAAGCTTATGGTAGTCGATACAGAAACAAAGTCCTCTATTTAGCTTTTTAGTAAAGAGAATAAGTAAGTTAAAAGGGGCTTAACTAGGCTTAATAAAGCCCTTATCTAGGTTATTAATAAGATACTACTTTATGGCCTATAATTTGGCAGTAGATTGCTATTAAAGGGGGCTATAGCTAAGGGTAACCATCTTATCCGGCTTAATTTTAATCTTATAGTTATATAGTTGGTAAGGCGGGAGTATATTAGACGCTACTTTAGAAAAGGTGTCTTTAAATTTCTAGTATTAATAGGGCAGTTTTTATTCTACTAGCTCCTTATCTATAAACTCGCCTTTCTCTTAGGCTAGGGCTTCTTTCTCTTTAATTATTTAATTAATTTCGTATAAGCTAGTTATAAAGGCAACGGTATTAGGCTAAACTAGGTTTTAGTAGAATCCTATAACGCTAATATAGCAGATATTAACTAGTAGGGGGTCTATAGGTTTCTTTATAGATGTTTATTAGGCCGTATTTTACAGTATAGGGTTTATAGTCTTCCTTAGCTTATATTCTATTTTCCGCAAGTTATCCTTCTAGTTTATTAGTTTGGTATATTATTTAATATCCCTGGCTTTTCTTTATAGCTGCGTAGGGCCTAAGTTCTCTATTAGGGACTTAGCTAGGCTATTACTAACTTCCTAAGTCTTTAGTGCGGGTGGTGTAATATAGGTAGTTTAGGGGCGGTATAGTATACGGATCCGTTGCGGATTAAGCTATATATCCTTCTTAAAAGCCTAGTCCCTACGCGTTATATTAGCCTAGTAAATAGTATTTATCTACGGCCGTATAAGGTTTTCTATTATAATACTAATTTCTTTTATAAAGAAAGGCGTTAGGGGTATAGTTTTGGGCTAGATAAGCTGCCTATTCTATATATTAAGCTATAAGCCTAAATAGGCTAGCTATTTTCTCCCTAAGATTATATTATAGCTTCTAAGGTCCGTAATAAGGAAGGGGATATTATACTACCTTTATTTATT
>Ga0307515_10012020_pt1 | contig 16344 bp, 15 predicted proteins | sample 17_EM_MG_FD_194513 | JGI IMG/M metagenome (GOLD analysis project Ga0307515, IMG submission 194513) | Populus trichocarpa ectomycorrhiza microbial communities from riparian zone in the Pacific Northwest, United States - 17_EM | ecosystem: Host-associated > Plants > Roots > Unclassified | place...
ATGTCGACGCCAACGACAGCAGAGAGAGTGTCATGGATGACACCGACCATGACGACGGGGGACGAAGGCTGACCAACGAGGCCAATTCGGACGGGGAGCAAAACTGTGCACTGCACCTGCTTTTCGCGCAAGTATGCGTCCATAGCAGGGCCCACAATACCCTCCCAGGCCTCGCTACTAAGTTGGTGCGTACCGAGAGGAGACAGCTCCTTGGGATCAAGGTATGCCTCAAGACCCGTCGGCTCCATCCATACTTCGGGGTTGGACCGAGCGATGAAGCGGCTGTCCAAATTGGAGGGAAGGCCGTAAAGGTAGTGCTTGGCCTCGACCTCAGACGGAACGTATGGAGCGTTGGTGGGAGGGTCAGGGACGGTGTGCTTAGCCATGCTGATAGTAGAGTTGTGACTGTTGTCGGAAATGGACATAGCAACGCGCGTTTGGACACTAGGTAGAGGGAGAGAACACGAAAACAGAGAAAATAAGAACGGGGAGTTATATAAAAGAAAAAGTTGTCGGAAATTGGCAATTCTGGATGTCTCAGGTTTCCAGCTCCGGTGCCTGGGACAGTTATATAAGAGCCTGACCTCAGTATTATATCCATTTCACCCGACCGCAGGGCGTGACCTTAAATCGATCACTCCGCGTTCCGATCCGCCGGCACCAACGCGCTCAGCCCGTCGGCTTATCGACAAGCCCAATATTGATTTTCGGGGTGAGTGCAGCGCGTCTGATACGCTCAGTAAGCTCTCATGCAAGCCCCCACGAGTGTGAGGGCCTAACGCTAGGTGCGGCGGTTTCCATGTTCGACGAACTTGACCGCCTCGATAGATTGCGATTAAGAAGGAAAGAAGAGAAGTACTGGGACTCTGCTCAACGTCTCGCTTTATATTCTTCCGTCGTTCCATCAAGGTCGTTGAGTTTGGGTTAATTTAAGGTTGGCGGTGGCTTGCAGTACAGTAAGCCACGCTGACGTTTGACTATCACTTAACCCTAGTGGTTGTTGTAAACGAGCAATCGCGTAGATTAGGAGGGCACCGAACACGATCGAGTAGTCAGCGTCAAGTCTATTTTTAAAAACTAAACCGACATGATTGTCAACTGCTTCGAAGGCCTACGGACACATTTTCCGCACCAGTATTTATAGAAGTATTTTGAAGCTTCATGCTTGACTCAGACCCACAACCCACCATGTGGAGTGGCGTTTGCCTTTGTCTTCGCGTTAACTGCCCAAGCGCTCACGGACTCGGAGGCGTATATAGAGAAGACAGCTTCCAGAGAAAGCAAATGACCAGAACCAGACTATCAACACGAGTATAAGAGAGGGTAAAGAAGTAATCATGTTGCTTGTAGACTAATGGTTTGTACACGCGATACAGGATTTGTGTTCATCATGAAGAGCAAGCTTGGTCCTGCTATCCATGAGTGAATACGTAAATGTAATAGAAGGTATAAATCAGAGGGAGGAGGATTAATGGGGGAAAGAGCGGGAGCCGGCAGATCCCTAGAACGAAAGCCGAGCCGAGCCGAACATGTACGAATGAATGAGTGAATGAGTGACATCGGCGATGATGAAAGGAGGATCGAGGTAAACACCAAGATGTTGGTCACATCGCTTCGCCGGCCGAGTTACAGCTTGCGGAAACGCAAACTGCTCTGAAACTGTCGCTTTTGATACCAACGCTCTCGATCGCTGCTGCTCTCTCAAAGGAAAGCAGCTGGTGTGAGATCGCGGAGAGCTTAGACTATTGGCGGAGGATATAGCGGACGAGGACGCGTAACTCAATGCCGGCGTCGAAGTTGCGCGGAGGATATGCGGGAGGGTGTACATGGGATCGAATGCAGGCTTTGCACTAGGCTCCAATTCCCGAAGCCCAACAGTAAGAGTGTCCTTGACTTGGTGAACTCGGGGGCCGAAGTAGCGTTCAGACTCGAGATGCCAGAAGACAGGGCCACTGTGTGACTGGGTCAGCCTCTCACTAGTAGGCGAGAAAGTTTGATGTAATAAACTCACGTGATGTAAAGTTCGACAACTGGACGATGGGGTCTAACGCGCGCGCTCCGTGAAGAACCGATCGATAATAGTCGACAAAACCATGCTATTGACATACTCTACTGCGGCCTGGACGGTAATGTTCTTCTGGATCGAGACGACGGCAACGAGGTTATGGCAATCCTACACGAAAGGGATCAGTTGGAGACCCGGTGGTCCAGACGCGACGACGTGTAACGTACTCCGTTGGCCTGTTCGTTGTCAAAGCTGTAGATGCCGTTTCCCCACGACAAAATATCATTTCCAGCCTCACTGTGGCTCTCAATGACTGGGTGGTGGAATGGTCGTGCACACTCGAAAAAAAAAAACTAATATATAGGAGGAAGATCTATCTACAAATTCATCTACGTTTGGTAGGTTTAAAAGACCCTCGTCTCGCCCGCTGAATTTTCGGGGTTAGCCTTCGCTTAGAGCGGCAGGACGACCAGCCCTGGTTGTCCGTAGGCCTTCGAAGCAGTAGTTTTAAAAAATAGACTTGACGCTGACTACTCGTATTCGGTGCCCTCCTAATCTCTGCGAGTGCTCGTTTACAACAACCACTATAATGGTTAAGTGGTAGTCAAACGTCAGCGTGGCTTACTGCACCGCAAGCTACCACCAACCTTAAATTAACCCAAACTCAACGACCTTCATGGAACGACGGAAGAATCTAAAGCGAGACGCTGAGCAGAGTCCCAGTACTTCTTTTCTTGCCTTCTTAATCGAATGCGTTTTGTTATACTTCGGGCAATCTATCGAGGCAGTTAGTTCGTTAAACATGGAAACCGCCGCACTTAGCGTTAGGCCTTCACACTCGTGGGGGCTTGCACGAGAGCTTACTGAGCGCATCAGACGCGCCGCACTCACCCCGAAAATCAAGATTAGAGCGTGGGATACACATCCTTGTCCTTAAAAGGTAACCTCAGCAAACGTGGTGCCGAAAAGAAGTGAATTGAACGTCCCATTCGTTAGTCGGCTGAGGATAGTAAGGGACCTCAAGTACTTCATCCATAGGTGCCGTGAGGTCATACGAGCTAAGCTAGACAGAAGGGTAAGGGAAGGCTCAGGGACTCTTAGACGCGGCGAAGGAGATGGTGGTGGGGATCGTCCAAGATAAAATGTAGTGCCAACGCCGTCACTGAGGAGACCACCAGTATGTCCGACACCGTTGAGTTATTCATGGTCAAAGAGCGAGAGTCGTGTTTAGCGGAGAAGGTTACCGAACTCGTTTCGCCGTATTCCCGGCAGGACAGTTTTTCGGACTCTCGCATACATACATTCCCTATAAATGTCGCTCGTTTGTCCCTATATTTGTGCCTAGTAATCTAGTCACCATCGCTCTATGGCTTATTCTATGCTTCGACTCGGAGCAATAGGCCATCGTATGAGGGACGGATTCGCATACGCGGCTCTCGTGGAACGTGTTCCATTGCGTCCATTATGGCCTTTGAAAGACCTGCCTCTTCCCATTTCCCGCTTTCAAGTGCACCACCGATTTTCTCCCAGTCGTCATGGGTAATATCGTGTGCGAACCCAATGAAATATGTTTTTGGAGCATTAATGCGTCTAGTTGCTTCTATTGATTGCGCCAGACCGAAGTGTGATGTGTGCACTCTTGGTCGCAAACAATCGAGGATCAGAATGTCCAGCTTCAGTTCACTGATGATCTTGTAGGAGTCCTCTGGGATTCCTGACGCGTCTGAAATGTATAGTAGACGGTCTATAGATAATCCCATTGAGATATATGGCTCTCCTGCTTGTTCTCCGAAGAATTGGCCGTGGTGCACTGTAGGACGTTCGGCATAGACTGGACTCAACATGATTGATTCCGTACCTGTAATGGGCATTACACCTACATTGCAGCTACCCTTTGAAATGGTGAATCCCTGCCCGGGATGAATGATATGGTAGACGAAGGCAGGGACCTAATGGGAGGCAAAGTGGGTAGGCGGAGGACGTAGCATCGAATCGCAGATAACGTACATCGCCTCCACCTGATGCGTGTTCTTTGGATACTAGATAGGGGAAAGCTCGACTTATATCAGCGAGGGTTTGCTGAGTTAGGTAGATGTCTATCGAAGGCTGAATCACCCCCTCGAGCGTCCAGCCTCTAAGATCGTCGAGACCATTTACAGCTACGAGGCTTGAAGTTAGGTTACTGGTCAAGAGTGCTTCAACGATCGAGAAAGCGTACCATCCGCATGCGCGTGAGTTAAAATTACGGCGTCGATTTTTCGCAGGCCGTGCTTGGGAAAGAATTCGAGTGCCCTCTGGTTCCACGTCTTTCCTACGTCGACCACGATAGTACTGTGCAGGCTGTCACTTACCGCTCGGCGCGAACAACTACGAAAAAAAACCTACACTTCGTCCTGTCCGTTTCGAGACCGAGTCACGATCCCACTGTTACCTCTAACATTTTTTCTGCCGCTTAGTGCTCTCGTTGCTGTGCAACACGCGCATTGGGGTTCATTTGGAGGGCGTGTGAGGCACGCCACGAGCGGCAGTCCCGAACTTGTCCCAGTACCCATAAATAGTACTTCTGTCGTCATTGGACCGTCTGATTTGGCTGTCATCGATGTGCGGCGAAGGTGTCCGGAAGGAAAGAAGAGGTAAAATACACCGTTACAGTATCATAAAAAAAATACAACGGGGGCGCATTGGACGTGGTCACCATGGATTTGTGTTACCCATCCCAAAGGCCTTTGGCTTTCCTCGTCCAAGTCCCATCGCTCGTCGTGGGCCGCCTAGCTGCAGCAGACTTCCATAAGCCTGACCGTGCGACTGTCCATCATCCATCTCCTCAACATGAGCGGAGATATTTTGCGTCCACTTGAGCCTCACAGCTTCTGCTATGGCAGCGAGCTCTGAATCGATCGTGCTGGTGTCCGACTGCTCCACGGCTACGAGGGCTTGTAAGTGTTCATTTTCGCGTTGGAGCCGGACGAGTTCGCAATCCCGTTCGAGGGACCATGCTTCCTGACTTTGCTTCCCAGGGAAGAGGTAGTCTTCATCGTCGCTACTTCCCGAGGAGGGAGCCTCACCTCCAGTGGCACGAAGAGTTTGACGGAGAAGGGTGGATATGTTGCCAAGTGCGACAGATATGGCCATCGTTTGTGAAAGTTCCTGCTGCGTCACAGTAGTCTCATGATTGAGAAGCTGGCGTTCGTACTTGCGAGTGAGGGTGAGCTCGTGTTCTTGGGAAGCGTGCTAAAGTGAAGATGAGGTGGGTGCAGTGCCTCGGGGTGGAGCATCACATACTGCATGTGTCCTGAACTTGCTCATGATAGTTTCGAGCGTTTGTTCGTACTCGCGAACAAGTGCATTAAGCTGCTTGTTCTCATTGAGGAGGTTCTGGTTTTCGGCGAGGACAGAGCCATTTGTTTTTTCGAGTTCTGCGTTGTATGCTTCTGCAGTGCGCGTGAGATGGAAGGTGTGAAGAACTGGAAGGGAAACGCACCTGCCTTGAGAGAGGTCGAGATTGAACCGGCGAAGGGGAAGACCGGTGCCAGAGTGGAGGGCCTTGGTCTAGAGAACGATCGCGTGAGGGGGCTGTAGGCGGTAGAGAGCAACGTAGAGAGCGACGTAGAGGTGAGAGAATGGGATGAGAACCTTAAGGATGTCCGCCTGAGCGCGGAGCTGGGCAGTGATCGCTCTATTTTCCTGCAGCTGGTCCGAGAGCGCTAGTGTGAGGTTCCATATCTTAATGAGCTCGTTTTCCATCTCGTGTACGATCATTGTGACGCTTGTGAGGCCGTGAAGTAGGTTGGCGTCCAAGGCGAAGTCGAGTGGAGCGAGCGGAGTGGAGCGGTCGCAGGTGACGGCCTTTGCCAATCTTCATCCTTTGACCCGGCCCACGACCTGGGTTTCTCGCAGTTCCTCGTCGACCGAGCCGACGTCGTTTTTACTTACACCAACGTCCTCTCGCTCTCTTCCGCCCCCGTCCCAGCCCTCGCCGCCGCCGTTGCCGTTGTCGTTGCTGTGCTCCTTGCGCCAACGCTCCTTGCTCGTTCTCCCCTTTAGACACGTAGCAACGCAAGCAGGCAGAGGCAGAGAAACACTCGAATACTAGTAGTACATGTCTCGCAACCCGCAACAACCTAATCTCAATCTTTTCCGCCCCCAAGACCCCTTTGGTTCACCAACCCCCTCCGTTGTACACACTGGCCAGCCCTCAGAGTCGGACATGGACCATCACGACAGGCGTGAAACTTTCCAGTCAGAGGCCTCGGGCGTCGGTAACTCACACGATTATGACCAGCCCTTTGATCCATACGGTACGCTGCCCGCCATCTTTTCTGCGAGGGCTCACCTCTTCTCCCCTTTTAAGGTCAGCGCCACCGCGACACCGACACAGAGTCGGAGCTGGACGTTTACAACCAGCGCTACGCTCCCTCGGCGGAGTCGCTCAATCCAGGCATGCGCATGTCCGATACCTCGGCCCCAACCTTTGACTATGGCCATGGGAGCCCTAGGGAGCCCTATCCGGCGTGGACTTCGGAGCGCCAGATCCCTCTCTCGAAAGAGTTCGTCCACCACTCGCTCGCTGACTTTGTCTCGCCTCCGTTGACCTACTTTCCCAGAGAGATCGAAGATATTTTTCTCGACCTGACCCAGAAGTTTGGCTTCCAGCGCGACTCGATGCGGAACATGTTCGACTTCCTGATGCAGCTCCTTGACTCGCGGGCCTCGCGAATGTCCCCCAATCAAGCCCTTCTCACACTCCATGCGGACTACATCGGTGGTCAGCACGCAAACTATCGCAAATGGTATTTTGCTGCCCAACTTGACCTCGATGATGCCATTGGTCAGTCCCAGAATTCCGGACTCCAACGCCATAAGTCTGTCAAAAAAGCTGGCAAATCGGGTCCCGAAAAGACTCTCGACAGTGCCCTCAACCGGTGGAGGCAAGCCATGAACAACATGTCTCAATACGACCGCCTCCGCCAAATCGCGCTTTTCTTGCTATGCTGGGGAGAAGCCGCCCAAGTCCGCTTTGTTCCGGAGTGCCTTTGCTTCATTTTCAAGTGCGCAGACGACTATTACAGATCTCCTGAATGCCAAAACCGGGTCGAACCAGTACCAGAAGGTCTTTATCTCCGAGCAGTTATCAAGCCTCTCTACCGCTATATTCGCGACCAAGGTTACGAGGTGCAAGATGGCAAGTTTGTCAGACGCGAAAAGGACCACAACGAGATCATTGGGTATGATGATATCAACCAACTCTTCTGGTACCCAGAGGGCATCAGCAGGATCGTTTTATCAGACAAGGCGAGTTCCAACCCTAAAATGTCTTCTTTTATCGTTCTTACCCTTTCTTATGCTACAGACACGTTTGGTCGATATCCCTCCCGCCCAGCGGTTCATGAAGTTTGACAAGATCGATTGGACCCGCGTCTTCTTCAAGACGTACTACGAGAAACGTTCAGCCGCTCACCTCATCGTCAACTTCAACCGTGTCTGGATCCTGCATGTCGCACTCTTCTGGTTTTATACTGCGTTTAACTCTCCCACCATCTACCGGCCCACTCCCACGTCCGAGCCCACTACCGCTATGACATGGTCAGCAACTGCCCTTGGAGGCGCTGTCGCGACGTTGATCATGATCGCTGCCACGCTTGCCGAGTTCTCGTACCTTCCCACGACTTGGAACAATACCTCCCACCTGAGCCGTAGGCTCCTCTTCCTTCTCGTCTGTCTTGCCGCCACCGCCGGTCCTACCTTTTACATCGCCATTACCGATTCCCCGAAGAATAAATCCCAAATACCCTTAATCGTTGGCATCGTGCAATTCTTCGTGTCCGTCGTGCTCACCTTTGTGTTCGCTATCATTCCATCTGGACGTATGTTCGGAGATCGTGTCGCAGGCAAGGCGAGGAAGTACCTAGCCAGCCAAACATTCACCGCGGCCTACCCAGAGCTCGAGCGGGGAGCTCGTATCGCATCGATCATGCATTGGGTCCTTATTTTCGGCTGCAAATTCGTGGAATCGTACTTCTTCCTGACACTCTCCTTCCGCGATCCCATTCGGGTCATGGTCGGGATGACCGTCCAGAATTGTAACGATCAATGGTTCGGAAATAACCTTTGCAAGTACCAAGCCACCTTTACTCTCTCCATCATGTATATCATGGACCTCACTCTCTTCTTCCTTGACACGTACCTCTGGTACGTCATTTGGAACACTGTGTACAGCGTCGCTCGCTCTTTCGCACTCGGACTCTCCATCTGGACCCCCTGGAAGGATATCTACACACGCCTTCCTAAGCGAATCTATGCCAAGCTCCTCGCTACCAGTGATATGGAGGTCAAGTACAAGCCAAAGGTGCGCATACCGACTTTTCTGGAGGGTTCTTCAATTAACCAAAATTCTAGGTTTTAGTGTCTCAAATCTGGAATGCTATCATCATATCCATGTATAGGGAACACCTATTGTCCATCGAGCATGTCCAGAAACTTTTGTATCACCAGGTCCAATCCGATCAAGATGGACGCAGGACATTGCGAGCACCACCGTTCTTCATTTCGCAAGGTGACAAGACCTTCAAGGGGCAGTTCTTCCCTCAAGGCTCTGAGGCCGAACGCCGCATCTCCTTCTTCGCCCAGTCGCTGACCACCATTATCCCGGAACCGCTCCCAGTTGATGCCATGCCCACATTCACGGTACTAACACCCCACTACTCTGAGAAGATCCTTTTGTCTTTGCGCGAAATCATTCGGGAGGAAGCGCAGTCACGAGTCACTTTGCTCGAGTATCTGAAGCAATTACATCCGATAGAGTGGGATAACTTTGTTAAAGACACCAAGATTCTTGCAGAGGAGTCGACCTCGTTTGGCGGTCCGAGTCCTTTCGGCGCCGTTGACGAAAAGGGAACAAGCAAGACAGACGACTTGCCGTTCTATTGTATTGGGTTCAAATCGGCAGCTCCGGAGTATACACTGGTACGTTGCTTGCATGTCTTCTGCGGCTTCACGGCTGACATAACTCTTTAGCGTACCCGTATCTGGGCCTCGCTGCGAGCTCAAACCCTATACAGGACGGTCTCAGGTATGATGAACTATTCCAAGGCGATCAAGCTCCTGTATCGCGTGGAAAACCCAGAGGTTGTGCAATTGTTTGGAGGAAACACGGACAAGCTGGAGCGGGAGCTGGAGAGGATGGCACGTCGCAAGTTCAAGTTTGTGGTCTCTATGCAACGGTACTCTAAGTTCAACAAGGAGGAGATCGAGAACGCAGAGTTCCTTCTGCGCGCCTACCCAGACCTGCAGATTGCCTATCTCGACGAAGAACCGCCCAAGAAGGAAGGTGGCGAACTGCGCCTTTTCTCTACTCTCATCGACGGACACTCCGAGATCATCCCCGAAACTGGCAAACGACTACCCAAGTTCCGCATCGAGCTCCCTGGCAACCCCATCTTAGGCGATGGCAAGTCGGACAACCAAAATCACGCCATCATCTTCTACCGTGGTGAATACCTCCAGCTGATCGATGCGAACCAAGATAATTACCTCGAAGAATGTCTGAAGATCCGTAACGTACTCCGCGAGTTTGAAGAGTTAAACACGTCCAATCAGAGCCCCTACGCACAGTGGGGCAGCAAGGAATTCACCAAGAGTCCTGTTGCGATCGTCGGTGCGCGAGAGTACATCTTTTCCGAAAACATCGGCATTCTTGGAGACGTCGCCGCCGGCAAAGAGCAGACATTTGGTACGCTCACTGCCCGTTCGTTGTCATGGATCGGGGGCAAGTTGCACTATGGACATCCAGATTTCCTCAATGCTCTTTTCATGAATACTCGTGGAGGTGTGTCCAAGGCACAGAAGGGACTTCATTTGAACGAGGATATCTACGCCGGTATGAACGCCTTCGGTCGCGGCGGACGTATCAAGCATATCGAGTACTATCAGTGCGGTAAAGGACGAGATCTCGGCTTTGGTACAATCCTGAACTTCCAGACGAAGATCGGCTCTGGTATGGGTGAGCAGATGCTCAGTCGAGAATACTATTATCTTGGTACCCAGCTTCCCATCGATCGCTTCCTCACATTCTACTATGGCCATCCGGGTTTCCATATCAACAACATCATTGTCATCCTATCGATTCAGGTCTTCATGCTTGCGAGTGAGTGCACATCGGAATAGCCATGCAGCTACTGATATACGCCCCTAGTGGTGTTCCTGGGTACTCTCAACAAGCAATTATTCATCTGCAAATACACGGAGGCCGGACAGCTGATTGGTGGTCAGAATGGCTGCTATAATCTCGTTCCAGTCTTCGAGTGGATTCGACGTTGCATCATTTCCATCTTCCTGGTGTTCTTCATTGCCTTCTTACCTCTATTCCTGCAGGGTACGTTTAGATCGTCCGTTTCTTCCTTATTACTCAGACTTTATGACCAGAACTCACCGAGAGAGGTACCGGAAAGGCTCTGATACGTCTCGGAAAGCATTTCTTGTCCTGGTCCCCGATGTTTGAGGTCTTCTCCACCCAAATCTACACGCACTCAATCATCAGTAATCTTACGTTCGGCGGTGCTCGATACATCGCCACAGGACGAGGGTTCGCTACGGTTCGCGAGCCGTTCAGCAAGCTGTACTCGCGTTTCGCCGGGCCTAGTATTTACCTCGGCATGCGTACGCTTTGCCTGTTGCTCTATGTATCCCTGTCTTTGTGGATGCCCCACCTTATCTACTTCTGGGTCACCGTCCTCGCTCTTTGCATCGCCCCATTCCTTTTCAACCCTCATCAATTCTCGTTCGCTGATTTCATCATCGATTATCGGGAGTTCCTCCGCTGGATGTCGCGCGGCAATTCGCTCTCTCATGTCAACTCTTGGATTGGCTACTGCCGTATGTCTAGGACAATGATCACTGGCTACAAGAAGAAGAAACTCGGCCACCCGTCTGAAAAACTGTCAGGAGACGTGCCCAGAGCCAAATGGCGTAATGTACTATTCAGCGAGATCCTCTTCCCTATTTTCATGGCTGTGATCTACGTCATCGCGTACATGTTCGTCAAGTCGTTCCCTGATCCTGCCACAGGCAAGATTGGGCCTTCGCCCCTTCTCCGTATTGGGGTCATCTCCCTCGGCCCCGTGGTCTGGAATGCAGCCGTCCTCCTCATCCTGTTCATAGTATCGATCTTCCTCGGTCCAATGCTCAACACATGTTGCTCCAAGTTTGGCTCATTAATGGCCGTTACTGCCCATACGCTCTCCCTAATCGGGCTGATTGCCTTCGTCGAATTTCTGGTTAGTCTTTTTCTGAATCTCTCGCTTAGTATACATATTAACCTTTGTTCCAGTGGTTCTTGGAGTCTTGGGAACCATCGCACGCTGTACTTGGACTTATTGCGATGATTGCGATCCAAAGGGCATTAAACAAGGTCCTTATATCGGTATTCCTCTCTCGTGAGTTCAAGCATGATGAGACGAACCGAGCATGGTGGACTGGAAAGTGGTATGGTCGCGGGCTGGGCAACCATGTCGTGTCGCAACCAGCTCGAGAATTCATTGTCAAGATTGTTGAGTTATCACTCTGGACATCTGACTTCTTGATCGCCCACTTCCTCTTATTCATGCTTACTCCTGCGTGTCTCGTCCCGTATGGGGACACCATACACGCCACCCTCCTTTGTAAGTGATGCCTGGCGAGGTCTGTTGCCCAAACTTACAGGGATTTGTGCAGTCTGGCTCCGGCCATCAAAGCAAATTCGCGCGCCATTATACTCGATGAAGGTCAAGAAGCAACGCCGCTGGATGGTGATAAAGTACGGCTTCGTTTATACATGCGTGGTTAGCGCGTTTGGCGCGCTCATCGTCCTGCGTGCGTATTCTTTGCTCTATTGGTTGAGTACCCCTGACTCTTTCGCAGCTATCTTCTTCCGTGACATGATCAAATTCACATGCAGTTTGTGCGCACAGATTTGAATGGACCTTTCCGCCTGTTTTGAATAGATTATATTATTGGTTTGCCATCATATCTGAGTCCAGTAAAGGTCATGTCCATTAGCGGTAATGGACCTTGCGGTAGGTGGAGCAACTGTGAACTCGGTTAGAGGAAGCAGTGTAACCATGTGCGCTGACATGTGTGGCGCACCTAATCAGGTATGGAATTGTTGAAACAGCGAGGAGAGCAAAGGCCGCCCATAGAAGGAACCTCGCAGCACCTCCAGACACATATATTTCAAGTGGGACACCTTGACTCTGTATGAATGGGCCGTTAGAGGGGCCAAAACGGAAGGTTAAGACACACGCTTTCAACTCCGTTGATGGTGGACGCCTTGTTGACCATCACTGTCCAAAGTACGGCTGAAATCAATATGCAAACTGAGGCCAGCAGGGCTAAAAAGGTCGCTAGAACGAAAGTTATGGATGTTTTGATCAGGCCGCTAGAACCGCCCTTTGGTGAGCGAGCTGTCAAGTGTCAAAAGGCCAACGCACAGCACAAACACAGCCGCGGAAGTGATGGTACCGAGGAAAAGGAGATAGAAAGCAACTCGTGTAAGGGTTGTGAAATAGCTGGAATTGATAAAATCCTGGACGCCCGGAGCGTTGGTGATGAAGAACGTGGCGGATGTTTGATATCTCGCTGGCAACTCGGAGCTCAGGACTGCAAAGGGTGCAAAGGGATGTGCAAAGGTCGAGTTTGAACAAGAGCCTTGAACCGGATCGGCGGTGTAGGCGCATACAGTGTAGAAGCCCCAGGCATACTGGACACGCAAACCGGACGAAGAGCCTATAGTGACCGCTGTTTCGTTGTATAGACCAGGCGAAGGATCGCCAGTAGCGGTTTGCAAAGCTCTCCTGTGCAAATGGTTAACCCAGTCCGCGCACGCCAAACCTATACACACCCAAACGCGGATATGTTCATAGTCGCCTGAATGGTTATAATGAATTCAACACTCTGTCATTGCTCGGCCGAAAGGGACTGCTACTTCACCATCGCAAGTGACCTTGGAAGGTTGGATGGGTTGATTTGCGCGACCTGAAATGAACTGTCGGAAAAACGGTTAAGAAGCATTGGAATAGCGTATCACATTCGCCACAATGAGCAGTATCATCGCCACAAAGCTGGAAACGTTCCCTTTCAGCCTCGGAGCGGGTATAGACACCGCGTCAAACAACCTACCAGAGAATTGAGGCCGAGCCGACACAGAATTCTCCTTTGACCCTCATCCTAGCGCCCGATCTGCGCAAGTCTGGTTCGGTCGAATGTTGTCTGGTCCAAGCCGTCCGCCAGCCTCAATACATCTTGGCAGCCGAACACGCGCACGCACGCGACATGCCCACTAAACACGCGGAACCCGTCTGGCGACCACACCAATCGTCTTTGTTCCCAGATACATGGCAAAATAATACACACGATTGCACATCTACGCTCATGATTATCGTCTCTCAAACCGTCGATATGTTCGTGAGCTAAAGATTAGTTCAGTTAAAGAAGGTCGCGGGAGAGAAGGGCACTCACGATACTACGTAAGGGAGGATGCTGAATAGTGACATCACAAAGCTCGTCCACAGAAACCACACTCCTCTCCCATAGTGCACATAAACGCCCGTTCGGGTCAGATTTGTCGCCTGCCCATACGAAATTGCAGCTGTCCACATCGAAGAGGCGATCAATAGTGCAGCAGTGGCGATACACGATAGCATAGCTGCAAATAAAAACGTGAATGTGGTCTTGATGGCTCCCCTGTCAAAGAATGAGAGATGTAACAATAGGAGCTAAGGACTCACAGTGGGATTACCAGCACCGTCATGACTGTTGCAAGAAACACGAGATAGAAAGCAATCCGAGAGAGTGTGCCCAAGTACGGTGAATTTCTCAAAGGTTGAATGATGAATTCATTCACTTGGACAAAATACTTCGGAGGGACGTCGGCAAGAATGGTCTCAAAAGGAGTCCATGATGCAGGAAATGAGGTGTTGGAACATGTCCCGTAACTGGTAGGGGTCAGAATGTAGCCGCAATACGAGTAGAGGCCCCATCGGTATTCATGCCGTAGACCACTTTCAAACGCTAGGGGGGCTCCAAAGGTGTCATTATATAGGTCGGCACCAATGAGAGATGGTCCCCATACGGCCTGCATGCTCGCCCTAGATTAAGATATGAGCCGCAGGATGCAAGGTGAAATGGGGAACAAGAAAACCTCATGTCTTGCACATTTACATTGACCTGTACATCGTTACGCGTCAAAGGACTCCGCAAAGAGCTCTATGAATGAATTCTTTACCATCGAAATATCGGAGCCGGCCTGTGGTGTAGCTTGAGAGATCTGGACTCGAACCTCAATGAAGTCAACGAGGAAGGCTCGAATGGAAGTGCGCACATGGAGAGCTATTTGGAGAGCAAGCGACGCGATACTGCGGAGAATGCGAACTGAGCACGTGTTGGGCGAGAAACGGCAGAGATCCCGCACCTGAAGATCGAGCCAGTGATGATGCAGACTTCTCCCCGCATTGAAATCAACCGTTGCGCTCAGCGCAAAACCCTCTGGCAAATGTGCTCGGCTTGATGGGGCCAAGAGCGTTTCTCAGCCTCACCCGCTTGTCCTCGTCCTCGTCCTCGTTCCAAGCCAAGAGTCTGTCGATGTCCTCGTCTCCTTCCCCTTATAACTCAAATGCAGCATGGTCTACTAGCCACTATTCTCGCTCTTCGCCCGCGCATCCTTCCCACTCCCAGCAAACTACAGGACCCAAGTCAACGAGGGGGATGTCCGCCGAAGAAGACGAAGACGAATCTGATGAGAACAATGACACTGCAGAAGACACCCCAGAACAGAACCGACTCTCCCAACTCAAAGGTCTCTTCCTGAAAGATTGTACGACAGTAGCTACTAGCTATAAGTACTGGATCTACTACTGATTGTAAATTTTTTGAGGACAGTACGCGAAATAATCTTTGGTTTTGGAGACGATGCTCCTGCCCCGGACACAGTTTCATTGATGGAGGAAATCCTCATCGAGTATTTGAACGAAGTGGTTAGGGAATGAACCGTGGATTGCTTGTTATATACTCAATACCAACTCGCAGATACACAATGCAGGCCATGGCGCGGGGAAGAGCCTTCAAACCGAAGATCTACGACGCGCGTTATCAGGTCCAGGAGATGAACGCAAACTGGCTCGTCTAGAGGAGTTGATAATAGCACAAATGGCGATAAAGAAAGCAAGGGCAGTCGGCGGTATGGACAAACCGACGCAGCTAGCCGAATATCAACATGCATGATGCGCCGATACGCAACTCGTGCCATAAGGTTTTCTTCACTCTTCCATTTCTCCTTCCTTTAGCGCTTCTTCTCCTCCATTTACTCCCGGTTGATTTCCAGCGAGCCTGCCTTTCACACCACCGCTTTCGGACAGCGGCTTCACATGCTGCTTTAACCATTCTTCTGACTCCCAAACTAAAGGGACATGTGTAGGTATATGTATAGCAAGAGTAATGCTAAGGGACGCACCTGCTCGATTTCCCGCTCCTTGGACATTTACTTTCTGCGGCCTAGCTAGTGATACTTTCAAGACTCTACCCTCTAATTCATTCATATCCATATTATCGATGGCGTCTTGTGCGTCCTGTTGAGACGTAAACGTTACAAAGGCAAAACCACGATGTCGGTTCTCTAGCAACACGGCAAGTCAGCCAGGCAATGGGCTCTGCTTATCCCATGAAAAGAGGCGGTTAATTTGCATACCCGAATTCGGCTGCTCGGACGATTGAGCGGGTGGGATTTGTATATCAATAATGTCACCTAAAACGTGACTTTATGAGAACATAGACATCCGTTTATAGCATATTCGTACCAAATGTAGAAAATGCTTGAAGTAACGTGGTCTCGTTAATGGTTTGTGCAAGTCCACCGACGAATATCGCGCGTTTGGTTCGAATTCCCTCGTCGCTTGCCATTCTTAGACGTCTTAACGTTCCTAAATGTGTCCAATAAGGTGTCTCCTCTATGAGACCACTGTAAGAAGCCGTTTGGGGTGCTTTCTGATGCTCCCTGCAAGACCCAACTTTGAGAACCAGCGAAAAAAGTTATCAGTGCGATTCAGAGGCAACCAGTGGGAAGACCGTGGGCCTATACAAAAGCAGTCTATGTCAGAGACGGTCTCCCGAGAGGCTAGCCGAACTGACTGATATGGAAGGAAAGAGATGGAAATTAGATCCCCACATGCATTTTAACCACAGTTGAGACTCCACTGCCACAGCTGCTCCCCTATTGTGGAGTACTTTGTTGACCATCAATTACATCTGTTGTGTTAGAGAGACAGTATATGTCACAACAGGTGGAGGTACAGTCAAAGTTGTCTAAATGCATG
>Ga0307515_10012021_pt1 | contig 16344 bp, 4 predicted proteins | sample 17_EM_MG_FD_194513 | JGI IMG/M metagenome (GOLD analysis project Ga0307515, IMG submission 194513) | Populus trichocarpa ectomycorrhiza microbial communities from riparian zone in the Pacific Northwest, United States - 17_EM | ecosystem: Host-associated > Plants > Roots > Unclassified | place...
TATAAAAATCTAATAGGATTCCTAATAATAAAGGAACTTAACTAAAGATAGGTTAAATAGGCAGAGATACTTATAGAATACTATTTCGAGATTTAGTATACTAAGGGTACAGACAATATACGAGCCGATACGTTAAGTCAAAAAGCTAAACTATAAAATAATAAAAAGCTATTAGGGGCTTTACTGCGAAAGGATATAGATAGGTTAATTAGATACAATTATCTAAAAATTATAGTAACTTAAGAAGATAAATGATAGGGTCTATAGGGAGTCACGTGTCTTACAGCGCACGGCTTAAAGTCTCTACATAAAGAACTTCAAGCAGCAACAACATCATCTAATTAAATTCGAATATGCTAGTTCTCGTCAATTAAAGCTACTGTTAATTCATTCATTCTGATCTTATTTAACCGTCGAATCTCCTCCCTTAAAGCCTTAAATTCAGGCCATTGCCGTCGCTCCTCTCCGCTATCCGATATTCATCCCGTCTACTCCTTATAACAAATTCTTTTAAAGACGCTCCTGCACATAGTACACGCTCTTATTCGCGTGTTCTTAATAGCGAAGGCTCGTAGACACGTCGCCCCTCCATTACTATAGCCCCTACGCCCTCCACCGCAGCCGTAGCTGCAGCTAAAAAGCGCCTATAGGATATTTATAAACAAGAGCTAAAAGACCGCAAGCAGGAGCGCGCTTATAAGGCGGCTTTAAACTAGGCTACCCTTAAAGCACTTACTACTTCTACAGCTTAGGTAAAGTTAGCCACAAAAGAAATACACCAGGCTCGGCTTGCCGCTATTAAGAAGAACCCTACTATAATTAACGCGGTAAAAACTGACTTCGGTAAGTCTTCTCTTCCTCCTACTATAAAGAGCCTAAACTTACTTCTTCCTAGGATTCCAGTCTCTAAAGTTGCCGTAATCTAGAAGGGTATATTTGTTCTAGAGAACCTCGCAAAGCTACGCAATAACCCGTCTAGAATTAACTCCAATTAGATAGAGTTAACGGCAGATAAAAGAGTTATTACCTCCAGCAAGGGCTCTAGAAAGGACTTCTCCTCTATAGGTATTTGGCTTAAGGGTTTTACTAACTACGGTATTATCGTCCAAACCCTCTAGGCCATATTAACCCCCTTAGCTATTACAATAGCAAAATTCCACTAAGCTATTATAGGTTTCTCTGCACAGTTTATCTGGAATAGCGTCCTTAATTTAGCTATAGTTATCCACTAAAGAGCTATAAGGCTTGGTTAAACTAACCCTACTAACTGGACTATTCCTATTAAACTGCAAGCAGCTAACTATAACTTCGCCACCCTACGCCTAGCCCCATTATCCTCTTATAGTAGTTTATTATCTAAACGCCCTTAGGTAGATACATCTACCTCATCCCCACAGGGCTAGATATGCGGTAATTAAAATATAGGCCGTCCGTGCTTTAAATTGCCATACTCTTATTAACATCTTTACAAAGTATATAGAGGGAATTACATTAAGAAAGACTATAAGGGGTCTCCGTAACAATTTATACCCCCTCTATACCCAAACTTAACGCCGAGATTTAAGGTGTTTACCCTAGGGTATCCACTTTATACTTCGCCGTCACCATTAAACGCGCTAGCCTAAAGGGATAAGCTACTTCTATACCCCAGAGATCTTAGCCCCTTAATTAAGGGCATCCTAACATATAGCGCGCGGATTAGAGTTACTGCCTTACTGCTAGCACGTACGTATTTAAATCAACTCCCATCCAGTACCAACCTTAGGGAAATTACTACGAAGATTGCTACTAATCTGCCTATCGGCCGCATTACTATTTATCCACCTAAAGCGATCTACTGCTCCCCCTTAGGACTTATACCTAAGCCAGATAGAACCTTCCGCCGTATTTATAATCTCTCTTCGCCTAAGCCTTGCTAAGGCCTCTCTATTAACGCTACCATCCCAGAGGCCTACTCTACCCTCACCTATAGCACCATAGACGACATTCTAGCACTTATCCTTCTCGCTAGAAGAGAAGCCGTTATCCTTAAACGCGATCTTAAAGACGCTTTTTAGAATATCCCAGTCGCTATTACCGACCAACGCCTACTAGGTTTTAAGTGGGAGAAGATAGTATACACTAAATACTACCTCCCCTTTAGTCTAGCTACTGCGCCTTTTCTCTTTAACCTCTTTACAGAGGCCCTATATTAGGTCCTTAAACGCCGCCTCTATCTAATTATTACTTTCTTCGCACTAGTTTATTATCTAAATAACTTTATATTTATCTTACGCCTAGGCACTAGCGACACGCCAGTAGTTTGCGTATATAACTTTATAATTACACTACTTAATTTTCCTCCTAACGCTACTAAAAACTCCTATAGCACGGTATTAAACGTACTAGGTTATTAGATTAATACTAATACCTTCTTCCTATCCCTTAGCCCTACTAAGCAGATAGCACTATAAGATCTACTTACCTCCTTTATCCTTAGGCCCTAAGTCTCTTTTAAACAGTGCTAGTAACTTAGAGGTAGCCTTACCTAGGCCGTAAAAGTTATCTAGTTAGGGCGATTTTACTTAAGATTACTATGGGACCTCGTTACAGCTTTCTCTCTTATAAATCGCCGCACTTTACCTATCCCGCTAGCGGTAATCTCTAACCTAGCTTAGTAGAGCAAAGCCCTAGCGCTTTAAAATAGGGTTCACTTCTTTTAGGAAGACGTTACTCGCCCCTAGATTTATCTCTTTACAAATACCTTATCCAAATACGGTTACGCTGGCTTCTTCTATAGCTACCCAGGCCACTCCTTCACCAAGACCTATTCTATTCCTTATAGTTAATGGCACCCTTATACCTTTACACTGCTATAAAATAACCTCTTTACAGCATCTCCTACCCCTAAGCACCTCTATGCCTACATTAATATACTTAAAGTACTCGCTATTACTAACGCATTTATAAAATGGAGCCCTACCTGGCAATATTTATCTATTTACGTCTATACGGATAACACAGTCGCCCTTATAGGCCTGCAAAATACAGTACTTAAAAGCCCTACCAATTTGCTCCTCTAATAAATCTTAGTCTAGGCTACCGCATTTAACATCTAGTTATAATCTTCCTAGATTTTATCTAAAGATAATACACTAGCTAACGCACTCTCCCGCTTTAACTAGGCCACAGTTAAAAATCTCTATCCTTAGATTAATCTCTTAGTGCTAACGGCTTATCTTTAGGCTTACTTATTAACCTACTAGGCCCACCGCCTGCTTTTATTACCTAATTAGGCTAATCTTACTTAGTTTTAAGCCTCTTATAGCACGGCATTAAGCCTAATACCCGTAAGACGTACGCCTTAGGTATAAAGTTATAGGAGTTCTTCTGCGCTATAAGGGCTGTGGCGCCATACCTAGCCCAGTTACCTAATCTTATAGAATAGGTAGCATAGAGGATATATAGCAACAGTTCTCCGCATATAGGCAGGGTAGCTTTAAAAACCTTATGCTTATACCTCGCCGCGATCCACTCTACACACGTTGACCGCATTCTCTTAGTTGCAGTATTTAAGAATGCGTCACTTCATCGTATACTAAATAGGGCAACTTCTCTTAACCCTAACCCAAAAGAAGCCACCCCGAAGTTGCCAATCTTATATAGCATCCTCGCTTAGATCGCGACTAGCAGTAACTCAATCCTAGGGGTAAATACTAACGCCGCCTTCTGCCTCGCCTTTATAGGGTGCCTCTATATAGGCGAAATCTCCTATACTAATAAACAACGGTCTAAACCGTCATTTGCTGCAACTAAAGCTACTCGCTTAAACGTACAGTTTAGCCCCTCTAGAGATTACTTTACCTTCTATCTTAAATGGAGCAAGACTAATAAGGATAAGCAGGGCGTTTAAATCATAATAGCCGTCACCTTTAACGCGGTTTACCCTATAGCAATACTATAAAGGCTTTTTCTTCTAAACCCCTAAGCTCCCTCCACGCCACTATTTACCGCATCTAGTGGTGCGGCATTCTCCGCCTTATACACGTGGAAGATGCTTAAATTAAGGCTAAACCTCTATAGTATTCTAGCCGTATAGTATATAGGTCATAGCTTCCACAGGAGCGCGGCCCAACACGCCCTAGACTATAGCTTCTCTAATAAAGAGGTCCAACGCTTAGGCCGCTAGACGTTAGATACTTTCCGCCTTTATTACTTAACCTTATAGGCCAACGCCTTCCGCCTTTTATAGAGATTTTAACTAAGTACCCCGCTAGCGTTCTCTTTAACTTAGCCTTGCGTATAAAGCTAACACCTAAAACATATCTCTCTACACACATTTTTTCTCCCCATTTAGCTGCGGTTACGCTTCGCTTTCCTTAGACTATAGGCTTGCAAATTTAGGGCTATTTTTCCTGCTTTTTATAGTAAAAACTGCTTACAAAAGCTGGAAAATAAGCCCGCCATTTATAGGCCCCTAAGCCGCAGCCACCAATCAAAAAATTAATAAAAAAATGCACGTGTTTAAAGAGATAGATAATAGGGTCTATAGGGAGTCACGTGTCTTACAGCGCATGGCTTAAAGTCTCTATATAAAGAACTTTAAGCAGTAATAATATTATCTAATTAAATTTAAATATGCTAGTTCTCGTTAATTAAAGCTGCTGTTAATTCACCTACCCACCTAAGCGTTCGCTTTTTTACCTTATATGTACATATATAGCTCATACCCTACTTCTTATAAGTACGTACTTTCGCTAGTTGGACCATGGGCTTGCAAATTTAGGGCTATTTTTCCTGCTTTTTATAGTAAAAACTGCTTACAAAAGCTGGAAAACAAGCCCGCCATTTGCAGGCCCCTGAGCCGCAGCCACCAATCAAAAAATTGACAAAAAAATGCACGTGTTTAAAGAGATAGACTAGAGAAAGTTTATAAGTTACCAGAGAGCCTTTAAGCACAAAGAATTCTAGAAGCACAGCTAAAAGATTTATAAATAGATATATACAAAAACCGAGAAGCAAAGTATATCCTAAGAAGCATAGTAGAGCAATTTATAGAAGATTTCTATAAAGGACTAACTTAAGGACATAACGGAGCTACGGGCTTAGTATTAAGACTCTAGGAGGAGTATATTATTAACAGAATCTAAAACATAGCACGGAAAGTTATAAAGGAGTATTTAGATTGCTAAAGAAATAAACTAATAAGGCATAAGCTATATAGAGGGCTATAACCTATTAAAATACTAGAGAGACTATAGGAGGTTATATTATGGGACTTTATTATTAAGTTACTAAAATTAAGAGACCCTATTATAGGATAAGATTATAATGTAATCTTAGTGATAGTAAACAAGCTTATAAAGTAGGGATACTTTATAGCCTATACAGAAGAAATCTTAGCGGAAGATATCACTAGAATCTATATTAAAGAAGTATTTATAAGATATAGAGTACTAAGTAAAATTATATTAGACAGAGATCTAAGATTTATAGCAGCATTTTCGGAGGTATTCTTAGCGGAGTAAGGAGTTCGAGCAGCAACTTCTACCGCATATTATCCGCAGACAGATAGTTAAATGGAAAGATTAAACTAGACACTAGAGCAGTATCTAAGGCACTATATTAATCACGCATAGAATAATTAGGTATCACTATTACTAGTTATACAGTTTGCATATAATGCAACACCTTAAGAAGGAATAGGTACTTTACTATTTAAGGCAAATTACGTATATAAGCCAAGAACATTATTATCGCCACGTTAAGTAAAAAAGACGAGTAGCAAAGCTAAATAAAGGATAAAGACGTTAATAAATGTAACAGTCTACCGACACTATGCTAGAACACAGGCTTGCACCCTATATAGTGGCGTTAAGCCCACCCTCGTATATCTCGTATATGGGAAATAAGTCAAATCTTACGAGTCATAGACCCTACGGTTAAGGCTCTACATTTATGTATATATTCCACTTTATATCTATAGATTTACAATCAAGTCACTTATTTAATTCTCCTACACTGCACTGTTACAGTTATAAGCCCGGATCGCACTATCTACTAACCAATTATTCTACTATCTCATCTCAAAAGCCTTCTCAATTATTTCCACTACCTTTGCAAGTGTCTTAAGCTTCTTCACCTATTAAACAAACGGACAATCGACCCCTGTCGACAACCGTACCCAACAGACGACGAACTAACAAATCAAATCAAAAGTTCGGAACGTTAAAATAAGGTTTAGCCAAGACGCTAACTAGACCCTGACTTGGACCCTGCCTAACCTAATCAAACTCTAAAATAGCGACCTCTACGAACGAATCTCATTTAAAAATCAACCTTATCCTTAACAAGCCATCTAATTAAACTCAATGGTTCTTTATTATACAAGACACTACTAAAACTAACAAGGTATAGAAGTACATTAACCCATCTAAAAAGAAAAACAAGCTTCTAAAGCTCAGCGTGGTTTAAAATCAGCCAATCGGAGGAAATAAAATTATCGGCATTGACTAGGATTTTATTTTTTAGCGAATAAAATAAAATATAGGCTAAAAATAAACCCTTAATTTCAGAAATTCAATTTCCAAGCCCTCTTATTTACTTAAGATTCCACTCCGTAACCAATTCTTAGAGCACTCTACCTTCTCAATATTTTCTACTCCAAGCTGCATCCTCTCCCAAGATATTATACGACGTGCTCCTAAGAAAACTCTCTCTAGTTCGTCACTTATTGCTAGTATTAATAGAATATTAATCGCCATTAATGAGAGCCTCGGCCATCGTTGTTGTTGTTAATCCTGGCACCACCAATTAAGAGCTAATATCCCCGAAATTGGACATAGTGGCTCGGCGATATAATTCTCATATTCGTTCTGGCTTTGTGGCCGAGCAAAAAGGTAAAAGTCCTCGAGAATCTTATTAAGATGGTCTGTATTCTCTTTTGGTTTCGGAAGCTTATTGTACGACATAGTAGTATTAGGGGTAGAAGGACTATCTCCTCTATACTTTGTCTCCCAGAGAGCCTTAACCCTATTAAGCGCGGGCTTCTGCCACTTCTTTTCCTAGTTTGACTTAATATACTTCATACGACGACTTGGGTGAAGAATGATTGCAGCAGCGTATAAGGGGGAATCGTCCGACTTAAGGTAATACTTATTAAATACTTGCCAGCCTGCGTGGATACGCTTACAGAAATCCTTATCAGCTTTATAGTATTCCTATTATAAGATTAATAGATTTCTAAGATAAGGGGAATAAGAGTTATATAAGGCTATTTTTAAAGTGTCGAACAAGAGCATCTATTGAAGTTAGTACACCGTCGATTGTTGCTTAATATCCTTGCGTTCTAAGGGTAACTTCGTGAAATATTTGGAGAAACTTATGTATTATACGAAGTATATCCCAGTCTGAGTTGGTTAACTTATCGTCTTTAAGGGTGTCCTGATGCTTCCTCCAGTACTTATAAATCGCCCCATCCTTCTAGAGCGCAACATTAAGTATATAGAACCAGCTATTCTATCTTATACGATTATTAAGAGGAATTCTTCTTCCAGCAAAAGACTTAATATCTTTCGTACGACCTGCAGAACTTCGTATATAGACGACGATATTGTGAAGCTTGCCAAGGACACCCATATGACGAAACGTATCCCTCCGAATAGCTAGATATACTTCGCTGATTTCATCTCCGCTTTCATCCTCTACTTTATACAACTAGATTTGCTCGGTACTAATAACGTCCTTAAAGAGAAAAGCCTGTACAGCGAGGTTAACAATATGGCTATTATAGCGGATACGTTAATAAACAGGATTCCAGTTAATCTTCTCCTCTTAATTTAGGTAGGCACCTACTATACGACAGAGAGTATCATTTATAGAAGCATTATTACAAACAATTGCACCAATCTGTTGTATAACTCTAAAGTCCTATAGGACAGGGAGAAGAACTCCAAATTAATCCTCGCCGCTATAAGATTGTACCATACAAAGAGCAAGAAGCGCCCTTAAAAGCTTCTGCTTATTCTGCTAAGTAAAGTACGCGCAGACTGCGAGAAGAAGATACTTATTTAGAGATGTCCAGATATTAAATAAGATATGGATACTTAATATTGCTACCTAAAGCTTATCTCGTACGATATCCTTTTAGGAGAGCTAGGAGGTGTTAATTAGTTTACTAACTTCAGAATAAGCTATTATAATAATATCGTCCGCCTAAGGATTAAAAACATAACAAAGTATACAGAACTCTGGCTACTCAACCATTCGGAATGGAAGACATTATACAACGATTAATAAAATAAGAGCCTTATAAACAAGCTCCTTATTAAGGACTTTGCGGAGTATAATCTGGTCAATTTCTTCTCCTTAGTTAGTAGCCGAGAGCCTCTCATATAACTCCTTAAGCCGTGTCTTTACTATTGTACGAATGCCTAGGCCGTCAACTAGACAATTAATTTAATGCTTGCTTTTAAGGTGATTTCGAAGGTTTATTGTAGATTTTCCGCCATACGGTAGATCTATACAGTATTTACAGTAATAGATCTTATTCTTCTTGTATCTTTCTAGTTTATGGTCGTACGGCAGCCGAGTGTGCTTATGGAGAGAGATGTCCGATAGCCCGCGTACACTAGCTTCTAGTCCTTCAACCTCAGTAGATTCAAGAGTAGATAAAAAAATAGATGACTCTGCTTCAGAAGCCATTATACCATACAATAAAAGATAAAATTAGAATAGCGGTTAATGGAATTCTTAATATTAGATAGGTAGAGCGGGGTATGCCAAGAGATTTTATTTTTTCAGCTAATTAATAAAAATAATGACAAATACGAAAATAAAATTATTTATTGATCTTATCAGATAAGATTTTATTTTAAACCACGCTGCTAAAGCTGGAACCACCAAGTCAACCTACACCCAGAGACGTACTTCCCAATACTATATCAATAGCCAAGCTAGACCCGAACCAACTTACAGCCTATAATTAGCTCTATACTAAATATAAGGACGATCTCCAAATACACCAGAAAAAAGAACAGGCCATAAGAGACATCAGCAACTACATCGTTCGATTAATATCGGTAGCCTACCTCCCTCTTATCGACGGCGTTAAAACAGTACACGAACAACTTCAGGCATTAAAGACTGTACTAGCTCCCACCACCTTAGGCTAAAAACACGACGTCCTTATCTAATACACGGCTCTTAGAGCCTACAACAAAAAGCAGAGCATTAAAAAATGGTTAAACAACTAGCGAAATGTCTATAAGCTTACAGAACAATTAAAGCTACTAGATATAGATAGATTTAAGCCACACTACGATTTTATTTAAGCAATTAAGTCCATATCTTCTAGCTTTATAGGAGCACTAAAAGTAGATCTTATTCGTAAGGAACAGAAGGATGAACCTACCCCATCTATCATCAATCTCATTAAGGAATTCAAGGAGCACTACCGCATGCAGTAAGCATCCTCTACCTCTACTACCAATAACTCTGCCTTTATAACTCTTCAAGGCAACTCAAATTCAGATTTAAATTCCAAAGGCAATTTTAACTTAAATTCTAATAGCAATTCTAATTCCAATTTAAGATGGAATAAGGAATGCGTATGCGGATTTAAACATTAATTTAGTAAGTGCTACTATATAGTCAAACAGAGACGCCCTTAAGGATAGAAACCGAACCTAAATATCTAAAAGAAAGTAAAAGAAGCAATCTCATCTATACTTTAGATTAAACGCGCTATTAACTATATCTAAGAACAGGAAGTAAAGAAGAACAATCAGAAGAACACAGAATCTACAATCAATTTTAATTCCAAAACCTTAGCTTCTAAAACACCAACCATCAATACTACCGTGTTCAGTACTGGTTAAATTCCATTTAAGCTCTAGAACACCTAGATACTCAACCCTAGTGTAAATACGCACGTCTGCAATAATAAAGAAGACTTTACCTTCTCTTACCTAGCAGTAAAAGACGACTACCTAATTACTGGAGGAAATTTTAAAAAGATTTAAGCTTATAGAACAGTAACCATTACTATTAATACACCTACTGGGAAGTCAAAATTAAAGCTATCCCATATAGCATTAGCACCTACCTTCTTCACAAATATCGTAGCACTATTAAGAGCTACTAAAAACGACATCCATTTCGACTTAGGACGAAATATGCTATACCATCTAGCAACTAGCAAAACAGTCTGCTATATAAAACGACTAGGGGGCTACTAGGCACTAATACACAGAGAGCCTACAAATACCCTAGATTCAACCAATTAATCGACCTTCTCAACAAGAAGAGATTAACTAAGTAGAATGGCCCACAAACCAGTCGGAGCCACAGCTACAAAATGGCATAAAATTCTAGGCCACACAGGACCTGCCGCTATTAAGCAGCTTCCTAAGCACGTCAATGGCGCAGAGCTTACCGAATTAACTACCAAACAAGCACCGCTCAAAATCGAATATAAAACTTACTCAATTACAAAGCACACACAGCAGATCTTTTAAAGACGAGAACACAAATATCCAGCCACTCAACCATTTAAACGGCTCGCATTTAATATCATTACCCTAGGAGAACCAGGGTACAACAGCAATAGATACGTCATGCATTTCTATTGCACGTATTTAAAATTTAACTTTATATATACCTCCAAGAATAAGGACAAAGCTACTATCCTACCTACCATTTGCAAAACATATCAATTAATTAAATTACGATTCCACTAAGACGTCATCTTCTTCTAGAGCAACGATAAACGAGCTTTTGGACAAACAGGAGACACCCTACAGGTATAGTATACAGACGAGGGCATTACCTTTAAATGCCGAGCACCGTATACCAAGGAACAAAATAGTAGAGCAAAACAATCTGGACGAACCCTTATAATACAATCAAGGGCTATGCAACTAGAAGCTTCCTTACCCCCATCTCTAGGACCAGAGGCTTTCCTTGCCGCTAGATATGCGCTCAATCGAACACCAAATAAGCAACTAGGGTGGAAAACTCCGTACGAGATCGCCTACGGCAAGCCGCCATCACTTACCCATATACATGTATACGGTTGCAAGACCTATACACTAGACAAAAGAATTAAAAGGGGAGATAAACTAGCTCCTCGTGCATCAATTGGACATCTAGTTGGCTACAATTCAACCAATATCTACCGCATCTAGATACCGAGTCTCCACAAAGTCATTCGAACTAAAGACGTCATATTTAACGAGACCTCGTTCTATAACCCCAAGGGTCAAAACATCGACTACCTCCTAAGGGAAGCATTGGAAGACACCATACAGACGATCAGTCTACCAAAACCTCTCCATAAGGACGAATCTAAGGACGAATCTATCCTATATACCGTTAATCTTAACCCTTAAAGATCTACCTTAAATACAGATTAAACGACTACCCCTAAATCAAACGATTTAGTAGAGCATCCTACAAAGGATATTAAACAGTTACCGACTCCTAGCAGAACGGTATCTCCAGATCTACCCAAAACAATTACCACACCGGGAGGACTTTAAGACGATATCGTGAATATAATTGAAACAAGTCCTACCCAGCTAAGTAGTTCATCAGAACCATTAAATACAGCTCTATAAGCTAATAAAGTCTCGGCCAAACCTTCTGCCGACCTCATCCTACCAAAAGGATTAAAACGAATTCAACGTCAAGCGTATGCAGCAGCACTAGCCAATCTATCTACCCTATTTGGTTACTACGCAGGCTTTACTACAAGACTAGTAAAAGATATCCAAACTAGATCCTCATCCTCATCTCTATATCATAACAATCTTCCTCCTAAACCAAAGAACCTTAAGGAGCTAAGAAAGCACCTATTAACTACCGGCTTTTAAAAGGCCATAGAAAAAGAATACAATGACCTTAAACGCCAAGGGACATTCAAAATTATACCAAAAAAAGAGGCAAGCAACGAGCAGATCCTTCTACTAAAATGGGTCTTTAAATATAAGTTTAACAGCGACGGTTACCTACAAAAGCTAAAGGCTCGACTGTGTGTCCGCGGAGACTTACAGATTACCAAAGAAGAGACCTATGCAGCTACCCTAGCTGCTCAAATATTCCGTGCCCTTATAGCTATAGCAGCCGCATTTAACCTAGAAATCCAACAGTATAATGCTGTAAACGCATTTATAAACGCCAAGCTTAGCAAACCAGTTTACTGCTACTACCTAGAAGGATTCGGTCAAGATGGACATATCCTAGAGCTACTTATAGCGCTATACGGACTAAAAATCTCACCACTACTTTAGTACAAAGAGCTTACCAGTACACTGGCGAAATTCGGATTAAAACCAGTACCAGGTACCAACTGCCTATTTATAGACGGACGACTTATTGTCTTCTTCTACGTAGACAATATTGCCGTTCTATTTACCAAAAAGGACCTTCTAAGACTCAAAGAATTTAAAGCCAAATTACTACACCGATACGAGATCCGTGCACTAGGAGACCTACAATAGTTCCTAGGAATTCGAATCGAACAAGATTAAGCAAATCAAAAGCTCTAGCTCTGCCAAGACTCCTATATCAAAAAGATAGCCAATCAATTTAATATTCAACCAGGGAAATTTCCTAATTCACCACTTCCTGCCGAAGAACTAATTCCATCCGACTAGCAGATAAACCCTTAAAGAACACTAGCCTACCAGCAACGGGTTAGTTCTCTTACACATCTCGCCGTATATGGAAGACCTAATACTACCAAGTCGCATTCTAAACTGGCCGAATTCCTTACTAATCTAAATCAAAAACACCTTGACGCAGCAAACCAAGCTATTGCTTACTGCCTTAGAACAAAATCAATAGCTATTAAATACTCTGGCGAAGCATTTAGAGCATACATCTACTTCAAAAACCCCGAAGGAAAAGACGTTACCTTTTACGGAGCATTTAATGTAGCATTTACGGACTATAAAGAAACCAGACGGAGCTCTTAAGGATATCTATTTATCCTATTCGGAGGTCTAATTGATTGGAAAGCAACCCTATAGCGATCGGTTATACGCTTAACTACTAAAGCAGAACTTCTCTCCCTATCTACTACTGCTATTAAAATCATCTAGTGGCAAAGATTCTTTAAGGCAATTGGCTTTAATCTAGAATACGACTTTACCCTACTATGCGACAATATACAGACTATCCGTCTACTAAGACAGGATACACCGAAACTAGATACCAAGCTTCGACATATTGTCGACCTGAATCGAAGTTCCTTACTACCATCGAAATACTGTCTGACGACCTAGATCGTCTATACGAACTATGTCTCAGTTGTCTCGTATCTTGAGCTCATATGTCTCATCAAACGTCTCATTACCTGTTTCTCTTAACTATGACCTACTACATGACGACGTCGTCGTCATTGTATTTAGGACCTACCTAATGTATATAAGAGAGCTTCTAGAGCCCTCTTTAATAAAACAGAGTTCTCATTCCTGATCGTCCATTTAACAGTTATAAGCCCGGGCCGTCTACTACATCATCTTTGATTCTAAAGCCTTTATTCCCATTAATTTTAATCATTATCTTAATTGTAGACAACTACCCACAATAACTTCTCAACAAGAAACCCCTCCCGTTATTATATTATCCGTTATCCTTACAAGCCTAAATAATTGGGACAAATAGATTAAGGTTATTAAGTTAAAAGCGAATAACAATCGTCTCTAAAAGTATGTCAACCTATTAATACCTAAGACCAATCTGCCACAGCTTAAAGAACCTATTTGTGCCTCACCCAAGGATGCTAATAGCCGGGGGAAGACGAAGCTCGCGGACCTAGATAAGGAGGAGAAGGAGGAGCTCCGTACGCTTAAAGCCGACTATAGGGACAATATAAAGCTATACAGAAAACAGCTGTCAGCTCTTAATACGTTACGCAGCCATATCCTAAGCTCCATCTCACGTACCTACCTCATCTACACGTTTAAATGCACCACTACCTATAACGTCTTGGTATCTCTCAAGAAGAGAATTGCTCCAACTAACCACGCCCAAAAGCTTCAAATAGCCACTTAATATGTAAGGCTCAAGAAGGCGCCTTAAAACCAGAACTTTAAGATCTAGTTATAAGAGTGGAAGAAGGTATATACAGAGTGCAAGGAGCAAGCTCTACCTAAGGTAGATAGTAATCGTTCGGTAAAAAACTTCGCATATATAGTTAAATTAATTACACCAAGCTGGTTAGAATATTAGAAGAATGAGCTTAATAAGCGTAAGTAGGAGAAGAAGACGCTTCCTACCTTCTTCGAACTGGTCAAAATATACCAAAACCACTGTTGTACGGACCTTGCCTAGAAGGGCAAAACCCCACAAGGAGGATCCTTCAGAGTTACCTTTAAAGATAAGTCACTGAATTTAAAGCCTGAATTAAAGCCTTAATCATTAGCAGATAAGCAGAAGAAGGAAAGGCAACCACCGCTAGAGTACCTATATAGAAAGCGTTACTACTTTAACAAATACTAGTACATCGTAGAGTCGATTCCTCACCCATCGTAGTTTAAACTAAGTAACAAAATTCAGAAGAAGGTAGATAAGAAGATTGCTAATACAACGCCCGAAATTAAGGCTCGTATTAAGCAAATTAAAAAGAACAATTAAGCTAATAAGAAGGACGATCGAGCCAACAAAAAGCTAAAGGAAGGCAGCAATTAGAGCTTACAAGGGCCTACTAGAAACTTTACAGTTCATTATATAGGATCTAATAATATAACTTCCAATTACAAGCTTCGCGATAGTATAATTCTTAACTTAGGAACCAGCCTACACGTCTTTAATAATAGAGCCAGGTTCATTAGCGATATCGAGCCTATAATAGAACGCGTCTACACAGGCTCGCATATAGAAGAAATCGTAGGCTATAGTACAGCTGTAGTCACAATTAATAACCCAAAAGGGAAGAGATAGATACAGCTCTTAGGAGCAGCCTTTATACCAGGCTTCTATACCAACTTAATATATCTTAATAAGCTCAATAATAAGGGAGTCTACTAGAACAATAAAGAGAACACTCTCTTCTATAGCGACGACGAGACGTACGCCTACTATGGCCGCCACTGTGGTTAAAACACCATCGAATATAATAAGCCAAAAAGTAACTTACCTAAGGCTTTATTTGCGACTTAATTAAAGCCAATAAAGTATTTATTAAAGCCTCTGCTAAATTAGGCAGAAGGCTATATATAGCACTAGCGAATAGGCTATATAGGAAAAGACGCGATTAAGTAACTACCTTAGTTAGTAACGGGCGCGATTATAAAAGGCCTAACGACGGTAGAATATAAATCGTATAGAGTAAGCAAAGCTCATAAGGTGGTATCTAAAAGACCTCCAACTTGGTTACTAGTTCCTTTCTATAGAATCTACCTTAATTTAATACCCAGAATAGTCGCATTTAATAGCGATAAGTACGTGGTATACTTCCTTAACAACGCAACGCGAATAAATAAGGTAGAGACGATGGCTAAGAAGTCGTCCCTTACCCAAATTGTCATTAAATATTGCAATATCATTAAACGACGATATGGCTTTAAGGTAGCTATTATCCACATAGATAGAGAGACGTCTCTTATAGGCGAATTCAAGGAATGGGCAGCTAAACGAGGAATTAGTATCAAAAGATTAGCACCTAATACTTAATTATAGAACGGTCCAGCGGAACAATCTAGGGGGGTAATTATATAGAAGGCTCGGTGCATAAGAATTAAGGCTTATCTACTAGAGGAGCTATATCCTAAAGTTTACAAAGCAGCTGCCTATCTACTTAATTAAACGCCTAGTAGAAGACTTAGGTAGTAGACACCTTTTAAAAGAATCCAGTTAGCTATAGGTATATTACCACTAAAACCAAATATAGGCCACCTATAAGTCTACGGCTATAGGGCCTACCCTCTTAAGTATAATATTCCACGCCTAAATAAGCTCGCGCCAAGGGCCCATATAGGATATCTAGTAGGATATAATTCAACGAATATATTCCAAATCTACATTCCTAGTTAAAAGAAGGTTATAAGAACCAGAGACGTGAAGTTTAATAAGCGGTTGCTTTATAATAACTTACAGCCAGATCTAGCGAATATACTCCGAGTTAAAACTAACTAAATATTAGAAATTATTAATGTCTATTAAATATTGTTGGTATCACCAGGGATACCTATTCGAATAGGCCAGGATCGTAGTCAAACAGTCTGTGCTGGTTGATACGATGGTTATTGATTCTTGATTGGAATGAGGGAGGGCGAGGAGCTTAAGGCTCCTCGCCACGCTAGTGCCGCGGCTACACGTGACCACACGTGATATATTCCCGACACTGGCAACTCTTCTTTT
>Ga0307515_10012022_pt1 | contig 16342 bp, 4 predicted proteins | sample 17_EM_MG_FD_194513 | JGI IMG/M metagenome (GOLD analysis project Ga0307515, IMG submission 194513) | Populus trichocarpa ectomycorrhiza microbial communities from riparian zone in the Pacific Northwest, United States - 17_EM | ecosystem: Host-associated > Plants > Roots > Unclassified | place...
TTTAACAATCAAATTTTAAAAAAAAATGTTAGGTGAAATTGAAGAATGAAGTAATTTTATATGTAAAAATTATAAAACCAAACTACAAAACATGTGAACAATCCCAAACCTTGTAAAAAAAAAAAGGGCCGGTTATAGGTCATTGGATTATGGGATTTGAAATTAGTAGATTTATTTTGTTATTTTATTAAAATCCAATGATTAAAAATTTATATTTTTCTACTTGTTATTAGAAAATAATATAAATCATATCTTGGGGCCTCATCCAACAGTTTAAACTTTTGGGTTGAATTGATTTTTTGACATGGTATCAAAGCCTTGATGACCAAGCGGTCACGAATTCGAATCTCACTTTTTCTATTTATCTGATAAAAATTAAACACAAGGTAATGTGAACATGTGCAAATTTCAAGACCAAAGAGCTTTCACTTAAGGGGGTGTGTTAGAAAATAATATAAACCATATCCTGGAGCCTCACCTAATAGTTTAAGCTTTTGAGTTGAATTGATTTTTTGACACTGGGTATGAAATTAATAGATTTATTTTGCTGTTTTATTCAAATCCAAAGATTAGAGATTTATATTTTTTTTACCAGGTATGAAAATAGTATTTATTTTTTAAATTTATTCAAATCCAATGATTAAACATTTGTATTTTACTAGGTATTTAAGATCTTTTTTTTTTCTCACACAATCTGAAGTTACCATGATTTTGGTAAAAATTGCTGACTCATTTTCTATAATAATTTACATAAACAAAAGGGACTTGCTTGCTTTTTTGATATATATTTATATAAACCACCTCGAAGTTATGAACAGTTTCAGGGGTGAAAAGGACAAATTCCAGCTGAAAAGGTGCTCATTTCCTCTTTTAACTTTCGGCGATCGGCATGTATTGTGGTGTACGGCATGTCAAATAAAGGGGAATTTCAGCACATGTTGTTACTTTTTTATACGTTATTACAAGTGAGATTAGAAATAACAATTATGAGAATCATAGTTATAACTGAGGTTTTAGTAATTGAATAATCAAATTTTACATGTTTTTTCTATGATTGATTAAATTTATGTGTAAAATCACATTACCTAAGAGGTGACGTAGAATGAATGGAGTAGTTATATATATATATATAGGAACCTATAGTTTTTCCACTTAGGTAGTGGGTTGGAATATTATTTTTTTGAATTTAAAAAAAATATAAAGATATCAAGAAGGCAAAAGTTTAATGCATGCCGGCTGAAACACATTTAAAATGCTTAAAGGTGACATCTTGGACGACATAGTTTTTTCAAATAAATATTGCGATGACAATACATTGAATTAACTCGGGTCATTGAGTTGACTAAGTTTAATAAGTTTGGTTAATTTAACAATATAAAAAACAATGCAAACTTAAATGAATCTCTTAAACCTGTGTTCTTTCAAAATAACCGTTAGTGAAATTTTAGACCCAAACTCAATCAAGAAACTCAATTCTCAACCAATTTAATGTTGAAGTATAAAATCATAAAAAAAATCATTCCAAAAAAAAATAATGAAGGAGGGTGAAATTGAGAGAAAAAATAAACAATCTCAAACAACAATAAAAAGAATAAAGATAAAATTTGACAAACTAAAAATTTAAAGGTGGATAAAATTGAAATAAAAAAGTCAAATTTTAGAAATTAATTGATATATATATATATATAAAAAGGGACTAAATCCAAAGGAAGAAAAATGAAGGACCGATCTGCAAATTTGGAGTTCAAGGCGTGGATTTCTAGGGAAAGAGAGAAAGGAAGAAAAAAAAAGTTGTTGGCATCAAACCAAAGATCCATAGTCTACACACGTCGCCTAAGGAACAAGAGAATGCCGAAATGAATCGAATGATACGGCGAAACAACAATTTAAACTACAGAGTCAGCCACACATGCATCTTGAAGGCGGTTGAATTGTGCGTCAACAAATTTTTTATTTATAAAAGCAATACATTGCCCCTAAAACAAAGTAAAAAAATCATTATGAAATAACAAATAAGCCTTTGCTGAGAATTTTAATTTTAAAAGCAATATAATCATTATATTATGCTTGAAAAGTAAAATATATAAAAAAAAACCTCTAGCTCATAGTTAATTTTTTTTTTAATAGCAATCAGGTAATTTAACTGTGTAAAAAAACTATAAAAAGATAATGTTACCCCGGACAATTCAAAAATAATAAATGGATCCCGTAAAAAGACTTGTTAACCTTCTTTCAAAGTATGTTAATTTGATTTTTTTTATAAAGAATAAAACCGTTATTTTACTATTTTAATCCTAAGTAAAAACACAATATTTGTACAATAGTTTGACCACTTTCTTTGGTTTTTTTATAATTCAATGGAGAAGTCAGATTATTTCAGAATCCTGAAGTTTGGGGTGATAGAATTGGTACTGAACTCAACAGAGTCAATAATCTACAACGACTATGTAAAACAAGCAAGTCGTCTAATGGTGCTATACTCAATTTCAAACAGAGAAGTCTAAATTAATATGTTTTTTATGTTTTTAGATCATTTTGATGTGCTGATATCAAAAATAATTTTTAATAAATAAAAAAATATATTATTTTAATGTATTTTGAAATAAAAAAACACTTTAAAAAACAATCATTACTACACTTTCAAACACCCTCGAGTCAGCTATGGATAATTTTTTTGAAGTTTTGATATGAAAAATAAATTTTAAAAATTAAAAATAATTTTTTAAAATATTATTTTAAAAAATAAGTATTATTATTTTCTTGAATGCAACTTGGAGACAAGTGTTGGTGGGAGTAACGGGATGACAACTGGGTGATGCCCAGTTCCATTCCTATGCTTGAAAGATCTTCCATGTTGCCATTAAACGATGGCCTCATGTGTTTGTCTGCAAAGATGCTCGAGGGCACGAACCTTCTGATTTAACTTCCAAAGGACTCAACTTGAATCCTTAACCACTGAACGAATTTTTCATTGATTAATTTAGATAAATTAGGTAATTAGCCCTCAAAATATAATTAATGATAAAATAACACAAGATAAAAAAAACAACATTTCAATAATATTGCAGTTAAGAAACACGACATTTTATATATGTTTTGTTTCTGAACAGCGACATTCTCAAGGAGACTATTATGAGAAATGGTTGGACATTTGATAAAACAGTTGGACAATAACCAAAACGGTCTTGTAAGACCGTTTTGGCTACTGTAAGGTTTTTGATCATTTTTGTATTTTAAGTTTGAAAAAAGTTCATAAAATCATAGTTTTTATTAATCTAAAATTTTAATTACTTTATGATTTTAGAGAGTTAAAATATTTATAATTTTATCAAAATTTGAACAGAGTTTTCTTTATATAGAAGTTATACCTAAAATTTTGTCCTGCTTAAAAAAACCTGCAAAAAACCACAATAATCACAATAAAAAAATTCTAACTAAACTCAATATATTCTTATATTCCATAATCACAAGTAGCCACATGAAAGAATACACACACAAATGAATATAAAATAATACAATATTTAAGTAATTTTAAAATATATAAACATAACTCATCTATTTATCTACGTTTACGTCGTCTACTGGATGATCCGGGCTCATCAATAGTACAACTGGATCTAGCTCCTACTCCTGCTTGAGTGGCCTTGTTCTCTGCCATGACATGTAGTTAATATCATGCTTCAGAAGCGTGGCATGTAGTTGTCGCATTTTAAAAACGCGATATTTAGTGAATGTCGCGCTTCAAAAGCGTGATAAGATCAAACTATATCATTTCATTAATTTTTTTTCAAACGATATTATTCTCCCAAATTTTTAAGTTTAATTTGCTATTTAATGAAAAAAAACCAATTAGTTCAAGGGAAATAAGTAATAATAATTAACATTTTATAAACTATTTCAAATAAAATAAGTAACAATTAAAAGAATGAAGACCAAATTTGATAGATAAAAAATTTCAATTAAAAAATGATAAGGGAAAAGCAAATAACAATTATAAAAATAAGGACCAAAATTAATATAAAAATTAAATTCTAAGGGATGAAATTGAAAAAAATATTCAAAACAAAATATATATAGCAATCAAAAGTTTGAGGACCAAATTTGATATAATCAGCAAATAATATGACATTTCTAAATTTTTCACAACTTCCGGAAAGTGTTTTCCGCCCAAAATAAAAAGAAAACACTTTTCTGGAAACCAAACCAAATTTTTCTTTGACTGGAAAGTGTTTTCTGTTTACTAGAAAATATTTTCCATTAACTAATTTTTCTAACGGCAAACAAATATAGCCTTAGCTGCACTAACTTTCTGACCTAATATGGCACAAAAATAATTTAGACATTCCAAAATTGTATCCATCTGCTCCATTGTAGCTTCTGCAAAGAGAAGCATGCCGTCTGCCAAAAAAAGATGGCTTCCTGCACCTCTACAATAGAGCAAAACTGGCTGCTTCCTGCACCTCTACAATTCCAAAAGCAAGCATTGATCATCTCCATCATAATTAAGATATGAAGGATTAGAACCCAAACTCAATCCGACACCGTCGCATCATTTGTGCCTTCCCCTTTCTCTGTCATTATTGTATCTTCACAATCTTGGACACTTAACCTCTTGTCCAAGAAGAACAAATCTCTCTTGTTTTTTTAATGTTTGACAGAAACAATAATTATTCTTGATTTGCATTTTAGCCTTTACAATATTATGAGAAATATTTTTTAAAATTCAATTCATTCTATCATAATTTGTGAATTACAACTGAAAATAAAAACTTAATTTCAAAAAATAACATCAAATAAAACGTTTACTAATAATTGTTCTCAAATTGAAGTCTTTGCCGACATGAAAACCTCATTGAAAAGAAAAGGTAAGGTTGCAAGAGAGGATGGTCTGCCCCCTTGGAGACAGCCAAGCACTAATTAGCCATTGATTAATTCACCATTATTGCAACAGCACAACTTTTCGATCGATCGAAATCACTGAGATGTGGAGACCATGTCACGGGGTCACAGATAATTAGCACGCGTGCATTTTTGTTTGTCCTTGTGGGAGCAATGTCTATGCAGTACAATGATGCAATTCTTTTGATGGGAAAACACAGCAATCTAGAATATTATCGGTTTTATATTTAAATTATTATTTATATCAATTTTATCATTATGCTATTTTTTTCTTGATAATAATTACTTTATATATTACATTATAACAAAAGCTAAATGATGTATGAAAATCACTATAGATCAAGAGAGCTTTTATTATGGATTGCAATAATAATTTTAATTTTAATTTTTTATCTTTTAATTTTCTCATCTTTTTTCAAGAGGATAAATGTTTCTTTAGCTCTCTTTTTTCTTCCCTAGCGAATGGACGGCGCCCGCATCATTAAAAAAGCATGTATGACGCTTCTTGGTGGTCAAATATAGTCATCCATCATCTAACTGGATGTGCAGTCTTGCCTTCTTTCACATGGTATAGCGTGTGTAGATAGATAATGGTTTAATAAATATATTTTTTTTCTTGATAATAATTACTCTTTATATCAAATTCCTACATAATTGGATAGTATTTTTAAGGTTTTCCTTTTTTTAAATTGATAATAATTTTAAGAGCATTTATCTTAGACCCTGTTTGTTTCATGTTTCATGTAAAGTGTTTTCTATGAAACCACTTTCTTAATTTTTATGTGTTTGTTTATACAATAACATGTCTATTGATTACAACCAAAAATTGAGTTGAAAAGCTAAGATAAAAGTGTTGTTTTTAGGGGAAAAAAAGGTTAAATATTTGTTCAAATTTAAAATTGGATCCCAAAAGATTTAATTGGTTTGAATTGGTAAAATTAAATTTTATTTTATTTAATTAAGCATTAACTCAATATCGAAATTTATTCTTAGCATTGCAAGGGCCCTGAATAAAATTAACCGAAACAAAATATCAAATTTAATCTTAAGTCAACTTAATATGAAATGATTAAATTGGAAATAAGAAAAGTCAAGTGAAAAAAAAATAAAGAAGAAGAATAGAAGGGAAAAAAATAATGTGGGTAACTAGTGCAACGCATAATGAATATTCTCTTTCTCTTGCGTTACATTTTCATCTTTTTTAACCTCACATTATAATTCACCTGTTCATGATTTCATTTCATGATTTACAGAGTATTAACTTTGTGAAATTACACTACAATTATTAAATAGAAAATAAAAGAACCCAATATTTAAAAAAAGAACGCGAATGAAAAAAATATCTTAAGGTTTGTTAAATGGAAAGTAAAATGACCCAATTAAAAGAAAATTAGACCTGAATGAACAAAAGAAAAACACAATAAAAAAGGACTTGAATAAAAAAAATAGAGTTGAGATGAAATGTTTTGATTGTATTGATAATTAAAAGTGAAATGTCAGTAAGTGAAAATTAAAAGTGTATGTGCATATATATATTGAATATTTATTACTTATTTTCAGTTACTAATTACTTGTTTTTCGTAATTGAAAATAACTTTAATTGACTTATATATTTATCTTAAGAGGGCACTATATACCACTGTTATTAAACCCGGCTCGGCCCGGCGGGTCGACCCGGGACCCGGTCGACCCGGTGGCTGGACCGGTCCTGGTTTAATAAAAGACTGGTTGTGGCAACAGCTCGGCCAAACCCGGGCGACCCGGGCGAACCCGGACGAGACCAGGTTTTTTTTTTTCCTTCAAATGTGTGATTTGAAACCCATTAGTATATATACTCTATGTTCTTATGAAAAAAACCATGTTTTTTTCAATGTGGGATAAAAACCTTTTGGTTTAAATATTTCAACTTAAAAGGATAATATAGTATCTTTTCAATGTGAGATTTGAAGCCCTTTCTCATATATACACTATGTTCCCATGAAAAAAACCTTTTATTTAAAAATGCATAAAATCTATTTTTCTTAAATGATTTTTATTTTATTTTTCTTACTTCCTCATATTTAAATGTAAATATATTTTGAAAAACTCTCGAACAAAACCACTCAGTGACTTCTCTAAAATGGCTTACTTAAAAATATTGATTGGCTAAATAATATAGCCTATAGGTTTTTTCAAGAGATTTTTTTTATTCTTGGTGCTAGGGTTTTACTGTTAATGGAACCACAGATACATTAACTATAAAACAGAATACAAACAAAGATAACCAGAAATAAATATGGGCCTACTTATCCATGATCCAAATAAACCATTAAGAGGCTCATGGGCCTTGATTTTTGGGCCAGTGGACTCCAATCTATATTTTTATCTTAGGGTTAATTTCATTTTAAGCCATATCAATTTCTTCTTAAAAATATTGCCTAAGAAGAGCACAATTTAAGTCCTATAATATAAAGCACATATTCAAAGTCTACGTGTCTGCAGGAAAAGTTCGTTCGCTTGTCCACGTGGGATTTTGTCGGCTGAGGTGTATGACCCGACACATGACGAGTGGAAAGCATTGCCTAAGAAGAGCACGATGAGGTGCAAATGCGTTGGGGTGACATGGCAAGGAAAAATCCATGTGGTAGGGTATTTGCTGAGAAAGGAGACGGTAGTAAAGGGTGTCACGGCACACATTGGACCGTGTTCTGCTGAGGTGTACAACTCTGAGCGTGACAAGTGGGATCTTGTGGTAGGGATGTGGCAATCAGATGTGCCACCTAATCAAGTATGAGCTCTTGTTATCAACTTATTTAGCTCTGAAATGCAGTAACGAAAGCAATATATGTATGAAAAGAATCGAACAATCTCTAGTAACTTGTAATGGATGGCCCCACCAAGTGGGCCATTTCTCATGAAACATGAACAAAAGTGGGCCCAAGCTGTTGAGAATCAAAGGATCATGCAGCCCATTCCACAACTTGTTCTGTAAAATATCATCTAAAGAAGAGAAAGTCTCAGCAAAATAAATCAGTAAGAGAGTCCTTCACGTGAGGCCCAAATTTGCACGCGCCACCGGTGACTCGGTCCCACAACCTGTCAAGCCTCGCCACACACGCCGGTGCACATGCCATTGACTTCTACTTTGACATTCTAAGTAAACGACGGCCCTGATTTAAAATTATTGTGATGATCATCTCGGTTCTTGGGAAGGATCGGGTTCTTGCTGTTTTGCCACGTGGTTCTAGTGTGAGACCACAGCTCTGGGATCTGTGACACGAGAGGCACGTGAAGCTGGGAGTTGTGTTTATTATCCTTCATTTACTGTAGCAAATGCACAGGATAATAGATTATCAATGTCCGTACATGTGAATATTTTGGTGGTGCTTAATGCTTAATATCAAATTTATAAAACATAAACTCGCTGAATTGGGATGACGGGGATTAATTTAAAATAATATCGTTTTAATTTTTAAAAGAATTAAAAAATATTATTAAAAAATTAAAATTAAATCAAGTTTTAATTAGATTAAGTTGAGTTATGGATTGATCTTAAATTGATTATTTTAATTTTCAACTGATTTTTAAAAAAAATACTAGCTTGAGTTAAATTTCTAATTGATCGAGTTTCATATTAATTTTTTAAAATAAATCGGGTTCAATAATATTGCTATGCTTTTAGCTAGATTTCATAAATTGATGATTTTTTTTAATTTGATTAGTTATTTTTTGTGTTATTTATATTTGCAAGTAATGAAGAATATATGATCATTTGATCCTCAGCTCTTTACTATTTAAGATTAAGTCAGGTTATAACAGTTATATTTGCCATTTTATGATTTGTGCTATTTCTTAACAGGTAATTTATTCTTGAATTTATCAATATTTCCCTGTTTTTTAATTTGAAATCTAAAATATAATATAAGAAAATAAAATAAAATCACTTATTATTTAAACCAAGAACACAAAATAATTAAGAATTTACACTGTTATATTAAATTGTTACTTCACCAGAGTTGTTATATATATAAATAATTAAAGTGATTTAAAAAAAGTAAACAACATGTTAATTTCTAATTAAAAAAATAAAATTAGAAATATTAAGTGATGTGAATCTAATTTTTTCTCCATTAACAAATCACCTCCTCGGCTAATAACAAAACTCCTCAAATTATTTAAAATGGATTATTAGTTAATTAATTGCTTTTACTTTCTTCAATCCATTTGATTCTGTGCTTCAAAAAGATTTAACGACGAAACATTACCCGAGGAGTCTTAGCATTCATCAATAAACAGTAAATTTAACTTTAATTTCAGTAACTGACTACTGACAGTCTTATACTAATTGAGAAAATTTACTGGGTTTTTTTTCATCAAAGTAAAATTAAAAGTTTATTTGTTTTTTTGTTTTAAAAGTATTTTTAAGAAAATTTAAAAAAAAATAAAATTAAATTTTTTTATGTATTTTGATGTGTTGATATTAAAAATGAATTTTAAAAAATAAACAAAATATATTATTTTGATATATTTGTAAATAAAAAATATTTAAAAAATAATTGTTATTACAATAATAAAAAAAACTAAAAGAGAGACATCTGTGTGTGTGTGTTGGTATTAATTATTATTATTATTATTAACATATGTTTAAAAAAAAGACATTTCATTCTAGCAATGCAGTGAAATGTTTAGAATTTTTTTACTTTGATTCTTAAAGTTTTTGAGGATTTTTTTAAAAATTTTAAACTTAGTTTTTTTTTTAATTTTATTCTTTAATATTATATTTATTAGGTATTAGACTTCATAATTTATTTTATTTTTTTTCTATGAAATTATTTCAATCTCGTAACCCGGGTTGTGAGTTTTGTGGGTTAAACGTGTTTACTCGGGTTTTTTTGGTTCCTTTTAAATTGATTTTTTTTTCAAATTCATCCTTTAATATTAAGTTTATTGAGAATTAAACTTTATAAAAAGATTTTATTTGTTTTCTATGGAGTTATCCTAGTCTCCTAACCGGGTTTGGCAGGTTAACTTGGGTCATTTTGTTTCTTTTTTATTTGATTTTCTTTTTAATTTAATACTTTAATATTTAGTTGATTAAAAATTAGGCTTTATAATTTTTTTTTAATTAATTTTTTTTTTCAGATTCATCCTTTAATATTGAGTTCATTGAGAATTAAACTTTATAAAAAGATTTTATTTGTTTTTTATGAAGTTATTCTGGTCTCTTGACCAGGTTTGATAGGCTAACTTGGGTTAACTATGTCATTTTTTTTCTTTTTTATTTGATTTATTTTTAATTTAATACTTTAATATTGGGTTGATTGAAAATTAGACTTCATAATATTTTTTATTTGCTTTCTATATAATTATTGTGATCTTATTATCCGAGTTGCAGGTTAGGCCAATTAACTTGGATTTTTTTGTCCTTTTTTAGTTGAATTTTTTTTTCAATTTTATCCATCAATATTGGGTTGATTGGGGATTAGGCTACACATTTGTTCCAGTTTGCGTTTTATGAAGTTATCTTGATCTCATGACGTGAGTCACGAGTTTGATCGGTTGACTCAAGTGGTTTTTTGTGTTGATTTTTTTTTATTTTATCATTTAATATTGAATTTATTGGGAGTTGATCTTCATAATTTGATTTCAATTTTCTTTGTATGAGGCTATCCTGATTTTATAATCCAAATTTCACAAGTTAATCAGGGTTGACTTGACTCATTTTTTTAGTTGAATTTTTTTTTTTATCATTTAACATTGGGTTGATTGAGAATTGAGTTCAATAAAAAAAACTTTTGATTTCTATAAAGTTATCGGGGTCTTATGGCCTGGGTAATGGATTTGACTAGTTAACCTAAGTTGATCCAAGTCAAAATAATAAAAAAAATGTTATCTTAATTTTATTAGTCAAATATTTATATTAGTAGTACGGATTGTCTTTAAACTTATCAAATCAACCAGGTCATGCAAGATTAATCCCCATATAGTTTGATTTTTGTTCTATTAAAAAATATATTAACTCCAAAATATTTACATCCAACAAAAAAATCTATTATAACTCGTGGCGTTACACGGGCAATGATCTGATATATATATATATATATATATATATATATATATTATCTTAATAGTTATGAAGGTATATTAGAGCTACTTTCATCACAAGATAATAAACGGTTTTTATATATTAAAATGTGCCATCATCTATAATACAAGGACTATATGTTAACTAAAAACTAAAAGAAGCCTGGGAAATCATCTCTTTCATTGATCACATGAATAGTTAAGTGGTTGGCCCCTCTATTTTTCCTTGTTTTTGTTTTGAGTTTCATTTTTTATTTTTTATTTTTTTAATTTTATCATTCAATATTTTTATTAATTTGAAACTAGTTTTCATAATTTGTTTTAGTTTTTTTATGAGGTTATTGCATTATCGAACAAACATATTGCTATTTATTTGATGTATAATTTTTCAAATATTTATTTTTATTATCATATCATTAAGTAAGAAATATTTTTTAAAAAAAACATGTTAAACCCAGTAAAGTCTAAGATTCGGGTCATGGGTGAAGCCACGTAACATGATCTGATTTAATATATCATCATTTCAATATTTAAAAAAATATGTCATCTTGAATTATTTTTCTAAAATCAAACTATATTTTTTTACTAGTCGTCCGCGTTGTTTTTGGACCCACCAAGTCGACTAGGTCATATCAAGATAACTATCATATAGATTAATTGTAAACCTACACTAAACAAGGTATTGGGTTGAAAAATTTAAAGATTAATCTATTAGGTCGAGTTTAATAATAAAATCAAATAGTTATTTTTTAAGTCTTAGAATGTTTCTATAACTTATTGAAAGATTTTACCCTTTACAATGTTGGTGGGTTTTAAATTCCAACAAATCAAATATTTATTGTAAAATAAAGATAATTATATTAATAATTATACAAACAATTAAAAGATTTGAATTTTTTACTTGGTTGCTTCACTGTTTATATAAAGAGTGAAACTTCTCTATCATTTTTTCATTTTTTATTTTTATTTCTATCCTTGTATTTTTCTAGTTAAACCTTTTATGCTCTAATTCCATGATATAAAGTTTAAAATAGTAGTGGAAAGATAAAATTTAAAGTGAGATAACTATAATGTAAATTATAAAAAAAAATATAAGGTTAATATCAAATTTTTTAGAAATTTTATTTTTATCCAAAAGTTTATTTCATTTATTTTTTAATCTCTATGTTTATGAAATGACAGAAAAAAAAACTCATCGGGAAATGACAAGTTTGTTGGTTGGCCACAATTCAACCATAAAAATGAGGATTTTTAAGTCAATGAATTTTTATTATCAAGAGAAGTTCAATGAAATTTGTTTTCTTATTTAACATATAACAAGAAACTTAAATCAGGTTTGATTTGGATTTTTGGATTCAATTTATTTATGTCTTTTGAGTGATTTTAAGGTGTCTTTCGTGTTGGTAGATGACTTGTGAAGGTTTTTATAGTGTTTATTAGGTATTTTGAAAGAAAATAGACTGCAAATAGATTTTTAGGCTAAACCTTATTAATTTTTTGTCACCACAGTGATGATCAAATTCTAGATAAGAGGCCTTGTAGGCTATAGGTGGTTTGCCACCACAAGTGACATGTCAATTGTTTAGAAAAATAAAAGTGAACAACATGTGGTTTGCTCCTACGAAACTAAATGGCATGGGCTTGGCTTGGCAAGGTCAAGCGCGTGGGTTTTTTAAAAGTTAAGACCTGTGTGCTTGATTTTTTTTTATGGTCATACTGTTTTTTTAAAAATTCTTGAATTTTTTAAATTTTTTTAGTGTTTTTAGATTTAATATGCTTGTATTAAAAATAATTTTTTACAAGCACGGGCTTGGCTTGGCAAGGTTAAGCGCGTGGGTTTTTTAAAAGCTAAGACCTATGTGCTTGGTTTTTTTTTTGGTGGTCACACTGTTCTTTTAAAAATTCTAGAATTTTATTAATTTTTTTAGTGTTTTTAGATTTAATATGCTGGTATTAAAAATAATTTTTTAAAAGCATGGGCTTGGCTTGGCAAGGTTAAGCGCGTGGGTTTTTTAAAAGCTAAGACCTATGTGCTTGATTTTTTTTTTGTGGTCACGCTGTTCTTTTAAAAATTCTTGAATTTTTTTAATTTTTTTAGTGTTTTTAGATTTAATATGCTGGTATTAAAAATAAGTTTTTAAAATAAAATATATATTATTATAATATATTTTCAAATAATTTTTTTTAAAAAAAACAATTGTAACTCTACCTCTCTCCCCGTGTGTTCGCGAACTGTAATAAAACTTTTCTGTAGAAGCACGAGTCCATTCTTACTATCATAAAAAGGCTTGATCTTTGTACTCATAAAGAACTTGCCTCTCTCTTTCTCTCCGAAAGTTCTTCCCTTAAACAATTCTCTACAATCTTTACTAGCTACAAACCAATTTCCATGCTTAACAAAGCAAGTGTTAAAACCCTATGACACCCTGAAAGAAACAGGCAACTGAGTTTGCTTTGGTTTCTCTCTTTCTTCAATGAGAGAGGATAAGGTAGAGAAAGAGTGAATTTCACTTAACATTTTGGTTCTAATGGGTGTAGGAGATAGTTGAGATACAGTAGTGTCACCACCACCAACATCAGTGGTGCCCTTGAATTTAGAAAGAGATTATCATTGGAGACATTTTGATAATTCAATGAATGCTGTGTCTTTTGGGTTTGTAACTACTGCTATATTAATATCTATGTTCCTTGTAATAGCCATCTTTGAAAGGTTCTTAAGGCCAAGATCATTGTCTTCCTCAGCTGGTGCTAATGGCAGTTCTTCTCCTAATAATCTTGAAGCACAAGTTGTTTTCCAAGGAAAGCTTGATTTTCCATCTCCAAAAGTACTCTCTCTCTCTCTCTCTCTCTCTCTCACACACACACACACACACACACACACACAATTTGATTACATTTTTGTTTTTGGATTTTGAGAAGGAAGGGATGCTATTTTCTTTTTTTTCTGTTTTTGTTTTTATTAATTAAGAGATTGGAAATTAATTATTGTAGTTACAAAAGAAGCATTGATTTTTCGTTCTTTTTCTTGTTCTGTTTATGTCTTGATTCTTTTTGGGATGACCTGCAAAGTGTAATGAGTATACCTACAAGCATGATTGTGACTGCTCCTTTTGCTTTCTTTTTGTTTGTAATGATAATTAATCTTTGGCAGTTTGACTGGCCATTATGCAAATTACAATTTTTGTGTGTATGTGTTGAAAGCTTTTTCTTTTTTATGCTTTCTTGAACTTGTCTTTCTGAAATCACTTTTTGGTTTTGGTTTATTATAGTAACCATCGAGATATCTTTTATCAGTGTTTAAGCTCTCAAATTCTGTATATATTTACTTCTTTTGACAGTGATTAACATGAAAGATTAAGTCTTTATGCATAGATAAAGTATCAATTTCTTCTTGTTCCTTATTTCATCAGCATTTGAGGGAGTTCCTGTTTGAAAGAATATTATACCAAGTCACATGAGACAAAGAGGGCGATAGCTGGGACCTATTGATATGCATATGCACCGTCCAATTGATAGCTCTATCTATATGAGGACTGCCCATGTGTTGGCATGTCCTTCAGGTTCCTGCTGATTGAATGATCCCTTTCAACTTTTGATACCTGGGATTTTTCTCTTCCACTCAGTGGTAGGAGCCATTGGTTTTCGTTATGTAATTACCTTCCAATTACTATTTAGCCTGCCGGTAAGTTTTCATTTTAGTTGAACTTAACCTCAAGTAGTAAATTATCTTTAGTTCCTAGTCTCAGTGAGTGGTTTTCAAATCCATGATTGCATTTGGCATATGTGATTTTAGATTATGATTAAAGATGACCATTATGAAAATTTAAAATTAAGCTTTAGCTAATTGAAGTTCAGTGGCTTAATTTATGGACAGATCATGCAAATTTGGAAGATTAGTGGAATTATATGGGAGCTTCTGTAGTGGGCGGAATTATGTTAAATAATTCATCATTTGCATTATAATATTATATTACGACGGCTCTTTAACGCAACCTCATTTGATTGTAAACATATTAGAATAATAGATATTATTATCCTAATGCATATGTATTGTCATTTGAGTCTTATAATAATATTACTTTTTGTACCATTCTTATTTGTTATTTACAACAAACAAGGTATTGCTTTCCTGTTCATGTGTTCATTATAGAGGATTTGATACAGTTAACATTCTTTGGTGAACCTTTTGCTTACTTCATTTTGTACAAGGCAATCATCTTGGCCAGAAACAATCATGTTTATGCTTCAAATCTACTATACCAAAGTCCAAATCTAATCCTCTAGATTTGTTATTTATGAGCAGCCAATGTTGTTGATATGGCTGTGTTATTATTCTAATATAGCTCTGTCTACTATATTATTAATCAATTTAGGTGTCTATTAAACAATCTGATGCTCTTTCTGCGTGGTTAATTATGTTTAAAGCACACATGGAAAGACAGTAATTACATGAATGTGTTTATCCATGCTAGTTTATCAGGCTAAAGGGTCTATTATATCTTACCAGCATGTGATTTTTGTCTTTATTGCTTCACACCATTATAGTATCAATGAGTGCTGAAGATTGAATCGTGTAAGAAAATGATCTTGCTTTGTTTATTTACAGAGAAGAACATAACAAATGATGTATGAAATTCTTATATGCATGGTGAGTTGTGTGAAGCCTTGTTAGAAGGTCTTTAGAGATTAGGGTGGCCCGAAGCTGTCAAAGAAAAATATTTATCATTGACAATCTCCCATTTTCGCCATCCCGAGATTTGTCCTATGCTATTTAAGGCAACTAAACATGTCTAGACACAATGGCCAAGTTTTTCTCTTCTGGATTTGTTGTTTGGCTTCAACTTACAGTAGGCCAGCATATTATCATATTCACCTGATGTGATACTGCAATTCACCTGATGTGATGCTGCAAGTGAGAAAATGTCTTTAGAAATATGCCTGATATCTATATTATGTGCATGTTGGTTTGCCATGTCTCATTCCTCCTTTCCTTCTACAGTAAAGACATGGTAGACCAGCTTTCTTTTGCCTTGTTCGATTGGTGGTCCAAGATAGTATCTTGGTATAGCTAGCTAATTATTTACCTTTCATATATCAACTTGTTTCAATGATATCACATTTTTTCCACACTAGATGTTAACACAGTAATTTGATTATTAATTAATCGAGACCCTTGATTTATGGAACAGTAAATCAATGGGGATAATGTGGTAGGTATTCGTGCTTGTTAAGAAATCATTCTACTCCACTATTTCATGTCTTTATACTTGTATCTTAAGAATGATTAAAGTAAACCCTTTTGTCTCTTCTTGCATGGCTTCTATTTGCAGCTTCTCCCTGCTTGAATTCCTTTGAAAATATTAACCTGCGTTAGTTGCTG
>Ga0307515_10012023_pt1 | contig 16342 bp, 15 predicted proteins | sample 17_EM_MG_FD_194513 | JGI IMG/M metagenome (GOLD analysis project Ga0307515, IMG submission 194513) | Populus trichocarpa ectomycorrhiza microbial communities from riparian zone in the Pacific Northwest, United States - 17_EM | ecosystem: Host-associated > Plants > Roots > Unclassified | place...
GGCGAGCCCGCCGCTGGTCGGGCCCCTCTGGTGTTGTCAGAGTCGAACGGGTTGGTGCCGGGTACGCGGCGGGCTGCGCCGTACCGCCACGACCCGCTCCCGTGGTTCGGCGGCTGCGGGCCTGTGGGGGTGTGCGTGTTGTCAGCGGGGGTGGCGGGTTGACCCTGTGAGCCTGGCCAGCGCTTCTGTTTCGCGGGGTGGGTCGCCGGTGAGGTCGCCGATGCGCCAGGACGGGACCCAGGGGACTCGGTAGACGTCGATCATCGACTCGATGGCCTTGACGTAGTGGGCGAGCTGGCGGGGTAGGCGGCCGGGTGCGTCCGCTACGAGGACTACGGCGTCCAGGTCCAGCCCGGGCGGTGCCTCGCCGCGCCGGAAGACGTCCAGGGCGCGGGAGATCGCGGCCAGCCCTGCGGCATGTGTGCGGGCGACGAGCAGGATCGAGGGTGGGTCCTCGGGGGCCGGCCAGTCGCGGCCGCAGTCCTGGCCGCCGTAGACGGAGGCGAGGGTGGTGACGCCGGTGCCGCCGTGGGTGGCGACCCAGGAGAAGCGGCGGCGTGGGGTGGTGGCGATACTGGAGGGGCGCTCGGGTGTTTCCGGTGCCTCTGCGTGCGGGCCGTTGGCCACCGGTAGCGGTACCGGTCCGCGGAGCCAGATCTCCGGGCCCTGCCGTCCACCTGTCTGCATGACCAGCTCCTCCCTCGTGGTCCCGCCGGTCCTCACGGAACTCCTGGGACGAGGCTGTGACGTCGCGGTTACCTGAGAACCTGAAGGGAACGGCGAGACTCAACAGTACGCGTACGAACGGATCTTGACGCTGGGGAACGCGGGCCGCCTCCCCGACGCATGCGAGTGAGGGAACCGATGACTCGACTCAGCCGCGAGCAGAAGCGGGAACAGAAGCGAGCCGCACGCTCGGCACCCGCCGCGTCACCTTTCGAGGTACGCGTCCCTGTGGACGGCCCGGGCGCCGGGGGTGCGTCGATCGGCGGCGTGCCGGTCGCGGTCGTCGCGGGGGAGGAGATCCAGCAGACGGTTCTGAGTCATCTCCATCGCATTGCCTCGGCCACGGGGCACCCCGTGCGCGCGACCGTCCATGACGATCGGATCGGGTACGTCGTTCCGCTCCAGATCGATCCGGACGGGTCCAGTCACTTCTCGGCCGAGCCGTGGGCGATCGTCGGTGCGGGGGATGCCCCCGGTGGGGTTCCGCCGGTGCCCGCGCTGCCGCCGGCGGTATCTGCGGACGTCGTGGAACCGGAACCGGCACCGGAATCGGAAGTGGCGCGGGAGCCTGCGGATCTCCGTGGGGCGAGTGGTGACCCGGTCACTCATCGGCTGCGGGCCGTGTCCGCTCCGGGGGTGGAGGGGGAGGTGGTTCCGACCTTTCCGTTGCGGGCTGTGCCCGAGTCGGCGGGGGAGTCGGCGCCCACGTTCCCGTTGCACGCCGTGCCTGAGTCGGCCGAGGGGAGTGCGCCGCTGGGGTCGGTGCAGGCGCCCACGGGGGCGTTCGGGCCGCCGCCGGTGATGGACGCGGCGCCGGTGACGGACGTACCGCCGGTCATGGGTGGGCAGTCGGTGTCGGACGTCCCGCCGTTCGTGGATGCGCGGCCGGTCGCGGAGCTACCGCCTGTCACCCCGGAACGTGTCCCCCGGCCCGCCGCCATCCCCATTCCCGACCTCGCCCTCACCGCCCCGGAACCGGACCCCAAGCCGACGCCCGCGCGGGGGTTCGACGCAGTGGCCGAGGCCGTGCTGGGGGACGAACCGGTGACCACCGACGGCGCGGGGACCGCGTTCCTCATCGAGCCGATGGTGCGGATCAACGACGCCGTCAAGGCGGGGCGGATCGACGAGGCCGCAGGGCTGGCGGAGCGGACCGTCGCGGACGCGGCGGGCGCTCTCGGTCCCGAGCACCCCGAGGTTCTGCGGTTGCGCGAACTCGCCGCCTACATCGCCTACTTGGCCGGTGACCCGCTCCACGCCTTCCACCTCTCGCTCGACCTCGCCCGCATCCGCCACCGTGCCCACGACGCGGAGGCCGCCTACGGCAACGTCCAGAGCGCGGCCACCGCCTGGCGGGCCGTACGCGACCCGGAGCAGGGCCTGGCCCTCGGCCGCGACCTCATCGACCTGTGGACCGAACTCACCACCGAGGACGGTCCCGCCGTAGAGGACATCGAGGAGCTGGAGTCCGCCCGCGCCCGTATGGGGCGCCTCACGGAGCGTGCCCGTAGGGCTGCTGAGTGAAGCCCGCCCCCTAGGCCACGCAGAATTCGTTCCCCTCGGGGTCCGTCATCACGACCCAGGCGCCGGCCGGTTCCGTCACCCGGCGCAGGACGCTTGCGCCGAGGGTTGTCAGGCGTTCCACCTCCGCCTCGCGGTGGTCCGGGCCCGGGTGCAGGTCGAGGTGGAGGCGGTTCTTGGTGGTTTTTGGTTCCGGTACGCGTTGGAAGAGGAGTCGGCGGCCCAGGCCCGTGCCGCGGTCCTTGTCGTACGGGTCGTCGGGGTGTCGTACGGCCATCAGGTCGCGGAAGGCCGGGCGGCCGTGGAAGTCGACCGTCGAGGCCGCGGGCAACGCGCCCATTTTCAGGAGCTGTTGGACGAGGGTGCTGTTGTCCTCGGGCTCGTAGTGGAGCGCGGCGGCCCAGAAGTCCGCCTGGCCGTGCGGGTCCGCCGCGTCGATGACCAGTTTCCAGTGGAGTGGGGTGGGCGGGGGTGCGGGCGTCTGTGTCATGCCCTTCACTCTGGCATCGGTGCGGTGTGCCTGCGGGGCTACGCCTCTACCGTGTCCGCCGTGCCCACCGGGTTCGGGCTCCCGGTCGGGGGCCTCTCCGGTGGGAGTGCCGCCGCCGGTGCCGCCGTCCTGCCTCTGCCCCTGCGCGCGGTGCGCCACGCGTCCGTCGTCAGGAGGATGAGCGCCAGCCACACCAGGGCGAAGCCCGCCCAGCGTGCGGGGGGCATCGACTCGTGGAAGTAGAAGATGCCGAGCAGGAACTGGAACACCGGCGCCAGGTACTGGAGCAGGCCCAGCGTCGACAACGGGACCCGGATCGCCGCCGCGCCGAAGCAGACGAGGGGGAGGGCGGTGACGATGCCGGTGGAGGCGAGGAGTGTGGCGTGGCCGACGCCTTCCTGGGCGAAGGTCGCCTCGCCGTGCGCGCCGAGCCACAGCAGGTAGGCGAGTGCCGGCAGGAACTGGATCGCCGTCTCCGCGGCCAGTGATTCGATGCCGCCGAGGTTGACCTTCTTCTTCACCAGGCCGTAGGTCGCGAAGGAGAAGGCGAGCGTGAGGGAGATCCAGGGCGGCTGGCCGTAGCCGACGGTCAGGACGATGACGGCGGCGAAGCCCACGCCGACGGCGGCCCACTGTGCCGGGCGCAGGCGTTCCTTCAGGAGCAGGACGCCCATCGCTATGGTGACGAGCGGGTTGATGAAGTAGCCGAGCGAGGCCTCGACCACGCGGCCGCTGTTCACTGCCCAGATGTAGACGCCCCAGTTGACGGTGATGAAACCCGCGGCGACCGTGACGAGGGCCAACTTGCGTGGCTGGCGCAGGAGTTCACCGGCCCAGGCCCAGCGCCGGATCACCAGGAGTGCCACGGCGACGAAGGCGAGCGACCACACCATCCGGTGGGCCAGGATCTCGGCGGCGCCGGCCGGCTTGAGCAGCGGCCAGAAGAGCGGGACCAGGCCCCACATGCCGTATGCCGCGAAGCCGTTCAGCAGTCCTATGTGGTGCTGTTCGCCCTTCGGCCTCCCGCTCGGCTTCCCGCTCACGGGCCCCTCCTTCGTACGCGCCCCGCCGCGTCGATGCGGCCAGCACGAAGGTAGCGCCGAGCGGCCTCGGCTGTCATGGCCGTATCGCCATACGGTCATGACAGCCGAGGGGGCGTCCACGACCTCCTGACCCTGCGTGGCGCCGTCAACTCCTGGGCGTCCTCGCGGGCAAGGGCCTCGACGGCGTCACGATCGGCGGCGGTCAGCCCTTGAGCGCGAGGGCGATCGACTCGCTGATCGGCGTGGTCGAGCGGCCCGACAGGCGGGACAAGTCGCCGCTGGACACGACCAGTTGGCCCTGCGCGATGGACGCGTCGACCCCGGCGAGGATCGCGGCGAACGGCTCGGGCAGACCGGCGCCGGTGAGGATGCCGATCAGGGTCTCGGCGGGCACGTTGTTGTAGGCGATCTCCTTGCCGGTCTGCCGGCTCAGCTCGGCCGCGTACTCGGCGAAGCTCCACGCCTCGTCGCCGCCCAGCTCGTACGTCTGGTTCTCGTGGCCCTCGCCGGTCAGTACGGCGACGGCGGCAGCGGCGTAGTCGGCGCGCGAAGCGGCGGAGACCCGGCCGTCACCGGCGGCGGCCACGACGGCGCTGTGCTCCAGGACGGGGGCGAGGTTCTCGGTGTAGTTCTCGTTGTACCAACCGTTGCGGAGCAGGGCGTACGGCACTCCGGACGCCAGCAGTGCCTCCTCCGTGCCGCGGTGGTCGTCGGCCAGGGCGGCGGCGAGGGGGCCGGGGGCGCTGGTGTAGGCGAGGAGCGCGACACCGGCGGCCTTGGCGGCCTCGATGACGACCTTGTGCTGCCCGACCCGGCCCTTCTCGAACTCGTTGCCGGAGATCAGCAGCACCTTGTCGCCGGTGGCGAAGACGGTGTCGAAGGTCTCGGGGGTGTTGTAGTCCGCGACCACGATCTTCACGCCGCGCTCCGCGAAGTCGGCGGCCTTCTCCGGCGTCCGTACGACAGCGGTGATCTGGTCGGCCGGAACCTTCTCCAGCAACTGCTCCACGACGTGACGGCCGAGGTGTCCGGTGGCTCCGGTGACGACGATGCTCATGAGTGACAGCTCCTTGTAGGGGTGCGGCGTGGTGCGGTGCGTGTCACTAACCCTAATGGAGGCGCTAACTCGTGGAAAGTACCCACTTTGAAGTAAGGTACCGGCATGGCAGTAAGTGTAGAGATGACGGGTGGCCGCGCGGTGGGCGAGGCGATGTGCCCGCACCGCCTGATCATGGAACACGTCACGTCCCGCTGGGGCGTCCTGGTTCTCATCGAGCTCCTGGACCGTCCGTACCGCTTCAGCGAACTCCGCCGGGCGATCGGGCAGGTGCGGCAGGTGAGCGAGAAGATGCTGGCCCAGACCCTGCAGACGCTTGAGCGGGACGGCCTGGTCCATCGCGACGCCAAGCCGGTGATTCCGCCGCGGGTGGACTATTCGCTGACCGACCTGGGGCGTGAGGCGGCGGAGCAGGTGCGGGGGCTGGCCCTGTGGGCCACGGATCGGATGGGGCGGGTACTGGAGGCGCGGGAGGAGTACGACGCGGCGAAGGCGCGAGCAGGTACTGCCGGGGCGCTCTAGTCCTGCCTTGTGCGCGGTGCGTCCTTCCGTGCGCCCCCGTTCCGCCTCGCGCGCCGCGTTCGGGGGCGGGGCAGGCTGGACGGCATGGCTGCGTCACAACAGGACGAGTTCATACGGGAGTTGGCCCGGCAGCTCGGCCGCATAGCGGAGGAACTGCACCGGGCGATCGACGACCCGTCGCTCGCGGAGGTACTGAGCGCCCTGGGCAGTGTCTCGGAGGTCAAGCGCCGGCAGCTCTTCGCGGAGTACTGGCAGTTGACGGCCGAGCACCGGCGGTTCTTGCCGCCGGAGTCGCGCGGCGCGACGCCGTCGGCCCGCCCGGTTCGCCGTCTCGGTGACTCGCCGCGCCAGAGAGGAAGCATGACCGGGGAGACCTGCCCCGATGTCTTCGAACTCAGCGACGGCAGCTTCGCGGTCATCGGAACGGACCGCACCGAAGAACTGGACGCACTCCTCCCCGGCGACGCCGCCCGTGCCGACTACGAACGCATCGTCGTCATCACCCGGGAGACCCTGATCCGGGCCAAGCGGGACATCCCCGACGCCTGACGTAAGCAGAGCAAGAGGGCCCGGGCATCACGCCCAGGCCCTCCAGCCGTACGAGCGGAACCGGTCAGCCCACAACCGTCCAGGTATCCCCGCCCGCCAACAACGCGGCCAGGTCACCCTTCCCGTTCTGCACGATCGCCGTGTCCAGCTGGTCCGCCATCTGCGTGTCGTAGACCGGCCGTTCCACCGATCGCAGCACCCCGATCGGCGTGTGGTGCAGGGTGTCCGGGTCGGCCAGGCGGGACAGGGCGAAGGCCGTGGTCGGGGACGTCGCGTGGGCGTCGTGGACCAGGATCTGGGACTCGTTGTCCGCGGTTACGTCGACCACCTTCAGGTCGCCCGTCGTCGAGTCCCGGATCACGCCGCGCGCAGCGTCCGCGCCGAAGCGGATCGGCTGCCCGTGTTCCAGGCGGATCACCGCCTCCTCGGCCCGCTGGCGGTCCTTCAGCGCGTCGAAGGCGCCGTCGTTGAAGATGTTGCAGTTCTGGTAGATCTCGACCAACGCCGTGCCGGGGTGGGCCGCAGCCTCGCGCAGGACCTGCGTGAGGTGTTTGCGGTCCGAGTCGATGGTGCGGGCGACGAAGGACGCCTCCGCGCCGATCGCCAGCGACACCGGGTTGAAGGGGGCGTCCAACGAACCCATCGGGGTGGATTTCGTGATCTTGCCGACCTCCGAAGTCGGCGAGTACTGGCCCTTCGTCAGGCCGTAGATCCGGTTGTTGAAGAGGAGGATCTTCAGGTTGACGTTGCGGCGGAGGGCGTGGATCAGGTGGTTGCCGCCGATGGAGAGGGCGTCGCCGTCGCCGGTCACGACCCAGACGCTCAAGTCCCGCCTGGAGGACGCCAGTCCGGTCGCGATCGCCGGGGCGCGGCCGTGGATCGAGTGCATGCCGTACGTGTTCATGTAGTACGGGAAGCGGGAGGAGCAGCCGATGCCGGAGACGAAGACGATGTTCTCCTTGGCGAGGCCCAGCTCCGGCATGAAACCCTGCACCGCCGCGAGGATCGCGTAGTCACCGCAGCCGGGGCACCAGCGCACTTCCTGATCGGACTTGAAGTCCTTCATGGACTGCACTGCCTCGGCCTTGGGGACGAGTGAAAGTGCCTCGATCGTGCCCGTGCCTTCCGTGGACGTCTCAGCCATCGATGGCCTCCTTGAGAGCCGTGGCGAGCTGCTCAGCCTTGAACGGCATGCCGTTCACCTGGTTGTACGAGTGCGCGTCCACCAGGTACTTCGCCCGCACCAGCGTGGCGAGCTGGCCGAGGTTCATCTCGGGGATCACCACCCGGTCGTAGCGCTTCAGGACCGCGCCGAGGTTGCGGGGGAAGGGGTTGAGGTGGCGGAGGTGGGCCTGCGCGATCGACTCGCCGGCGCCTCGCAGGCGTCGTACCGCCGCCGTGATCGGGCCGTACGTCGAGCCCCAGCCGAGGACCAGCGTCCGCGCGCCGTGCGGGTCGTCGACCTCCAGATCCGGTACGTCGATGCCGTCGATCTTGGCCTGGCGGGTGCGGACCATGAAGTCGTGGTTGGCGGGGTCGTAGGAGATGTTGCCCGTGCCGTCCTGCTTCTCGATGCCGCCGATGCGGTGTTCCAGGCCGGGGGTGCCGGGGATGGCCCAGGGGCGGGCGAGGGTCTGCGGGTCGCGTTTGTAGGGCCAGAAGACCTCGGTGCCGTCGTCCAGGGTGTGGTTCGGGCCCTGGGCGAACTGGACGGTGAGGTCCGGGAGTTCGTCAATGTCGGGGATACGCCAGGGCTCGCTGCCGTTGGCCAGGTAGCCGTCCGAGAGGAGCATCACCGGGGTGCGGTAGGTGAGGGCGATGCGTGCCGCCTCGATCGCCGCGTCGAAGCAGTCGGCCGGGGTGCAGGGGGCGACGATCGGGACCGGGGCCTCGCCGTTGCGGCCGAACATCGCCTGGAGCAGGTCGGCCTGTTCGGTCTTGGTGGGGAGGCCGGTGGAGGGGCCGCCGCGCTGGATGTCCAGGACGAGGAGGGGGAGTTCCATCGATACGGCGAGGCCGATGGTCTCCGACTTCAGCGCGACACCCGGGCCGGACGTGGTGGTGACGGCGAGGGAACCGCCGAAGGCCGCCCCCAGCGCCGCGCCGATGCCCGCGATCTCGTCCTCGGCCTGGAAGGTCCGTACGCCGAAGTTCTTGTGCCGGCTCAGCTCGTGCAGGATGTCCGAGGCCGGGGTGATGGGGTACGAGCCCAGGAAGAGCGGGAGGTCCGCCTGCTGAGACGCGGCGACCAGGCCGTAGGACAGGGCCAGGTTCCCGGAGATGTTGCGGTAGGTGCCGGTCGGGAAGGCGGTGGCGGCCGGGGCGACCTCGTAGGAGACCGCGAAGTCCTCCGTCGTCTCGCCGAAGTTCCAACCCGCCCTGAACGCCGCGATGTTGGCCGCCGCGATCTCGGGTTTCTTCGCGAACTTCGACTTCAGGAACTTCTCGGTGCCCTCGGTCGGCCGGTGGTACATCCACGACAGCAGACCCAGCGCGAACATGTTCTTGCTGCGCTCGGCCTCCTTGCGGGTGAGACCGAAGTCCTTCAACGCCTCGATGGTGAGGGTGGTGAGGGGCACGGGGTGCATGCTGTAGCCGTCCATCGACCCGTCGTCGAGGGGTGAGGCGGCGTAACCCACCTTCTGCAGCGCGCGTTTGGTGAACTCGTCCGTGTTGACGATGATCTCCGCGCCGCGCGGAACGTCGGCGATGTTCGCCTTCAGGGCGGCCGGGTTCATCGCGACCAGCACGTTGGGCGCGTCACCCGGGGTCAGGATGTCGTGGTCGGCGAAATGCAGCTGGAACGACGAAACCCCCGGCAGGGTGCCTGCGGGGGCGCGGATCTCGGCCGGGAAGTTCGGCAGGGTGGAGAGGTCGTTCCCGAAGGACGCCGTCTCCGAGGTGAAGCGGTCGCCGGTGAGCTGCATACCGTCACCCGAGTCACCGGCGAACCGGATGATGACCCGGTCCAGGCGGTGGACGTCTTTCACCCCCGCCGGTTTGCGTTGTTCCCCGACCAACGTGCTGTCGGCTCCGTCGGCCTGCTCCGCTGGGCTACTGACCTGGCTGGTCACTGAACTGGACCTCCTCTTCGAGGACGCTGTCCGGGCATGGTCGTCACGCCGACCCTCCCAGGATCAACCCTACGTCTGTAAGGGTCGCCTTCCTTCGGCCGTTCGCATGATGGACGCTGTTTTGAGACGGCCTGACACCCTGACTTGTCATGATTTCTCGCCCCCCGACGCTTGCCTTGAAGACGCTCCCGTTGCGTTGTCTGGTTCTCGGATCGCGCTGTCTGGTACTCGGACTTGGCTGACAGATGACTGACGGCGGTGAACAACCGCCGGTCGGCGGCCGGACAGCTGACACAGTGTCAGTTTGGCAGGTTTTTGTCAGGAGTTGAGGTAGGTGAGGACGGCCAGAACACGTCGGTGATCCCCGTCACTCGGCGACAGGCCCAGCTTCAGGAAGATGTTGCTGACGTGCTTCTCGACCGCCCCGTCACTCACCACCAGCTGCCGGGCTATCGCGGAGTTCGTCCGCCCCTCGGCCATCAGCCCCAGCACCTCGCGCTCCCGCGGGGTGAGCCGTACGAGCACGTCCTGCTTACGGCTGCGCCCGAGCAGCTGTGCGACCACCTCCGGGTCGAGCGCCGTACCCCCCGAGGCCACCCGCACCACCGCGTCGACGAACTCACGCACCTCGGCCACCCGGTCCTTGAGCAGATAGCCGACGCCATGGCTGGAACCGGCCAGCAGTTCGGTGGCGTAGCGCTCCTCCACGTACTGCGACAACACCAGCACGCCGAGACCGGGATACGCCTTGCGCAGCTCCACCGCCGCGCGGACGCCCTCGTCGGTGTGGGTTGGCGGCATCCGTACGTCGGCCACCACCACGTCCGGCAACGCGTCCTGCTCGGCCAGCTCGGTGATGGTCTTCACCAGCGCGTCCCCGTCACCGACCCCGGCCACCACGTCGTGCCCGCGGTCGGTCAACAACCGGGTCAGGCCCTCCCTGAGCAGCACCGAATCCTCGGCGATGACCACGCGCACCCTGTCCTCCACGATGTTCGGCCCCCCACTGCCCGCCCTGCCGGCCCACGTCGACTCGCGTCCGTCCACATGACAGGTCCAGCATTCCAGGGTTCGCGACTTGGTGCGGGCGGGGGCATGGAATCGGGGGTGGTGAGGGTGGAGGAATCCGGCCTGTCCGGTGTTTGCTTCGCTGCGCGGGCGTTCGCCTTTTAGCGCAGGCCGGCCGTGTCCAGCCCGTCCACCCTTTCAGCACAGGCCGCATCACTCAGCCCGTCCGGCGATTGAGGACGAGGCCGTTCAGGCCGAAGGGGGGTGTGGGGGCGCCCCCCCCAGAGGGCAGAGCAGGGGGCTGGACCCTTCAACGCCTCGGGCCCTCAACTCCCCGCCCCCTACAACTCCCCGCCCCTCAACCCCGCCAGGGCAACTCCGCCGTGATCCGGGTGGGCCCGCCCGCCGGTGAGTCGACCACCAGAATCCCGTCCACCGCATCGAGTCGCCCGGCAAGACCAGCAAGCCCCGAACCGCCGGAGGCATCCGCGCCGCCCACCCCGTTGTCCACGACCTGAAGCATCAGCCGGTTCTCCACCCGCCACACATCCACCGCGGCCCAGGTCGCCTTCGCGTGCTTGCTGATGTTCTGCAGCAGCTCGGAGACGGTGAAGTACGCGATGCCCTCGATGGCGGCCGCCGGCCGCGCCGGCAGATCCACGTCCACCTGCACCGGCACCGTGCACCGCGAGGCGACGGAGGACAGGGCCGCGTCCAGCCCGCGGTCGGTGAGGACGGCGGGATGGATCCCGCGCGCCAGGTCCCGCAGCTCCTGCAACGCCGTCTTGACCTCGCCGTGCGCCTCGCCCACCATCCGCGCCGCCGCCTGCGGATCCTCCGTCAGCTTCTCCTTCGCCAGCCCGAGGTCCATGGCCAGGGCCACCAGCCGGGCCTGCGCCCCGTCGTGCAGGTCGCGCTCGATCCGCCGTAGATCCGCCGCCGCCGTGTCGACCACGAGACCCCGGTCCGACTCCAGCTCCACGACCCGGGTCGCCAGCCTCGACGGGCCGAGCAGGCCGTGCACCAGGCCCCGGTCCACCAACGTCAGTGCCCGCACGATCCACGGCGTGGCCAGCGTGAACAGCAGTCCCACCAGCGCGGTCACGGTGATCTCGAAGGGGTTGTCCAGATAGATCCGGTGGTGCTCGTCGCCGTAGAGCTGAAGGCCGCCCCCACCGCCGTACATCGGGAAGAGCCAGAACCACAGCGGGTACGTCAGCAGGGCCCAGCCGTACGACCAGAAGGTGAGGGCGACGGCGAAGGAGAAGACCGCCCACGGGAGGTGCAGCAGCGCGTACAGCAGATGGCGCCAGGACGCGCCGCTCTTGAGGACCGCGCCCATCCAGGCCATCGGGCCGTTCTTCTTCATGCGCAGCGGCTCGGGGTCGGCGATGTCCAGGTCGAGCAGCCGGCGGGCCCGGGCCCGTTCCAGCGCGCCGAAGCCGCGGCAGCCGGCCAGCGCGCCCGCCAGGACCGGCACGCCGAGGAAGGTGATCAGCAGGCCCGCGCCGAGCGACACCATCGTGACGGCGTAGGTGAAGAGCAGGATGCTGATCGGCAGGCTCAGCAGGACGTAGCCGAACTCGCGCCAGTGGCGCGCCTCGAGGGGGGCGCGCAGCGCGGTCGGCAGCCGGCGAAGGCCTCGGCGCCGCTCGTCGAGCCGTTCGTCGAGGTCGAACGTGCCGTGCGATCCGTACCCCTGCCCGGACCTCTGCCCGTACTCCGTGGCCATCGGCGTCGTCCTGTTCTAGTCGTTTCCGCAGCCGTGCTTTCGTATCTCCACACTGCTCGGTCGCAGGTCCACGAGCCATGGAGTCCGTCGGCGTCCTCGAAGGGGGGTTTTCCCTACCCCCGGCCCGACTCGGCCGTCCGCTCCCGCCAGGGCAGTTCCGCCGTGACCGTCGTGGGCCCGCCGGGTGGGGAGTCGAGGACGAACAGGCCGTCGACCGCGCCGAGTCGGTCGGCGAGGCCGCGCATGCGGGTGTGGTTGTCGTTGTGGAGGTGTGTGGGGTGGGGGCGCTATCCCCGGCTCGGGTCGGTGGTCCGGTCGCGTTCCCGCCAGGGCAGTTCCGCCGTGACCGTCGTGGGTCCGCCGGGTGGGGAGTCGAGGACGAACAGGCCGTCGACCGCGCCGAGTCGGTCGGCGAGGCCGCGCATGCCGGTGCCGCCGTCGAGGCGGGCGCCGCCGCGGCCGTCGTCCCAGACCTGGATGAGCAGGCGGTCCTCCGAGCGCCACACGTCCACCGACGCCGTACGGGCACCGCTGTGCTTGCTGATGTTCTGCAGCAGCTCGGAGACGGTGAAGTACGCGATGCCCTCGATGGCGGCGGCCGGGCGCGCGCCGAGGTCGGCCGTCACCTTCACCGGCACCGTGCAGCGCGAGGCGACGGAGGACAGGGCGGCGTCGAGCCCGCGGTCGGTGAGGACGGCGGGATGGATGCCGCGCGCAAGGTCCCGCAGCTCCTGGAGCGCGAGTTTCACCTCGCCGTGCGCCTCGTCGACCATCGCGGCGACCTGCTCGTCGGCCTGGCCCTCCAGCAACTTCTCCTTGGCCAGCCCCAGCCCCATCGCCAGATTGACCAGCCGGGCCTGTGCCCCGTCGTGCAGGTCGCGCTCGATCCGCCGTAGATCCGCCGCCGCCGTGTCGACCACGACACCCCGGTCGGACTCCAACTCGGCGATACGGCGCTCCAGTTCGTCGGAGGGGGAGAGGAGGCCGCGCACCATCGCCCGGTCCGCGTTCGCCAGCCCGCGCGCGATGAACGGCAGCACCGGCCACAGCACGAACAGCGAGGTCAGCGTGATGGTGAAGGTGACGATGCCCCACGGCAGGCGCATCCCGTCGTACAGCACCGTCCGCCAGCCCACCGGGTCCTTCAGCGCCATCCACACCCGTTGCAGCAGCCCGCCGCCCTTGCGCCACGGCAACGGGCTCGGCTCGTCGATCCGCACCCCGAGCAGCCGCCGGGCCCGGCCCCGCTCGAACTTCCCGATCAGCCGCGCGCCCATCAACCCCAGCGCGAGCAGCGGAAACCCGACCACGGTGACGGTCAGCCCGGCGCTCATGAACAGCATCGTCACCACATAGACGAAGCCGAACACCGACACCGGCAGATTGGTGAGGAGATGCGCGATCTCCTTCCAGGTGTGTCTGTCGTAGGCGAAGCGGGCGGGCGGCAGCGGCTCGTCGAGAGCGTCGAGCTCGCCGCCGGGTGCCGCCGGGTCGGCGTAGGGGATGCGTACGGTCATATGGGCCAGCGTGCCGCGCGACGCGCTCCAGCGCCATGAGGTCCGCCGCCCTGGTCTGCTGGGGAAAACCCCACCACGGGATCTCAGGGTGAGAGCACGGGGAGATCAGGGAGAGATCAGGGGCATCTCTGGGGAGCTCAAGCTGTGACGGGCTGCTTACCGTGCCTTTAACAGGGCCTAGACTCCCGTGCGTACAGATCGTCGAACACAGAGTTCACATGGGTCACGGGGGCACCGGGTCACCGGAGCGGGCCGTGGGGAAGCCCGTGCGGAAGTCTGTGCGGAGGAGGAGGGGTCGGACTTGCGGGAGATGCTGCCGGGGAGCTTGTCAGGGTCCTTTCCGGGGTCCTTGCGGGAGCCGACCGTGGTCGTCGCGGCGGACTCGGCCGACTACTTCCGGTCCTACTCCGTCGTGGGGCTGCTCGCCGTCGTCGGCGTGCTCTTCGTCGCTGTGGCCTTCGGCGCGGGCCGCCTGCTGCGCCCGGTCGTCCCCACCCCCGAGAAACTCCTGACGTACGAGTGCGGCGTCGACCCCGTCGGGGAGGGCTGGGCCCACACCCAAGTCCGGTACTACGTCTACGCGTTCCTGTACGTCATCTTCGCCGTCGACTCGATCTTCCTCTTCCCCTGGGCCACGGTCTTCGCCGCGCCGGGTTACGGCGCGGCCACCCTCGTCGAGATGTTCATCTTCCTCGGCTTCCTGGCCGTGGGCCTGCTGTACGCCTACAAGAAGGGCGTCCTGGCATGGACGTGACCCCCGAGGACGTGACCTCAGAGCCCGTGACCCCCGAGCCCGTGTTCCTGCCGGAGCCGAAACGCCTGGGCGCCCTCGCCCGCCTCGCCCCAGAACCGATGAAGGTGGTCCTCAACTGGGGCCGCCGCTACTCCCTCTGGGTCTTCAACTTCGGCCTCGCCTGCTGCGCCATCGAGTTCATCGCCGCGTCCATGGCCCGCCACGACTTCATCCGCCTGGGTGTCATCCCCTTCGCCCCGGGCCCGCGCCAGGCCGACCTGATGGTCGTCTCCGGCACGGTCACGGACAAGATGGCCCCGGCCGTGAAACGCCTCTACGAGCAGATGCCCGAGCCCAAGTACGTCATCTCCTTCGGCGCGTGCAGCAACTGCGGCGGCCCGTACTGGGACTCCTACTCCGTCACCAAGGGCGTCGACCAGATCATCCCGGTCGACGTGTACGTCCCCGGCTGCCCGCCCCGCCCCGAGGCCCTCCTCCAGGGCATCCTCAAACTCCAGGAGAAGATCGCCCGGGAGTCGTTGGGGGAGCGGTACGGGTACCGGGCGGCGGGGGCGCGTCCTTCGACGGCGGCACTGCAGAGTGGGTTGGTGACGGGGCCGGCGCCGGCGCCTGGAGGGGATTCTGCGGGTGCGGGTGCGGGTGCGGGTGCGGGTGCGTCCTCCGACTCCGGCTCCGATTCGGGCTCCGGCTTCGATTCGGGCTCGGGCTCCGGCTCGGGGGACGCCCGATGACCGCCGTCGGCTGGCTGCCCGTTCCGGTCGAGGAACTGTTCGGTACGGAGGCCACGGCCGAGGAGTCCTATGACCTCCTCACGGTCGACGTACCGCCCACCACCTGGCTCACAGCCCTCCGCACCGCCCGCGACGACCTGGGCTGCACCTACTTCGACTGGCTGAGCGCGGTCGACGAACCCGGCACCGGCTTCCGCGTCTCGGCCCACGTCGTGGCACTGGCACCGGTACGCCGACTCCTCGTCCGGACGACCGTCCCGCACGAGACCCCGGCGCTCCCCACCGCCGTCGACATCTACGCGGGCGCCGCCTGGCACGAACGCGAGACCCACGAGATGTTCGGCGTCGACTTCGAGGGCCACCCGGGACTGGACCACCTCCTCCTGCCGGAAACCTTCGAAGGCCACCCCCTCCGCAAGGACTTCGTCCTCGCCGCCCGCGTCGCCAAAGCCTGGCCCGGCGCGAAGGAACCGGGCGAGTCGGACCACGGCGGCCCGAAACGCCGCCAGATGCTTCCGCCGGGCGTGCCCGACCCGAACGAATGGGGCCCGTTGAAGGGTCAGCTTCCGGCGGCTCCGGCTCGCCCTGCCCGGGGTGCGGCCCGTGCTGCGGGTGAGCGTTCGGTGCGGGGGGCGGGGGAGCGTCCGGTACGTGCCGCGGGTGAGCGTCCGGCACGGGGGGCGGGTGAGTCTCCGGCGGGTGAGGCAGGCGAGTCCGGGGCGCGTGGCGCGGGTGACGGTCCGGTGCGTGCGGGGGGTGATCGCCCTGTGCGGCGGGCCCGTTCGGTTTCGGAGGGGTCGGTGAGTCAGGGGGCGCCGGGTGGGGGTGCGGTGCCTTCGAGTGAGGGTGCGGTGCCGCCTGCTGGGCCGCGCAGCGCTTCGGAGGGCTCGGCGAGTCAACAAGAGTCGGCCGCAGCAGCCCCTCGCCGGTCCCGCAGCGCGAGCGACGGCTCGGCATCCCAACAGGCACCGGCGCAGGCGCAGGCACCGTCCCCTGTGGTGGAACCGGCGTCGACACCTGCGGCGGAACCGTCACAGGGCCCGGCATCGACACGAGAGGGCAGCACCGCCCAGCCCCCGACTGCCTCCCGCAGCGCGGACGCCCCGTGGCACAGCGCCCGCCCAGCCTTCGACCAGGCCGAGGCCAAGTCCGAACCGGAGCCGAGCCCTGCCAAGGGGCCGGCCGACGGACCGTCATCCGAAGCCGACTCGCCCGCAAGCGAACCGGACGCGAAAGCAACTGCACCCGACCCGGACCCGGACGCGGAAGCAACTGCACCTGACCCGGACGCAACTGCACCTGAGCCGGACGCAGTTGAACGGACCGATCCACCTCCCACCCCGGAAGGCCCGGCCCCCGAAGCCTCAACCCCCGAAGACCCCACCCCCGACACCCCCGCAGGAGGCTCGCAGTGAACGACGTGCTCGACGTCGCCCTGCGACTCCTGATCGTCTTCGTCGTCTTCCTCACCTTCCCCCTGATCGTCGGTCAGACCGAGCACAAGGTGATGGCCCACATGCAGGGCCGCCTCGGCCCGATGTACGCCGGCGGCCTCCACGGCTGGGCCCAACTCGTCGCGGACGGCGTGAAGTTCGCCCAGAAGGAAGACATCGTCCCG